>ENA-OOWN01001285-OOWN01001285.1-human-gut-metagenome-genome-assembly--contig:-NODE-1285-length-18980-cov-2.648085_pt1 | contig 18980 bp, 17 predicted proteins | sample MGYA00241406_ERZ501319 | MGnify/ENA primary metagenome ERZ501319 (study PRJEB25962, sample SAMEA2042734) | human gut metagenome | biome: human gut; feature: human-associated habitat; material: faeces... | reverse complement strand
CGCCAGTACATCATGGCTGTTAAACCTGCGCTCCAACGCTTTACCGTACACGCCGGTTTTTCGCGCCTATGTTCTGGTTGAAAAGAACGGTGCATACAAAGTCTTTGCCGAAAATACCGATTACGAAACCGCGCTGCCGTTCGCAAAGCTTGCCGAAATTCTGCCCCGTTATGCCAAACTCGGCGCCGACTTCTGCTCAACGCCCGCCGCCATCGCCGGTTTTGCACCGCAGCTTGCCGACACGGCCGATGCCGTTGCCGCCATGAAAGCCGTCAAAAACCCGACAGAACTGAAAGGAATGCGCAATGCACATCTGCGCGACGGCGTTGCCCTGACCAAATTCCTGTTCTGGCTTTCCAAAAATTACAAAGGAAAAACCGAAACCGAGGTTGCCGAAAAACTGCTGGCATTCCGCAAAAAAGAACTGAATTTCTACTCAGAGAGTTTTGCCGCCATCGCCGGATTCGGCGCCAATGCCGCAGTTGTCCATTATCACGCCGACGAAAAAAGCGCCGCAGTCCTCAAAAAAAACGCCGTCCTGCTTTTAGACAGCGGCGGACAGTATTATGACGGCACCACCGACGTAACCCGCACCATCGCCCTTGGCGAACCGTCCGCGGATATGACAGAAAAAAACACCCTCGTCTTAAAAGCGCACATCGCCCTGGCCTCCGCCGTCTTTCCGCAGCAGACTTCCGGCAGCGAGCTGGATTTGATTGCCCGCCAGCCGCTGCTGAAACAGGGACTGGATTATGAACACGGCACCGGACATGGCGTCGGTTTCTTCTCCGACGTCCACGAAGGCCCGGCAAGAATTTCCGTCCACGCAAAAAACAGTGCGCCGCTCGCTGCCGGTATGGTAACATCGATTGAACCCGGATACTACAAGGAAAACGCTTTCGGTATCCGGATTGAAAACCTTTACACCGTCAAACCGGCCAAAAATCCGAAATATCTCCATTTTGAAGTTTTAACCCTGGCTCCTATTGATAAAAAGCTGATTAACAAATATATGTTGACGACGGAAGAACTGACGTGGCTCAACCGCTATCACCGCCAGGTTTTCCTGAGCCTGAAGAAATATCTGACGCGCCAGGAACTGGAATGGCTGCGCGAAGCCTGCGCCCCGCTCTGATACGAAGCCGCAAAACCGCATCCAATCTTGATTCGCGCCGCCCGTTGATCGTTTACTCTTACTCCCATCCCTGTTTGCACAAGAGGTAAATATGCATCTGACCAGCGGATTGTACATCATCCTGTTTTCTTTATCGGCATTAACGGCCGCCTCCCGTCCTGCTGCCGGAAGCCCCGTTTTCCCCCCATCCCCGCTTGCCGCTGTTTTTCCTGCCGGAAACTCCGGCACTGCCCCGTTCCCGGCCGACACTGCCCCGAACCTGCAAAACCTCTACCAAAACCCGGAAGGAAAAAGACTTCCCGAGGCAATCATTTTTTATAATTCGGCCAATCCCTGTTTTGGCTGCCAACAAGCCATAAACATGGCCGTCCGTGTCCTCAGAAAAAATTATCGCGGCCGGATGCACGCCTACCTTATAGATGCAGCCAAACACCCCGAATTCATCAGTACCTTCAAACTGCGCGGGCCGCTCAGCCTTGTCCTCGTTCGCATCTCTGACGGCGCCTCATTCGGATATGCAAAAATAAGCGGTCTGCAAAGCGAAACCGGCGATGCAGATGCTTTCGCCGCCCTCATAACGGAAAAAGTCGGCAATTTTTTAAACCTCCTGCCGGAAAATTAGGAATTTGCTAAGTATCTGTCTTATATGCTGACAAATATATTTACACCGTACCGCTTTTTATGCTATACTCATAAAAAAGCAAGGAGAGAGTTATGAATAAAATTCTAAACTGGTTTAAATTCTGGGAAACAAAAGAACAGCCGTATGTCAAACCGCAGAAATTCGTGGATTTGAAACGGACAAACTCCATTGTCAGCTTTATTCATCCGGGGCACCCCCTGTATGACAACATCGCTGCCAAAGAAGAAAACCGGCTCCGCATTCTGGCTCCGAACGAAACCGCTTACAGCGAAAACAGCCTGACGCACAATTTTGCGGCCATCGTCATATACAACGGCCTAAACTATCTTATCATCAATTCGCTTAAACATTTTAAGGAACAAAGCATCGGCGGCCTGCTCCAGTTTGATGAAAACATCTATAACGTCATTCCTTTTTTTGAAGACGAAGAAGAATACCAAACTGCCAGCGACTACACTTTCCGCGAAACGTATGAATATGACCACCCCGTTGAAAGTTACGCTTTCCTTGCCGAACAAAACGGAAAAAGCGTCAAAATAACGCTTGACCATGGCAAAAAGCCGGTAAACGTCAAAATGATAGACGAAAAGCGCAGCCTTTTCACCGCCAAACTCACGGCAGAGCAGGTTGAACTTATCGATTATGTCGTCATGCCGGCATTAAATGCCTATACGGAAATCCTGAACAAACGCAAATCCCGCGCCTCATAGAACTCCGCAGCTGCTTTTCGCCGGCAGTCGCTGCCTGCAAAATTCCATCTCTCCGCAACGGCAGCCCCCGGATTTTATCCTTTCGCCTCCGTATTCCTACGATACCGCAGTCTGTTTTGAGGCTTCCTGTTGCAAAAAATAAACGGCAGTTTTACACCTGCCGTTTATTTCACACCTGCCGTTTATCTGCATTCTCCGCCTGCGCATCAAACCACAAACGGCACGCAAGTTCCGTTCGGAGCCTCGATGCGGTTTCCTTCCGGCGTTAAAAAGCTTCCGATTCCGCTGCGGGAAAAATGCAGCCACCCGTTTTCGAAAAAACGCACGATAATATGCTCGTTGCGTTCCGAGCTTCCGAACAAAATGCACGGAACATCCTGCTCCGTCTCATACAGCTGCAAATCAAACACATTTGTTTCCAAAATCGTGCCGTCAGCAGCTACAAGCTTCCATTCTGTTCCAAACTGCCGGAAAGACATGCCGTTTTTAAACATAATTATGTCCGAAAGGCCTTCGTCGCACAACTGCAAACGTTCATCGTACAAATCGATTTCTCCGCCGGAAAGCCTCTTCACCCAAAGACAGCCGGATTTATGCCATACCGGCCGAAAAGCCGCATCTGACAGAACAAATCCCCCGTTAGGAAGATAAAGGTATCGCCCCCGCCGCGTCAATTCAGCCGTTATATTGCCGAATACCGCGCCGCGGTGCTGCAAAACTGACATATCCCCGTCGCTCAAAGCAAAAACCAGGCTGCCCGTACCGCTGCCCTGATAAATCTTCAAGTCTTCGGTACATACCTTTGCAAAAACCTGCCAACGTCTGGGAAAAAGGCTGACAGAAATCTGTCGTTCAAAACACAGGCCCAAAACCTGGTAAACGTTCCACTCCTGTCCCTGCACACGCAAAGCCAGCCAGCTGCTGCCGGCGATTTCAGCCTTGTCTGCCGTTGCAATAACAGTTCCCTGCGGCGTTTCAAACGTCCAATTCTGTCCCTTTCGCTTTTTTTTGAGAACAAACCCGTTTTTAAAAACAAAAACATCGTCCAGAAAATCGTCCGCTTTGTGGCCAGAGCGGTCATAAAGCATTACGCCGTTTTCCCCCAGCAGGGCAAAACTACCGTCATCAAACCGACGCGCGCCGAAACAGACGCCGTAACTCTCCTGGCTTTCCCCGCGCACAACAACTCTGGGCGTTAGAAAACCTGTAACAAATTTTGGTTCCATACAAATTGAATTTATGATAAATAATAAAAATAATTGTTTGCATACACACACTAAATTGACTGCATAATCTTATAAAATCCGCACCAGTATAGAACAAAGTTCATGCTTGTCAAATGTTATCGTCCCTTTAAAAAAGCCATCGGGAAATTATATAATCCATACGACCAAAGGAGAAAACGCATGGGAAAAATCATAACCTATATCATCTATTTTCTGGTTGCCGTTGCCATTTATGTTCTGATAAGAGCAGCCTTTACCGGCAGCATTAATTCCAACACCACCATCGGCGAAGCCGCCACGGAAGTCAAAGACGGCAGCGTCCAAACTTTAAAGGAGATAAAAAATGATGCTTCTTCTGCTATTGACAATCTGAAAAACAAAGCCGAAACACCCCAGCAGCCGTAAGGCTTTGCCGCTTCAATCGGCCGGGCTGCCTTTTTTTCGTATTCCGGTTCAGACCAAAAAAGGGAGCGGTTCCATACCGCTCCCTGCTTTTTCTCTGTCAGTTTACATTAAGCATCACACTTAAACTGCATAACCAAACTGCCGACAAGCCGGCAAAACTCAACCAACTGTATCAGATGCAAAATCCGAACCGCCGGATAAACCGTTTCGTTTAACCAAACCGCCCGGCTAAGCATCTCACCCACCGCTGGCTAAGCCGCAATACGCATATCGCAGCCGCTTAAGCTGCAACACGCACAATACTGCAGATTAAGCCGCAGCAGCCTCGCTGCTGTTAGCGGCAGCCTCTGCTGCAGCCTTTTCAGCCTTAACGCGTTCAATGTCTTTCAGGCCTTTGGCATTGACATCTCTGTCAACCAATTCGATAACAGCCATCGGCGCACAGTCGCCGTATCTGTAACCAGCCTTCAAAACGCGCGTATAACCGCCGTTGCGTTCTTTATAGCGTTCAGCCAAAACAGAAAAAAGCTTCGCTACGACATCTTTGTCGCGCAGGAAAGACAATGCCAGACGGCGGGAATTCAAATCGCCCTTCTTCGCATAGGTAATCATGCTTTCGGCAAAAGTTCTCAGTTCTTTTGCTCTCGGCAGCGTAATCGTTATCTGTTCATGCGTCAATAAAGCGTTTGTCAGATTGGCAAACAAAGCTCTTCTCTGGCTCTTCGGCATATTAAACCGTCTGTGTGCATCACCGTGTCTCATTATGGATTCCTTTCTTTTTTCTGTGCCCCGGAGCCCGGAGCGGATAAAAACAATTCCGCACCACCTTCATGAATGCGAAAAACCTCTGAAAAAACCGTTCGCCGCCGCCGCACAAAGCAGCTTACCGGCAAAAAAGCGGGCAAAATCCCCGATTCTCTCAAAAATCTTGTCCGCTTATACCTTATTATTTCTCATTTGTAAAGTATTTTCTTCAGTACGCTTCCGGCGCGCACGTTCACCGAAAAAACTCCACCGTCCCAAACCATTCAAAGCAAACATCCCTTCAAAGCGAACATTCCTCCCCCCTTTAAAGCGAGCATCCCTTCAAACAAACGCCCCTTTAAAAGCGTCCCCTGTTTTCCAAGGCTTTTTTGAACATGGCCGCATTTAATTCCTTACCGCTCTCATCAACTTTTTCGCCGTCATCAACGCCTTTAAGCGAATAGCCGTCCTTGCCGACTTTTAACGCCGTATCTTCCAGAATTCCCTCTTCGTCAACTGATTTGACGCTCATCTTCATATTGCCGTTGCGGGAAATCTTAGCCGAAGCCGTTGAATAAACGCCCTCGCCGCCATCTCTCTCGTCAAGTGACGCTTTGGCATGAACCGTACCGTTCAGCCCAACTCTCGTGCTTCCTTTCAGAACGCCCAATTCTTCGCTCTCCATTTGCATGGACATTCTGTTGCCGTTAACGTTCATCGTCATCTGCGAATCTCTGTCCGTAATCTGAGCTTTCACGCGTCCGGCAGCCTGTTCAACGCGAAAAACGGCATCGTCGCCGCGGAATTCCCCGGCAACGTTCCCTGTCCGCTCGTCTTTCTGCACATACGCCGCCATATTGCCGTCGGCATCATAAAGAACCGTACTGCTGCGCGTTTCGCCCTGAGAGTTTTGTACCCGGCTGCCGTCCCTGCCGAAAATTTCCGTATTAAGGGGCTTGCCGCCGCTCAGCTCAAACCTGTTGCCGTCAATCATATAATTGAGTTTGTCGCCGTCAGATTTCAAAGTTGCCTTGACATCTTTCAACTGGTCAACGCCATACCCGGCAAAAACTTTTCCAACTGCTTCATTCATGTTATCCGGACACTGCGCTTTCAGTTCCGCCCGCAAACGCGCCGTTTCCTGAATACGCGCCGCCACATCTTTTGCCTCGTTCCACCCGATGGTTCTTTCCCCGGTTCGGACGGCTTCCTGTCCCTGCACGTTGCAGCCGCCAAAGCCGCCCCCATCATAACAACCGTTTCTGTATTGACGACACTCATAACCGTTCTCCTGTCTTTTTCTGTTCATTATATTATATCACAAATATTTCGCCCTTGCAACAACTATCAGCCATATTTCGGCTCCGGCTGCAGCATTCTGCTCCGGCTGCAGCATTCGGCTCCGGCAGTTTCGCCTTCTGCGGCACAGGCCGCCCCGGCACAATCAGTCGTTATCCGTTTCCCTTTCTTCCCTCTCGCCGCGGCACAACTCGCCAAACTCCGCCAGCTTACGGCCGTACATTTCGGCGTTTTCGCCTTTCAGCCCCTGCGGTTTGCGCGCAATCGTATATTGCGGTAACAGCCTCTTTGCTTCCGCAACCCCGCACGCCCACTTATCCGGCCTGATACGGATTTTCTTGCCTTGCCCTGCCGAAACTTTCGGCGTAATTTCTCCGCTTTCTGCGTCTTCAAACTCCGTCAGCGTCAGCTGCAGGTTAGAAAGCCCGCCCGGTATCAGGAATTCGATAAATTCGCCGCTCTCAATATAATTGCGCAGTTCAAATATCGCATCATCACCCTGCCACTCGACAATCGAACCGGCAAACAGCCATTCGCCGAGCGTTCGCGTATATTCGTAATTCTGGCTGATATTGGTAATCTTGCCGTCATGAAAACCGAGGCAGTAGCCGCGATTCTGCAAAGTCATAAGCTCCGGCATATACTTTTCGCAAGACCACCCGTCCGGATTCGCATAATAGTCGTCAATTGCCTGCCGATAGGCACGAGCCACCACGCCGGCATAATATTCGGTTTTGTTGCGCCCTTCCACTTTCAGCGAGTCCATCCCGATTCCAAGCAGATCATTCAATCGCGGCATCAGGCACATATCCTTCGAATTCAGCAGATAGCTGCCATGTTCGTCCTCCACCACTTCATAATACTCGCCGGGACGAAAATCCTCCTCCAGAAGATATTCAAAATTGTCTTTGTTCTCGTCGTTGATGACCAGCTCGCGCACCGTCCCGTCTTTCATACGGATATGCAGCTTGTAATGCCAGCGGCAACAATGCGCGCATTTTCCTTTGTTTGCGCTCCGGTCTGCCATAAAGTTGGAAATCAGGCACCGCCCCGAATACGACATACACATTGCCCCGTGCATAAAACATTCCAATTCAATATCAGGACACTGCCTGCGGATTTCCGCCATTTCCTTAAACGTAACCTCGCGCCCCAAAACGCAGAGTTTCGCCCCCATCGCCTGCCAGAACCTGACCGTCTGCGCCGAACAGATATTCGCCTGCGTGGAAACGAAACGGTTCAGCTCCGGCGCATTTTCCTTGAGATAATAAAACACGCCCGGATCCGCCACCAATACGCCGTCCGGTTCCAGGCGTTTCAGCGTATCCACAAACTGCGGCAACTTCTCTGCCTCTTCATTATGAATATATAGGTTCAGCGTCAGATAAATCTTTTTGCCCCGTTCATGAACAATGCGGATTCCCTCTTCCAGTTCCTCCAACGAAAACTTTGACTGCGTCCTAAGGCTCATATCCGGCGTACCCGCATAAACGGCATCCGCCCCGTACAACAGTGCCGTCTTGAGTTTTACCAGCGACCCCGCCGGCAGCAGCAGCTCGGATTTATGTTTTTTCATCTTATTTTCCCAAACTTCATTCTCTCGGCATTTCATATCGCTCATCCCGCCTCCCGACGCCTTTTTCTCCCAACATTTTATATTGCCCATTCCATCTTCCGACACTTCTTCCTCCCAACTTCTCATATTATCTGCCCCTCCGTCCGGCATTTCTTTCTTCCGGCATCTTTCATCGACTGTTCCGCTCATTTCTAGATTCCTTATTTAATTTCCAAAGTCTTTGGCGTTACTTTTAACGCCCCGAGCGGCGTGGAGTCAATCCTTATTTCCAGCACATACGGCAAATCGGCCGCGGCATCAACGCCTATCCAAAGCCAAATCGGTTTCTCAGCACTGACATCCCATAAAATATTGTCATTATTGTCTTTCAAATTTTCAATATAAATTGAACACTTATATGCGTTTTCGGTTCGCCCCGGAAGCTCAAAATAGCGGCTTTCCGTTCCTTCGTCCCGGGCAATGACCCGGTAATGTTTTTTGCCGTCATAAACTTCGCGCACCGTCGCACAGCTTTTTGTCCGGCGAAAACTGCCGATAAGCCCTGCAAATACCGTCTGCAAATCCGCCGCATCCGCACTTTGCGGCACGCCGGTTATGGCAACCGTATTCTGCTTTTTGTCTTTGGTGGAAATCCTTTTATACGCTTTCCCTGCCGCATCATAAAATATCTTTTTGGTGCGGATATGGTTGCGCGACTTTGTATATGTCTGATACAGCTCGGCAGCAACATCACCTCCATTCCCTTTTTCCGCCGCACTCCGAACGACCTTGCCCCGACTGCCGTAGCGGGCGGTAAAAGGATATAAGGCATCAAACAGGTTCGCCGTTCTGACTTCCGCGCTGATATCGTATTTTCCTTCCTTTTGCTCATAGTCCAACTTTACTTCTGCCGCGTCAAACACGCCGATTTGAACCTGCATTTCCTGCGTAAACCCTGCCGCCTCGGCCGTTTCCACCCCAAACGCCCCCATTCCGGCAAACAGCAGCGCAATGCCGCAAATGCCCTTTCGCCAATTTTTCTTTTTTTCGCCCAAAACTTTAGCCTTTCTTAAATTTTTTCTTTTAAATTCATCTGCATAAGAACCGGGTACAAACGCTGCAAGCGCTCCAAAACGGCACAACGCGCCGCCGGCCAGCCCGGTACAATACCGTATCTTAAAAAATAAGGGGTTAAATAATGACTAAAAAAGTAATGGTTTTAATGGGCGGCTTTTCCGCTGAGCGCGAAATCAGCCTCCAAAGCGGCGCCGGCATCGCCGAAGCGCTCCGCCGCAAAGGCTACGAAGTAACGACGCACGACCTCTCCGACACGCGCCAGCTGCTTGCCGAACTCGGACGCAGCAAGCCGGACGTTGTATTCAACGCGCTGCACGGCAACTGGGGCGAAGACGGAACCGTCCCCGCGCTGCTGGACTTGCTCCAAATCCCCTATACCCACTCCGGCATGCAGGCTTCCTGTGTCGGTATGAACAAATACCTCTGCCGTCTGATTGCCGAAAAAGCCGGTTTAAAAACCGCTTACGGACGCAAACTGACTGCCCGAGAATTCATCACCCAGGGCTCGCCGGTTGCCCGCCCGTTTGTCGTCAAACCCGTATCCGACGGTTCTTCGGTCGGCGTTTTTATCGTCAACAACCCCGAAGACGTTTTCAAAATCCGTTACAATGATCCGGAAACCGAAATTCTGGTTGAAAAGTACATTCCGGGACAAGAGCTTACCGTTATGTGTTATCACGGCAAAGCCCATGTCGTTACCGAATTGAAAGCCAACGGCGGTTTTTATGATTATGAACACAAATACACCGCCGGCGAAACAATCCATGTTCTGCCCGCTGCCATCCCCGAAGATGTGGCGCAAACCTGCCTTTCCTATGCCGAAACCATGCACCGCCGCCTGAATTGCAAAACCGTTTCGCGCACCGACTTGCGCTACAATCCCGAAGACGGCGTCGTCTTTCTGGAAATCAACACCCACCCCGGGATGACCGCACTGTCGCTGGTTCCCGAACAGGCGAAATACATCGGCATTTCTTATGAAGACCTCTGTCAAAACCTCGTGGAAGAAGCCTCATGCAGACCTCTGAAATAATCGTCATCGCCGGTCCGACCGCATCCGGAAAATCCGGTCTTGCCCTGGCATTGGCAGAACGGTTGGACGGTGTCGTCATCAATGCCGATTCGATGCAGGTATATCGCGATATTCCCATTCTCGCCGCCGCACCGTCCGCATCTGACTGCTCTCGTGTCCCGCACCGGCTCTACGGCATATACGATGCCTCGGTTCACGGCAATGTTGTCGATTGGCTGGAACTGTGCAAAGCCGAAATCGCCGCCGCCCGCGCCCGAAATAAAACGCCGGTGATTGTTGGCGGAACCGGAATGTATATTGAAGCACTGACCGAAGGCGTTACCCCGATTCCCGAAACGCCGGGCGCCATACGCAGCCAAATTGCGCTCCTCCAAAAGGAACAGGGGCTCGCCGCCGTTTATGATTTGGTAGCGAAAAACGACCCGGAAACAGCCGCCCGTCCGAACGACGCCACGCGTCTCCGCCGCGCTGCCGAAATCTGGCTTCACACCGGCAAGCCCTTGTCCTACTGGCACACCGTTCCGCTCATAAAAAATTTCGCGCCACAAGATTTTTTCCGCATTTACATCAAGCCGCCGCGCGACATTCTTGATGCCAGGGCGCGGATTCGTTTTGACCTGATGATGCAGCAAGGAGCCCTGAAGGAAGTACAGGAGCTCGCCGCACGCAATCTTCCCGATTCGCTGCCCGCCATGCGCGCGCTCGGCGTCCAGGAATTAAAAGCCTTTCTTAACGGCCAGACATCGCTTGAAGAAGCCGTCGAACTGGCCAAGCTGCATACCCGCCAATATGCCAAACGCCAGTCTACATGGTTCAACAACCGTTTCTCGCCCGACCTTGTTTTTCCCGGTTGTTTCAAAACGTCCGCCCCGACCGGCGGATTTCCGACGAACGATGCCGAATCTGACAAGTTTGCATCGGACAGTTCCTCCGGCAGCAACCTTGAACTAAACGGTTCGGCTGGTAACAAACCTGCACCGGGCAGTTCCGCCGGCAGCAACAGATTTGTAGCGGAAGGCATCACCCACAGATTCGCAGCAGACAGCTCCGTCAGCAAAAATTTTGTTGACGAGGTTGTTGATAATTTAAAAAAGCGCTATAAAATGCTTGCAAAATAAGCGTTTTATCCTTAAAAGATAAAGAAATATGTAATTATAACGGGGGCACAAGTATGTTTTTTCAAAATTTGTTAGGTTTATTTTCCGCCGATATGGCCATCGACCTCGGTACGGCGAACACGCTGGTACACGTTAAGGGCAAAGGGATTGTCCTCAATGAGCCGTCCGTCGTCGCCGTCAAAGACTTTAACGGCAAAAAAGAAGTCTGGGCCGTCGGCGCCAAGGCCAAACAGATGCTTGGGCGCACCCCCGGCGACATCAGGGCTATCCGCCCGCTGCGCGACGGCGTTATTGCCGACTTTGAAGCGGCCGAAGCGATGATTAAATACTTTATTGAAGAAGTCAACCACCGCAGACGCCTGCTTAGTCCGACCATTATCATCTGCGTCCCCTCCGGCATCACCGAGGTGGAGGAGCGCGCCGTGGTGGACGCGGGCCTGCAGTCCGGCGCCAGTCATGTGTATCTGATCGAGGAGCCCGTGGCCGCCGCCATCGGCGCAGGCATCGACATCACCAAGCCCGAGGGCCACATGGTGGTGGACATCGGCGGCGGCACCAGCGACATCGCCGTCATCTCCCTCTCCGGCGTGGTGGAGAGCGCCTCCATCAAGGTGGCCGGCGACCAGTTCAACGAGGCCATCGTCAAGTATATGCGCCGCAAGCACAACCTGCTCGTCGGCGAGCGCACGGCCGAGCAGATGAAGATGCAGATCGGCTGCGTCTTCCCGCCGGAAGAGGAAATGACTATGGAGGTCAAGGGCAGAAGCCTTATCACGGGCCTTCCCGAGCTCATCTCCGTCTCGTCTGCGGAAATGCTCGAGGCCTTTGAAGAGCCCGTCGAGCGCATCATGGAGGAGGTCCACCTCGTGCTTGAAAAGACCCCGCCCGAGCTCGTGGCCGATATTTCGAACAACGGCATCGTCATGACCGGCGGCGGCAGCCTGGTGGACGGCTTCGACAAACTGATCGAGGCCCGCACCGGCATCCACACCGTGGTGGCCGAGGGCGCCATCTCCTGCGTGGCCGAGGGCACAGGCAAGAGCCTGGATTCTCTGAACGCTATGACCGACGGCACCGTGAACCTGAGCCGCCGCAAGCAGATGAGCTAAGCACAATACAGAAGGCCGCCAAAGGGCGGCCTTTTTCTCAAGTTGCTCTTGCAACTTCCGCGAAAAAGCGCTACTATTACGATACACGAGAACGAGATAAGGAGGAACCACCATGAAGTTTTCCAGCAAGGTCTTGAAATGCGGCCTGTCCCCCATGCGGAAGTTCCACCCCTACGCGGTGGCGGCGGAGGCCAAGGGCAGGAAGATCTATCATCTGAACATCGGCCAGCCGGATATCGAGACGCCCAAGGCGTACTTCGATGCGGTGAAGCACTTTGACCTGCCGGTGTTGGCCTATGCCCCGTCCCCCGGTATCCCGGAGCTGATCGAGGCCATCCGCAAGTACTACGCCGATCTGGGTATGCACTTCGATGCCGGTGATATCCTCATCACCAACGGCGGCAGCGAGGCGCTGCAGATCACCATGAACTGCATCCTGGATGACGGCGATGAGATCCTCATCCCCGAGCCCTTCTATCCCAACTACAACACCATGGCCTACACCTGCGGCGCGAAGATCCACCCCATTCCCACCTCTCCCCACGACGGCTACCACTACGCCGACCGCGCCAAGGTCGAGGCGGAGATTAACGAGCACACCCGCGCCATCATGGTCACCAACCCCGGCAACCCCACCGGCGCCGTCCTGACGCCGGAGGAGATGCGTATGCTGGTGGACGTGGCCAAGGCCCACGACCTGTTCATCATCGGCGACGAGGCCTACCGCGAGTTCGTCTACGCCGGCGAGCCTCTGCAATCCATGGGCCAGTTCGAGGACGCGGCCGAGAACGTCATCGTCATCGACACCGTCTCCAAGCGGTTCTCCGCCTGCGGCGCCCGCATCGGCTGCATGATCTCCCGCAACAAGGAGCTGATGGCGCAGGCCATGAAGTACGCCCAGTGCCGTCTGTCCGTGCCCACACTGGACCAGGTGGCCGCTGCCGCGCTGTACACCGTCGGCCCCGACTACTTTGCCGCCGTCCGTGAGGAGTACAAGCGCCGCCGCGATACGGTGGTCAATAAGCTGCACGAGATACCCGGCGTGGTCTGCGAGTGCCCCCGCGGCGCCTTCTACATCATGGCCGCCCTGCCTGTGGACGATGCCGATGCCTTCCAGAAGTGGCTGCTGGAGGAGTTCGAGGACAACGGCGACACCGTGATGTTTGCCCCCGGCGAGCCCTTCTACGGTACCCCCGGCAAGGGTAAGAACGAGATCCGCATCGCCTATGTGCTGAAGCAGGCGGACCTGGAGCGCGCCATGGACCTGCTGGCCAAGGGTATCGCCGCCTACAACGCCCGGTAAACTGATATATGCAAAAAAAGAAAGCCCTTTTGGGCTTTCTTTTTTTGCGTATCTTACCCCTTCAGCGCCATATCGCAGCGTGCGGGCAGGTCAAAGGCGGTGAAATAGGACTCCTCCAGCGGGATCCAGCGATCCCGGAACATTTGGAGCTTCTCCGGGCCGCTGCGGGCTTCAATGCGGCGGAGCTGCTCGGCAGCGTCCACGGTAAGGAATACCCGCAGATCATAGCTGTCCCACAGGGCCGGATGGCAGGCGTAGGCGCCCTCCACGATGGTCAGGCGCGCCGCCGGGACCGTCACCGGCTCGTCCAGCGCCTGCCGCGCACAGCGGAAGGGGCGGTAGACGACCGCCTCACCGCGCAGTGCCGGCTGCAGCACTTCCGATAGAAAGCGCTCGTGGTCCACGTTTTCGCCCGGCTGTGCCAGCCGTGCAGCGGTGCGCTGCTCCGGGCGCAGAAAGAAGTCGTCCATGTGGAACACCCGGCAGGACAGCTGCGCCTGCAGCTGTGCCGCCAGCGTGCTTTTCCCGGCGCGGTTGTCGCCGCAGAAAACCAGGGTGCGCCCATGCAGGCACACGGCCGCGGCATGGAGGGGCCGTCGATGGCCGCGATGACCCGCGTCTGCCGGTCCAGCAGCGCCCGGATAACCGTCAGCAGGCGGTCGTAGTCAGCAGGGGTCATTTCGCCCTCCGGGCGGCGCGGCGCTGGATGAGCTTCACCAGCTCCACCACCGGAAGGACCAGGAAGGCCAGGGCCAGGGCCACGCCGTACTCCGTCCAGCTGACGGGGGTGAAGCCGAAGGCGTTGGCGATGACGGGCACCTCCAGCACCAGTGTTGTCAGAGCCAGCGAGCCGATCATCGCGCCCCACAGTACCTTGTTGTGGCTGGGCAGCGAGAATACGCTCTTGCGCTGGGAGCGCATATTGAAGCTGTGGAAGATCTCACACATACTCATGGTCAGGAAGGCCATGGTCATACCGTCGTCGGACACGCCCTTGGGCATCTCAAAATAGCCCACCTCCATGCAGTGTCCGATGATGTAGGAGGTCATGGTGATGATCGTGATCAGCACGCCCTGATACAGGATGTCAAAGCCCAGGCCACCGGCGAAGATGCCGTCCTTGCTGTCCCGGGGCGGGCGGGTCATGGTATCCGGCTCACCCTTCTCCAGACCAAGGGCCAGGGCGGGGAAGCAGTCGGTGATCAGGTTGATAAACAGCAGGTGCACCGGGTTCAGCAGTGTGAAGCCCAGCAGCGTGGCGAAGAACACGCCCAGCACCTCGCTCATGTTGCTGGCCAGCAGGAACTGGATGGCCTTGCGGATGTTGTCATAGATCCGGCGGCCCTCCTCCACGGCGGTGACGATGGTGGCGAAGTTGTCGTCGCTGAGCACCATGTCCGCCACGTTTTTCGTTACGTCCGTGCCGGTGATGCCCATGCCCACGCCGATATCCGCGGACTTGATGGAGGGCGCGTCGTTGACGCCGTCGCCGGTCATGGCGGTGATGGCGCCCTTGCGCCGCCAGGCGTTGACGATGCGGACCTTATGCTCCGGCTGTACCCGGGCATAGACGCTGTACTTCTCCACCGCCTTGTCCAGCTCCTCATCGGTGAGGCTGTCCAGCGCGCTGCCGGTAACGGCCTGGCTGGCGTCGGTGATGATGCCCAGCTCCTTGCCGATGGCCACGGCGGTATCCTTGTGGTCGCCGGTGATCATCACAGGGCGGATGCCCGCGGCGCGGCACTCGGCCACGGCGGCCTTGACCTCCGGGCGGATGGGGTCGATCATGCCCGCCAGACCGATGAAGCAGAGGTCCTGCTCCAGGTCCTCCGGCTCCTGCCGGTCGGGCAGTGCGTCGTACAGGCGCTCCGCCGCCGCAAGGACCCGCAGGGCCTTGTCGGCCATGGCCTTGTTCTCCGCCAGAATGGCGGTGCGCTTTTCCTCAGTCAGGGGCAGGATCTGCCCGCTTTCCGTATAGCTGGTGCACCGGCGCAGCACCTCGTCCGGCGCGCCCTTGGTGTACTGGATAAAGCCGTTGTCTGTGCGGTGGATGGTGGACATCATCTTCCGGCCGGAGTCAAAGGGGGCCTCGCCGCAGCGGGGCTGGCGGCTCTCCAGCACAGGCTTCTTCAGCCCCTGGGCAGCGGCAAAGTTCACCAGCGCCGCCTCCGTGGGCTCGCCGATGGCGCCGTTCTCCTCCAGCGCGGCGTCGTTGCACAGCGCCATGGCTGTGGCCAGCAGCTCTGTGGGGCCGGTGTGCTCCACCACGGTCATCTTGTTCTGTGTCAGGGTGCCGGTCTTGTCGGAGCAGATGACCTGGGTGCAGCCCAGCGTCTCCACCGCCGTCAGCCGCCGGATCACGGCGTGCTGCTTGCTCATGTTGGTCACGCCGATGCTCAGCACCACCGTCACCACCGTGGCCAGTCCCTCCGGGATGGCCGCCACCGCCAGGGAAACGGCCACCATAAACGTGCTCAGCACGGTGTCCAGCGTGAACTCGCCGGCCACCACCAGGTCAAAGATAAAGATGAACACGCAGATGCCCAGCACCAGCTTGCTCATGGTCTTGCCCAGCTCGTTCAGCTTGCGCTGCAGGGGCGTCTGCTCCTGCTCCGTCTGGGCCAGCACACCGGCGATCTTGCCCATCTCCGTGTCCATGCCGGTGGCGGTGATGACTGCCTTGCCGCGGCCGTAGACCACCGTGCTGCCCATGTAGCACATATTCTTCCGGTCGCCCAGGGGCACGTTATCTCCGGTCAGCAGCCCCACCGCCTTGGTGACGGGGACGCTCTCGCCGGTCAGCGCCGCCTCCTCGATCTTCATGGAGGCGCTCTCCAGCAGCCGTCCGTCGGCGGGCACGGCGTCGCCGGCCTCCAGCAGCACCACGTCGCCGGGCACCAGCTGGCTGCTCTCGATGACCACCTGGTGGCCGTCCCGCAGCACCTTGCACTTGGCGGCGGTCATGGTCTGCAGGGCCTCGATGGCCGCCTCGGCCTTGCTCTCCTGCACCACGCCCAGCACCGCGTTCAGCAGCACCACCACCAGGATGATGAACACCTCGGTGAAGCTCTCGCCGCTGAGTGCGTTGGTCACGGCGGACACCGCCGCCGCTGCCATCAGGATCAGCAGCATGGGGTCCTTCAGCTGTGTCAGGAACCGCTGCAGCAGGGAGGGCTTCTCCGCCTCCTTCAGCTTATTGGGGCCGTGCTTGGCCAGACGTTCAGCCGCCTCCGCCTCTGTCAGACCGGTGGGACAGGAGCCCAGCTCCTCCAGCACCTCCTGCGGACTGCGGTTGTATTCCTTTTCCATCGTCTATTACTCCTTTATATCATGGTTTTATAATTTGAAGCAAAAAAGCAGAACAAAAAGCGAAACAGAAAATAAACCAAAGGACAACAAAAAACTCATGCACGGACAGGCTATGTCTGTGCATGAGTCTCATTCTTTCAGGACACATCGGGCGCTGCCGCGCCGGGATGACGGTGTGCCACGCCGCGCCAAAACCGGCGCTGCGGAATTACTCCCTCATTCATTATGGGGTATTTTACCCGCTTTTTTACCCGCTGTCAACCCCAAAAAGGGCGGTTTTTTACACCATTTCCGCGGCGCACAGACCATCGAAATACTTGTACAGCGGCATCAGTGTCCGGAAGCCCTCAATGATATCCTGTGCCAGTTCCTGCGAGAACATACGCTCGTCCGGCGCGGCGTCATGTTGTAAATTGATAGACTTCTTGTTGTACCACGCCGCCAGCAGGGGAGAGGGGGCAGTCTTTTTCCTGGCATATTCCGGGCCTGAAAGCGTGAATTGCGCCTGTTTATTGAACCTTTTGACCAGCTTTTCCAGCACCTCGGGATGCTCGTCGACGGCCTTGCGGTACGCCTCCATCAGCGCCGCCTTCGGCGCCCAAAAGCCCATGCCGTAGCTGTAATAGTCTGGCCCGATCTCAAAGTAAAACGTGGGCCGCCCCGTCCAGTCCTCGCCGCCGGCGCGGACGCAGAACCACAGGTGGTCCTTGTACGGTCCATTCCCGTGCAGCCGTCGGGCATCCCGATAGATGCGGGAGAGCTTCAGCAGAAACGGCTCCTTGGGGAATGCCGCGTGCAGGGCTTCATACACCTGCTCGCCCAGCGCACGGGTGGGGGCCAGGAGATGTGCCTCATAGTCCTGCTTATGCGCCAGAAACCAGGAGCGTTCGTTGTTGAACCGAATGCCCCACAGAAAGTCCAGTGTCTCCTGTGTATAGCCTTCAAAAGCCATGCTATGTACTCCTCTTAATTAAAGCGCTCACATGAATTTGCACAGCAGAACGGGCAGCAGCAGCGCCGGCGTCATGTTCAGGATACGCAGCTTGGTGACGCCCAGCACGTTCAGGGAGATGCCGATGATCATCAGTGACCCGGTGACAGAGATCTCGGTGATGACCGCGTCGGTCAGCACCCCTGTCAGCAGGGAGGCCAGCAGCGTCATCACACCTTCCACCGCCAGCACCGACAATCCGGAAAAGACGATGCCGATGCCCATGGAGCTGGCAAAGGCCACGGATCCGGCAAAGTCGATGACAGACTTGGCCAGCAGGATGCCGTGGTCGTTCTTCAGACCACTGTCCAGCGAACCCATCACCGCCATAGCGCCCACGGCGAACACCAGCGAGCCGCTGACGAAGCCGTCGGTGATGGGACCCATTTTCCCGAATTTCTTTTGCAGCCAGTCGCCCGCCCGGGTGACGCCGTCCTCAATGTGCAGCAGCTCGCCGATGACGGCGGCGTGGGACAGCGGTGCGGTGCAGACCAGCGCGGCGTCGGGGTGCTCGGCGGCAACGGCCTCGGCGATTGTCGCATAGGCGGCGTCCGCCAGGCCCAGGTTCTTGGCCTCGACGCGGCGGCCCTCGGCGGTGTCCACGCCGACGATCTGGATGGCGTCGTCGATGCCCTTGGTCAGCCGGGCGCGGCGTTTGCCCATGCTGCCTAAACCGACGATGAGAAGTTTCATACCAAAACGCTCCTTTGGGGGTCAAATTCCGGCACAGGGCCGTCATAAAAAACCTTGGATTTTGTAAAGTCAAAATGCTGCAATACAGCGCAGATTTTTCCGCTGGTGTCGCCGCCGCCGTAAGGGCTGACGGCGCTTGCCGCCACCGGGGCGAAGGAGGGGGAGAGGGCTTTGCGCATCGTGGCCTCGATGGCCGCCGCGTCGGGGGCGCAGCAGAGTACGTTTGCGCAGACCATGCGCCCGGCCTGCCGCTTGCCGATGTTGACGGTGGGCACCTTAAAGGTCGGTGTCTCGACGACGCCCGATGACGAGTTCCCCGCCACCAGGGCGGCGCAGTCCATGGCGGAGAGATACCGCCGCAGGCCCAGGCTTTGCACAAAGCCCGCGCGGCCCGGGTGCGACGCGGCGAACGCCTGCATCATTTCGGTGCAGACCTGCCCGCCTGCGTCGGCGTTCGACCCGGTGATAAGCCAGAACACGCTGTCCACCTTGTCCATGGCGCTGCACAGCGCTTGCACCTGCACGGCGGGCGACCCGGCGTCGGGGGCAGTCTCGGGGTGGTAGGTCACAAGCGCGAAAGGCTGCATCAAATCAAACCCGGTGGATTTGCACAATTCTTCGCGGCTCATT
>ENA-OOWN01001281-OOWN01001281.1-human-gut-metagenome-genome-assembly--contig:-NODE-1281-length-19044-cov-7.230133_pt1 | contig 19044 bp, 9 predicted proteins | sample MGYA00241406_ERZ501319 | MGnify/ENA primary metagenome ERZ501319 (study PRJEB25962, sample SAMEA2042734) | human gut metagenome | biome: human gut; feature: human-associated habitat; material: faeces... | reverse complement strand
CCCCTCTATCAAAACGGCATATATTCCTATATCGTGGAATATAGCCGTTTTGCATGTTTCTAAGAAAAGTTCGAACCATGTATACCCTCATACCCTCACTGCATATATAACAGGTTTATTATAAACTATTTATGTAGTAAGGATAAAAATACTTGCTCTTATTCATGTTCTCATACTCTCACAACGTTTTGAAGCATATTTTTACATAACATCCTTGTTTTCAGCTATATATTCTTTTTTTATAAATTGTTTCGGCTTGATATAAAGTAGGGTATTTTAGGCTTTTTCCCCACAAAAAGTACACATGAAAAGTTTGTACCTCCACAGAATGACGGTTTACGATGTATTGGCAGCAATAAAAAAGATCAAGACGTTTTTAAAAAAGTTCCTGTTATTTTTTAAAAAGGTCGTCTTCTTTTTTGAAAAGTTCTTGATCTTTTAAAAAACACTTTTTGGGCATGAGGATATCACATATGTACGCATAAGACTGTACGTACACATATATAACCCTGCACATACGTATGTATAGTTCCATGCAAAAGTATGCTTTCTGATGCGAAATGAAAACAGCTTTGCAACACTCTCCATATTTTACAGGTGATCCGTAATAAGGTACACCGAAAGAATACTTTGATATGCCTATTTTTACTATACATCAAAAAATAAAAAATCCCCGTAAAGTATTAATTTACAGGGATTTTCTTTGTTTTACAATTCTTTCCAGCGGAGAGACGGGTACTTCCATCGGGCAGGACAGTCTGCGTATCCACAGTTCCCGGCAGGATGTTTCCTTTAAAATATTCACCTTCTGCATAACCAGAGAAACTGACCATATTGACAAGAACAGAATCATTCTCGACCTGAAAGATATTACTTATAAAAATGATCAGTGTCAATATCTCTTTCATAGCAAATGCTTTATAAGAAAATTCGAGGCTAAATCGGCAATTTCTTCGATATGTCGGGAGAATCCATGGTCGTATTCTTCCATGAGATGCAACTCGCTGTTCTTCCAGATGTTTTTGTAACGCTCACTATAAGAATAGGGAGCCACACGGTCTCCTGTGCCGTGAATTAGAAAGGCTGCTCCTTGGTAGCGAATGGCTGTTTCATAAATGGGCAGACGGAAAGCTGTCAGAATATACTCCCTACCTAATTTGCGGCCTCCGGGAAGCTCGACATATTCGGGCGGATTAATGGGGTTGTATAACACCCCGAATGTATTTCCTCGTATGGCATCTTCACGCAACACAGCTGCAGGTGCCAAAAGAGTGACCGCCGAAATGGTGTCGTTCATTTCACCTGCTGTCATACTTACGACTACGCCTCCTTGCGAATGGCCGAGCAGTCCTATCTTGCCGTTGCACCCATCTAATTGCAGAGCATAACGTACGACACGTTTAAGATCTTCTATCTCGTTGGGAACTGTCATATCCTTAAAGTCGCCTTCACTCTCCCCATGCCCGTTAAAGTCGAACCGGATGGAGGCAATGCCGTGCATCTGAAGAGAGTCTGATACCAATTTCATTAATTGCCAGTTTTTGTCTCCTCCGAACCCGTGGGCAAGAATGGTTATAGGGCATTTTCCTGTTCCCTTATTTTCGGGCATTTGAACTTCTGCAGCAAGCAGACCTCTCGCACCGGGTATCAAGACTTTTGTCACTCTGTTTTGTGCAACAGCACATAGGCTCATTGAAGCGCACAATAATCCAAGAAGTATTCGTTTCATCATAATAACTGTTCTTTTATGGTGCGAAAATACAATATAGATAACACAAAATCAAGCAAAAACAACGGATTATAAACAGAAGTCTGTTTAGTGTCATCGTCTGTCCAAAATCTTCATCGCTTATGATTAGAGAACTGTTACATTTGTCTCCAAGTTTATTGATAATTTCAAAACTGATTTACTATGAATAAGAAAAAACTGATTATGTGGTTGTGCATTTTGTGCTGCTGCGCTACTTTGAGTGCCCAGTATGGCACGCTTACTTCGCCCATTGTGGGCAATGACGACTCTGTAACATTTCGCTACTATGCTCCTTATGCCAAAAGTGTATTGGTGAACGGACAGTTTATGGTGGGAGATATTCCCTTGATAAAGGATGACAAAGGTGTATGGAGTGTGACAGTGAAACCCGAAAAGGCGGATATTTATCCTTATAACTTTATTGTGGACGGAACGCGTCTGAACGACCCGGGTAATAAACTGCTTTCGCCCACCGATGCTTTCAAATCCAGCTTGCTGGAAATGCCCGATCCCGATGCTTTGTATACTATCAATCCGGTGCCTCACGGCAAAGTGCACTATTGTACTTATCGTTCGCACGTGTTGCAGCAGTATCGCACGGTAGTAATTTATACTCCTGCCGAATATGACCTTTCTGCCGGCAAAAAATATCCGGTATTCTATTTAGTGAGCGGAACGACCGATTCGGAAGAGTCATGGTACAAGACGGGACGCGCCAACACGATTTTGGACAACCTCATTGCTCGCGGACAAGCTGAGCCTATGATTGTGGTAATGCCTTATGGTTATATGAACGGCGGTACACCCCGTCCTCACACCATGGAGGCCGGTGAGATGTACAACACCTTTGCCCGCGAATTGACGGAGTGCGTCATACCTTATGTGGAACAGAACTTCCGTACGATAAACGACCGCGACCATCGTGCCATTGCCGGCTTTTCACGTGGTGGCGGACAATCCATGTTTACTGCTTTGAAGCATTCCGACCGGATTGGTTGGATGGGATCATATAGCGCTTACCTCACTCCACAGGTGATGGAAAAATATTTTCCCAACCTAAAAGAAAAGGCCAATAGCCTGAACATGCTGTGGTTTTGTGTAGGCAAAGATGATATTCTCTACAAGGAAGTTATCAGCAATACGAAGTATTTCAATGAAAAGGGTATTCATTATGAGATAGACGACCGTGAGGGAGCACACACTTGGATGCATGCCCGTTATTGTCTGGCCGAAACTTATAAGAAATTGTTTAAAGACAAGAAAGAGAGTGAGAAGTATCCCGGCATTATGATTGATGCCAGCACTCTTCCTGGATTCAGTGTTTTCTATCCTACCAATCTGAAGGAGATGGTGGCCAAGCAGGGACGGTTGCCGGTATACATTCATGGCAATGGTGCCTGTACGCACTATTCAGGCGATTATCAACCGATGTTTGTCGAGATGGTGAAGAACGGCTATGTGGTTATCTCGGTAGGTGCGGTAGACGGAGATATCACAGTCAGCGATATGGATGATAACCTGCTGGATGCTGTCGATTGGGTTTGCAGGCAGTCTTCCACTTCCGGCAGTGATTTCTATCAGATGATTGACCGTTTCAAGATTGCTGTGGGCGGACACTCTTGTGGGGGCGCACAGGCCATTTCCGTTTCTTACGATCCGCGTGTTTCCACTACGATGGTACTTAATGCCGGTATGGGCAATATTGAAATGGCACATGCTAATGCCAATAGCCTGAAGCAGTATCATAAGCCGGTGATTTACCTCATCGGAGGGCCTAAGGATATAGCTTACAGCAATGCCAATATCGATTTCGAATCCATCAATCATGTACCAGTGGTTTCGGTGAACTTCCCTGTGGGGCATGCCGGAACCTACAAACAACCCGAAGGTGGTGTATTGGGCAAAGTAGCATTGATGTGGCTCGATTGGCAGCTGAAAGGTAAGAAAGAAGCATCCAGATTCTTTCTTGATGCCGGCTGGCGCAAGAAAAATTTCCCGGAATGTGACTTTAAATCCAAGGGTCTGAAATAAAATGAAAGGATGATAGGAGAGCGTGGGTTCTAACAGATAGAGGGTGTTTTGTAAGCAGTATACAGCTTCACGTGTAAGATGTATACTGCTTCACAGGCAGGGCCACACACGTGCTTTGGTATAGTTCAATGCCTACGATAGTGTAAGCCAACACGTACTAATGCATAAGCTGAAACATTACTATGTGTAGCCCGAGACATGCTAAGACAATGTAAACCTGGCAATCTCAACATGTACGCTAAACACGCCAAGCAACTAATGATGTTCCAGGTATGAATATAGGAATAAAGTCCTATTCTTGTTTCATCCCTAAGTACTCCATCGGTGTCTTGCCAAATTCTGCCACGAAGCAACGGGTGAAGTAAGAAGCATTGGAAAAACCTACCATATACATAACTTCCGCCACGGAAAAGTTTCCATTTTGGAACAGTAAGGCGGCTTTTTTCAGACGAATGGAACGAATATATTCCACTGTAGACATGCCGGTGAGAGACTTTAACTTCCTGTAAAGCTGTTTCTGGGATATGCCCATGAGTCGGCTTAGCATCTCTACCGAGAGGTCGGAATTGTCTATATGCTCTTCGATGATTGTGGTAATTCGGAATAACAGCCTTTCATCAATGGATATTTCGCCCTTTAGTTCGGGTTGTTTGATATGTTCAATGCGCATCTGTTGCTCCAATTTTTTTTTGTTTCCAAGCAATTGCTTGATGCGTGCCACAAGAAGCGAGCTATCGAATGGCTTTGCAATAAAAGCATCTATGCCTAATTGGGCACTTTGATATTCAATACCAGAGTCATTCTTGGCTGTCAGAAGAATGATGGGAACAGTGGCAAGCGGCATGTGTCTGCGGATGTTGCGGCACATTTCTATACCATCCATTACAGGCATCATCACATCAGCAATAATAAGATCGGGCAAGAGATTAATGCAAAGTTTCAGACCATTTTTCCCATTTTGAGCTGTAACGCATCGATAATCCGTACTTAGCAGATTGCTTATAAAACCGGAAATAGAGGTGTTGTCCTCTACGATGGCAATCAGCGGACGTGTATCTTCTTTGTTTTCTGTTGTGGTAGGCTTTTCAATGATTTCCTCTTGCTCCTGAATGTCTATGTTGATGGGAAATGTTAATTGGACAGTGGTTCCGTTGGAATCGGATGTGAGAAGCACGGTGCCGTTATGCATCTCTACATATTCCTTTACGATGGCAAGCCCTATGCCGGTGCCCTCTTTGTCATTTTTGATAGTGCGCGAGGATTGGTAGTAACGTTGGAACACGAGGGGAATCTCCTCTTCTGGGATGCCCACTCCCGTATCTGCCACCTTAACATAGAGATGTTTGGCCTGTTCATTATACTCCAGAGAGAACATGATGCTGCCATGCTTTGGGGTAAACTTGCATGCATTGGCCAGCAGGTTGTTCAGGATGGATTCCATTTTAAAGATATCCATACGAGTATAAATGTTCTCTCGATTAGTATCGAAAACAAAATCCAGCTGCTTGCTCTTTATATTCTCTCGATAAGAATTGAAAATGCAGCGCGCGAATTCTACGAACTCTATTTCGGTCGGAATGAAGGTTTGCTTTATCTTTTCTCTGTCTTGATAAGCTTCAATAGTGAAATGGATAAGCGAACCCAGCTTTTTGGCATTTTCGTATATTAATTCCAACAATGCTTTCTTTTCTTGTTCGGTCTCTTCACTCAGCAGTTTGCTGGAAGGAGCAATGATGAGACTTAGGGGAGACTTGAATTCATGGGCAATGTTCGTGAAAAAATCTATTTTTGACTTGGCTTGTTCCATGAAATAATTTTTCAATTCCCGTTCTTTGCGCAGTTGCTGTCTGATAATGATGAAACGCAATATCCACCAAACAAGGCCAATAACTACCAAGAGGTAAAAGAGATAGGCATACCAAGAAAGATACCAAGGTGGTGTGATGGTGATGTACAGAATAGCTTCTGTCTGCTTATTATCTGAGATGTTTTCCAAGGAACCTATGTATAAGGTATAGTCTCCAGGTGAAAGATTAGGGAGTGTAATGGAGTTTTCGTTCCTATTCAGTTCTATCCATTGTGAATGATATCCATCGAGTTTGAAAGCATAGTTTGTCAAACTTTCACCTTTATACTGATAGTCGGAGAAAGAAATTCTCAGGTTGTTCTGTTTCGCAGTAAGCCGGATGTGCTTGCTTTGCCGGTCGGTATAGCTTAGTTCCTCATTGCTATTAATTTCAATATCGGTAATCTTTACTTTCTGGGATTGTTGTATCTCTTGCCTCAGCAGTATGGGATCTATCTGAGTTATCTTATTGCTCGTTCCCAACCATACCTTGTGATCAATTCGGTCGTAGAAGATGTCAATGTATTTTTCCGAAATGCGGATACGGTGTACTTTCAAACTTTCCTTCTCCACTATAAAGAGTCCTTCGGAGGTAGTGAGCCATATCTCATTCTCCCCCTCATCCATGGCGAATACTTCGGTAGACAGCACACGGCTCAATGGGATACTTTGTGTGCTGATGTTTCCTTTGTTTACCGATAGTTTCAGCAGATTGTCTGAAGTGCTTATCCAGATATTTCCTTCCGAATCGCTGATGACAGCGTAGGAGTCAATGTGGGGAATGTCAGTTATCTTCTCTATGGGGAGTATAGTACCGGTTGTCAAGTTGATGCGGTCGATATGATGATTATTGGATAATACCCACAGATTGTTTTCTCTGTCCAATGCTAATTGGTAGATATCGTTGCTGTAAAGCCCTTGATCATGGGTAAAGTGGTATTTGACCTTCAGAATGCCCCCTTCAGGGGATTGTTCGCTAGAGATGCCATAAACACCGCAAAAAGTAGCCAACCACAAGTCACCATTGGGCGTTTCTAATATATCGTACACCCAATTTTTGAGGTCATCGAAGAAGTAAGAGATGAACTGTTCGTTCATCGGATTATAGCGTAGTAATCCTCCGTCTGAGGCTACCCATAGGTATTGGCGGCTGTCTTCATAGAGTGCACGTATACGGTTGTGCGGAAGGGAAGATTCTTTGGAACTCATTTGGTACCACCGACGGATATTGTTGCCCTGCATGTCTGTTTTTAATTTTATCAGCCCTCGGCTTCCACCCAGCCAAAGAGTACTGTCGACCGTGCGCTGTATGCTGGATATCTGGCAACCTTCATCGGAACCAGTGATGTCGAACAACGAACGGGATCGGATAGAAGGATTGTGTGCGGCTAAGGAGATGCCATTGTCGGTTCCTATCCAAATATTACCATTAGCATCCTTGAAGAACATATTGACTACGTTGCTGGACAGGGATTGACTGTTTCGTGCATCGTGTGAAATCAGATGCCAAGTGCCCTGTCTGTCGCATACGTAGAGTCCGTTGTCTGTTCCTATAAGCAGATTATTATCATCTTTAGCAATACTCTTCACAACATAAAAATCTCTGACGCGTTCGATTTCCTTGGTATTTAGGTTCATGCGATGCAAATGATGGGCATTACCTATCCACAATGTGCTTTCAGAGCTATCCAACATCAAGGTAGAAATGTAGAAAAACTCAGGGTGGGAGATAACTTGGTAATCGCTGGTGGCAAATGAGTAACACCCCACTTCGTCCTTCATGCCGATGTACAGATTCTTTTGGTCGGTGGCAAGCGATTGGATGTTGCGTGGAAAATCCTTTCCGCGGATGAGGGCGGGCCGCAGTTCATCTTGTTCTACATTATAAATATAGAGCCCCGATTCTGCTCCAATCCAGATTTCACCCTTATATTCGCAGAAAGAACTTATCGACTCGTTTAACCGAATATTAGGCTTGCTGAACTGTCCGTTTTGTAAATTAAATAAAGTAATGCCATTTTCTCCGCCTAAAAGCATAACTTTGTGATGGATAAAATTGCATTTGACGAGTTGATGTGAGGGAAGTGTATCTGAAACATAATGACGTATGTCATAGCCATCGTAACTATACAACCCGCGTGAAGTACCGAACCAGACCATGCCTGTGGAGTCTTGCGTAAAACATCTTACTGATAGTGTCTTGGTTTTTGAACCCAGATTATTGAAACCTCCATTCAAATTGGACAGATTGTCTGCCCACAGATGGCAGGTAATGGAGCAGGTAAGTAGTATTAAAGTTAAAATCTTCATAAGGTTATTTGTTTACTAAGAGCAAATTAACACATTTTTCCCGGATGAGAAAAATGTCCGACGGGTAAACTTCAGCATTGTCCTTTTTGTGTTATAGAATGTTCTATCTGGTCTGAACAAAAGAGTATGTTCTATCTAATTTTGTCAGTTAGAAAACATGTCCTTGCATTTATTAATCTTTTAAATTATAGAACCATGAAGAAAATTACGCATTATTTGGTTAGTATGCTCTGCTATACTATTCTTCTGCTGACTGGTTGCACAAGTAAACAGCAGCCTTATTGCATCGGGGCAGACATTTCGTTCGTTCCCCAAAGTGAAAAGGGGGGAGTTGTATATAAAAATGTAGATGGGAAAGAAACGGATATTTGCCAGATCATGGCCGCCCATCACTTCAACACCATTCGTTTGCGCGTCTTTGTCAATCCGGAGGCCAAAGAAGGATACGCTCCCGAAAAAGGATATTGTGATTTGAAGCATACTCTTGCCATGGCCCGTCGTATCAAGAAAGCAGGCATGAAGTTTGCTCTCGACCTACACTATAGCGATACATGGGCCGATCCAGACAAGCAGTTCAAGCCTTCCGCTTGGGAAGGAACAACTGGTGCGGAGTTAGAAGAAAAACTCTACTCCTATACCAAAGATGTGATGATTGCTTTAAAGCAGGCAGAGGTAGCTCCGGAGATAGTGCAGATAGGTAATGAGATAAATCACGGCATGGTATGGCCAGAGGGCAAGTTGGATGACAATGCTACAGAAGAAAACTGGCGGTCGTTGATGGAACTTTACAAAGCAGGCCAGCGTGCGGTTCGTGAGGTATTACCGGAATCAAAACTGCAAGTACATCTCGCCTTGGGCGGGCAGAACCGGCTTTGCCGTGAGTTCCTGGATCGTATGATTCAGATGGAAGCCGAATTTGATATTATCGGACTCTCCTATTACGAACAATGGCACGAGACTTACAATGATTTAAAGTCCAATCTCTATGATCTGACCGAACGGTATCGGAAGCCGATATGTGTTTGCGAGTATGGTGCCAATAAGAAAAACATTAAGATGATCAATGATATTGTACGCTCCCTGCCCAACGGATTGGGTTATGGAACTATGGCATGGGAACCGACGAGGGTCTTGTTCGATAAGGAAGGGAATGCTGATAAGGATCTGTTCGGCATATATGATGCCTTGTACAAACAATACATAAAGAGTGATGTCCAACCCGTTTATGAACCTCCTTATGTAAATACGGATACCATTCAGAAACCCATTATCGGTGCGGATATCTCTTGGCTTCCCAATCAGGAACAACGTGGCATTGTCTTCTCTCACAACGGTGTGCAGAAGGATGCATTGAAAATCCTGAAAGAGAACGGGTTCAACTGGATTCGTCTGCGTCTTTTTGTGGACCCTACGACAGAAAAGGGATATTCCAAAGATGGTTTTTGTGGGTTGGAATCCACTCTATCCATGGCCAAGCGTATAAAGGCTGTTGGCATGAAATTCCTGCTCGATTTCCACTACAGCGATACATGGGCCGATCCTGGCCAACAGGCAACACCCGCATCATGGAGTAACATCCATGGCTCTGCACTGGAAGGAAAGGTTTATAGCTATTCAAACGAAGTCATCAAACGTTTCATGGCCGAAGGCGTCTGTCCTGACATGGTGCAAGTGGGTAATGAAATAAATAATGGCATGATGTGGCCACAGGGTAAGATAACGGAGACGTATGAACCCTTTGCCGTTCTGTTGCGATGTGCTACGGCCGGTGTACGCGCCGCTAATCCTGATATTAAGATTATGATTCACATTGCTTGTGGCGGACAAAATGAAAAATCGGTGAAGTTCTTCGATAAAATCATCAGTCGTGATGTTAAGTTTGACATCATCGGGCAGTCTTACTATCCAAAGCATCATGGTACGTTGAAAGAGTTGGAAAGCAACTTGAACGATTTGGCCATCCGCTACAGAAAACCTATTGTAGTGGTAGAATATCAGGAATTTCGAAAAGAAGTGAATGAAATAGTCTCACGTATCCCTCACGGATTGGGTTTAGGAACTTTCATTTGGGAAGCTACTTCACCGATGTGGGGCGAGCTGTTTGACAAGAATGGAAGGACAACTGAGTATATAAGTATTTATCCTGAGTTTTTGAAGGCATTTGCTGATAATTAATAATCCTATAAATAATATGAAGATAAAATTTTTATGGACGCTTTTGACAACTTTGTTGATTGCTTCCAGCATGTATGCACAAAGGCCGATACCTGAAAATACAATGGTTTCGGAAACGGCCCTTTTTAAGAGAGAATATCCTCGTGTTGACAAACAGAAGCGAGGTTACTTCCGCCTCTATGCTCCCAAGGCGCAGGAGGTATACCTGGTATGCGGAAAACGATATGACATGACAAAGGATAACGACGGATGGTGGTATGTCACCACTTCTCCTTTGGTCGTTGGGCTTCATTTTTATCACTATATGGTAGATGGCATGACGGTGACAGACATAGAGACTTATACGTATGGTGGCAGCTATGGACGCTCCAGTGCCATCGAAATACCCGAAGGGACGGAAGGGGACTACTACCGTCCACAGGAGATGGCGCATGGACAAATTCGTTCGGTGGTCTATTATTCTACCGTGGAGAAACAATATCGTCGGTGTCATGTCTATACACCAGCAGAATACGAGACTTCGAAAAAGAAACGTTATCCGGTGCTTTACCTGCAACATGGTATGTGCGAAGACGAGACAAGCTGGCCGATGCAAGGTAAGGTGAACTTTATTCTTGATAACCTGATTGCTGCTGGAGAGTGCGAACCAATGCTGGTCGTAATGGATAAGGGCAATTGCAGCATTCCTTTCAAGCCCAAGAAAGGAGAAGATATAAACAAGGCAAGAGATGCATTCGGCTCCATTTTTCCATCCATCCTGTTGCAAGATATTATTCCGAATATAGAAAAGCAGTTCCGTACGCTGACTGATAGAGAGAACCGGGCTATGGCTGGTCTTTCATGGGGTGGGCATCAGACCTTTATGACTACATTGTACAACCTCGACAAGTTTGCTTATATCGGCTCGTTCAGTGGTGCCATATTTTTGCGTGATGGGGATTATAAAACAGCCTATAACGGTGTGTTTGCCGACAGCAAGGCATTCAACAAAAAGGTCCGCACACTATTCATCGGCATTGGCAGCGAAGAAAACTTCGGCGCACAGAAGATGAGTGATACATTAACCGCTCTTGGCATTAAAAACACCTTTTACGAATCTCCGGGTACAGCCCACGAGTGGCTCACCTGGCGTCGTTGTTTGAAGGAGTTCTTACCTTTATTGTTTAAGAAATAAATAAAAATGTCAATAATGATACAAAATAATATGAGTGTAAGGAAGAATAAAAGGCAAGCAAGAAAATATCCGTCTACAGATTTTTTGCTTCTGCTCTGTATCATGCTCTTTTGCCGGTGCAGCATTCACCAATCCAATGAACGAATTAATTTGGAAGGTACGTGGCGATTTGCGATAGACCGGCAGGAGGTAGGGATATCGGAACAATGGTATTTGCAGAAATTGCCAGACTACGTACAACTACCAGGATCTATGCTGAGTAATGGAAAGGGAGATGCTGTCAACTTGGGAACTCCTTGGACAGGAAGCCTGTTCGACAAATCCTTTTTTACTGAAAAGAAGTTTAATCGTTATCGCCAATCGGACAACTTTAAGGTACCTTTCTGGTTACAGCCGGAAAAATATTATACGGGGGTGGCATGGTATCAGCGTGATATCGACATCCCTGCCGGGTGGCAAGAGAAAGCCATTCGTCTGTTTTTCGAAAGGTGCCATTGGGAAAGTCGTGTATGGATAGATAGTGTGGAAGTGGGGATGAGAAACACATTGAGTGCTCCTCAGGAATACGATCTGACAGGTTTGCTTACTCCCGGAAAACATGTGATTACTGTTCGTGTAGATAATATGATACGAGAAATTGATCCGGGGGAAAATTCGCATAGTATTTCTGACCATACGCAAGGAAACTGGAACGGTGTAACAGGAGAAATGTTTATCGAAGCTAAGTCGCCCGTCTATTACGAGGATATTACTCTTTTCCCCACTTTGAGCAAAAGCGAGTTAACCGTTAAAACCAATGTGCGCAATGTTACGGGCAAACAGCAGGAAGTGAACTTTTTCTTCATGTTAGAAAAGAAAAGAATAGAATATAAACAGGTGATGAAGCCGGGTGATAACAAGTTGGAGTTTAAAATCCCCTTGTCGAGAAATATGACTTATTGGGATGAATTCCATCCTAATCTCTATACGCTGCATTGTGGGCTACAGGGATTCGGAACTATTACAGATGACCGTCAACTCACTTTTGGTTGTAGGGAATGGGAAGTCAGAGAAGGGGTGCTCTATTTGAACGGGCATCCCGCCTTCATGCGAGGTACGCTGCATTGCGCTTCCTTCCCATTGACCGGTTACCCCTCTACTGACAAGGAAGAATGGTTGCGTGAGTTTCGTATTTGTAAGGAGCATGGTCTCAATCATATTCGTTTTCACTCTTGGTGTCCGCCTGAAGCTGCTTTCGAGGCAGCAGATGAGTTAGGCATATATTGTCAGGTGGAATGCTCTTCTTGGCCCAATCAGTCGAGTAGCATCGGGGATGGCAAACCCATAGACGCTTTCCTACAGACAGAAGCAGAGTATATTGTGAAAGTATACGGTAATCATCCTTCGTTCTGCATGTTGGCTCTTGGCAATGAGCCCGGAGGAAATCATAAGCAGTATCTCACCAACTTTGTTTCCTACTGGAAAGCACGTGACAACCGACGGTTGTACACCACAGCGGCAGGTTGGCCTAATATTCAGGAAAGTGATTTCCTGAGTGATTCCCAACCTCGTATTCAACATTGGGAGGAAGGATTGGGCAGTATCATTAATTCTAAAGAACCTTCTACAGCATACGATTGGAGCGATTATACAGATAAATTCAATCAACCTTTCATCAGCCATGAGATAGGGCAATGGTGCGTATACCCCAATTTCAAGGAAATAGCAAAATACACAGGTGTATATAAGGCAAAAAACTTTGAGATATTTCAAGAGAGTTTGCGGGAAAGCGGAATGGAAGCGTTGGCAGATAGCTTTCTGTTGGCTTCAGGTAAATTGCAGACAATTTGCTATAAAGCAGATATCGAAGCTGCTTTGCGTACGTCTAATTTCGGCGGATTCCAACTTTTGGGATTGAGCGACTTTACCGGACAAGGTACAGCATTGGTAGGTACATTGGATGCTTTTTGGGAGGAGAAAGGATATGTTACTCCCGAGGAGTATCGGCGATTCTGCAACAGCGTGGTGCCGTTAGCGCGTATTCCCAGATTAGTATTTGAGAATGATGAAAAATTTGTTGCTCAGATAGAGGCTGCAAATTATAATGAAGAGATGCAAAACCCAAAAGTCTGTTGGATAGTGAGAGATGGTACCAATAAGATAGTGAGACAGGGAAAATTCTCTATAAGCCAAATTGCCATCGGCAACAGACAGTCGTTAGGCTCCATAGAATTCAACTTGAAAGATATAGAAAAGCCCGCTCAGTTGACCTTGGAAGTATTGATAGACAATTATGCAAACAATTGGAATTTTTGGGTATATCCTACAGAAAAGGAGATTGTAAATAGTAATGATATCTTACTGACTGATTATTTGGACAAGACTGCCATTAAACGTTTAAATAACGGTGGTAAGGTATTATTGTCATTAAAGAAAGGTACGTTGAAAGATGAGTACGGTGGAAATCTAGCCATTGGTTTTTCCAGTATCTTTTGGAATACATCGTGGACTAATGGACAAGCACCTCATACATTAGGTATTCTATGTAATCCGAAACATCCGGCATTGGCTGCTTTCCCAACAGAGTATCACAGCAATTACCAATGGTGGGATGCGATGACCCATTCTGCACCCATACGTATAAATAAGGTGTCCAAAGAAGCCCAGCCCATTGTGAGAGTGATTGATGACTGGTTCTCCAATCATCCGTTGGCATTGTTGTTTGAAGTGAAGATAGGCAAAGGTAAATTGTTGGTGTCCGGCATTGATTTTCACCGCGACATGCAAATGCGTCCTGCTGCTCGCCAACTACTTTCCAGCTTGTTAAACTATATGCAGAGCAGCGATTTCTCTCCGAGACATATCGTGAAAATTGAAACAATTAATGATTTGATAGATAAGTAATATGAACAAAAATATTGGATTAGGCATACTTCTCGGATTAGGTATGGTTGCACTTCCTGTGGAAGCGCAGAATGTGTATGAACTGACAGCACCAAAGGTGGAGAAGATAATTTATACCAAACATCTGAAACTGGGTGGAACGGCTCCTGATGGTGGAAGCATAGAAGTGAATAGTTTTTATATGTTACGGAACGGAAAGCCCATGCTGCCCGTTACAGGTGAGTTCCACTACAGCCGCTATCCTGCAGAACAGTGGGAACAGGCTATCTTGAAGATGAAGGCTGGTGGACTGACCATCATTCCTACTTATGTGTTCTGGAATATCCACGAGGAAAAGGAGGGCGTGTTCGATTGGAACGGTAATAGAGATTTGCGTCGCTTTGTGGAGCTATGTAAAAAACATGACATGGACGTGATTGTACGTATTGGTCCTTTCTGTCACGGAGAAATACGTAATGGAGGTTTACCGGATTGGCTTTTTGCGCGTCCAGTAGAGGTACGCTCCAATGATGTAAACTATTTGAAGTATGTAGAACGTCTCTATAATGAGATTGCAGTTCAGTTGAAGAAATTGTATTATAAGGATGGAGGTCCCATCATTGGTGTGCAGATAGAGAATGAACACCAACATTCGGCTGCGCCATGGGCCATTCAATATCCCGGTGAACAAAGGGATATGACGGCTGCCACCTACGATTCGTCCATTACAATGATTGGAGTAAGTGAACAGCATCAGAATATTACGATGTCTGAATTGGGCGATCTACACATGCGTACACTAAAACAGATGGCAGAGAAAGCGGGTATCATTACTCCTTTGTATACCGCTACCGGTTGGGGAATGGCTGCTGTGATAGGTAATGAGGCACTACCTGTAACTGCTGCTTACACCTATCCGTTTTGGGCAAAGCCCTCTATGTCTCCTTTCTGTCTGTTTAAAGACATTCAGCGGGTACCAGATTATTCGCCGGTGCGCTATGATACCGACAAGTATCCGTCGTTCTGTGCGGAGATGGGTGTAGGTATTCAGATGGTGTATCGCAGTCGCCCTATTGTGAAGGCTGAAGCAGCCGAAGCGTTGATGGTACGTACATTGGGCAGTGGTGCAAACGGTATAGGTTACTACATGTACCACGGTGGCTCTACCCCGAAACAAAACAATGGCGTAGGATTTTTTAGCGATGACGGTATGGGTATGCCTAAGATTTCCTACGACTATCAGGCTCCGATTGGTGAATTTGGTTTGGTACGTGATTCGTATCAGAATTTGCGCATTCTTCATACATTCTTAAAAGATTTCGGTTCTATATTGGCACCCATGGAAACGGTACTGCCCGAAGGATATGAGAAAATAACACCGGATAATCGGGAAACGTTGCGTTATGCTGCCCGTATGAAAGAAGATGCCGGTTTCATCTTCATGACCAACTTTCAGGATCATGATACAGCACGCTTTGACCAGACAGATTTGCAGTTAAAACTAAAGCTAAAAAAACAGACATTGATCATTCCTTCTAGTAAAACGTTTACTTTGAAAAAAGACCAAAGTGTGATTTTACCCTTTAATCTCTCTATGGAAGGGGCACTCTTAAAGTATTCTACTACTCAACTCTTGGCTAAAGTAGAGGAAAAGAATGCCGTACACTACTTCTTTTTTGCTCCGGAAGGACTACGTACAGAATATAGTTTTGACAAATCAACGTTGAGCTCGGGTAAGGAGTTCTATACACCGAAACCTGGTTTGAAAAGTACTTTCTCCATTACAGTTAAAAATGGAAAGACGTTGAAGATTACAACCTTAACACGTCAACAGGCATTGAACACTACCAAAGTGAATAATCATATCCTTATTACTGAAGCCACAGTATTGCCTGAGAAAGAACAATGTACTTTGCTAAGTTTAGGGAAGACCCAAATCAGCTATGCCCTTTATACTGCTAATAAAGGATGGAAAGAGGAAACCATAGAGGTACAACCGGTAGATGTGAAAGCTGATTGGAAGAAAGTGGGTACCCGCCGAATGACCGTAAAGATAGATCAGCCCGATGTGCCACAGGTAAACGATTACTTCCTACGTGTGAACTATGTAGCAGATGTGGCAATGGCTTTCATTGGTGGTTATTTGGTGCTTGATCATTATTACTATGGGATACCATGGACAATCGGTTTGAGACGATTCAAAAATGAATTGAAGAATGAATACTTGAGCTTCTATTTCCGTCCTTTACGTAAAGACGCCCCTTTCATTGGTGATCTTCCTGTGGAAGCTATTCCAGATTTCTCACAAAAGGATGCCGATTGCTTGGTCAGAAGTGTGGATGTTATACCTGAATATAAGGCTATTGTTAATATTTAAAAATCAAATGGCTTCTGTCTAAAGCCCAAAGAAGGTGTGTGTTGACACACCTTCATTTTCTCTTTAAAATACATTCCGGTTCTTAATCTATCTTTTCATACTACTTTCCCTCACCTGCAAACAAGTAGGAATAATGATTTGCTTGATTTTTTTATCCCCTTTAATCTTATCAATCAGCATCTGACATGCAGCTTCCCCCATCTTGTAAGTCTGATGCGAGACAGCCGAAAGCCGGGGAACTACATAATTGGCATGTTGTTCGTCCGTATATCCGATCAGTGCTATATCCTGGGGAATACGAAGTCCATGATTTCTGATTACTTCCATAGCGGCAAACGCCAAGGTATCATTCATGGCGAGAATGGCATCAGGAGGCTCAGGAAGTGACAATAAAGTCTCTGTAGCTATTTTCCCTTCCTCGAAATCTATCTTCCGGCATACTACCAAGTCCTTCTCAATAGATATTTTATTTTCCCTCAACGCTTCAAGGTAACCGTGTTTTCTGTTTTTCACTATATCCAGGTGGTTGGCGCCACCGATAAAAGCAATTCGCTTGCTTCCATGATCCAGCAAGTGCTGTGTAGCCATTTGGGCAGAATGTACTCCATCTGCCACCACCGTAGAGAAACGTTCCGGCATACAGACACGGTCAAACAGCACGAGTGGCATATTCATATCATCCAAACTCAGCCAATGGTCATAATCCGTTGTTTCCTGAGACAAACACCCTATCACACCTTCTACATGCATATTGACCAGATTCTCAATATTTCTTTTCTCGTGCTCGTATGACTCATGGGAGGTCGTGATAATGACAAAATAACCGTTTGCTATGGCTGTATCTTCTATGCCACTCAAGATAGATGCAAAGAAGTGAGTGACAATATCGGGCACAATCACTCCAATGGTACGAGGGGTATTTTTCCGAAGACTCATGGCAAAGGGATTGGGATGATAATTCATCTCTTTCGCTAATTTCTGGACTTTAGCACAAAGTTCCCGACTGATTTCGGGACTGTTTTTCAAGGCACGAGACACTGTAGGAATAGATACACCTAATATCTGCGCCAAATCTTTCAATGAAGTACGTCTCGATTCTGCCATATAAATACTATAACGGTAATTGATTTACTTTACAAAGAAAGCACATTCCCGTCAATATCCATACAAAGATCGGCTTTTTTTAGTGGTTAGTGATGAATCACCTGCCAAGCGACACTGCGCAGCTTATTCACCACTAGCCACTTATCACTAATAAATCGCTTCCCGCATCCGGTCTTCGAATGCAGCTAAAGCAGCTTTGGCACCCTCACCCATGGCTATGACGATCTGCTTATAGGAAACATCGGTCACATCGCCAGCAGCATAGATACCTTTCACAGAGGTTCGTCCGTTCTTGTCGGTCAGGATTTCACCCATGCGGTTCGTTTCCACCAGTTCTTTGAACAAAGCACTATTGGCAGTCAGACCAATCTGGACAAAAATACCATCCAAAGCAAAAATCTCTTCTTTTTCCAATGAACGATCTTTCTTTATGAGTCCCACCACTTTGTCACCATCTCCTAATACCTCTACCGTCTGGGTATTAGTGAAGATATCCACATTAGGCAGGCTCCTGGCCTTCTCTTGTAAAACAGTATCGGCTTTCAAGGCATCCATGAACTCAAAGACGGTTACTTTGGAACAGATACCCGCCAAATCAATAGCGGCTTCCACTCCGGAGTTCCCACCACCGATGACTGCCACTTCCTTGCCTTTATAGAACGGCCCGTCACAATGAGGACAGAAAGCCACTCCATGACCAATGTATTTTTCTTCACCGGGAACATTCAATTTTCTCCAGTTCGCCCCTGTAGCAATAATCAGTACGGGAGCCTTATAGGTTTCTCCACCTTTTACCGAAAGTACTTTCATCCCTTCGGCCACTTCCACCTTTTCTATCCGGCGGTTTTCCAAAATATCAATATTATATTCCGCCAAATGTTTTTTCAAGTCTTGAGCCAGCTGTTTACCGGTGGTTTGAGGAATAGATATCAAGTTCTCGATTCCCATGGTCTCATTTACCTGTCCACCGATACGTTCGGCTATCACCGCTACTTTCAATCCTTTTCGGGCCGAATAGATGGCAGCTGTTGTTCCGGAAGGACCACCACCGGCCACCAGAACATCATATTCTTTTGTCTCAGCAGCTTCCAATTCCACAGAGCCGTAACGGGCTTCCAGCTTCTCCAATAAATCGCCGATGCTGCCACGGCCTACATGAATTTGTTCACCATCAGCAAACACAGTAGGAACGGCCTGCACCTTCATACGGTTCACTTCATCCTCATTGATAGCCCCATCCACTGCCTCATGACGTATCTGATGATTCAGAACCACCATCACATTCAGAGTCTGGACCACATCGGGACAATTGGTACAGGTCAGAGACAAATAGGTGGTCAGATTAATGGGCCCCCGCAATGCCTTGATACGTCTGGTAATAAACTCGTCCGGAAAATTCTTTCCTTTGCCGTCAG
>ENA-OOWN01001273-OOWN01001273.1-human-gut-metagenome-genome-assembly--contig:-NODE-1273-length-19169-cov-6.862771_pt1 | contig 19169 bp, 14 predicted proteins | sample MGYA00241406_ERZ501319 | MGnify/ENA primary metagenome ERZ501319 (study PRJEB25962, sample SAMEA2042734) | human gut metagenome | biome: human gut; feature: human-associated habitat; material: faeces... | reverse complement strand
CCGCCGCCATCTCCCAGGTCTTTCCTGCACCTACACAATGTGCAAGGAGCGTATTATCGCCATATAACTGATGTGCTACTGCATTTTTCTGGTGCGGTCTGAGTGTAACCTCCGGTGACATTCCGGGGAATGTCAGGTGTGCTCCTTCATACTCTCTTGGTCTGATCGAATTAAACAGCTTATTGTATGTCTCAACAAGATCTGCACGACGCTCCGGTGCAGCAAATATCCAGTCTTTGAACGCTTCCCTTATGGCTTCCTGTTTCTGACTTGCAAGTGTCGTTTCCTGTTTATTTAATACACGCTTTTCCCTACCATCTTCAAGCACGGTATCATACACCCGGCTGTCCTTTAAGTTTAAGGAATCCTCAAGAATCTTGTATGCATTTGCCCGCATGGTTCCATATGTCGAATTAGCAATCGGATTAGCTCTGTCTGCATTTTTACCCTTTACGTTCCACACACCTGTCACTGCCGAATACTGCACTCCAACAGTCGCACCACCTAATCCATAGCTTCTTGTCAGATATTCTGGTGTCTTGAATGTTTCCCGCATGAACTGATCTATATACTCCGGCTTTATCCATGTAGCTCCAATACGGACTTCTATCTCTGAAGCTTCAAGATCTTTCGGCATAACCGCTACAAGTGCCTTTACATTTACCTCATATTCCGGACTTTTCTCTGCCGCCATCTTTGCCACAGACAGTTTTTCTCTCACATTGCCTGACAGATACTCATCTGCAGTCTGCCATTCCTCACTTAAAGGCTCTTTGAATATAACTCCCACAAGGTCATCCGTTATCTCCGTGTCACTCTTTCCTGTAAGTTCCATCATATACGGGATATCTACCTTTGCTTTTTCCGAAAGGGAAACCGCAAGTGCTTCGCTTGCTGTATCAACGCTTGTGACTACCTCTGCACGCTTTATGGTGCGCTTCGTGAACATATCTGCTTTTTCTTTGAAATTGCCATCAGAATCAAATTTCTCCAATGAGCATAGCAGACTGTAGCTTGCGTCCTGGCTAAATACACTCTTGTTCGTTCTGGAATTGATACGACCGAATTTCTTCTCAAAATCATCATAGCAGGCATTCAATTCCTTCATCTTTGCTTCAATGTCATCATCCCAGGCTTCGTCCATCTGCATGTCGATAAGTGTTCTCGTCACATCTCTGATCGCAACAAGTCCCTTTATGCGCTCCGCTTTACTTTCCGGAAGCTCCACTGGTTTCATAACTGAATTTTCTCTGTAGTAGACCTCGTTATCAACAACTGTATAGGAGAAGTGCTTCACATTCGGATCTGCAGGTAGCACTCTGTCCTCATCTGCCACATCAAACTCATCAAGCTCTCTTGTCACTGCCCCTATCTCACCTTTGATATTTGCAAGTGCTTCATTAAGCTGTTCCTTAAATGGTCTGTCCGTGTCTGCTATACATGCACTTTCCATGCCATGCGGACCGGATACCATCTCCATATGTCCGACTATCTGTTCCGGATGTTCCGCAAAATAACTGTTTATGCGGATACCTTTTTCATCTTCCGAAGTATGCACCCAGTCCGGCATCTCCTTGACCATCCTGTCACGCTTTTGAAGGAATATGATATCTGATGTAACTTCTGTACCGGCATTTGCCTTAAATGCAGTGTTTGGAAGTCTGACCGCACCTAAAAGCTCTGCACGTTCTGCCAGATACTTTCTGACATTCTCATTTAACTTATCCATGGTTCCCTTGGATGTAACAAAAGCCACTACACCGCCTGGACGAACTTTATCGAGTGTCTTTGCAAAGAAGTAATCATGTATCAGGAAGTTGTGTTTATCATAATCTCTGTCTGCCACCTTATACTGACCAAACGGAACATTGCCGACTACCACATCAAAGAAATCCCCTGGAAACTTTGTCTCTTCAAATCCCTTTATCTGTATATCTGCCTTTGGATATAACTGCTTTGCAATCCGCCCGGTAAGGCTGTCAAGCTCCACTCCATAAAGTCTGCTCTTTGCCATACCTTCCGGCAATCTTCCAAAGAAATTTCCGACACCCATTGCCGGCTCTAATACATTTCCCTTTTCAAATCCCATACGAGATAATGTGTCATAAATCCCGTCTATGATAGCAGGACTCGTATAATGGGCATTAAGTGTGGATTCTCTTGCAGAAGCATATTCCTCTGGTGTAAGAAGATTCTTTAACTCCTGATACTCTGCACTCCATCCCGTCTTATTCTCGTCGAAAGCGTCAGCAAGTCCGCCCCATCCGACATAACCGGACAGTATATTCTGCTCCTCCGGTGTGGCAGCACGTTTCTCATCTTCAAGTGAATGCAGCGTTTTTATCGCCTGCATATTTCGAGTAAACTTCTCTTTTGGCGATCCGTTTCCAAGTGCTTCATCCTCGATATGGAAGTTCTCTTCCGGGAACTTCTGGACAGTTTGTCCTAAAGTGTCCGGTTTGATATCATCCCATGCAACCGTATTAAGTGGTGCCTGCACAAGCTCCTCATTGTCACGAACTTTCTCTATATCTTCATCCGAAAGATATACCAGATCGTTAAATGAAAGATATTGCAGTTCCGTCTCATAAATATCATCCAGGGATTCGTACTGTTTCTTGTCGATCAGAAGGTCATCCACATACGTGCTTATAGAAAATTCCTTTAGGTTAAGTGTCACCTGTACCGGATGTTCTACGTTCGTTTCTTCATCAAGGAAATCCGTATAGGCAAGTGATATGTTTGTAAGATCATCAAAATCATCGTCTACACTTCCATATTCATTTTCCAGAAACTCACTGACGATTTCTATCGCATCCTCCATCGTCTTTTCAGACGTCTCATATAGTTCTGCCTGTGCCTTGGCAAGCTGTATCTTCTCATACTCTTCCTGCTCCTTTGGAGTAAGGTACTTTCCCTCGGTAATAAGTTCACCGATTCTCTTTTCTACCACTTTCCATGTAAGGACGACTTTGGCATAAGGATTCATAAGGCTTCCTTTTGTGATGGAAAGTCCTCTGGCATCGTGATCCTGATTGCTCCGGTCACTGCCGACGATGGCGTGGGAGCTTCCTCCCGTTCCATATTCACATTTCAGAAAGTCAGCAGCTTCCTTATGGTCGTGTCCTTCAAGGAAATACTGATGTATCCGGAACTTTCCACCGGCAAACCCGCTTCCTCCGGTAATTACAGAATCTATTTCATCCTGTGTGATAAAACTTTCTTTCAGTGTTTCCGTATCAAATCTCTGTGGCAGTTCTTTCCTCTTATCACAATAACCAAATACTCTGTCAGACAGTTCCTGAGGTTTTGGATTCAGTCTCCACCGGAAACTCTTCTCTCCACGTTCCACTGCCGCTATCTCGTTATCAACCGCCGTCTTTATCTTCTGTGCTTCTTCCGGATTATTAAGTCGTTCAAATAAAATCTCTGTTGTTTTCTGATAATCAAGTCCATCAATCCCATCTACAACAGACATATCACCAACACTGTCACGGAAGAAAAAATACAGGTTATCGGCTACTCCACGCCGCACGGTTTCATCTGCAAGATAGGCTCTGTTTTCATCAAGGAATGTCCCCTGTTCCACCATTCCTGCAATGATCTGCTCACAATCAGCCCAGCTTTTCTTCATGAAAAAGTCATCACTTGCACTTCGTCCATATCCAAGCTTCATGCCATCCCGGTCAAACCATGCAGATATCTCATGTCCGGCAATCTCAAAGCCTTTTCCGCACGTTCCGTATTCTCCAGCAAGGAACTCAGCCATATAAGATGAAGTCCTGTTTTCTCTGTACTTCTCGTAGATACGCTCTCTGCTGTTACTGTTTCCACCACCTGTACGCAGGATATCCTCTATGTCACTTTCCTTTAACGAAAAAGCAGCCGGAGCGATACTTTTCATACCTGCCTCGGCTGCTGCTATAGTTCCCATCTGTTCATCCAGATAAGAGAAAATAGAAAACTGCTTATATTCAACTTCTACTACAGACTGTAGACTATCTCCGACAGAACGATCTCGTCCGCTCTGTTCGCTATCGAGTTCATCTGGCGAACCCACTCCATCTGATCTCTGCTCTTTAGCTCCTCTGTCACTTCCTCGCTCTCCATCATCTGATTTTTCAGTCTCTCGAATCTCTCCTCTGCCTGTTTCTGTACCATCAGACAATGCTCCGTCAGTGTCCCAGACAGGAGTTTCCCGGTGTAAATCCCCTTGTGATGTTCCTTCAGAAATGTCTCCCGGAGCATTCCGTACTTCGTCAGGCTCTCCTCCGGCTCCTCGTTCGCTTCGATGTTTGGAATCAGATAATCCCCTTCCTTGCTGTATGTCAGTTCCATAATCTGTACCTCCTTCTTCATCGTATCTATCCAGCGTTTCACTTTCACGCTTTAAAGTATTATATTGTCCTTTATTGCCATTGGCAAGTGTTTTTTCATCTTTTTCTACAGTACCGGATTCCCGCTCCACTCTACGGGCATTTTCCCGGTCAATATCCTCAACTACCTGACATATTTCACGAAGCACCGGCTCACACATACTGCTTGTCGCCTCTCCAAGAACACTTAGACTATCAAGTGTAGAAAACTCACGGATATAGGAAAAATCCAATTCATCCTTATATGTATCCGTATCAAGACCGCACCTTGCCATGAGCGTATAGGCAATACTGGAAGCCATCGTCTCTTTCAGTCTAAGCGAAAGATTGTATTCATCAAGTCCGTAAAGCAAGCTATCGTCCTGCACATTCACTAGTTCCTGCATCACATCCGGAGTATAGTCCTCTGCGATATGCTCCGCTATCTGTATCATCCGGCTCTCAATCAGACGTTTTTCATCTGTCTTACCATATATATCCTCAAGTCGCTTCATGACTGCTTCATGGTGCTGCTCCTTCATCTCCCAAAGATGTGGGAAAATACCGATACGCTTCGACTTGTGGACATCTGATATATCAAACACATAACGGAGCTTCTTTTTTCTTGTATCGTCAAGCAGTGCTATACCTTTTGCTCCCTGATTAACCCAGCAGTGCATCCGGGTATTCCACACCTCAATGGAAGCTACCGCTGTCGCATCCGGTCGCTGTGCATGAATAAGAAGCTGATCCTTGAATCCGTACCGATAAAGTCTTGCCGCAGTTTCCAAATATTCCGTCCAGGTATCCGCATTTTGCGTAATACGTTCGGCTACGCTACTTGCCATATCTGCAACTTTATAATATTTATCTGCCATCTGTACCTCCTACTTTTTCTTTGGAAAGTCCATATCGTATTCATACTGAAAACCATTTTTCTCATTCCCTTTGGAATCTGTATAAGAATATGGTGCGATTCCTGTTGGTGTTAGATAAGCATCGTATACAGAACCTTTTTTACTCTTTATTCCTTTCACAAGTATTTTTTTACCGGCAAGCAAATTTTTTACCTGAGCGTCGCTTAGAGTTACTCCTAAAGCCCTACCAAAGCCCATTCCACACTTGCCTACACAATACGCCCCATATTTACCCTTAACTACATTCTTCCCGCATTTTGGGCATTCTCCGAAAACTTCCTGATCTTTCTTAAACAGACTCTTATCTTCTTCACTTACACTACTGTATGTGGCTACCAGATTACCAACCATCTGGGTAATTTCCTCCATAAAAGATTCTTCCGCAACTTCACCTTTTGATACCTGTGCAAGTTCATTTTCCCAGTCCGCAGTTAATTTTGGGGATTTAACCACATCAGGTAGAATAGTAATCAGTTTTATACCATCATCTGTTGGTATCATCTGCTTTTTTTCTCGCTTCACAAATCCATCTTTAACAAGTTTCTCTATAATATCTGCTCTAGTTGCCGGAGTCCCCAGACCTTTGCGTTCAACATCATCTGACATATCCTCACTTCCAGCTTTATCCATTGCAGCCAATAAGCTATCCTCGGTATAATGCTTTGGGGGCTGTGTATAATGCTCAGAGACTCTTGTATCTTCAACTAGAATATTCATACCTTCTGTAAGATCTGGCAGTTTATTTACATCATCTGTCTCCGTTTTTTCCTCAGTTGTCTTATATTTCTTTTTGAAAATATCATCAAAATCTTTCCATCCGTTCGAGATCACTTCCTTACCAGATACCTTAAATATATTTCCCTTGCAGTTAAACTCCGCCTTTGTTGAGTTATAAATATGTCTTGATGCTGTAGCGCACAATAGCCTGTTAGCACATAACGATAATACTTTTATTTCACCAACAGGAACCTCTTTTAAATCCTGTTTTACAATCTCAACCGTTGGAATAATGGCATGGTGGTCTGTAACTTTTTTGCTATTTAAGACTTGATCAACAGCCGGATTAAACATAATGTCCTGATCAAATAGTGTCGAATTGAAAATAGCCTCTATTACATTCTTTGCAGTCTCCTCCATATCATCCGAAAGATATTGGCTATCCGTTCTCGGATATGTAACCAACTTTCTCTCATACAGATTCTGAGTATATTCAAGAGTCTGCTTAGCAGTAAATCCAAACAATCTATTCGCATCTCTCTGCAGCGTAGTAAGATCATATAGTCTCGGTGGAGATATCTTTTTCTCTTCCTTTACCACACTTGTAACAGTTGCCTGTTCATTTTTACATTCTTTCGCAACACTATCCGCCTGGCTTTTATCACCAATATGTTCAGATACCGCATCTATCCCATTTCCAAGAATATGTGCTATATAATAAGTCTCTTTCTTGAAATCATTAATCTTCATTTCTCGATCCACCAACATAGCAAGTGTAGGTGTCTGAACCCTTCCAACCTTCAAGAGCTTATTGTACAGTACGGTGAAAAGTCTTGTACCATTAATACCTACGAGCCAGTCTGCCTTCTGTCTTGCGAGAGCTGATTCATATAAGTGATCAAATTCTCTTCCTGGCTTAAGATTATTAAACCCGTCTCTAATTGAAGACTCTTCCATCGAAGAAATCCATAAACGTTCAAAAGGTTTCTGACAACCAACCTTGTTATAAACTAACCTAAAAATAAGCTCTCCTTCTCGCCCCGCATCCGTTGCACAAACCAAAGATTCAACATCGTCTCTCATCATCAGCTCACTTAACACCTTATACTGTTTTATTGTGTCGTTTTTCACTTCATACGAAAATGAATCTGGAATAATTGGCAACGAATCATATGTCCATTTTTCATACTGTTCACCATAACTAGCGGGTTCCGACAACTCAATCAAATGTCCAACACACCAAGAAACTATATAGCCATTTCCACTTCTATAACCATCGCCTGTCGTATCATTAGCGCCAATCACTTCAGCTATACTATTTGCAACACTTGGTTTCTCTGCTATTACCAATTTCATAGTTTTACCTCCTAAAAAAGTGGCAGTCTATCAACTGCCACCTATTGTATCTTATTGCATATTATTTATTACTCGTCCTGATCCGGATCATCATCTGTTTCCTCTAAGTCATCTTCATCGCTAAGCCCATACATCTCGTCGTCATTTGCTTCTGGCTTTCCCTTTTTCCCAGACAGCGCCTTATATCCGACAATCACTATAGCCATTACTCCAAATATAATCACATACAACCAAATGCCCAAACCTTTGCTTTCTTTCTTTTTGTCTGCATCAGCATTAGCATCCTCAGTACTCTCTTCGGTTGTCGATTCATCCATATCTGGTGTTACTGTATCTTTATCTATATTATTTCCCTGGGCTACAGAATTCTGTGGCAATGTCTGCTCACCACTATTAACAAAATTCAGCAGGTTATCATTAGATACCGAAGTAAGGAAATAAACTGTACCATTTCCGTGAGTAACATCTACACCATCATCGTCTGTATACGAAGCTGACATATCAATTACCAGAAAATACTGCTGTCCATCCCTTGTTACTATTGTATAAAACTGCTTTTTATTAACAGTCTTAGATATATCTTTTCCAGCTTCATCTGTTACTGATGTAACTGCTCCTGTTGATGGATTTGTAACAGTTGCACTACCATTATCCGGCAGGGAATCTGCAGGATCCTCCGTGTTTTCCTCACTGCTTCCTTCTTCCGTGGTTTTATCCTTATAGTAGGGATTATTTACTGTATATACCGTGCTTGAATTTCCGGCATTATCAATAGCATAAATATAAAAGTATTGATATGTAGAATCAAATTTCTGCAGTCTGACGGACACAACACCATTTTCATCTGGATCAAAACTATATTCATTGATATATATTTTTTTTACTCCACTTTCTGTATCGTATGTGAGAACTGTCAACAGACCCTCACTCACTGCTGCATTTAATGTTGGTGGCACTGTATCAAAGCATTTAATAAATCGATTCTTCTCGTATTCTTGCCCATTCATATCAGTCACTTTAACATATACTGTACAGTTCTCCGTAATCTCTATGGCTTTATCATCGGTAATATCTACCCAGCTACCTGTTGATCCAATCTTTGCCTCAATAGTATTAATTTTGAACTTACTATCTCCATAGATTTTTTCAACCTTAACATTAACCATTGCTGAATCGTTATACCAACCAGCCTTTGCAAGAGCAATTGATATTTTAACCTTATACTTGTTATCATTTGATACCACCACTTCAGATGTAGTCTCTGAAGAGTTTGGATCCTTTGTAGATGGAGTTGTCTGTGTAGACTCAGTTGTTGCTCCTGTAGTCGCTTCTGTCGTCGTCTCTGTTGTAACTTCGGATCCAGAATCATCCTGTGCATAAACGGTGTAACCTTTAAAACCTCCTAAAAGTATTCCCACCAATGCGAAAGAAAAAATTAATTTTTTTAACATCTCATTCATCCTCTTATTCATCTCCTGTTTCTAAAAAGTTGTAGCAGGAGAATTATCATCCCCTGCTACTTCAACATGCTGCGCATAGACAGTTATAAGAGTGTCTATAGCACTCTCTGGATTTCCCTCTAATCCTACCTCCTTGAGTTTTGTTTTAAAAAGGAAATATTCCGTTCTATCTATCTTATCATTTAATTCCTGCAGCTTTGCATTCTCCTTGTTAAGCCTACTTCGTACCTTTTCATATTCAACAGTAAGCTTATTCACCTTATCCTGTTGTCTATCTCTTTCTATCTTCTGCTTTGCAATTTTATCTTCGTATCTTTCCACGTTCTTGCTCCTTTTACTTATACTTAGGTCTGATAAACGATGTGATTGGGAATCCACCTGTTGTATATCTAGTCTTTAACGCTACACATCCACCATTACTTTGTGATCCACTCACGCCGTCACTTGAAGTATTACCTCCAATAGTTGTAAATGTGCCATCTCCATTATTAGACACAACAACCTCTATATGTTCATTGTTTCCAAATAGAACAATATCTCCATACTTAGCCTCAGTGCTTGTAATGAATAAACCATTATTCTGTGCCCATGTATAAACTGCTCCACATCCAGCTACTTTGCCCCCATCGTAAAAAGCATCTCCATTGCCACTCTTATTAAAGCACCACCAGACAAACACGCAACACCATGGATAAGAGTCTCCACTTACTTCCTGTCCATAATAGTCTGTGTTATAAATAACGTTATTAGATCCTATTGGATTTTCTGTAATACCTATCTGATTTTGCGCTGTCTGCATAACTCCTGCAGCTCCATTTGCGACAACTATTGCTCCTCCTCCAACTGATGAACCACTTTTATACTTTTCAAGCCATTCTTCACCATATTCTTTATGACCATAGCTTGTCCAACCACTTTTCTTTGCCTGTTCATTTGAATACTCAGTTGAAAGTTCCAGTGTCCATTTTGTGGCATTTTTGCCCTTCATAAATCCAAGCCAGCCACCACCATAATTGTATGCCTGGGCAACAATTTGTAGATTATCATAATCATCAGCTCCATCCACACCCCATGTTTTCATATGGGAATAAAACACACGTATACCAATGTCTATTGATTTTTGCTCAGTTGTCCAGTCAGATGGCATGGTACTGTCATCCCACAATCCACTTTCCTTACATTGCATGAGATCTCCACCACAACTTGATGAAATACCTCCTGATTCCTGTTGAATAGTCGCAAGAATAGCATTTACATAATCATTAAGATCTATATTGCTTGATGCATCGTTATTAGCTTTACATCGTTCTGTAACCCATTCTTTCCAATCCATAACCGCACTCGGAAAACCTGTGCCTATTATAGGTTGTGATGCAGAGTTATTTGAATCGCCACCAAATGACATAAGCAATATCGGACCAGCAGCTCCAATCAGTGATATAACCAATGCGACTGCAGCAGTTGATACAATTGCTATCCTACCTAGAGGTGATGAAGCAAGCGCCTTAACAGACTCCCACAAGAATCCTGCCCCTTGCTTAATTTTGTCATACACATTTAAGCCTGTCGTATATGTAACAGTTGCCGTGCTTTTTGCTTTTTTTGCATTTTGATACTCTTTAATGGCATTTTTCATATACTTCTTTTTGACAGCTTTTTTCTGCAGATAACGATCATACATATTGCTATTTTTCCAAAGATCACTTTCTTTTGCCCTGTCAAGAGCAGTTTGGTAATTTATCTTTATAGCATTTTTGGCAATCTTATCTTCCTGTTTTATAAGCCTGGTTATATCTTTTTCCCGTCTTTGCTGACGCCAATACTTTGCCGTACTTGATACCGAATAGACTGTTGATGCCGCATCCGAAACCTTATTTGCTGCATCTGTCCAGGCATTTTGAATTCCCAGACCTTTTTCATCATTTGCCATATCATCTGTCATATGAAGTGTTCTTTTACCAAATGATGCTGCTTGTGAAATAGCTGAATATTTTGCTCCTTCATGCAGTTTACTCTCAGTACCCACTTCCACTCTAAGATCAGTCTTTAAACCTCCCTTTACAGAAGTTTTGATATTGTACTGTTGCCGGAGTTTTTTTTGTAACTTCTTTCTATGATCATGCAACTTTGTATCAGAAACACCCTCACTATGAAGTAATATTCTATTTGCTGCATCTTGATTAGTTTCTGGGACTTTTCTTCTCCTGTTTACCAGTTTATCTCTGACTTCCCTACTCGCTTCAAGCGTTGTGTGCGTGGTTTTATTTGAAAGTTTCTGTGCACTCTCCGTATTTTCACTAGATAGTTTATTACCACCATCTTCTACGTTTTTCAGAGTGTCACCTGCCATATCTGCCATCTTGCCCTTCAGATCATATCCCATCCGGCGACCTCCTTAATTCTAACCTGCCTGCTCTGAAGCAGCTTCTGTCTCTGTCTTAGTCTCTGCCGGCTTTGTCGTAAGAAGTGTATACATAAGAGTGTCCTTAGGGAACCTATCAACAAAAGGCTGAACAATATCTCCAAAAAAAATGAGTCCTTCCCCTTGTCCAACATTCGTCACGTATTTGATCTGATGCTGTGATATGTCAAGCTTCTGTGCAAGAATATCTCTATCGTCTGCACCCTGGTTGAGCATATACACAAAATCCGAGTTATCAAATATATTTTCGATTTCCTTTGAAGCAAGGAAATCCTTGACATTCTGTGTAATTCCTGTCGGTATTCCTCCCCACTTTCTAAATCGCTTCCAGATCTCCATCGAATAAGCTGCTGTCAGCTCATCCTTTAAAAGCAGATGAAACTCATCTATATAGAACCTTGTGAACTTATGCATTTCTCTGTTTACAGTTACTCTATTCCAAACTGCATCCTGAACTACAAGCATTCCAAGTTTTTTAAGTGTTTTTCCAAGTGATTTAATATCAAAGCAGATAATACGATTATCCAAATCAACATTTGTGTGATGATTGAACAAATTGTTACTTCCTTCCACATAAAGATACATACACTGTGCTATATGCTGCGAAACCAGATCCTCTTTGTGTGATAAAAGCTCATTGTAAAGATCCTGAAGTATAGGCATATTTTCCGGCACTGGATTTTCAAAATATTTTGTATAAATCCTCGACACCGCAAAGTCAATTGCCGATTTTTCCTCAGGCTTCAATCCAGTCTTACCACCCACTACCAGCTCCATAAATGACAATATAAAATCCGCTTTGAGGGATACTGGATCATCATCATCTGAATAATTAAGGTTAATATCCAGAGGATTAATATAATGCTTTGATGACTGTCCAATTTTTATAACCTGTCCTCCCAGATAATTCACAAGTGGATAATACTCAGCCTCTGGGTCACAGATTAAAATATCATCCGTGGTCACAAGAAACGTGTTAAGTATTTCTCGCTTTGTTGCAAATGATTTACCCGATCCTGGTGTACCAAGTATCAATCCATTCGGATTTTTAAGCAGCTTTCTATCAGCCATGATCATCCCATTGGACAGGGAATTAAGTCCCATATAAAGGCTCTCTTTGGAATCCATAAAAAGCTCCTGTGTTGTAAATGGAACAAACACAGCGGTTGAAGATGTAGTTAAATACCTCTTTTGCTTTATAAAATTCTTACCAAGGGGGAGTGATGATATAAGTCCCTGTTCCTGCTGGTGGTCCAGCTTACGCAGGGCGCAATTTGCTGACTGAATGTTATTTGAAAGTGTAAATCTGAAGTCTTTCATCTTCTGAAGATTTTCATTAAATGAGGTGATGAGGAAAGTCACCTTAAAAAGTCTCTCATTTCTCGACTGCATTTCTTTAAGCAGTCCATGAGCCTCCTCTGAATACGTTTCTATATCTGGCGGAATGATGTCCATGTCATATCCGCTTCGTATAGCTTTCTTCTGTTCCTCAATCTTCATCTTATTGATATCGGACAGCTTACCTTTAATATATTTCATAGCTTCTGTCTGATTAAGTGTATCAATATGCATTGTGACGCTTAATGCATCTTCCATATTAAGAATGTCTGCAAGCATTTCATCGGAAATCTCTGGTGCAGATATTACAAGAAAATTTGTCGTTGCAAACATATCTCCGATTTTATAGTAATCCTTCGCTCTAAAGTCAAACGATGTTGGTGTAATAAAATTCTTTGGTGTAAGTCCACTTTCAACCACATCCTTAAACGACTTCATCGCAAATTTTTCCAAAGAATCCTGATTAAGGTAGTCATGCATGATACGAAGTCTCTCCAAACCATTCACTGGCACACACTTACATCCAAGCAGCTTAAACTTATTGATTACATCCGATTCGATCTTTGCCAATCTTGATACCGCCTGTTTCCTGTCACGAGCTTCAATACCGAAAACCAAGTATTTTGATTTCACAATTCCATTATTTCCTTTTTCAAGCTGATTCCTTAGATATGTCGCATATTCACGTCTTACTACATTGAATTCATCGTCCTGATCTGGAATAGATATAACTTTCTTATACTCCTCCATGTCCACTCTCTGATTAATAAAACAAAATTGAAAGTGTATTGTCTCATCAAAGTAATTCAAAAACTGGCAATACTCAGCAAATATATGTTGCTTTTCATCATTCTGTGCAAGCTGATAATTTATGTCATAAAACTGCACCATCTTAGAATAAAAATTATCACCTATACGGCACAATCCATCTGGATATATCTGATCAAATGGTATCGTATCATATCAGATGCTGAGAACTCAATAGGACAAGACGTTTTTTCAGACGCTTATCAAATTTCTCGACAATAATACGTGCAAGATTCGTAAGAGGATCCTTTTTCTTTGCGCCATGATACGCCGTCTGATATGTAGGAATTCTTCCATTTTCCCTTCTAGGCTCGTTACTTTTTTTGTCTGCCATGTGGACTTTTCACCCCTTTCCTTTTTGCACGTTTTTGTGCCATCATTTTTATTTCCTTTTTTCGCCGTTCATCGTAATACTCATAAATATTTTCAGCCTCTTCCACTCTTATCTGGGGATAAGCAAAGGTATGTCTGATAAAGTTAAGCATATAGACTTCAAGTGGCAATCCATCTTTTTCTACAATTCCAAACAAAAAGAATGGCGCCATAATTGCTATAAGAACATAGAAAGCTGCCGTCGTCCCTATAGCGGCCCTAGCTATAAAATATCCAGGGAATCCTACAACAATGCCAAGTCCGAAACATATGCACTGTCTTTTTGTAAAATGACCAATAAATTTGGTCTTGATATTTGTAAGATCCTTGGGAACATCTACGTAAGCCATGTTTTTCCTCCTTTATTTTTCCTTCTGGACATTATGTCCAAAAGTTTCTACTACGAAATAGCAAATATCTGCTTTGTTATTCCCTCACATTTAAACATTGTATATACAAGCAATATTGAAATTCCAACTGTACTCCAACAAGCTTTCGTCAATAGTTTGATAGCTGTAATCCCATTCTCAGGATCAAGCGTAATCGTATTTGGATCAAAAACATTTGCAACAAGAACTCCATAAATAGCAACACATATCATCATCAGCACCGCCTGCATTGCAAGAGCAAATACATTTTTCATATATCCGATACCAATATTAGACATATGGTGATTAGTGACTGTTGCCATGGGCAAAGGTGCCACAGCACAGTGCAGATATATTGAAATCATCCTGGAATATAAGATTATTGTGATAAGGATTCCCATAAATTTAATGATGACATCAATAAACCATGTAGATACCGTTAGACTAATAAGACCGGAAACATCTCCACTCTCCGCATCCTCGTCCTGATCTCCATAGTTATCTGATAAATATTTAAGCAGCACTGATCCTTGGGTATTATCTGTTACTTGCTGATTTAGCACCGTCGTAGTTTTACTAACCATTGATGCACCAATACCAAAAAAGCAATTACATATAGTTAAGGCGTTACTGATAAACCAAGCAGCAACTATTGTCTTTATCAACCACTTCATCAGCACCGATACAAAATCTATATCAGCAAGATTATTAGGCTGTACTAGCATAGATATAAGCTCCCATAACACGACAAAAGTGAAAACCGTTCCTGCTACAGGAAGCGCTACCTGTTCTGCAATCTTTACAATAAGTTCCCATATCGTACCTCCCTGCCAAGCATCTGGTGCGGTAGAAAGTTCAGTAGATATAGTTGCAACTTTTTCATTTAAATCAGACAACATATTACTAAGATTTGAATATGCGAGTTCATAAAAAATGTCTCTAAATCCATTCATAAGTTTCTGAACCGTACTGTCAAATAGTCCAAGAAACACCGGTAATAATTGAAACATTTTTATCTCCTTTAAATATCACAGCCACCTACTTTCGCAGATGGCTGTTTTTTTATTCGTGATGTATTTTGTAAATAGAGGTGCTTATACTTAGCTAAGTGATGATGGAATCAGATCCTTGAGCTTTGGTACAAGTAATGCACCAACAAGGATAACTCCAGCTCCTGCCATGAACTGTTTCATTCCCTGTGACTTAGCTCCTGGGTTATCATTGCCATACCCCTCAAGCAGATTAACAATTCCAAGAACCGCAAGACCACCACCTACAGCTATTACAACTACCTTAAGAGCTGAAACCCCGCTGTTAAGGAATGATGTATAGTCAAGCATTATAAGTAAGTTAGCAAGGAACTTGTGTGATGCGAAAAAAGATGCAACATTTGAAAGTAACTTTGATCCTGACATTGCTGCCACAATATAACTTGTTAATAAATCCATGATATAAAATCTCCTTTTAATATAAAAATTTTTAATTAGCTCCGACCATCAATCCGGCTTCTTCTATTGCAAAGCTTACCAAGTCATCAGGAAATTCTACTCCTGTAAGATCAAGATCGATAAACTTGTCTTTCTTTGAAAACTTTGGTCTGCCATATCCCGCTACATACTTTGCAATATCAAACTGGTTCTTTTTATCATAATCGGAAAGTTCACTGTACATTTCGTGCGCTGTAATATCGACCTTATCAGAAAAGAACGGACGAACGCCTCGAACCTGTAAAATACACTTACCGCCATCCATAAGAGCCAGGCGGTCTTGACTCATAAGTTCTCGTCCTAACTTTTGATAGTTCATACCGTAGGACATGGTTGTACCTCTAGTGTCAGAGGTGTTGTATGTGTCTATAGTTTCCTTGCCTAGTACATCAGCCAAATCTTTTAGTGTCGATTTCTCTTTGCCACCAAGAAACAGAAATGTATCGCAGTTACCCTCTATCGTCTCTGCGTTATCCTTGTAAATTGACTTTAACTGAGCTTTAGACTGTAGGATAATTGATGCCGATATTTCTCTGCTTCGTATGGTTGCTATCAGTTTCTCGAACTTCGGAATCTGCCCAATATTTGCGAACTCATCCAGGATACATCTCACATGTACCGGTAGCTTTCCATGATACTCATCATCTGCAATCGTACAAAGCAAATTGAAAAGCTGTGTGTACATGATAGAAACCAAAAAATTAAGGGAGTCATCAGTATCTGAAATAATGACGAAAAGTGCCGTCTTTCTTCTACCGATGTCTCCCAGTTCGAGTTCATCATATGCTGTTATCTCTCTGACTTCCTTTATATCGAATGGTGCAAGTCTCGCACCACAGGAAACCAAAATACTCTTTGCTGTCTTACCAGAGACAAATTGTCAAGGACTTTTTCATCAAATTCACAAAAAATCCACAAAAAAGGTGCCAGAAGCATTGTATGGCTCCTGACACCTCGTTTGATAGATTACATTTTTCCGTTCAGCAGGTCTTTGCAGAGATACGCATAGTCTGGCAGCTGGTTGATATATGGCTCCCAGCGCCGCTTGATTTCGGCCAATTCCAGCGGATCGGCTGCTTCCAGCGCGTGATCGTTGCCCGTCATATATAAAACATCCGTAGCTACATCGTCCAAACACCTGTAACAGAGATCGGCGGCAGATTCGATTCTGATACCGGTATCCACATAGACTGGATTGACGCCAATCGCCAGCCAGACATAGCCTACCTTGTCCGACCAAAGCAGTTCAAAATCAGGGCTTTGCCGCAGATGTTCCGCAAAGACCTCCTTTACTCGCTCAATTTCATGTTTCTCTTTTTCTGTGTAAAGCATTTTCGTATCCTCCTTGACAAAAATTTTGGTGCGTACCACCATCAGTTTAGCACAAGGCGGCTTCGTTTATCAGTCTTTCACATCTGCTGAATTTCATTTTTGAGCATACGCTTGATTTTATCGCTCATGGTTTCTGTGCTGGTATTGCTGAAATGGACATGAACCTTGTAGGTTGTCTTACCGATTTTCTTTACCATCGCTGGCGTGTTTTCCGGCGCTCTGGACGCAGTAGCGGCGTCTGCCACCTGCATAGTACGGGGTTCTCTGTTCATGGCGCTCCTTTCTCCGAACGGGTCTGTGCCGCCCGGTAAAAAATCAGTCTTGCTTACTGTTTACAATGTCTTTTGCTGTCTGTCGGGTAGCACCGGCATTTTCTTCCCGGAAATTCTTCCCGTCAAAAAGAATCGGCGCACACCGTTCCAGAATACGGTCATAGATACGGGCGTGGGCCAGGTCAGGCGGGTTCTTGAGTTCGGCCAGTTTCAGGTTGGTGGTGATGATCATGGGCCTGCGGGTGCGGTATCGGCTGTCAATGACGAAAAACATCTGCTCCATCGCATACTCGGTACTGCGCTCCACACCCAAATCGTCAATGATAAGCAGGTCGTATTCGTCAAAGCTGGCGATAAAGTCGGCCCTGTCTTCGGAGAACATCCCTGTCAGGCGGTTCAGGATGGTGGGAAAGTTCGTCATCAGCACAGGCACATCCCGGTCAAGTAGAGCATTGGCGATACATCCGGCGAAAAAAGATTTGCCGGTTCCCACATCTCCAAACAGCAAAAGCCCGATATTGCTCTTATATGCTTCTTTCCAGTTCTCCACATAGGCATGAGCCTTGTCCATCAATGGGTTTTGCCCGTTATCATTGGAAAATGTGTAGTCATACAGATAACGGTCTTGCAAGCCCTGTGCCTTTCGGCGTTTGATACGCTCCATGCGGCGCTGCCGTTCTTCAGCAGCCTTGCGTTGCTCCTCAGCCTCCCGCTGGCACTGGCAGATGCAGCGCGGCATAAAGTAGCCGGATTTCCCGAAGCATGGCACAACGGTCTGCCTCTGGCCGCCGCATTTCTTACAGTGGATGAGACCGTCTGACGGGTCTATATACTCGTCCCCGGCCAATTCCATACCGGCAGCTGCCTTGTCGATCAGCGCCCGGATTTCTGCGGTAATCTCAATCATACAGTTTCATCCTCCTTTACGCTGTAATCCCGGTTGCGGGTGGGCGGGGCCGCCTTTTTCGCGTCCTCACCGGCCCAGCGCCGGATGGTGGCGGCATGACTCTGATACCGCTTACCGGTAGAGGCCATGTATTCGGACAGCTTTTCGATGTACTGGCCCCATACAGTGGGAAAACTGGCCTGTAAGTCTGCCAGTTCCTCGTCCGTCAGGAAAACATTCTGGTAACGGCCATAGGCGCGGGCGGAGCGTCCCTTCTCTATCTCTCTCTTTATCTCTATCTCTTTCTCTAACTCTATCTCTATCTCTGGTGGACGAATGTCGGACAAATGTCCGCCGTTTGTCCGGGGCGCAGAAAGAGCCTTATTTTGAATCCTTGCAGCCCGCTTTCGCTCGGCCTCGGTAGAGGACTGGCCGATTAAAAGTTCGATGTTGCTCATGTAGAATGTGCCGCTGTCCAGCACTTCCACAAGACCCAGCTTCAAAAAGATCTGCAAGGCTCTCTCCACAGTGCCGATCTGCTGGCGGGTAATGGTGGCGATCATCTGCGCCGTGTAAGGAATGTCCTCGTCAAGTTGAAGCCGTCCACCATGTTTCAGCGATTTCAGATACAGCTTGAGCAGAATGTTGGAGTATAGCACACCATCCTGCATACTTTCCAGCAGCACGATGGAATCATCGTCAAAATAGTTTTCTTTGAGTTTCAGGTAATAATATTTTCGGTTGTCTGACATAGGGTTCCTCCTTGGGGTTTCTCTTGGGATTCTGTACGCATTTTAAGACCGTTTTAGGGGTCGGAGGATAAATCTATCAGCCTGCCTTTGATACCCTCGAAAAAATCCTTGATTTACAAGGGTTTTTCAGCCCCTAAAGCGTGACATTTCTCCCGTTGTTTCCGCTTGCGCTTTGCGGCGTTGATCCGCTTCATGCGTGCGGCACATTCCGGGCAGTATTTGGCCCGGTTGGAACCGGGGGTAAACAGCGCCCCACATACGGCGCATTTCTTTGCATTCAGCCGGTGGAACAGCGCCGTTTCCAGTTCCTTATCCTGCGGCAATACCG
>ENA-OOWN01001270-OOWN01001270.1-human-gut-metagenome-genome-assembly--contig:-NODE-1270-length-19199-cov-3.557041_pt1 | contig 19199 bp, 10 predicted proteins | sample MGYA00241406_ERZ501319 | MGnify/ENA primary metagenome ERZ501319 (study PRJEB25962, sample SAMEA2042734) | human gut metagenome | biome: human gut; feature: human-associated habitat; material: faeces... | reverse complement strand
AGATTGTAATAATCTGCGAAATCCAACCTCCCTTTTAATGTAGTGTTTCACCCGGAGGCAGCAAATGAGCATACATCTTTACAAGCACAACGAAGATGCATACAGAGCAGTCGAGACCATGCTGGAGGAAAAGCAGATGGCAGCCGTCATCCATCCGACAGGCACGGGCAAGTCGATGATAGCCTTTAAGCTCGTGGAGCAACATCCACACAAGCACTTTCTATGGCTATCGCCAAGTGAGTACATCTACAAGACACAGCTTGAGAACATAGACACACAGTTCTCAAACATAGAATACATGTCGTACAGCAGACTCATGAAGCATGAGGACAGCATAGACACCCTACACCCTGATTATATCATACTCGATGAGTTCCACCGCTGTGGAGCCGCAGAGTGGGGCAAGAGTGTGAGAAAGCTTCTGGAAGCATATCCGAAGGCAAAGCGCCTGGGGCTCTCAGCGACAAACATACGCTATCTGGACAACCAGCGCAATATGGCAGAGGAACTCTTTGAGGGCAATATAGCCTCAGAGATGACACTCGGAGAAGCAATCGTGAGGGAAATACTTCCGGAGCCTAAATATGTCATAGCCATGTATTCATACAAGAAAGAGTTAGAACAACTGAAAAAACGAATCGAGGGCTTATCAAACCCGGGACTTGTATCGGAAAACGAAAAGCTTCTAGAGCAGCTAAAGCGTGCACTCGAGCAGGCAGACGGCCTCACAGAGGTCTTTGCAAGACAGATGACAAAGCCTGATGGCAAATACATAGTATTCTGCTCGGGCAGGGAGCATATGGATGAGATGAAATCGCAGGCTGCCGACTGGTTTAGCAAGGTGGACAAAAAGCCACACATATACACAGCGTACTACAACGAAGCGTCGACCAGCAAAGCCTTTGCCGAATTCAAAAAGGACACTGGAAGCCACCTAAAGCTCCTCTACTGCATAGACATGCTGAACGAGGGCATACATGTGGACGATGTAGACGGAGTAATACTGCTTCGTCCTACAGTGTCGCCAATCATCTATCTGCAGCAGATAGGCAGAGCCCTGTCAGCAGGAAGCAAAAATCAGCCGGTCATATTTGACCTGGTCAATAACTTCGACAGTCTCTACTGCATAGATTGCCTGAAAAACGAGATGCAGGAAGCATTTTTGCTGTATCCGGACACTCACTCGCCAAGAGAGCACTTTGACGACAGATTCCGCATTATAGACGAGACCAAGGACAGCAGGGAAATATTCATGCGCCTGCAGGAGAATCTGGGAAGTGCTTGGGATACATACTATGAGGCAGCAAAGCAGTGGTATGAGGAAAATGGCAATCTCAAGATACCAAAGAGCTATGTCACTGAGTCAGGACTCACACTGGGAGCATGGATAAACACCCAGAGGCGTGTGAAGTCAGGCAATATATCCGGAAACCTCACCTGGGAAAAGATACAAAAGCTAAACGACATAGGCATGATATGGGATGTTACGGATTCAAGCTGGCAGGAGGTAATTGAAGAGCTGAAATGCTACCGCAATACTTACGGCAATCTGGACATCAAGGCCAAATACGTATCGCCTACAGGCTTCAGGCTCGGCTCATGGATCAATAACATGCGCTTCAAGGTGAAAAAGTACGGCATAGAGCAGGCACTCACCGATGAGCAGAGAAAAGCACTTGAGGAGCTTGGCATGATATGGGACCACAACAAGCAGAAGTGGGAAGAGTACTACAGTGCAGCAAAGGCCTACTACAAGGAGCATGGAAACCTCGAAGTACCTGCAAAATACGTCACAGCAGATGGCATACCGCTTGGACGGTGGCTGTCAAACCAGACCAATAGCCACTCAATGACAGACGAGCAGCTACAACGCCTGCAGAGCATAGGCTACAGGTCAGAAAGCAAGACCACTATACAGTGGAACAGAAAGTTTGAGCTTGCAAAAACATATTACGAGAAAAACGGCAATCTGGACGTGCCGGTATCATATTCCACAGACGGAGTGAAGCTGGGACGCTGGATATCAAATATCAGATGTAAAAGAAAAAACCCGAAGGCCAGCGGCATGGTGCTCGACACAGAGCGCATAGCAAGGCTTGACAGCATAGGGATGAACTGGAAATAGGGTAATCAGGAAATACAGGGAGACACAGAAAAAATGTACAGAAAGAAAGGAAGAGGCTGGACCAAGCATATAGACTTTATGCTCTTAGATGTCCTGTGTATGCAGATAGCATTCATAGTCTCATACATATGGCGCTTTGGACTTGGCAATCCATACATAGATAAAGACTACAGGATACTGGCAGTAGCATTTCTGCTCATAGATTTCTTCGTGGAAATAGTATCCGATGCCTTCAAAAACGTATTGAAGCGCGGCTATCTCGATGAGTTCATAGCTACATGTAAGCATGTGGCACTTGTGGAAATAATAACGACCTTCTTCCTGTTTACCACACAGATGGGCGAGATATATTCGCGTATGTCTTACTACATCATGATTCCAATATATATTCTCGTGTCGTACTTAGGCAGAGTGGTGTTAAAGAAAATTGTCAAAAAAAGAAGCTTTGCTTCATCGAAAAAATCACTCTTTGTCATAGCACCGGAAAAACTCCTTGAGGAGACACTTCACGGACTAAAGGAAAATGGCTTTGGATACACACAGATAGTGGCAGCGGCAACAGATGCCGACCTGAAGGGTAAAACAATATGCGAAATACCAATTGTTACAAACCATGACGGGATAGTAGACTACGCCTGTGAGGAATGGGTGGACGAGGTACTTATCCCACCATGTGCGGAGATCGAATATCCCTACGAAATGGCAGACATATTCCTGGAAATGGGAATAGCTGTTCACAGAGGCATCACCAAAAACAAGGTTATGGCAGGCAGCTTTAATCAGATAGAAAAAATCGGTGACTACACAGTCATCACCGCCAGTATGAATTATGCAAGCACCACACAGCTTCTTGCAAAAAGAGGCATGGACATACTCGGAGGACTGGTCGGATGCATCATCACTTTGATAGTGACGATATTTGTGGGACCGGCAATCTATATAGCATCACCGGGACCGATTTTCTTCGCACAGGAGCGAATCGGCAGAAACGGAAGAAAGTTCAGGATGTACAAATTCAGAAGTATGTACATGGATGCCGAGGAGCGAAAGAAGGAGCTTGCGGCACAAAACAAGGTGAGCGACGGAATGATGTTCAAGATGGACTTCGATCCGAGAATCATAGGCAACAGGATACTGCCGGATGGAACAAAGAAAACCGGCATAGGACAGTTTATCAGGAAGACATCTATAGATGAACTGCCACAGTTTTGGAACATCCTCAAAGGAGATATGAGTCTGGTGGGAACACGACCACCGACACTCGATGAGTGGGAGAAGTATGAACCACACCACAGAGCCAGGATGTCATTCAGACCGGGACTGACCGGACTGTGGCAGGTGAGTGGTAGGAGCAATATCGCGGACTTTGAGGAAGTGGTGAGGCTGGATACCCAGTATATTGGGGAGTGGAGTGTGAAGGGGGATATTAAGATTATACTTCAGACTGTGTTAGGTGTAGTAAAGAATGATGGAGCAGTGTAACGATGAAAAGAAAAGCTAATAAGGAAAAAATGAAAATATGTCTTGTGGGTTCATCAGGAGGACATCTTACACATTTGTATATGCTCAAGCCATTCTGGAAAGACAAAGACAGATTTTGGGTAACATTTGACAAGCTTAATTAAAAATTGCTGTCTGATTGATAAAAGAAGGTCGAAAATAAAATGAAAAAACGAATAATTAATTATAGACTTAAGATTGACAATCTGCTTGCCAATCCTGATAAGATATCAAAAGAAGAGTGGAAGAAAATACTGCAGGAACACCTGACACAAATAGCCTTCTTCCAGCATGAGCGCCTTGTGCACCTCATAGTGACAGTAACCTTTAGTTCCATTATCAAGAATGACTTCAATAACACGTATTTTAATATCCTTTATCTTTTATGTATTTAACCCAATTATTTTGCTTGTTATTTTGAGTGGATTCGCTATTCCATTTTAGAACAGTATAATTTTGCTTGCCAATAACGGGGGTTAAATCAAGTTGAAGATGCAGATTAAGCTTTTGACAAATTTCATTTAGAGTTTTTATTGTGAAATTGTATTCTCTGCTTTCCCAACGTGATACCATACCTTGTGATACATTCATATATGCTGCAAATTCTTTTTGTGTCATATTTAATTCTAGGCGGCGCCTTTCGATTTTTGCTGATATTTTTGCTAATTCTATAATTGATTTTGCTTCTGCTTCTGCGATTCCATCAGTAAGCCATGTTGTTTCCTGTGCGTTTGATATTTTGTCGTATATGCTCATGTTTCATTCCTCTGTTCTTCTATAGTATCTTTTATATATGATTATACATTATTCTTGAAGCTGTTTGAGTCGATTTTTGGCAACTGAAATTGCATTTTGATAATCACTTTTGTTTTTCTCTAAAAATACCGTTAATAAAATTATTATCTTTCTATCTATAATGGTATAGATAATTCGTACATTTTTTCTTGAGTTCGGTCTATGTATACTATATAAATCTTTTTCGTTGGTTAATTTTTCAAATGCTGCTAAATCGATAGCTTTTTCTTTTTCTATATCTAATACTGCCAGATCAGCGAGTAATTTTTTTTGATATTCTGGATAGGGTTCAGAATTCTTTCATGGCTGATTTACAGCCTTTTTAAATTCTTTTTTAATAGCTGAAACAGCATAGACATCACTTATTCCCGAAATACTAATTTTTTCTAACGCCACATTTTATATTCCCCTTTCTCTAAAGATAACTATATTATATTACTTATAAGTAATATTTTCAATTGTTTATTGTAAGAAAATTACAAAATATGTAGATGCAGTGGTGGTGCCTGGCACCATTAAATTTTTATATTCTTTATTGTGGCAATGAAATCAGCAGTTGCTGGACAGAAATGAGAGCTGAATTTGGACAAGGTAAGAAATCATAAATATTGTATTTTACATGGCAATCCGCTATACTAGAGTTAAGTATAGCGGATTATTTTTTTGGAGGCTTTTATGGCAAATACTTTGAAGTTACCGGTTGGAATTGAAAATTTTGAGGAAATTCGTAAACTGGGTTTCTATTATATTGACAAGACAAGGCTTATAGAACAGCTTTTACAGGGATGGGGAAAGGTGACTCTTTTTACACGTCCAATGCGTTTTGGAAAGACACTCAATATGAGTATGCTTAGGAGCTTTTTTGAAATAGGAATGGACAAATCTTTGTTTGACGGCTTATATATTTCTGGCAACAAAGTACTTTGTGATGAGCATATGGGTAAGTATCCTGTCATATTTCTTTCATTCAAGGGTGTGGATGGTTTAGACTTTACTACGGCAAGACGTATGCTGTGTGCTATTTTAAAGGATGAGCTTGACAGACATTACTATTTGAAGACCAGTGATGTATTGACTGATGAGGATAGAATACTGTTTACAAAGATGCTTCATGGGCAGGATGACAATATTGAGGATAGTATACGAATGCTTTCAAAGCTGTTGTATAAGCACTATGGTCAGAAAGTAGTTATTCTCATAGATGAGTATGATGTGCCACTCGATAAAGCTTTTCAGAATGGCTACTACAAGGAGATGGTTTCCCTCATCAGGGGGCTTTTCGGGCAGGCGCTCAAGACCAATGAGTTTTTACAGTTTGCGGTGCTCACGGGCTGCCTTCGCGTGTCAATGGAGAGCATTTTTACAGGGCTCAATAACTTTGAAATCAATTCTATTGTGGATATTGACCATGATGAGCAGTTTGGCTTTACTGATGATGAGGTCATGAAACTTCTTTCTGATTATGACAGGAGCGAGAGGTACCCGGACGTAAAGGAATGGTATGACGGTTATCATTTTGGTAATGCGGATATTTATTGTCCATGGGATGTGATAAATTTTGCCAAGAAGCTTGTTTCAGATCCGTCAGCCAGACCGAGTGCGTTCTGGATTAACAGCAGTGGCAATGATATGGTGAAGCGCTTTGTGGACAAGGCTGATCAGACCACGAGAGATGAGATTGAGAAGCTCGTGGCAGGTGGATTTGTGGAGAAGCAGCTTCGGCTTGATCTGACCTATGATGAGATTGACAATACGATTGACAATCTGTGGAGTGTGCTCTTTACTACAGGCTATCTCACCAAAATCGGAGAGGTCAAGGTGCCTGACAGTGAGAGCTATGCGTACAGGCTTGTCATTCCGAATAAGGAAGTACGAGAGGTCTTTATCTTGCAGATTCAGGAGTGGTTCAAGGCTGTTGTCGCAAAAGATGATGATACCATGAAGCTTTTATCAAGGGCAATTCTGGATAAAGATGATAAACAGATTGCCAGGCAGCTAAATATCGTTATGAGCCGCATGATTAGCATACTCGATACCAAGGCGCCTGATGCTATGAAGGAGAATTTCTATCATGGCTTACTTCTTGGTCTGCTTCGTGGCAGCAATCCGGACTGGCTTATCAAGTCGAATCGTGAGTCGGGAGATGGTTTTAGCGATATTTTAATCATGCCGGAGGATCCTGATGCGGGCATCGTTATAGAGGTGAAGTATGCTAAGGAGATGAAGGAACTTGACGCAGCGTGCGAGGCTGCGATAACGCAGATTAAGGACAAGCGCTATGATGAGGCTCTGCGGGATGAGGACCGGTGTGATATTTTAGCCTATGGCATTGCTTTTTGCAGGAAACGGTGCAGGGTGGTAGGAGAGAAATTTTAAATTGGCTGTAATCGTTGCTGGTCACACTGTTAGGTGTGAACAGTAACTATCTGGGATGTTGCATCCGGTAATGAAAAATATATTGCTTTCGTAGTCAAAGTATGTTACGATACTCCATGGTTACAAATTACAGTGACAGTTATTATATCATTTAAACAAAAGAAAGGTAGGAGAATAGTTATGAGCGACAACTTCAATATGTATGATCAGGCGAATCAGCAGGGCAATCCAAATATACCGCCTATGCCGCCGATGGAGGAAAAGAAGGGAATGTCAATTGCATCTATGGTGCTTGGTATTATCGGTCTGGTATTCTGGTGTATTCCAATCCTTGGCGGACCTATTGGTATTGTAGGACTTATCCTCGGTATCGTAGGCAGGAAAAAGGGTGGAAGGGGCATGGCAACCGCTGGTATTGTTATGTCAATTATTACCATCGTACTTGCAGTTATCAATGCTATTGCTGGTGTTTATCTGCAAACATCAAATGTCTTGAACCAGTTATAATCACATAACAGGTGATATCTTTAATTGCATTTTATTTTTTAATCCGCTATGCCAGAGGTTGGTATAGCGGATTTTTAGATTCAATTATCATTGTATTAAAATAAAAAAGTACGTATTAGGAAAGGTGGAAAATAAAATGAAAAAACGAATAATTAATTATAGACTTAAGATTGACAATCTGCTTGCCAATCCTGATAAGATATCAAAAGAAGAGTGGAAGAAAATACTGCAGGAACACCTGACACAAATAGCCTTCTTCCAGCATGAGCGCCTTGTGCACCTCATAGTGACAGTAACCTTTAGTTCCATTATCAAGAATGACTTCAATAACACGTATTTTAATATCCTTTATCTTTTATGTATTTAACCCAATTATTTTGCTTGTTATTTTGAGTGGATTCGCTATTCCATTTTAGAACAGTATAATTTTGCTTGCCAATAACGGGGGTTAAATCAAGTTGAAGATGCAGATTAAGCTTTTGACAAATTTCATTTAGAGTTTTTATTGTGAAATTGTATTCTCTGCTTTCCCAACGTGATACCATACCTTGTGATACATTCATATATGCTGCAAATTCTTTTTGTGTCATATTTAATTCTAGGCGGCGCCTTTCGATTTTTGCTGATATTTTTGCTAATTCTATAATTGATTTTGCTTCTGCTTCTGCGATTCCATCAGTAAGCCATGTTGTTTCCTGTGCGTTTGATATTTTGTCGTATATGCTCATGTTTCATTCCTCTGTTCTTCTATAGTATCTTTTATATATGATTATACATTATTCTTGAAGCTGTTTGAGTCGATTTTTGGCAACTGAAATTGCATTTTGATAATCACTTTTGTTTTTCTCTAAAAATACCGTTAATAAAATTATTATCTTTCTATCTATAATGGTATAGATAATTCGTACATTTTTTCTTGAGTTCGGTCTATGTATACTATATAAATCTTTTTCGTTGGTTAATTTTTCAAATGCTGCTAAATCGATAGCTTTTTCTTTTTCTATATCTAATACTGCCAGATCAGCGAGTAATTTTTTTTGATATTCTGGATAGGGTTCAGAATTCTTTCATGGCTGATTTACAGCCTTTTTAAATTCTTTTTTAATAGCTGAAACAGCATAGACATCACTTATTCCCGAAATACTAATTTTTTCTAACGCCACATTTTATATTCCCCTTTCTCTAAAGATAACTATATTATATTACTTATAAGTAATATTTTCAATTGTTTATTGTAAGAAAATTACAAAATATGTAGATGCAGTGGTGGTGCCTGGCACCATTAAATTTTTATATTCTTTATTGTGGCAATGAAATCAGCAGTTGCTGGACAGAAATGAGAGCTGAATTTGGACAAGGTAAGAAATCATAAATATTGTATTTTACATGGCAATCCGCTATACTAGAGTTAAGTATAGCGGATTATTTTTTTGGAGGCTTTTATGGCAAATACTTTGAAGTTACCGGTTGGAATTGAAAATTTTGAGGAAATTCGTAAACTGGGTTTCTATTATATTGACAAGACAAGGCTTATAGAACAGCTTTTACAGGGATGGGGAAAGGTGACTCTTTTTACACGTCCAATGCGTTTTGGAAAGACACTCAATATGAGTATGCTTAGGAGCTTTTTTGAAATAGGAATGGACAAATCTTTGTTTGACGGCTTATATATTTCTGGCAACAAAGTACTTTGTGATGAGCATATGGGTAAGTATCCTGTCATATTTCTTTCATTCAAGGGTGTGGATGGTTTAGACTTTACTACGGCAAGACGTATGCTGTGTGCTATTTTAAAGGATGAGCTTGACAGACATTACTATTTGAAGACCAGTGATGTATTGACTGATGAGGATAGAATACTGTTTACAAAGATGCTTCATGGGCAGGATGACAATATTGAGGATAGTATACGAATGCTTTCAAAGCTGTTGTATAAGCACTATGGTCAGAAAGTAGTTATTCTCATAGATGAGTATGATGTGCCACTCGATAAAGCTTTTCAGAATGGCTACTACAAGGAGATGGTTTCCCTCATCAGGGGGCTTTTCGGGCAGGCGCTCAAGACCAATGAGTTTTTACAGTTTGCGGTGCTCACGGGCTGCCTTCGCGTGTCAATGGAGAGCATTTTTACAGGGCTCAATAACTTTGAAATCAATTCTATTGTGGATATTGACCATGATGAGCAGTTTGGCTTTACTGATGATGAGGTCATGAAACTTCTTTCTGATTATGACAGGAGCGAGAGGTACCCGGACGTAAAGGAATGGTATGACGGTTATCATTTTGGTAATGCGGATATTTATTGTCCATGGGATGTGATAAATTTTGCCAAGAAGCTTGTTTCAGATCCGTCAGCCAGACCGAGTGCGTTCTGGATTAACAGCAGTGGCAATGATATGGTGAAGCGCTTTGTGGACAAGGCTGATCAGACCACGAGAGATGAGATTGAGAAGCTCGTGGCAGGTGGATTTGTGGAGAAGCAGCTTCGGCTTGATCTGACCTATGATGAGATTGACAATACGATTGACAATCTGTGGAGTGTGCTCTTTACTACAGGCTATCTCACCAAAATCGGAGAGGTCAAGGTGCCTGACAGTGAGAGCTATGCGTACAGGCTTGTCATTCCGAATAAGGAAGTACGAGAGGTCTTTATCTTGCAGATTCAGGAGTGGTTCAAGGCTGTTGTCGCAAAAGATGATGATACCATGAAGCTTTTATCAAGGGCAATTCTGGATAAAGATGATAAACAGATTGCCAGGCAGCTAAATATCGTTATGAGCCGCATGATTAGCATACTCGATACCAAGGCGCCTGATGCTATGAAGGAGAATTTCTATCATGGCTTACTTCTTGGTCTGCTTCGTGGCAGCAATCCGGACTGGCTTATCAAGTCGAATCGTGAGTCGGGAGATGGTTTTAGCGATATTTTAATCATGCCGGAGGATCCTGATGCGGGCATCGTTATAGAGGTGAAGTATGCTAAGGAGATGAAGGAACTTGACGCAGCGTGCGAGGCTGCGATAACGCAGATTAAGGACAAGCGCTATGATGAGGCTCTGCGGGATGAGGACCGGTGTGATATTTTAGCCTATGGCATTGCTTTTTGCAGGAAGCGGTGCAGGGTGGTTGGTGAGAAGCTGTAAATTATTTTTACTTTATACCAGAGGCTGGGATAGCTGATTATTTTGGAGGTATTTCTATGAAGCTTAAAGCAGGACAAAAGTGCGCATTCGGATTTGGCGCATTCGGAAAAGATATTGTGTATATGCTTATTTCATCGTATTTGCTCTACTACTACAATGTAGTGCTTGGGATGAGCAGTGTGTTTATCGGCACGGTGATGATGGCGGCGAGGATTTTTGATGCATTCAATGACCCGGTGATGGGCATTATCGTAGCAAAGACGCGTACCAGGTGGGGCAGGTTCAGGCCTTGGATTTTTGCCGGCACGGTGCTCAATGCCGTGACCATATATGCTTTATATGCCACTCCTGAGTCTATGGGTGATTCAGCGCAGAGAGTGTGGCTTACAGTGTTTTACTTTGCATGGGGTATCACATATACGCTTATGGATATTCCGTTTTGGTCTATGATTCCAGCAATCACTGAGCCGGGCAGCGACAGGGAGCAGCTTACATCGCTTGCGAGGACATGCTCCGGCATTGGAGATGCTATTCCTACGGTGCTCACGATGACAGTGGTGCCTATTCTTGGTGCAGGAAGCTCTATGGCTGACTACAGGATTGGATTTAAGTGGTGGGCACTTATTATAGCGGTAGTATTTGTGATTTCTGAGCTTGTATGCGTGGCATGTGTGCCTGAAAGACCGGTTGCCTGTGATGAGAAGCCGGGAAAGATATCCGACATGTTTAAAGCTTTATTTAAGAACGACCAGGCTATGACTGTTGTGGTATCAATCATTCTCGTGTATACATCACTCAATATCTGTGGTAACCTGGTGCTTTATTTCTTTCGGTTTGATGTGGGAAACGAGGGCGCATATTCTATATTTGCTGCAGTTGCTTTTGCAGCACAGGTGCTTGTCATGATGGTTATACCGCTGCTTCGCAAGAGATTCAGCAAAAGCCAGCTTTTTATATCAGGATTTATTATTCAGATAGCAGGCTTTGCGGTGATACTTATCATGGCATTTGCAAAGCTCTACACGCCGCAGAGCTGGTACATACTCTGCCTGCCGGGTATTTTGATTTATCTGGGCTATGGTATGCTAAATGTTATCATGACTATATTTCTTTCGGATTCTGTTGATTATGGTGAGGTGATGAATGGCACGAGAGAGGAGTCGGTCATTTTCTCAATGCAGACATTTACGGTAAAGCTCGCATCCGGTGTAGCGGTATTTCTGGCTGGGCTGGTGGTTGACTGGATACATCTGGATACCGCGGCTGCGGTACAGACACAGGATACACTTGATGCTCTTCGTATGTGGATGACGATTCCGTCTGTTATTCTGCTCATTGTGGGCATATTTGTATTTAAGAGGTTTTATAAGCTGAATGATACAAGGATGGAAGAAATTAAATCCAAGCTTAATTAAAAAGTGCTTAGAGTCTGTAGAATTGTATACGAAAACAAATAACGCCCATGCATGAATTTGATATGCATGGGCGAATTTTTTATTTCTTAAGCTTCTTCTGTGCCGTAGAAAGCATCAGCTTAATACGGTTCAGCTGGTTTACCTCAGAAGCACCCGGATCATAATCGATAGCCACGATATTGGCATCCGGATGATCATGTCTGATTCTCTTTATAACTCCCTTACCCACAATATGGTTCGGTAAGCATGCAAAAGGCTGTGCACAGATGATGTTTGTGACGCCCTCATTGATGAGCTCAAGCATCTCACCTGTCAAGAACCAGCCCTCACCGGTCTGATTACCGCAAGAAACGATAGGAGATGCATACTCTGCGAGATCCTGCACGTGAGCGGTTGGCTCAAAATGCTTGCTCTTAGCCAGCTCATCCCTTGCATCCTTTCTGAGCCACTCGAAGAAGGCGATAAGTCGGTTGTTCATAAACTTAGCTTTCTTAGAAGCACCGAGATAGTCAGCCTTGAAATTCGTGTTGTAGCAGCAGTAGAGTAAGAAATCAGTCAGATCAGGCACTACAGCCTCGGCTCCTTCAGCTTCGAGCAGGTCAACCACATAGTTGTTTGCTGCAGGCAGGAATTTGACGAGAATCTCACCGACCACGCCGACACGCGGCTTAACCTCATCTGTCATAGGCAGATTGTCGAAATCGCTTATGATTTCGCGGCACATCTTTTTGTATTTCTTGTGAGAGAGCATCTTTGTGTTGCCGACAAAGTCGATGACTCTCTTTTTCCACTTCTCATGGAGTGCATTGGCACTTCCCGGCTCTTTCTCATAAGGACGTACCCTGTAGAGACAGCGCATAAAGATATCGCCAAACTCAAGTGCATACAGTCCGTGCTGGATGAGGCTTGGAGTAAACTTAAAGCCCGGGTTCTTCTCGAGACCAACCATGTTGATTGAGATAACAGGCACATCAGGATATCCGGCCTTTTCGAGGGCTCTTCGGATAAATCCAATGTAGTTTGTTGCACGGCATCCGCCACCTGTCTGTGAGATGAGGATGGCTGTGTGTGTCATATCATAGTTGCCTGATTTGACGGCTGCCATAATCTGTCCCACGACGATGAGTGAAGGGTAGCAGGCGTCGTTGTTCACGAACTTAAGTCCCACGTCCACACATTCCCTTGCAGGGATATCCGGTATGACCATATTGTAGCCGGCTGCCTTAAAGGCTGGCACGAGAAGGTCAAAGTGTATAGGTGACATCTGAGGGCAGATGATGGTGTAGTTGTCCTTTTTCATCTGCTCGGTGAATACAACACGCTCGTAGTTAGACGGCTTTAATTCACGCTTTTCATGCTTGGTTTCCTTGACTCTTATGGCGGCAAGGAGAGAGCGGATACGGATTCTTGCTGCGCCCAGGTTGTTTACCTCGTCGATCTTCAGGCAGGTGTATATCTTGCCTGAGCCTGTCAGTATATCATTTACGCAGTCGGTTGTGACAGCATCGAGACCGCAGCCAAACGAGTTGAGCTGGATTAAGTCAAGGTCATCACGGGTCTTTACAAAGTTGGCTGCTGAGTACAGTCTGGTGTGGTACATCCACTGATCCATGACGATGAGAGGTCTCTCAAGCTCGCCCAGATGGGATACTGAGTCCTCTGTCAGCACACAGATGCCATAGCTTGTGATGAGCTCAGGGATACCGTGGTTGATTTCCGGGTCCACATGGTACGGACGGCCTGCGAGCACGATTCCGCGACGTCCGGTGTCCTCCATGTAGTCGAGCACTTCCTCGCCCTTTCGCTGTATCTCAAGCCTTGTCATTGCAAGCTCCTTCCAGCCTGCGGCTACCGCATCACGAATCTGTGACTCAGGCAGATTGAAATCACCCTTTGAGAAGGTGGCTACGAGCTGCTGTGAGATAGTTTCCTCACTCTCAAATGACATAAACGGATTTATGAATTTAACCTCGCCTGAGGTAATCTCGTCCACGTTGTTTTTGATATTCTCAGAGTATGATGTGACAATAGGGCAGTTGTAGTGATTGTTAGCATCAGGAAACTCCTTGCGCTCATATGGCACTGCCGGGTAGAAAATAAAATCTACATTTTGTTTTATGAGCCAGCTTATATGACCATGTGTGAGCTTTGCAGGGTAGCACTCTGACTCACTTGGGATGGAGTCGATACCCATCTCATAAATCTTTCTGGTAGACTGTGGTGACAGCACTACAGAAAAGCCGAGACGCTTGAAAAATGTAGCCCAGAACGGATAGTTCTCGTACATATTCAAGGCTCTTGGGATGCCGACTGTACCGTGTGGAGCATCCTTTGGGTCAAGTGGCTCATAGTCAAATATACGCTTGTTCTTGTATTCAAAAAGATTTGGGATGTTATCCTTGTTCTTCTCCTTGCCCAGACCCTTTTCACAGCGGTTTCCTGTGATGTACTGTCTGTTGTCGGAGAATTTGTTTATAGTTAAAAGACAGTGGTTTGTACAGCCCTGACAGCGTGCGAGCTTTGTGGTGTAGGTGAGCTCATTTATCTGGTCGATTGTGAGCATTGTTGTCTTATAATCAGCCGTGTGGCGCTCACGTGCGATGAGTGCGGCACCAAAGGCACCCATGATACCTGCGATATCAGGCCTTGTGGCATGTACACCTGCAATTTTTTCAAAGCTTCTAAGAACGGCATCATTGTAGAATGTACCACCCTGGACTACGATATTTTCACCGAGGTCGCTTGCATCAGAAAGCTTGATAACCTTGAAAAGAGCATTCTTTATTACTGAGTAGGCAAGTCCTGCTGATATATCTGCGACAGATGCGCCCTCCTTCTGGGCCTGCTTTACCTTTGAGTTCATGAAAACCGTACATCTGGTTCCAAGGTCGATAGGATTCTTTGCAAAAAGGGCTTCCTTTGCGAAATCCTGAACTGAGTAGTTTAAGGACTTTGCGAAGGTTTCAATAAATGAGCCGCAGCCTGAAGAGCAGGCCTCGTTGAGCTGTACTGAGTCGACTGTCTGGTTCTTTATCTTGATGCACTTCATGTCCTGTCCACCGATATCGAGGATACAGTCTACCTTTGGGTCGAAGAATGCTGCTGCGTAGTAGTGGGCTACAGTCTCAACTTCGCCGTCGTCCAATTTTAAAGCTGCCTTTAATAAAGCCTCTCCGTAGCCTGTAGAGCAGGAGTGTACGATGTGTGCATCCTCAGGAAGCTTTGCGTAAATTTCCTGGATAGAACGGATGGCTGTAGCGAGAGGGCTTCCGTTGTTGTTGCTGTAGAATGAGTATAAAAGGTCTCCGTCCTCGCTTACGAGAGCGATTTTAGTGGTGGTTGAGCCTGCATCTATTCCGAGATAGCAGTTGCCCCTGTATGTAGAAAGGTCACCGGTCTTTACGTGATTGTTGCCGTGACGTGTTGTAAATTCATCGTAATCAGCCTGATCCTTAAAAAGAGGCTCCATACGTGCTACCTCAAATTCCATCTTTATGCCGTTTGAGAGGCGGTCGATTAAGGATGAGAGTGTAGTGACAGAGTTGTCTTTATAGTTTAATGCAGAGCCTATTGCTGCAAACAGATGAGAGTTCTCAGGAACGATAGTGTGCTCGTCATCGAGATTTAAGGTTCTGATAAATGCTGATTTAAGTTCTGACAAAAAGTGCAGAGGACCGCCAAGGAAAGCAACATGTCCCTTGATTGGCTTACCGCAGGCGAGACCACTGATGGTCTGGTTTACCACGGCCTGAAAGATTGAAGCGGATAAATCCTCGCGTGTGGCTCCCTCATTGATGAGAGGCTGGATATCTGTTTTGGCAAATACTCCACAGCGGGCTGCGATAGGATAGATGGCCTTGTAGCTTTTTGCGTATTCATTTAGTCCTGTAGCGTCTGTCTGGATGAGAGAAGCCATCTGGTCGATAAATGAGCCTGTACCGCCGGCACATATGCCGTTCATACGCTGTTCCACGTTGCCGCCCTCGAAGTATATGATTTTGGCATCCTCGCCACCTAGCTCTATTGCCACATCGGTCTGTGGAGCATAGTGTGTGAGTGCGGTAGATACAGCTATAACCTCCTGTACGAATGGCACCTCAAGGTGCTTTGCAAGAGTGAGTCCGCCGGAGCCTGTTATCATAGGACAAACTGAAAGGTCACCTGTCTTGTCGTAGGCCTTTCTGATAAGGGACTCAAGTGTCTCCTGTATATTTGCAAAATGACGCTCATAATCGGAAAAGAGGATATTGTCATCGGCGTCAAGAAGTGCAATCTTGACGGTTGTTGAGCCGATATCAATGCCCAACTTATGTAAGCTGTTATTTTCCATAGTGGTTCCTCCATAATGTATTACTTATATGTTTTTATATATCTTTCTTCTTATTAAAATATATAATTGTTCTATTATTATCAAAACAGAGATTATTATACGACAGATATCGACAAATTACAATGACTATAATTATAAAGAATTTGTGAATAATTCGCAGTCTCGTTGACAAAGTATGATTTAACTATCATAATAAATTTTGTAATAAACGCTGCCCTTTGCACTATAGTGTAAAAGGCAGCAATAATATGACAGGAGGATGCAGACGCGTGGTTTTTTATTGCATCAAAACCATGTCTGCTAAAATGTATGAACTGGCTTAACAAACTAGAACAAAAATATGGAAGTAAAGCGATTCCGAATATCACTAGAATATTTATCGCTGCGAATCTGATAGGCAGTGTGCTGCTTTTGACAAAGGGAGATGTTGTCCTTTATTATCTGCAGTTTTCAGCTTCTGCTATTTTGCACGGACAGGTATGGCGTCTTATAAGCTGGATTTTTGTGCCGAGTGGCAGCATATCATTTTTACAGCTTTTATTTATATTCTGTCTGTGGACGCTTGGAGACAGCATGGAGTCATATCTTGGCTCTTTTAGGATGAATGTGTACTTTTTCGGAGGCTTTTTGCTGTATGATATAGTAGGAATGCTTGCATTTGCAGTGACACATGTATCCATCAATCTGACTATGTACTATATACTTATAGCTATGTATCTGATGCTTGGTCTTTTGATGCCGGAGGCAGAGGTGAGGCTTTACTTTGTGCTTCCTATAAAGATGAAGTGGATGGTGCTTGTTTACTTCGTGATGTTTGCATATGATGTGTATACCTATATGAGCTTTGGATGGCAGATTGGATTGGCATACGGCTCAGAAATAGTACTTGCACTTATAAATCTGTTGGTATTCATTTATGGCTGCAAGCACAGGCTCTCATTCAGGCAGAATATGCACCAGAAGAGGAGAAAGGCACAGTTTAAGGCTCAGTTTTCCGAACCTCGCCCGGGAAGTGGCATCTCACGTCACAAGTGCTATATATGCGGCAGAACGGAATTGTCAAATCCTGAATTAACATTCAGATACTGCTCGAAGTGCACCGGCAACAAGGAATACTGTCAGGATCATCTGTTTACACATACGCACGTATAATATACATGTACTACTTTTTCTAATTCATTGACAAAGTAAACTGATGAATTTATAATGGACACAGTATTATTTTCGGAGGAACATTTATGGAGAACGAGGCAACAGTTTCGAAAAATTTTATTGAACAGATTATTGAGAAGGACTTGGCTGAGGGTCATTGCAAGACTGTAAAGACCAGATTCCCACCGGAGCCAAACGGTTATTTGCATATCGGCCATGCGAAGTCTATTCTTTTAAACTATGGACTGGCAAAGAAGTATGACGGACAGTTCAATCTCAGGTTTGATGATACAAACCCTACCAAGGAGCGTCTGGAGTTTGTAGAGTCTATCGAGGCCGATGTTAAGTGGCTTGGTGCTGACTGGGCTGACAGGAAGTTTTTTGCATCCAATTACTTCGACAAGATGTATGAGTGTGCAGTAGGACTGATAAAGAAGGGAAAGGCATATGTATCTGATCTGACACCTGATGAGATAAGAGAGTATAGAGGTACACTCACAGAGGCCGGCAAGGAGGATCCATACTCAAAGAGAAGTGTTGAGGAAAACTTAGACCTTTTTGAGCGCATGAAAAACGGTGAGTTCGAGGATGGCACAAAGGTGCTTCGTGCGAGAATTGACATGAGCTCTTCAAACATCAATATGAGAGATCCGATTCTTTACCGTGTGGCTCATATGACACATCACAATACAGGTGATAAATGGTGTGTATATCCTATGTATGATTTTGCTCATCCTATAGAGGATGCTATTGAGGGCATCACACATTCTATATGTACTCTTGAGTTTGAAGACCACAGACCGCTGTATGACTGGGTGGTTATTGAATGTGGATTTAAGAATTCTCCTGAGGAGTCGCCAAAGCAGATTGAGTTTGCAAAGCTCTATCTGACTAATGTTGTAACAGGAAAGAGATATATCAAGCGTCTTGTTGAGGACGGTATCGTTGATGGCTGGGATGACCCGAGGCTTGTTTCTATAGCAGCGCTCAGACGCAGGGGCTTCACACCGGAGTCTATCCAGAATTTTGTTGATCTGTGTGGTATATCAAAGGCTAACAGCTCTGTTGACTACGCTATGCTTGAGTATTGTATCCGAGAGGATTTAAAGGCTAAGCGTCCTCGTATGATGGCTGTGCTTGATCCGGTCAAGGTGATTATCGACAATTACCCTGAGGGACAGGTTGAGTATCTTGAAGTGGACAATAACGTGGAGAATCCTGAGCTTGGAAAGAGAAAGGTTCCTTTCACCAGAGAGCTTTATGTGGAGAGAGAGGACTTCATGGAGGAGCCACCGAAGAAGTATTTCCGTATGTTCCCTGGCAATGAGGTGCGTTTCATGAATGCTTATTTTGTGAAGTGCAATAGCTGTGTGAAGGACGAAAACGGCAATGTTACAGAGATTCACTGTACATATGACCCGGCATCAAAGGGTGGCAACAGTCCTGATGGCAGAAAGGTCAAGGGAACTATCCACTGGGTTTCAGCCGAGTATGGAAAGCAGGTAACTGTACGTCTTTACGAGAATATCGTAAATGAGGAGCTTGGAGTGTACAATGAGGACGGAAGCTTAAATCTTAATCCTAATTCACTCACAGTGCTTGATAACTGTGTAGTGGAGCCGGAGCTTATGAGTGCCAAGGCTTATGACAGCTTCCAGTTTGTCAGAAATGGCTTCTTCTGCGCGGATTGCAAGGACTCAAAGGATGGACAGCCTGTATTTAACAGAATCGTCTCATTAAAGAGCTCATTCAAGCTTCCGACAGCTAAATAGTTTTTGACTAAAAATAAATAGAAGAGAACGAAATTATTAAAAAAATAAGAGATGTGAAATAATTGCTGTTATTTCACATCTCTT
>ENA-OOWN01001269-OOWN01001269.1-human-gut-metagenome-genome-assembly--contig:-NODE-1269-length-19221-cov-2.314724_pt1 | contig 19221 bp, 15 predicted proteins | sample MGYA00241406_ERZ501319 | MGnify/ENA primary metagenome ERZ501319 (study PRJEB25962, sample SAMEA2042734) | human gut metagenome | biome: human gut; feature: human-associated habitat; material: faeces... | reverse complement strand
ATTAAGCACGGCGACAAGGCGGGAAAACGGCGAAATCACCTGAAGCCAAATCGGCGACGCGGCGGAAAATTCCAGCGGATAACGGTTTTTAGACAGCCATTCAAAACCGTCCAGCGGTTCCAGCAGCAGCGACAGGGAAAGATTGCGGGCGATAAATTCCTTTTGCAAAAATCCCAGCAGCATCCGTCCGGGCCAGGTACGGCTGACGGCACGATACAGGAGGTTAAAGCTTTTCGGATGCAGGCCTCTCCGGCGCATTCCCCGCCGCAGCAGCAGAAAAAGATAAAAAATATACGCCCGGAACAATTCCCGGTCTTTTACCGGCACCAGTTGCAGATACAAAGACGGCGGCGGCAAAGGAATCGCCGCTGCGGAGGAAAACGGCAGTTCGAAAAGAGCTTTGGCTTCTGAGGAAAAATTTTTACCCGAAGACATTACGCCTCCCCTGCGAAAATACCGTGCAGCCAGACTTCCGCCGCGGCCAGGGCTCGGGAAGTCAGCGCCGCCTTCTTCTCTGTCCCTTTGAGCGGGCGAAGTTTCCCTTTGGCGGTCATGACTTTCGGCAGTTCGGGAAACAGACCGAAATTAATGTTCATCGGCTGATAATGCTCTATGTCCGTTGCATCAGTCAGATGCGCCAGCTGGCAGCCGAATGCGGTTTCACGCGGCGGCAGCTGCGGCGTTCTCCCGTGCAGCAATTCGGCGGCAAAATAACCGGCCAGCCACCCGACGGATGCACTTTCGACATACCCCTCGCAGCCGGTAATCTGTCCGGCGAACATCAGATGCGGGCGGGACTTCAGCCGCAGAAAAGCATCCAGCAGGACGGGCGACTTGATGAAAGTATTTTTATGAATACCGCCGAGACGGGCGAAAACGGCGTTTTCCAGCCCCGGAATGGTGCGGAAAATACGGGTCTGCTCGGAATGTTTCAGCTTGGTCTGGAAACCGACCATATTGCGCAGGGTGTCTTCTTTGTTATCCTGCCGCAGCTGTACTACCGCATAAGGGCGTTCCCCACGGTGCGGGTCGGTCAGCCCGACCGGTTTCATCGGGCCGTACATCAGCGTATCCGCCCCGCGTTCGGCCATTATCTCCACCGGCAGACAGCCGTCGAAATAATTCGGCTTCTCAAAATCGTGGAACCCGGCCTTTTCCCCTTCCAGCAGGGCATTGACAAATTCGTAGTACTGTTCCCGGCTGAGCGGGCAGTTGATATAATCATATTTATCGCCTTTATCGTAGCGGGACTGGTACCAGGCGATGTCAAAATTTATACTGTCCTTATATATGACCGGCGCTATCGCGTCATAAAAAGAGAGCTTTTCGCCGCCTACCGCCACGGATATACTCTCCGCCAGCGCCGCGGACGTCAGCGGCCCGGTAGCGACTATGCTCAGCCCCTCGCTTTCCGGCGGCAGCTCTGTTATCTCTTTTGACACGACGGTTATCAGCGGGTGTTCCCTAATCCGCGCCGTGATATATGCGGAAAAGCCTTCGCGGTCTACGGCAAGCGCGCCGCCGGCGGGAACCCGGTTTTTGTCGGCGCTTTCCATAACCAGCGAACCGGCAAGGCGCATTTCCTGATGCAAAAGCCCGACGGCATTGTATGTGCTGTCATCGGAACGCAGCGAATTGGAACAGACCAATTCGGCAAAACCGTCCGCCTTATGCGCCGGCGAACGCTTTTCGGGCTTCATCTCATACAGCCGGACGGCAACCCCGCGCAAAGCCAGCTGCCACGCCGCCTCGGCTCCGGCAAGGCCGGCTCCTATCACATTTGCACTTAACGACATATTTTCCCTTGAGTTTTGAAATATTACCGCAACAAGTTATAAACGAATTACGGATAAGTTATAAATACTGTTCTCCGGTTTGTAAATACCAAAAATTAGGTGATTTTTAAAAAAGCCCTGATATAATGGCAGAAACGGATAAATGAAAATGTTTAAAAACAGATATTTGACATTTTTAGCGCTTTTGACTGCCGGGCTTGTTGCGGGAACGGCGGGCGTTTCTGCGCAGTCGGAAATGGACTTGCTGCTGTTTGAAAAAAAAGCGGAGGGAACCCAAAAAGCCAATCGGGGAAACCCGGACGCGAAAACGGCGGCAGCCGACATTGACATCAGCGAATCGCTGACTGACAACCTGTCAAAAAACAACAAAAAAACGGGAAAAGCAGTACCGGATAACGGCAGAAATACAGCAGGCGGCATCAGAGATTCCGGCAAAGGCAAATCCTCCGATGACGGCGAATCGGAAAGCTGGCTGAAAAGCCTCATCAGCAAAGGTACCAGCGAGATTTTCAAATCGCCGGACGAGAAAGCGCAGGCAGCCGAGGAAAAAAGGATTGAACGGGTTTTGTTAAACCGCAAATCCAACGCCGCCAATTTTGACATTTCCGGCCTTAAGCTGCGCATGACACCTAAAGAAGTAGAAGAAACAATGAAGCAGCAAGGATATAAAAAGATTTTGGAAACGCTGGAAGTGCCGAACTTTATCAAATGGCGCAGCGAAGAACTCTGCCGCCAACACGGCGTTATCGGCTTTGAGCGCCTTAACGCCTGCGCAACGATGGTTGCCAAGGAAAACGGCTTTCAATTCGTGGAACATCAGGTTTACAACCGTTACATTACCAAAGAAAGCATAGAAGTTTACTTTACCTCTACGTTTACCGATAATCTGGCGCACCGGATTTTTTACAAAAGCAGCGTTCCCTTTTCCGACAGCAAGGCATCCAAAAACGTTTACCTGAACAACATCAAGGTGTTTGACTTCTGGCGGCGAATCGACCTTAAATACGGCAAACCGGACAATACAACCGAAGTCAAGTGGGGGCTTGGCGGCAAAAAGCCGTATCTTAAAGCGGGAACGGGCAAGCTGGAACTGACCGACCCGCTGTTGAAAGACCTTGATACAGCGAGGATGATTAACGAAGATACGCGTTTTGCCAACACGCAGTATTATACGTTTTAGCCGGATATGTTCCGGTTGAAAAGGAGAAACAGAGAAGAATGAGCCATGCACGAAGCCTGCCGGAAAGGCGGATGTTCCGGCTGAAACGGAACAAATGGGCATAAGACACTTACATACGGAACAGGAAAGACAGACAAAGGACAGAAAAACAAAATGAACACCAACATCTATATCAGCGAAATTGTGGCGACGAGGCTGTCGCACGACCTTATCGGCAATATCGGGGCAGTCGCCAACGCCGTGGAACTGTTGAACGAGGGGGACGAGGACGACAGGGAAGATATAGGCAATATCTTAAATTTCAGCTCCAAGGTATTGAGCCGGCGGCTTAAATTTTTCCGCTTATGTTTCGGTATGTCCAACGCAGCGGTCAAAACCACGGAAGAGCTGGCGACGGTGATGCAGGATTATCTCCTGACGCTCGGCAATCCGAATCTGCCGACGACTTTGGCGCTGGAAATCGGCACGCCGAAAATCTACAAGCTGGTTATGCCGGCGGTAATGATGATGGCGGACACGATTGTCAAAGGCGGAAAGATTGCCGTCAAACAAACGGACGACGCGCTGCTGGTTACGGCAGAATCCGACGCGCCGCTCAACAAGGCAAAACTTGCAAACATTGCCCGCGTTCTGGACGGCGGAGAAGCGGAGGAAAACATATCTTCCTACGCACCGCTTTACTACCTGCTGGCCTATCTCGGCGACAGCGGCGTTGCCGTTATCGGGGCATAGCCGGCAATGGCGGTTTACGGCGTTCTCCTTCCCCTGCCCTTTGACGACGTTTTTGATTATACGGCGGAAGAGGAGCTTGTTCTAGGACAGCTGGTCGAAGTTCCTTTCGGCCGGGAGGAATTGGTCGGCGTCGTCTGGAAAAAAGGACAGAGCGCAAACATTGACCCGAAAAAGATAAAACAAATCAAATCCGTGGTGCAGCTGCCGCGCCTGACGGCCTTTATCCGCAAAACTGCAGAATACAACCTGGCTCCGCTGGGAATGGTGCTGAAAATGGTACTGGGCATGAAAAGCAACCAGCTGCCCAAGCAGAAAGTTACGCTTTACGGCCTGAAAATAAAAAACGAAAATCTGGACGGCATCCGCATTACGGAAGCGCGCAAGGCGGTGTTTGACTTTCTGGACGGCGGGCTCGAAGCGGAAAAAGAAGAAATCATCAGCGCAACCGGCGCCAGCAGCGGCATTATCACCGCGATGATTAAAAGCGGATTTCTTTATAAAAAAGACGTACTTATCAACGAAGAAGCCGAAGAACAAAAAGTCAACCTGAACAAAACGGCAGCGCTGACGGAGGAACAGCAGGCGGCGGCGGACATTCTCGTACGCAAGGTCGGCAGCGGCTTTTCGGCAACTCTCCTGGACGGCGTTACCGGTTCGGGCAAGACCGAGGTTTATTTTGAGGCCGTTGCCGAAGCGCTGGCACAAAACAAGCAGGTTCTGGTGCTGGTGCCGGAAATTTCCCTGACGTCGCAATGGCTGCGGCGGTTTGAACTGCGGTTCGGGGTTACGCCGTTTATCTGGCACTCGGAAGTCGGCGTCAAAGACAAGGCAAAAACCTGGAAAGCGGTAGCGCTCAACAAGGCGAAAGTCGTGGTCGGAGCACGGTCGGCGCTGTTTCTGCCGTTTGCGGACTTAGGGATTATTGTCGTTGATGAGAGCCACGACCATTCGTTCAAGCAGGAAAGCCTCGTTACCTATCAGGGGCGGGACATGGCGGTACTGCGCGCACATCTGGAGAAAATTCCGGTTATCCTGTCCACGGCTACTCCCGATTTGGAAACCATCGTCAACGTTGAAGAAGGCAAATACGACTGCGTGAAACTGACCAAGCGCTTTGCCAAGGCAGTGCTGCCGGAAATTAAAATCCTTGACCTTAAAAAAGACAAACCGCAGAAAGGCCCGTGGGGCGTGTCGTTTCTGGCGCCGACACTCGTTGACGAGCTTGCCGCAAATCTCAAGCGCGGCGAACAGTCCATGCTGTTTCTGAACCGGCGCGGTTATGCTCCGCTGCTCATCTGCCGGGACTGCGGACATCGAATCCAATGTCCGCACTGCACGGCGTGGCTTGCCGAACATCGCATTACCGGTGAATTAATCTGCCACCATTGCGGATTTAAGATGTTTACGCCGAAACGCTGCCCCGAATGCGGTTCGGAAGACGGATTAACCGCGTGCGGCCCGGGCGTGGAGCGAATCGCCGAAGAAGTGCGCAACCGTTTTCCCGAAGCGCGCACTGCCATCCTTTCCAGCGACATTACCACCAACTACAAGCAGATTTCGGACGTTATCCACCGGACGGCAAACAAGGAAATTGACATTCTCATCGGTACGCAGATTCTGGCCAAGGGACATAACTTTCCCGATTTGACGCTGGTGGGCGTGGTCGATGCCGACCTCGGGCTGATGGGAACCGACCTCAGGGCAAGCGAACAGACGTTCCAACTGCTGGCGCAAGTTTCCGGGCGTGCGGGACGCGGCGAGAAAAAAGGCGTGGTCTATCTGCAGACGCTCTATCCCGACCATCCGGTATTGCAGGCGGTGATCGAGCATAACCGGGAAGCTTTTATCGAGATTGAAAAAAGTTCGCGGCGGCTGCTGCATATGCCTCCTTACGGCAAACTGGCGGCACTGATTATCTCGTCGGCAAATCAGTAGGCGGCGGAAGCAGCGGCATATTATCTCGGCAAATGCGCGCCGAATACGGAACTGATAGAAACGCTCGGCCCGGCGCCGGCGCCGATGAATCTGCTGCGCGGCAGATACCGCTACCGCCTGCTGCTCAAGACGGCAAAAAACGTTAACATTCAGGAAGTTCTGAAAAAATGGCTCAACATGGTCAAGATCAAAAGCAACGTCCGCGTAGACGTGGACATTAACCCATATTCCTTTATGTAAAAAAAAACTATATCAAAAACACGGATATATGAATATGAAAACGGCGCAGCGGAGGAAAGCCGGCCGCAGCAAGTTGTAGCAGGAAACAGCCCATTGTGGCGCACGGAGACAGAGGACTGTCGATTGTGGCGTGCGGCGGCCGATTTTTAAGGGAACTGAGGCTGACAAAGCTACGGCGGGAGGCAAAAATTTCTTTTGCCGATATAAATTTCCGTTTGACAATCCGCTTCTAAAAACATAAATTTTAGTACAGATAAAAATTATTATAACTTTAACAAACAGCATTATGGACTTTAAATTATTATTTTCCGGGGGCAAAGACATTCCCGCAGACGTTCGCATGATTTACGGCGGGCTGATTAAAAGGCATCAAAAGCTCAAAAACGGCTGGAGCGCGGTTCTTCTCAGAAACAATATGGCTTATTTGTACAAAAACAATGCACAGCCTATTCTTGTCGGTGGCATCAAACGCATATTCGAGGCGGCAGACGGCAAGTTTATGCTGGTCAAAGAAAACGGCGAAAAAGCGGTTTTTACGGCGGACGGCATTCAGACGGCGGCTTTTTCCGCAGGTTCCGAACTGTATTGGAACGGATGGTATAAGATTGACGACAGTGAAGGCGTTTCCCTTTTTAAGGCAAACGGCGAGTGCCTCGGCAGCAAGCTTAAGGCAGCCGGCGTTTTTGCCAACGGCTGTTACTTTATGTCCGTGCGGTATGCGGAAGACGGCGCCAAGGCCGGCATATATGGCGCAGACGGCAAGAGACTCCTGTTTACCAACGATACGGCGGTCAAAATGTTAAAAAACGGCTGGTTTATCGCGGAAGACGGGCTTTATGACAATCTGGGCAATTCGTATATCGGCACAGTCAACGGACATACCCTTGACTGGTGGTTTCTGTTTGCAGTCGGAATGTTTATGCCCCAGCGCAGGTAAATTAATGAAAGGCTTTTTCCCTCCGGGAAGAGGCTTTTTTTATTATCCATACCTTTTTTCATAAATTTTATGGCATAAAGTTTGTTTAAGTGTGGAAATTTTAATTCAAAATAAGTAATTTTGCAGTAGTTATGTTTTTAGTGGTTTAATTTTGCCGCGCTGAGGCGTTTGCCGAACGCAGGCGGAAAGGATTGTATCAGGGACAGAAACGCAAATGCAGAAAATTTCGAAGTTCAAAACGGCGTCAGTTTATGCCAGAGCCTGGCTTGATGCGGCAAAGGACAAAAAGATTGAAGACAAAGCGTTTGAAGAAGCCAAACTGTTAAAAGCGGCCTACAATCAGGACTCTGCCTTGTGGAATCTTCTGGCTGCGCCGGGCGATGACCGCAAAATCCAGCGCAAGATTATTGAGAATCTGGCAAAAAAGACAAACCTATCTTCAATTACGGCCGAAACCCTCGCTCTTATCGCCGAAAACGGTAAATTAAAGGCGACGGGCCTGATTTTGGACGAGTTTATCAAACTTTACTATCAGGACAAAGGGATTGTCGAAGTCCGGGTGGAAACGGCAGTCGAACTGACGGCGGCACAGGACAAAAAGCTGCGCAGCGTGCTGGAAACAAAACTGAAAGCGCCTATTTTGCTGGAATATACGGTTAAGCCGGAGGTTTTGGGCGGACTGCGGGTTCGTTTCAAATCCTTTTTGATTGACGACACGCTGGAAAGCAAACTCGGGCGCATCGGGCAGTTGATTAAAAGCGGCTCGCAATAAGACGGAGGCTGAGAGAAATGATTTTTGCAACATATACGGCAGACACAGTGCAAAGGACGAATGCTACAGACAAAGCAAACAAAGCTTGCCGGGCGGGCGCGACAAACAAGACGCGCAGGGCAAGAGAAACAGGCAGGACGAACGTAACAGACAGGGTGAAGAAAGGAAAATAACATGGCGGTCAAAGCAGAGGAAATTTCCGCAATTCTGAAAGAGAAAATCGAACAGTACAATTTTAACCCGGATATGGAAGAAGTCGGGCGCGTGCTTTCGGTCGGCGACGGCATTGCCACGGTTTACGGGCTGACCGGCGTCGAATACAACGAGATGGTCGAGTTTTCGTCCGGCGTCAGGGGTATGGCGCTGAACCTCGGCGAAGACAGCGTCGGCGTGGTTATTTTCGGTTCAGATGCAGAGATTAAGGAAGGCGATACGGTCAAGCGCACAAACAAAATCGTCAGCGTTCCGGTCGGAAAAGAGCTGCTGGGACGCGTCGTGGATGCGCTGGGGCAGCCGATTGACGGACTCGGTGCCGTCAAGGCCAAAGAATTTGCCAACGTTGAAACGCGGGCGCCGGGCATTATTGAGCGCCGCAGCGTACACGAGCCGGTACAGACGGGCTTAAAAATCATCGACTCGCTTATTCCTATCGGGCGCGGGCAACGCGAACTTATCATCGGCGACCGCCAAACGGGAAAAACGTCGATAATTGTTGATACGATTATCAACCAGAAAGCCGTCAATGACGCAGCCAAGAACGACAAGGACAAGCTGTTCTGCATTTACGTTGCCATCGGGCAAAAACGCTCGACGGTGGCGCAGGTGGTCAAAACCTTAAAAGACTACGGTGCTCTGGATTATACAATCGTCGTGGCGGCAACGGCTTCCGATGCGGCGCCGCTGCAGTTTATCGCCCCCTACGCAGGTTGCGCAATGGGCGAATATTTCCGTGACCGCGGCATGCACGCCGTCATTTTCTACGACGACCTGTCCAAGCAGGCTGTCGCTTACCGCCAGATGTCCTTGACGCTGCATCGTCCGCCCGGACGCGAGGCCTATCCTGGCGACATCTTCTACCTGCACTCCCGCCTGTTGGAACGTGCTGCCAAAATCATCAACCAGCAGGAAGTGGCCGAGCAGATGAACGACCTGCCGGAAAGCCTGAAAGGAAAAGTGAAATGCGGAGGTTCGCTCACGGCACTCCCTATCATCGAGACACAGGCAGGCGACGTGTCCGCCTACATCCCTACGAATGTGATTTCCATCACCGACGGACAGATATTCCTCGAAACTGACTTGTTCAACCAAGGCTTCCGTCCAGCCATCAATGTAGGTATCTCCGTATCCCGTGTGGGCGGCAGCGCGCAAATCAAGAGCATGAAGAAAGTGGCCGGTACACTTAAAATCGACCAGGCACAATACCGTGAACTGGAAGCTTTCTCCAAGTTCAGCAGCGACATGGATTCCGTGACCGTCATGACCATCGACCGCGGACGAAAGAACAACCAACTGTTGATACAACCCCAATACTCCCCTATGCCGGTAGGCGAACAAGTCGCTATCCTCTATTGCGGTACGCACGGACTGATGCGAGACATACGTATCGACCAGGTCATTGCCTTCCAGCACGAATTTCTGGAAAGCCTGCGCGCATCTCACCGTCAGGATGTGTTGGAGGTTTTAGAAGGCGGAGTCATCAACGAACAAGTGACCAAAGTCATCGAAGATGTGGCTCAGTCCACTCTTCTGTTATTTAAAAACTGATAGACCATGGCATCATTAAAAGAAGTTAAGGGCAGAATACTCTCGGCCAATAATACGCTGAAGATTACGTCGGCCATGAAAATGGTGGCTTCCGCCAAGTTGCACAAGGCGCAAGAAGTCATCGAAGGCATGTTGCCCTACGAACGGCAGATGTCGGCCATCATGACCCACTTCTTGCAAACCGGCGGTAAGACGGAATCGCCCTTTGCCACGCAACGGGAGGCAAAGCGCATTGCACTGGTCATATTCTCGTCCAACAGCAGTTTGTGCGGCGGATTCAACTCCAACGTCATACGCTCTTACCATCAGTGGCTGGACGAACACGCACAAATGGCAAAGGAAAATCTTATCATCTATCCCGTAGGAAGAAAGATTGCAGACGCTGTGAAAAAATCGGGCTTTACCCCGGCCGGAGATTATACGCACATGGCCGATAAGCCCAACTATACGGAATGTGAGAGTTTGGCAGCAGAACTATGCGAACGTTTTTTGTCGGGCGACATAGACCGGGTAGAGCTTATTTATCATCACTTTAAATCCGCCGGTTCACAGGAACTCGTCAACACGGTATATTTACCGATAGATTTGTCTGCCATGACCGAGGTTCCGACCGACAACCGGCAGCCGGACTATCTGATAGAACCTTCGGAAGAAATTCTATTGGCCAAACTGATTCCGGAGGTGTTGAAGCTGAAAGTCTATACCACTCTTTTAGACTCCAACGCATCCGAACATGCCACACGAAGCATGGCCATGCAGATAGCCACGGACAATGCCAACAACTTGATACAGGACCTCACCGTCGTGTACAACAAAGGACGCCAGCAGGCCATCACCAACGAACTGTTGGACATCATGGGCGGCACCATGGCTTGATGCGCCGCGCTCCGCGACTTCTGAAAAAAAGACCGGGCATACCAAGAGAATTTCCTCTGTATGCCCGGTCATTTTTTCCTGATTCCGTTACCGCCCTCACCTGTGTTTCCTACCCCTGTGTTCCAGACCTAAAAAACACGTTCGGAAGGTTCTTTGCAACAGTCTGATAATTAACGCTGTAAAAATCTGCGCCAAACGATTTTTCATTCTCAGCCGAATGATTTTTCAATCTCCTGAGATTGATTTTCCGTTCTGCGGCAAACGGTTTTCCAGCCTCCTGCCTGCTTTTCAGCGGCGCGGAGCAGAATGCGGTTTTTGTCCCTGAAAACGCGGACGACTTCCCATGTCCGGACGTTCATAAAGCTGTTGCACCTGTCTCATCGTCAACACTTTCTTAAACTTGTCATAGTAGCTCTTCTGCACGTCCAACCGTTTCTCCTGAGCCGAAAAACGAGCCTTTATGTTCTCGTCTATATCTTTATCCGACTGTGCCGCCTGACTTCCTTTTTCCTTTTTGGGCACGCGGCATTCCGCCAACTTTTGCATATAGTCCTCGTAAAGGGGAATAAATTTTGCCGATGTTTCGTCGTCCAACATCAGTTTCCCGGCCATCCGCTTGGCCATCTGTTCGGGATTTGTCCGCATGCGCGGCGTGTTTCCGCCCTCTTGGGCTGACAATGTGCTTCCGGCCAGCAAAGCAAAACATACGGCCATCATCAATTTTCTCATAGTTGTTTCCTTTTTAATTAAACCATTCTTTTTTGTTTCACAGAAGTATGACCCATTTCCAAGTATAAGGTTTACTCGCAAAATCTCTCCTCCGCCGAATATAACAAGCTTTAACAAGCCGTACGGACCGTCACATACTCAAAGGGCCGGCTCCGTTTCCTTACGAAGCCTGCCACCGTATCTTTCCGGCGTGCAAACCGTATTATTTCATCACAAATGTATTATAAGAATGCGCTGCCAGTTCGGCGGACAGGCTCTTCTCTCCTATCTTGACCACCAACGGAGAAGCCTCGTCCTTGAAATTTCCGGCCACGACCACATATTTTCCTTCAGGCGTGCGGCTGACCAATACCGGCATCCTGTCGTCCCCTTGGGCTTTGTAAGCCACCACCTGACTGCCTTTCGTGATGAAATGGCTGTAATGCTTCACGGCAAAATACTCCGGAGTATAGGTAAACGTGCGTGCCTTGGAATCCACCCGGATAAGGGCATTCTGTTTCCATCCCCACGGACTCTCGCCATTGTCGGCCAAGATGAAATTCCAGAAAGTGTACTCGTTGCATCCGTTACCCAAATAATGGTTCATCAGTTCAAAGGTATGTTCGCCTGCTCCCCAGTCGAAGCTACCCCGTCCGCATTCGCTTTCCGAACACATATAGTTCCACTCGGGATGTTCCTTGCGCAGTACGGGGAGCGACTCGCGGCCTTCCCATTGAAATGCCATGCCGCTTACGTATTCCTGCAACTTCGTGTCGGAAGCAATCTTCTGCACATAGTCCACACGATTGGTGTTGAACGTCCCGAGATAAAGCTTCACCTCCGGATGTTTTTGTCTGAGCGTGGGACCCAGATAGTCGCGATTGAACCGCACCGTTCCCTCGGCCGTCCATGCACAACCGGGGTAAGGCGTGTAGCTGTATGCCTCATTCTGATATATCACCATATCTATATTCACCCCCTGTTCCTTGTAAGCGTCGATAAACTTACAGAAATAATTGGCATACGCCTGCAAGTAACGCGGGTCCTGTATAAAGTAGTCCGTGGTAGCCAACTGGCGCGGGAATTTATCCCCTCTCCTACCGACCAGTTTCATTTCATCAGGATCCACCTTATCGTTCACATTACCGTAAAGGATGTAATTCATCTTTTCGGGCATGTGGTTGAACTTGCTGCTCAACACAGGATAATCTCCCGTGATTTTCATCCAACTGGGTGGACACCACGGAGATGTCCAGAACGTCAGTTCGGGATTATACTTCTGTGCCGCACGTATGAAGGGGATGATGGACTGTTTGTCGCGGTCTATATTGAAATAACGCAGTTCCAGATCCCCGGCCACCTCGTCGCAACTATACCAAGAACGGGCATAGTCGTTGGCGTTCATGGAAATACGCCCACGGGAAATACGCAAATCCCCCTCCGGAGAAAATACGTTTTTCAGTATCTCGTCCTGTTCGTCACGGGTCAACATGCCCAATGCGTCCCAATCCAATTCATTAAACGTGGCACCCCACGCCTTGAATTCCACAATCGGTGCCACATTCTCTTCCACCGTCACATGGGCATCCGCAGCCTTCTTGGACATCTTCACCGTAGACGTTTTCCACGTATTTCCTTCCGTACTGGCATACCACGTGAATGATTGTGCCAAACTCCCGGCAGACCAAGCCGCCACACAACTGCATGCGAAAAGCAATTTGATTCTTTGTTTCATAATACTTCAAAAATTGGTTAATGAATATCAAGTGCAAATCTAACACTTTTTCCGAAACAAATATCTGATATAAATCAGAAAAAGCGGGCTCACACCCGCTTTCTTCTTAAAAAAAATTAATCCATACTTCAACTTTTATGCGTCATAATCTCCAAAACCTTACGGTCGGTCTCGTTCATGGCTTCGGCTCCTATACTTGTCAGGTTATGTATGCTCTTATCCACATCATCGTCGATGATGCCTTCCACGCTGCTCACACATTTCTGCTGCATGGCCAGCATGGCTGACAATACGGCTGTGGAAACCCCGCTCGTCAATTTCAATGCGCAACTCGGTTTGGCTCCGTCACAAATCATCCCCGTGAGGTTCGCTATCATATTCTTCACGGCGTATGAGACTTGCTCGTACTTTCCTCCCATCAGGTAGGTGATACCACAGCTCGATCCCGTAGAAGCCACCACACATCCGCACAAGGCCGACAGGACACCCAGACTTTGCTTGATATAGATGGCTGTCAGATGGCTCAGCATAAGCGCGCGAACAAGTTCTTCGTCCGTATTGTGATTCTCTTCGGCAAAAACCACGACCGGCATCGTAGCACAAATCCCCTGGTTGCCGCTTCCGGAATTGCTCATCACCGGAATCATAGCCCCGGCCATACGGGCGTCGCACGCACATGAGGTGCTCGACAGAATATGAGAGAATATCGTATCCCCCATAATACCGCGCCCCAAAGGACGGCTCAGCGTCTTGCCCAACTCATGTCCGTAGCACCCTTTCAAAGCTTGCCGGGAGGCCGATTCGTTCAAGCGGCGTGCTTCCCGGATAAATTCGATTTCTTCCAACGGCGCTTCTACTGAAAAATCGTACACCTTGCGCAAGTTGAGTTCGCATTCGTCCTCTCCGGCTTCCTCTCCTTGTGGCATACGATTGTCCAACAGCACTTTCCCGTCTTTCTCCACATAGACGAAATGCGTATGCTGACCGGCAATGACAGCCGTAGCCCTATGACCGGACTCACTCTCCACTATGGCTTCGACATACAGCTTTTCCGAAATGCCTTCTTTTAATGATATTTTGACACGCCGCTCCGCTATGTATTGTTTGCCCAGCTCTACGTCTGTCGGCATCACGTCTTTCAGCACCTCCAGCCCGTATGCAGACTTACCTGCCACTACGCCCAAAGCTATAGCTATGGGAAGTCCCACCATACCCGTACCGGGAATTCCCACACCCATGGCATTTTTCAGTATATTCGCACTGAGGAAGACGCTGACTGCGACCGGTCTTTCTCCAAGCACCTCTGCCGCGCGGGCCACACAAAGAGACACGCATATAGGTTCTGTGCATCCCATTGCCGGCACCACCTGTTGCTTCACCAACCGGATGATGCGTTCCCGCTCCGTTTTTTCAATTTTCATGTTTTATTCTTTTCCGGCCCAAAGGTCATTCGTCCGCCAGTTCTTCCTCCACATCCTTGATGTCCGCCTCGGGGGTATAGCTTCCGTAAAAAGTATCATCTCCGGCCGTATCGCCCTCTTCTTCCGACTCCGAATCAGTTTCAGTGTCTTCGTCCACAATGCGGCGGTTGCCGTCTTCGTCATATTCCGGTTCGGGCACAAAACGCAATTTCTCTACCGGTTCGCGTTTCTTGGCAAAAATAGCCTCTACCCAAGTTCCTTTCGCAATCTCCAAGACTTCATAACCATCGGCGACTTTACGTTCCAACGTACCGCCTGCAGCATGGATGCGTGAAGCAGGCAGAGTTGTCGTACTAATGTCGAAAGCCGACTCTATAATGTCTTTTATCGTCAAAGATATGGAATCCCAACCACCGCCGAAATTACCTTCTATCAACTTCAGCAGGTCGGACGCCGTAATATGTTTAATGTTCTCATACGAGAGATCCGTAATCCGGCGAATCTCTTTCTTACGTATGGCCACGGCACCTTTTCGTTTGTCTACACAAGGAAGGATGACATAATTGCCGTCGCTATACCTCATGACTTCCCGGTCGTCTTTCGGGTCGAAATGATATACGTCAAAGGCCAGCCGGATGACGTTCAGCACTTTTTCCTCAGATGAAGAAAAACCTTCTTCCTTAATATCCTTTTGCCACAAATCCAAAAGTTCTTGGGCTTCCGTTCCCCATACATTACTGGCGTTCAAATCGAGAACCGATTCCAAATAGTAATTCTTCTTCTGCATATTCTTTCCTCTTTAATTTTTTGGCAAAAGTAATAAAATAAATACGTTCTACCACAAGTATTTTTGAGAAAACGAGCATAATGTCCATAAAAAAAGTTACCTTTGACCGTATTAATCTAATATCAATAAAAATACAGACCTATGAAGAAACCATTATTGACAGTTTTGACACTTCTTACCTCCTCGTTATGTATCTGGGCAGATCCGGTAGACAGGGCAAAGGCCAAAGAAATAGCTACGGCCTATATGCGTGGAAATCAACCCCCTGAACTTATAGAAACTTCTATTGCCAAACGCAAGGGAACTGACGGACATGCCCCTCTTTACATTTTCAATCGTGGAAACGACCAAGGCTTCGTCATCATATCCGGAGACGACTGCATGCCCTACGTACTGGGATATACCGAAAAGGGGGACTTCGACCCGCAAACTCTCCCGCCTGCCATGCTCGACTGGTTGGAAGGATACAGCCGAATGATAGAAGCAGCACAAGCCCAGGGTTTAGGGCCGAGAGTACAAACACGAGCCAACGACAAGGAAAACATCGCCCCATTGGTCAGTGCACACTGGTCGCAAGGGGCTCCTTACAATAACTTATGCCCGTATATGTCAAACGGGTCAGGCCGCGCGCTGACCGGATGTGTGGCCACGGCTGCCGCGCAAGTGGCATATTACTGGAGAAAAGAGCTGCCCGACCGTTCGCAGTATGATACGCCGACTTACGGTTACGGCGACGCTCCCGTCACCGAATCATTCCCAAAAGGAACTCCCTTGCAATGGGAACTGATGCAGGACAACTACGGAGGCTCCACGCCCGAGGACATGAACACGGCCGTGGCCACGCTGATGGCCATCACGGGAACCTCCACGTGGCTCACCTACGGTTCGTCCACGTCGGGACAAATCCGTGACTTGGTCAACACCTTCTCCGGACAATTCCTCATGGACAGCCGATGCACGTACAAATCCGGTATCAGCCAGTCGGAATGGGAAGACATGGTGTACGACGACTTGGCAAAAGGTTGGCCCATCGTGTACAGCGGAGTATCCCCGACATCAGGCGGACATGCCGTAGTGGTAGACGGATACCGCGCCTCGGACAACCTTTTCCATTTTAATTTCGGATGGGGAGGACAAGGAGACGGGTATTACACCGTGGACGACTTGACGGGTATGAACGGATTCAACGGGCAGCAAGGCATGACCCACGCCATACATCCGCGTACCTATTCTTTGGAAGGTGAAATCCGGACAGGCAAGATGTACACCCGCATGAAAAACGCCATCGAAGTGGAAATCACCAACCATGGAACCACAGACTACAAGGGAATATACCTTGCCATCGAGCGAAAAGAAGAGGAACCGACAGACGTAAGCGACGCACTTCTAAGAGACGTGAACACGGTCGTCCCGAGCGGAGAAACGGCAACTGTGGAATTGACTTACCGGCCCAGTATCGCCGGGCCGTATTACATGTACCTCATGGACAGTAATGCCCGTATCCTGGCACGCCTGACGACCGAAGCCTCCGTACAGGAACCCGTCTTGTCACTGAACGGCCTCCGGCTCGATGCCGCTCAGGAAAGCGAGAAAACATCCATCGTGATCGGCGGACAAGAGAGCACCATATTATATAATAAGGTGTACAGCGACGCAGCCTGCGTCCTGGCTTCCATAACGAACGCCCAAGAAGCTACCGCCACCACGCCGACCTTGCAATGCGACCTGTACCAATACGATGCCGGACAATCGGCCTTTGTCATACGCGAGGATTTGTCGGACAGGGAGACCGTCTTTGCTGAAGGCGCGACACAAGACGTGACGTTCAACTTCAACGACATGGAAAAAGACGTGTTATACGCTGTCGCACTACACCGCGACTACAAGGCCGGAGGAGAAGACCGGACGATGGAGGCAGCACCGGAAGACACCATGGTCTATTTCAAGATAGCCGGTTGCGACCTCACCATGGCCGAAACGGACAACCGGGGAACCGTCTTCTTCGGCCATTGGAACAGGGACAAGTTTTTGGAACTGGCGGCCACGACCCCGGCCTTGCACTACGACCTGACACGCGTGACTGGCATAGACAGCCTGCCGCAGGTAGCGAACCCGAACATACTGTTTTATCTTGATGCCGCCTCGGACGTCACCGGACGCAACATCATCAAGAATGGGGTATGCGAGGAACTCTACCTAACCATGGGTTACGACTACTACGCACAGCAACCTTTCACCGCCCGCCGCGCCGTCTTCGACCCGCAGTCCTCGTCGACGAAATGGCAATATATCGCCCTGCCTTTCGACTGCGAAGTACCCGAAGGTAGCCGCGCACGGCGAATCAAGAAACTGAGCAACATCCTTATCTCGGAATCAGACGAAGTAAACACAACGTTAAAGGCTTGCACGCCTTACCTCTACCGGACTACCCGGCAATTCCTGCGGGCCTTCCATTTGAGCAGCTTGGAGGATCTGCCGGGCGAAGACCGGATTCCGGCCACCGACGTGACCGTCGATGACGGGCACGGAACGGCTACGTCCGACACCCTGTCCTACAGTTTCAGCAATGGAGTGGCCCGGAAAGGACTCCGCATGCTGAACAAGGCCGACATACAGACCTTCGTAGAGGACGAGGGCACCACCATCCCCGCTTTCAGCGGTTACCTTACGTACGACAAGGACGTAAGCATCAACATCTACGCATACGAAAAGAAAGACAAGGAAAGCGAAGAGCTCGGCGAACTGCTGAACCAAGCCTACATTTTGGCTGGAAATTCCGACGGGCAGCTGTCTGCGGAAGACCTCAACACGTTCCTCGGCCAAATCCACACCGCAGCCGCATGCTATACCCGCCATCCGGAAGCGGAGGAGATAGCCGAAGCCGCCGCCCTTCTGGAAGAGAATATCAAAGCCTGCCGACAGAACCTCATCCCCACAGATGCGCCCATCGACCTCACGGATGTCTACCTGACCAATGCTTCGTTTGAAAGCCGACGCACCACAGGCTGGGACATCACGCGCGAGACAGGGCAGAGTTCAAAGGTGGCGGACGTTTCCTCTTTAGACAACTACATGGTGGATGCCGATGGCAGTTACGTGTTCTACTCTTATTCCAGTAGCGGGGCAGGCAGCGTCACGCTGAGCCAGAAAGCCACGGGACTGAAAAACGGATTCTACCGCGTGAAGGCATGGATAGCCACTGACGAAGGACAGAGCGTCACGCTCTTTGCCAACGAGGCCATGGCCACGATGACCGACGACGGTTTCGGCGGACGTTACCTGCGGGAAACCGTCATAGACAGCATCCACGTGACGGACGGCATGCTCACCCTCGGCATCAAAGGTAACGACGGATGGTATAAGGCCGACAACTTCAGGTTGTATTATCTGGGCGACGGCACCACCTCCGTCACTTCCGTACGTAAGGGCACAGCTACCGTCAAAGCATACGGCGGAGAGGGTTGCATCAGTTTGCAAGGTCCGGAAGGACAAGTGCTGACCGTTTCCATCTACGGAACGGATGGACGCATGGTACGGCAAGTGACCGTCGATGGGCACGAACAAGTGCGCGGCCTTTCTAAAGGGCTGTATATCGTAGACCGGCAAAAAGTCATCGTCCGGTAGTGCGTCGGTAAACATTCACTTATACGAACCCCGGTTTCCAGCCTCAAACAAGCATCGGAAACCGGGGTTCGTTTTTCTCTATCGCTCCCGTCCGGTGACGGCCACCTTGATGACGCCATCCAGCCTGTTCTCAAAAATCCGGTAGGCTTCTTCAATACGTTCCAACGGGAAACGATGGGTGACGAGCGGCGTGGTGTCAATCCGGCCCGCCTCTATCAGGGAAAGGATTTCGGCACAATCGCACCCGTCTACTCCTCCGGTCTTGAAGGTAAGGTTTTTGCCATACATATCGGGTAACGGTAAAAGTTGCGGTTTGTCGTAGAGGGCGACCACGGTTACCACGGCATTGGGGCGAGCGCATTCCCATGCCATGCGGAAGGTGTCATCGTTTCCGGCAACTTCTAGTACCACGTCGGCCCCACCATGATCGCTGTGCTCAAGGACGAACTCTTTGCATTTTCCCGGTGCGGTCACCAGTACATTGGGGTAGTGTTCCCTGACAAACTGGATCCTTTCCGGTGATTGTTCGCAGACAATAATTCGTTTTGGTTTCTTTAGCATCACGCAAAGCAGGGTACATATCCCGGTTGGCCCGGCCCCGATGACGAGTACCGTGTCGTCTTCCGTGATCTCCGAAATACGTGCAGCCCAAAAGCCGGTGGCAAGTATATCGCCCACGAAAAGAGCCTGTTCATCGCTCACCGTGTCGGGAAT
>ENA-OOWN01001256-OOWN01001256.1-human-gut-metagenome-genome-assembly--contig:-NODE-1256-length-19383-cov-3.018471_pt1 | contig 19383 bp, 17 predicted proteins | sample MGYA00241406_ERZ501319 | MGnify/ENA primary metagenome ERZ501319 (study PRJEB25962, sample SAMEA2042734) | human gut metagenome | biome: human gut; feature: human-associated habitat; material: faeces... | reverse complement strand
TACAAAAAGCTTGTGGAAAAATACCTTTGTCAATGTTCTTAATGGCGTTGTGCACGTCTTCTTTGGACGCAGATACGCCTCTCATCATATAACGTTGGTTACTCATATCGGATATTGTTAGTTAAGTTGTTTCATTTTAAAATTTTACTTCCGGTGCTTTTTGACTACCGGCTTCTGCTTCAAAATAAGGTTTCTTGTCAAAACCGAACATTCCGGCAAACAGGTTGTTCGGGAACTTACGGATATAGGTGTTGTAATCCTGAGTTACCTGGTTGAAGTTACGGCGCTCTACGCTGATGCGATTTTCTGTACCTTCCAGCTGAGCCTGTAGTTCTTGAAAATTCTCATTGGCTTTCAATTCCGGATAATTCTCGGTAACAGCAAGCAGACGGCTGAGTGCACTGCCAACTTCCCCTTGGGCTGCTTGATAGGCTTTCAGCTTTTCCGGTGTCAGTTCGTCGGCATTCAGGGTAATCTGAGTAGCCTTGGAGCGTGCGTTGACGACAGATTCCAAGGTTTCCTGTTCGTGGGAGGCATAGCCTTTTACTGTATTCACCAGGTTAGGGATCAAATCTGCACGACGTTGATACTGGTTCTCCACATTGCTCCATGCGGTATTCACGGCTTCTTCTTTTTCAACCATGCTGTTGTACCCACAGCTGCTCAGTGTCAGTGCACAGATAAGAATCAATGCTAGTCTCATGATACGTTTCATAGATTTCTTTATTTTAGATGTATGGATTGTTGCTGTTTATTGTTTCTAGAATTTGGAGCCGGCTCCTCCTCCGCCAAAGTTTCCGCCACCAAAGCTGCCACCGCTGAAGCCGCCACCTCCGCGACCTCCGAACAGACCCCCACCAAAGATGATGGGACCTCCTCCGCGTCCACCTCCGAAACCGTCGTGACGGTCGTCCCGTGATTCTTCTTCACGTACGACCGTATAACCGCAGTTTGAACAGGTATAGACCACTTCTTCCCGGCGTATGCCATGGACATTGGAAATGAGACGTGAGTCACTCCGATACAAGGTATGCTTTTTGCAATGTGGACATTGGCTTTTGCGCCGCATGCGACGATAAGCGAAGAAACAGAAAAGCAGTATGACCAGGGCTGCAAAAAGGAGAGGGTAGAGGTCTGCCATCGAATCTGTTTCTGCCCGTTGCTCAGTTCCGTCCTGATAATCCTTCAGATAGGAATCAATCGCCTGGATGCCGGCCAGCATACCGTTGTCCCAGTCGCCTTGACTGAAAGGGGTATTCATAAAGCGATTCTGGATGCGTTTACAGATGGCATCCGGTAGAATCCCTTCCAGGCCGTAACCGGTGACAAACTGGATGCAGCGTTCTTCTGTCACCAGAAGGATGACCAACCCATTATCTGTCTGTTTTTTCCCTACACCATTCTGTTTGCCGAGTTGCAGGGCGAACTCAAAACAGTCTCCTCCTTCAATTTCCTTGACAGCAACAACCAGTGTTTCAATGCCGGTGCGTTGCTCCAAGGCGTACAGGATGTTGTCAATGGAACTAACGGTGGAAGCGGACAAAATCTGGTCGGGATTGGATACATAGCGTGTACGGTCCTGCAAATGCACCATGGGTATTTCGCTCACCTTATAGGGGTGAGCCCATCCCTTTACGAGTCCAAGCAGACAACAGACGAAGCAGGTAATGATTGTTTTCTTCATATAGCTGCAAAAGTACGAAATCTTTCGTAGGTTATCAGTACTTACGTTTCTTTTGTTTTACAGAATATATAATGTATATAAGGATTAGAGATTCTCACACTCTTCGAGCCACAATGCAGATGATGCGTCGCTGGGCATACGCCAATCGCCGCGTGGAGACAAGACGACGGAACCCACTTTAGGACCATCCGGCAGGCAGGAACGTTTGAATTGTTGGGAGAAAAAGCGTCGGCAGAAAGTCTTCAGCCATTTTTTGATCGTCTCATTGTCATAATGTGTACCGAAGGCTATTTGTGCCAGATAGTAGATTTTGGCAGGACGGAAGCCGAAGCGGAAAAACTGATAGAGGAAAAAGTCATGCAGTTCATAGGGACCCACCAGATCCTCGGTCTTCTGTTTGATGTTGCCATGTTCGTCGGCAGGAATCAGTTCGGGGCTGATAGGCGTATCGGCAATATCCAACAAGGTTGTGCGTGAGGTCGCATCAACATCATGCTCCGCTACCCATACAACCAGATGTCTGACCAGAGTCTTGGGAATGCTGGTATTGACAGCATACATGGACATGTGGTCTCCATTATAGGTTGCCCAGCCTAGAGCGAGTTCAGACAGGTCTCCGGTACCGATAACAAGTCCGTTCATCTGGTTTGCTACATCCATGAGGATCTGGGTGCGTTCACGAGCTTGCCCGTTTTCATAAGTCACATCGTGGTTGTTTATATCCTGCCCGATGTCCTGAAAGTGTTGGATGCATGCCTCTCTGATGCTGATTTCACGGATGGTCACTCCCAACGATTCCATCAGGTGGATGGCGTTGTTGTAGGTGCGGTCCGTAGTTCCGAAGCCGGGCATTGTGACTCCGATAATGCCTTTCCGGTCAAAGCCAAGCTTGTCGAATGTGCGGGTGGCAACCAACAGGGCCAATGTAGAGTCCAACCCTCCGGAGATTCCGATAACAGCTGTCCGGCAATGAGTGTGTAGCAACCGTTTGGCAAGACCGGATACTTGGATTGCAAAGATTTCTTCGCAGCGTTCGTCCAACTCTTTTCCCGAGGGCACAAACGGGTGCGGCTCTACGAAGCGGGTCAGAGAAACCGGACGGGGAGCAGGTCCGTCCAGGGTTATGTGACGGTATGTCCGCAGGTGATTGGCGGCACGGCAAGCAGCAAATGTGGTGTTCACACGGCGTTCGTTCCGCAAACGTTCCACATCAATTTCGCTGACAACCAGTTGAGGCTCCAAGGAGAAACGCTGCGATGATGCCAGCAGGGAGCCATTTTCATAAATCAGTCCGTTGCCGCAGAATACGACGTCGGTTGTCGATTCTCCAAAGCCACAGGAAGCAAACACGTAGCCGGCGAGACAACGTGCAGACTGTTGGCAGATGAGCGAACGCACATAGTTGTGTTTTCCTGTTCCTTCATTATCTGCCGACATGTTGAAGATAATGTCGGCGCCTTCCAAGGCTAGCTGTGAGCTGGGTGGAATCGTTGCCCACATATCTTCACAAATTTCGATACCAAACCTGCACGAAGGTGTATCAAAAAGGAGATAGGGGCTGAACGGGATGCCTTCTTGTCCGCAGAGGGTGATGTTACTGTCGCAATGCAGTCCAGACGCAAACCAGCGCATCTCATAGAACTCTTTATAGTTCGGTAAATAAATCTTGGGGACCACTCCCTGGATTTTACCATGACGCAGGACGACGGCGCAATTGAATAAGGATGCATTTACCTCCAATGGCAATCCAACCATGCATATCACCTCTTTATCCCGACTGACGTTTACGAGCTGTTGAAGTGCTTTGATACTTTCTTCCAACAGAAGTTGTTGTGCAAACAGGTCTGCACAGGTATAAGCGGTAATTGACAGCTCCGGAAAGATAACAACCTCGACCCCGGCTTTTTCAGCTTCCTCCAATTGCTGGATAATTTGTTGTGTATTATAATGGCAGTCAGCAACCTTGACACTAGGTATGGCTGCTGCTACTTTTACAAATCCATAATTCATATTCATACTTGATATTGGTTGGTGCAAAGATAAGAAGTTTCGTTTGAAGGGGAGTTAATCTACCTTTTCTAAAATCGCTCTTTTGAGCGAATTGGCAAAGGTGAGGCGGTTCGTCCCATCTTTTGTTCTGGAATCCGATCAGGAGCGTTCTGTTTATTTTGCTTGGTTCATCCCCTGTTTCGGTGATGCAAAAGAGTCCAAATAAGTTTACATGTACATCAAAAAATCAAAGAAGGTTAAAGATGATAAAAACAGGGGCGAACTATTTGCAGGCAATGCCGAATAGTTTTACATTTGCAGCGAAAACGAGAATGAAACAATTACAAACTTGAAAGATGAAATCTAGTGTAGTCTATGACAATCTGATTAAGCACGAGGTGAAGCCTTCGGTACAGCGGATGGCAATCATGGATTATATGATGACTCATTTCACACACCCGAGTGTGGATGAAATCTATAATGCATTAAGTCCGAAGTTCCCGACACTCTCACGCACAACGGTCTACAACACGTTGAAGCTTTTTGTAGAACATGGTGCCGTGCGAATGCTGACAATTGACGAACATAATGCGTGTTTCGATGGTGATATGAGCCTTCATGCTCATTTCCTTTGCAAAAAGTGTGGCAAGATTTATGATATGCCCTTACAAAATTACGAGGATGCCTTGTTGGGTGTCCAGGTTGATGGAAATGAGATAACGGAAGTTCATCAATACTTTAAAGGTATTTGCAAGGATTGTAGGTAATTATTGAATTAAGATATTTTATTGACTAACTTATTAAAACAAATTGATTATGAAAAAGTTTATTTGCACCGTATGTGGTTACATTTATGAAGGTGATGCAGCTCCTGCTCAGTGTCCGATGTGTAAGGCTCCGGCTTCAAAGTTCAAGGAAATGAATGATTCCGCTTTGGAATTTGTTTCCGAGCACACTGTAGGCGTAGCTAAAGGTTGCGACGAAGAGATGATTAAGGACTTGAACGCTCACTTCATGGGTGAATGCACAGAAGTTGGTATGTATTTGGCTATGAGCCGTCAGGCTGATCGTGAAGGCTATCCTGAAATCGCTGAGGCTTTCAAGCGCTTTGCATGGGAAGAGGCTGAACACGCTTCCAAGTTCGCTGAGTTGCTGGGTGACTGCGTATGGGACACCAAGACCAACTTGGAGAAACGTATGAACGCTGAAAGCGGTGCTTGCGCTGACAAGACCCGTATCGCTAAGCGTGCTAAGGAGTTGAACCTCGATGCTATCCATGATACTGTTCATGAAATGGCTCGTGACGAAGCTCGTCATGGTAGAGGTTTCGAAGGACTGTACAACAGATACTTCAAGAAATAATAATACTTTCCTTATTTGTAGAAAGGGAGGCTTCCGTTTGAGGGGTCTCCCTTTTTCTGTTGTATGCTCGGCATGAGTATTAATTTTCTGCCAACAGGTAACATATAAAACTCTTAAATAGATGCTTCCAAAGTCATAGCCGGAACCTCCTGATTTTGCATTTCCATGATTTGTAAACCTTAACAAATCATCGTTCTTGTGCCTCACATTATTTAACTGACACACCTTAAAAGGCGGATTCTGTTTTTTGTAAGTTTGTCGTAACAGTTCATGTTACAGAACTATTTTACAATCATGGATAATCAATCACTAATATAATATTGATAATGAAAACCGAACTGGAGAAGTGCATGGCGGGTGAGCCTTTCAACGGGGGGAAAGACCCGAAAATAGTAGAAATGATTTTACGGACAAGGCGTCTGTTGGCACAGTTCAATGCCACAGATTATGCCGATAACGGGCGGAAACAGGAATTACTGCGTGAAATGCTGGGGAGTGTGGGAAAAGGAGTTCATGTAGATATCGATTTCCATTGCGAATACGGAAAGAATATCTTTGTAGGCAATAAAGTGATAATCAATATGAACTGCACCTTCATGGATAACCATCGCATTGAGATTGGGGATAATGTGCTGATAGCGTCCAATGTGCAAATATACACTGCCACACATTCCACGGATGTGCATGAACGGATGGTCTGGGATTGGCAGGAAGGTGACGACATCTGCTATACCATAGCCCGCCCTGTCAGAATTGAAGACGGTGTATGGATAGGTGGTGGGGCGATACTGTTGCCGGGGGTGACTATCGGAAAAAATTCAGTTATCGGCGCTGGAAGTGTAGTGACCCGTTCCATCCCTGCCAATTGCGTCGCTGTCGGAAACCCATGTCGGGTCATCCGGCATCTTAAGAGCTTGCTGGCGCCTCAGTAAATCGGTGGTGAGTGTATGCGCATCTTCCTGTGCCGACATGCGCATCTCCTTGTGACGAGAAGCTCATCTCCCTGGTACCGCTTTGCGCGAAAAGGCAGTGGTGAGATGAGCATCTCTAAAACAGGAGTTACGCTAATAGTAACAGGTGTTTACAGAAAATCTTACAGGGGAGATGCGTAAGAGGGTTACAGTTTTATCTGCCTGTTGCCAACAGATATTCCCGTTTCTTTATTTCGTATTGGGAATAGCTTTCCACATAGTTGTCGCGGCTCTGTTGGCAAAGTGCCTGCGCTTCCAGTAAATCGCTCATGGTGCATGTCCCTGCTTGATAATAGTCCGATTGCAGACGCAGGTTTTCCTTTGCCTGTCCGATGCTTTCGATGGCTATCTGTACTTGCTGATAGGCATCATTCATGGCGTTCCATGAGTTGCGCATGCGGATAATGAGCAGTTCACTTTGGTCGGTCAGTTGGTTTTCTGAATTGTGCACCTGCAATTTTTGCCGTTTCATGTCGTACGAGCCGCCCCACCATTTGGTCAGTGGAACGCTTACGGTGACTCCTCCTATCCAGAACGAATGACTTCTGTCCATCAGGTTCTCATATACATAGCCACCTCCCAAGGCTACGGTCGGCAGGTTTTTCCCTAGTGTCATTTTATATTGCAGACGGCTGGCGTCCACCTGTTTGTTCAGCAGATGGTATTCCACAGTGAGCGGAAGCGATGATTCCGGGGAGCGGTAAAACTCGTCTGGGCGTACCGGAAGTTCGCCGTCCATCTCCCAATATACATCCATACGTTTGGTACTGTCCATTGGGCAGCCAATGTATTGGGCCAGCAGTTGTAAGGAAACCTCCAGGGTATTCGTCAGGGAGATGTGTTTGCTGCGCATCTCGTTTTTACGTAGTTCCACCTGAAGCAGGTCATTGCGATTGGTCACCCCTGCGGCTACAGCTGTTTTCACATCCTGATGTATCTGTTCGAGCTGCGTTTGCAGCGTACCGATGGTGCGTAACTTTTCCTTCAGCGTCACTACCTGCCAGAAATACTGCTCCACCGTAAGTTTTACTTCATTCTCGGATTGCCGTCGTTGCAGGCGGCTGACATCCACATTTACATCTGCCAGTTTGTTGGCGTTGATAATCTGTCCTCCGGTAAAGAACGGCAATGTAGCGGTAACTCCACCCACAATGCCATTATCTATCAACGACAGTCTGCCTGATTCCGTATCCATCTCCAGAAGACCTTTGTCTGAGATAAAACCTCCCCCGGTCGCACTGACTGATGGAAAATAACTGGTAAAGGCCGACTTCTTCTGCAACCTGGCCGCATTCAGAGCGTTGTCTGCATTCTTGATGCGGACATTGTTTTGCAGAGCCATTTCCTGACATTCGTCCAAAGTATATGTATGCTGTGCAAAAGACAAGGCCGGACAGATGCTTATGACCAGCATCATCAAAGCCCGATGTGTTCTGTTCATTTTCAGCTTCATGATTCCCTGATTTTGATTGTACAGTTTTTTGATTTATTGTTGTTCGATGGATTGGACTTTCGCCCTGCGTTCCGTAGAGCCGCGGAAACAAATCCTGTAAGCGCATGGCAGTACTGTCAGCAGGAACACCATGGTTATCAGCGTTCCATAACAAATAACCGTTCCCATAGGCATCCACAGGCCGGAGCCACCCAGTATCATCGGGATGACGCCCATTGATGCAGCAGCTGAAGTAAGGAAGATGGGACGCATACGCCGCCGGGCGGAATGGTAAATGGCTTCTGCGGAATTCATTTTCTCTGTCGTCCGTAACTCTTCGGCATAGTCAATCATGATGATACCGTTGCGCACAATGATACCCATCAGTGCCACAATGCCTAAAAAACACGTAACACCGAAATCAATGCCTTGAATGAGTACTCCGGCAGCTGTTCCGAACAGACAGAGAGACATGGAGGCAAATATGAGCAAAGCCAATCCGACTTTCTTGAAATGAGCAATGAGCACAAACAGAATGACCAAAGCCGACAGTGCCAATCCGGCCAAGATGGGTGGAATCTTCTCATTGGAATCTTCGATATCCCCACCTGGAGCAATGACAGTCTCGGATGAGAGCTGCAATGTCGGCAGCAAAGCCGCGATGCGGTTCATCTGTTCCGTTCCGTTTTCTCCACGTTTCAGGTCCGCACCCACGGTGATGGCATAACTGCCGTTGCGCCTTACAATTTGTCCCTCCTGCCACATCGGCACTACATCTGCAACTTGTCGCAGGGGTACATTGGTCATCCCTCCCATGACGGGAACCAGTTCATCCTTTAAATCACCGGGTAAGGCATAGTCGGCATGTTCTCCTTTCAATACGATACGCTGCTTGTAGTCACCGTCCCACACTGCGGAAACAGGTAATCCGGTGCCATATCGCATGGCGAGCGTGCTTTCCAGACTTGTATTGGTGATGCCCAGACGTGATGCTTCATCCTCTTTCAGGATAATCCGGCTTGTCGGAAGTGGCTCGTTAAAGTCCGTATGTACGGAGGTCAGTTCCGGAATGCCGCGCATCAGTGTCAGCAGCTTGTTGGCATCCCGGTGCAAGGTATCCAGGTTCTCACCCGTCAGACGAAACTCAACAGGATAGACTGCCTCGCTGTATGACAATTGCTTGAAGCGTACACGGGCATCGGGAAAAGCACCTTCGCAGCGTGGGGCATATTCGTCAAGCAGTTGTTCCGTTTCCTTTATTCCTGTGGTATTGACAATGAACTGGGCGTAGTTGATTCCACCAATCTGTGGGGCATAACTGTTTTGGAAACGCGGGGACGAGCAGCCTTTGAATGAAGCAATACTGACTACACGCGGGTCCTGACGAAGAATCCGCTCCAGACTGTCTGCCACTTGCGAGGTCCGTTCCAATGCACTTCCCGACGGCAGATAGATTTCCACGGCAAACTGGTTGCGGTCTGCTGTCGGCATCATCTGTTGAGGCAGTGTGCCTATCAGCAACATCCCGACGACAATAGACAGTACTCCTGCCACCAGTGTAGACTTTGGCCAACGGAAGCAGAAGTCAATCAGCCGGTTGTAATAACGTTGCAGCCAATCGAGAAAAGAGAACGACTTGCCGTCTGTACGCATAGGTTCGCGGATAAACCAGAACTGCATGAACGGCACAAGCATCGTAGCTACCAACAAGGATACTCCCAATATCAGCGTAATGGCCCACGGAAATGTCAGGAGGAAGTCATGCAACATGCCTGTCGTAGTCAGCAGGAACGGGAAGAACGTGATGCTGATAGCCAACGTAGCGGAGAGGATGGACTTGAAAAAGTGGGTGGCACTCTCGATGGAAGCATGCCAACGTGACATGCCTTCGCCTAGTTTTTCCAAATAGCTGTCGATGATAACGATGGAGTTGTCCACAATCATGCCTAAAGTCAATATGAGCGCGGCCAAAGACACCGTGTTCAGCTCTACATCGAAACCATAAAACAGTCCTAAAGAGATGAATATGGTGACAGGAATGGTGGACGCGGCTACCAGTGCCACACGCAGCGGAAGCAACAAGACCACCACGATGACGACGGCAATAATGGCTATGAGCAATTCTTTCAGAAAGTTATAGACGCTGTCGCCCACCACCTGGCTTTGGTCGGTGATGCGGAATATCCCGACTTCCTCGGGGAGTTCTTCCTGTTTGAACGTATCCAACGTCTTGTTCACTTCATCGCCCATTGCCACGATATTCTGTCCCTTTTTCATTTCAACAGACAGCAACAGGCATTTCTTTCCGTTGTAGGTGATATAACTGTCGGGTTTCGGATATTCGCGGACGACACGTGCCACATCCTTCAATCGCACAACATTGCCTTGCGGGTCGGTATAAACGATTTGTTGCTGCACATCGTTCACCGTATTGAGTGACCGACTGACATAAACAGGCATTACCTGCTTGTCGGTTTGTAATCTTCCGCCGCTGGTGGCGAACCCTTTTTGCATCAGAGCCAATGCAAGTGCCCGGTCGCTGATGCCATAGTGGGAGAGACGGTCGTTGTTGATATAGACCGAAATCTGCTCATGTTGCATTCCGCTTACCGTCATCCGTCCGACAGAGGGAATATGACGCAAACGCTCTTGCAGGGCATCCATGTAAGCATCCAGTTCACGGTAGGTCTTTTCTTCGCTTTCCATCGCGATGAGCAACGCGGACGTATCTCCGAAATCATCCATGACTTGTACGGCCAGCACATTGGACGGCAATTGAGCTTTGAAGTTGGATATGCCATGCTTGAACTTGCTCCAGAATTCGTCCTTGTTGTTCAGCTCGTCGTTCAACTGTACCTGGATATAGACAATCCCGTCACGGCTGCGTGAGAATGTCTTTTCCTTTTTGACTTCTTTGTAGCTGAAAATGTATTCTTCCAGGGGCTTGGTTACCTGTTTTACCATTTCTTGCGCCGTGTTGCCCGGTGCCACTGCAACCACAATTCCCTGGCGGATGGTAAAGTCGGGGAATTCATTTTTACGCATCTGAGGCAAGCTGTAGATGCCGAATGCCACGAGACAAGTCACGCACAAGATGACAATCTGCCGGTAGTGCATGGCCCATTCCACGAAATTGCGTTTCTTCATAATGCCACCTCCGTTCCTTCACAGACCTTTTGCTGCCCCTCTATAATAATACTGTCGTTTGCTGAAAGACCGGATGAAACGATTACGCCTTCACCCATATATTCCTCACAGACAATGATGCACTTGTGGGCTTTTCCTCCTTTCACGCTCCACACGAAAGATTGGTTATGCTCGTCTATCTGGACAACATGTGCAGGAATGATACAAAGGTTTCGAGAGCTGTCTTCGGATGCTTGCAGGGATACCTGTACGACCATTCCGGGCATAACCTCTCTGTCAGGTTTTCCCAGTTTCAGTGTTACTTCATAGGTGCGTGAAAGCGGCTTCGCAACCACTCCTTTTTCCATAACCCTTGCCATCAGTCCCTTTTTTCCCAAGGCTGTGATTGCCACTTCCGCCTTTTGTCCCATTCTGACGGAACTCATCTCGGACTCCGGTACTGATATTTTTACGACCAACGAAGAGGTCGTCACTAATCGTGCGATGGATATTCCCGGAGCAACATTTTCTCCAGCTTTCATGTTTTTTTCCGCAATGATTCCGGAGAAGGGTGCATAGAGCCTGCAGTCATCCAGTTTCCTTTTCGCAATCTGTTCCATGGAGCGGGCTTGTTCTAATTTACTCTGCACTTCCACCCATTTCATGTCGGGCAGGCTACCTTTGTCATGCAGCTCCTTCATGCGCCGATAAGCATCTTCCGCCTGTTCAAGTACGGCTTGCGCAGCTTGATAGCTGTTTTGCATCGACGTAGGGTCCAGCGTCGCGATGAGTTGTCCGGCATTCACTTGTTGTCCCAAATGGACATGCATGGTTTGTATCGTGCCTGCCGTGGCGAAACTGAGTGATGTTCCGTTTTCTTCCTCAACCGTACCGGAATACTCTTTCGGATTCGTGTAGTTTTCAGGCTGTACCGGTATTGCCTTAACCCTTACAGGTTCAGGATTATTCGGTCTCTCTTTATTCTCTTGACATCCAGTCAGGAATAATAGTAGACCGAATGTAGCTGTTACAACTCTTTTTGTCCTTGTATTCATATCTTCTTGCTGATTTTTTCCGCAAAAGAATGAGGTTTCACGTAAAGGACCTGTTATTTCATGCCTCTGAAAGTGTTCTGTTTTCTGCGAGTTGGTCCTGTGAGACCTTTTGGACTAGTATATAATTCTTTTGGAATAATGGGGTGTTGCTATTTTTCTGTTATTTTGCAGGTATGAATGTTCAGACATCAAACATTGGATAAAATGGAAAAGGGAAATCTGAAAAACATAGAAGGCTGGGACGGCATAGCCTACAATGACGGTGAATTGGCTTTTTTTGACAACATGCGCAACATGCCCTCCTTTGAACTTCCTGTTCAGTTGGAGATGTATGTCATCGTGCTTGTCACGAATGGAAGGGCAACCGTAAAAATCAACGGGACAATCTACGAAGCGAAAAAAGACGACCTGTTGATATGTCCGCCTAATAACATTGTCGATAGCGGTCTGAAGAGTATTGATTTCCAAGGACATTATATCTGTATATCCTATACTTATATAAAGCGGATTATTCCATTGGCAGAAAATTCGTGGGACATTAAAAAGCTTTTCGAAAGCCATCCGATATGCACATTGAAGCCGGAAGAAGCCAAGATATTCTGCCAGTACTATGAGCTGCTCTGCTCCAAAACACAGTATTCTTCTGCAACACAGAAAAGAGTGATAGGCACCATTATGCTGGCCTTGATTTATGACATGCAAACTGTATTGGGGCGTGTTGTACGGTATAATCCCCGTCCGTTTACATCGCGTGAAATCCTCTTCAAGCGTTTTGTGGATTTGATAGAATCCACTTATCCCAAGCCGCGTACCGTTTCCTATTATGCAGACCATCTGAATATCACTCCGAAATACTTTTCTTCCGTCTGCAAGCAGGTGGGAGGGCAGAATGCGACTGAGATTATAGACCAATATGTGTTGAAAGATGTTGTCTACCTGATGAATCATACACAGAAAAGCATTAAGGAGATAGCCTGTGAGCTGAACTTCTCTAACCTCTCGTTTTTCGGGAAGTACGTAAAGAAGCATTTGGGTGTATCGCCTAAAATGTATCGGGAACAGGTCTTAAGGAAAAACATAAGTGTCTGAAGTCCGTATGGAATTGCTGGTTTCAGGACCTGTTTGTGAAATATTAGATAAAAGGAATAGATTTATGAAGAAAGTAAATTTGTTAGTGGCAAGCCTCTTTGTGTCGGCGTTGTATGCTTGTGGAGGACGTGAGAGTCAGACTCCCTGTGACTTGGATTTGCAGTTGTTCCGGGAAGGCATACGGACGGAATCTGTCAGTGGAGATAGACATCCGACTTATGTTCTTTTCAGTAAGGACTCGCTGTATGCCGACTTGTACAAATCCGGTAGCGGAATAAAAGAAAGGCTGGAACGTCGTACGTTGCCTACTGGGGCGCATGTGTGGAACATCGAGGATGATGATACCAGGAATCTGAGCTTCGCAGATGGGTGTTGGACTGTCAGCCAAAGGGGGAAACTGTTGTTCAAACAGTCTCAAAATGATAATGACGAGAACTTGGGAAATTGGGTTGAGGTGCATTATGCAGGGACACTTCCTGCTGCCGATGGTCCAGGCATCAGCTATCAGTTGTATGTCCGCCACAGGGAACACAGTGGAGACGGACAATTCTATTTGCAACTCACTTACCTGGAAGCCGAGGAGGGCAAAGATGCGGTTTATACCTGTCTGGGCAGGAGATACACTCAGCGCGGTATGCCTTCCAATAACGACGCTACGGTGTGGAGGCTCGTATCTGACGACGGAGAGGATGCCTTCAACTTTCTGTGCGGTAAGGATGGTCAGACGCTGACACTTTTGAATGACCGGTTTGAGATGCCCGGGTCTGGACTGGATTACTCGCTTAAAAAGACGGAGTGAAATCAAAACCTGTCAACTTCCCGGTTTTGTGAGAAGGGATGTGATTAGGGGTTTAACCAAACAATAGCGACTGCCACTATGATAGTGGCAGTCGCTATTGTTTGATAGAGAGTGAATATCTTCCTTTCCATGCAACTTATACGGTGATTTCTCCACAAATGGGAGTGTTCATGCGGTAGCGCACTTCATGGGCGCTCATGCCGTGACCGAGCAGGAACATCAGTTTGGTCAAAGCCGACTCGACCGTACTGTCATGACCACTGATAACTCCCGCTTCGCGTAGGTGAATGCCTGTTTCATAGCGTTCCATTTCGACTGTGCCAGCCAGGCATTGGCTGATGTTGACGATGATGACACCTCGTGCAACGGCATTCTTCAGCAACTTGATGAACCATTCCTTTTGTGGAGCATTACCGGAACCGAAAGTCTTCAGCACCACCGCCTTCAATCCCGGAATATTGAGCACGTTGGCGACCATGTTTTCTTGAATGCCCGGAAACAGGGTCAGGATTAGCACATTGGTGTCAAAAAGATAATGTGGCTTGAGTGGTAGCGACATATCAGCCTTGCGGATACGCTCCTCGTTGAAGTTGATATGGATACCGGCGGTGGCCAGTTCGGGATATTCGGCCTCATCCACAAGCAGTACCGTTTTGCAGTGCGGGCATACATCCCGCAGGTCGTTTGCCAGCAGCAGTCTGTCCTGCAGGGTGCGCGGCGGATGCGGGCAGACTTCCAGCAGCAGGACATCCGCCCTGCAGGAACGGCATAGCTTTACAATATCCTTTGTCTTAGGGCCAGCGTTTTGCACCTGGAAGTCCGGCCTGCCCTGTTTCAGTGCCATTGTCAATGCGCTCGTCATCACAGAGTATTGCGCGTCCAAAACGATCCTCCGCACGGCGCAGCCCTCCTTCCCTGCAAAGAATACGATTTGTCACCTTCATCATACAGGAATCGGACGATTTTTGCCCCCACCATTTGGATAGTTTTTTGCGCTTTTCTCCGCTTTTTTTCAGCACTATTGCAAAAAAGTGCAGATTGCGTCATAATAGGACTGGAAAGAAACTGACGGATGATCTACCCTTTGGAAAGGACAGGCGCTATGACAAAGGTACGGCTTGGCAATCTGTGTTTAGCCGCTGCGGTTGCAGGGGTGATTCTCTGCGCTGTCCTGATGCGGGCGTTTTATATGCCGTATTCCGGCTTTTGGCGCACGGTGCTGTATAATATTCTGATCTTTTCCTGGGCGGTATCGGTCTGGTGGCGTATCCTGCACGCACAGACCCGCCGCTGCCTGCTGGGCGCTGCCGCCCTGATGCTGTTCTGGCTGGATATCCGCCTGATCCGCTATGACTTTGCCCAGACACCGGAGATGCTGCGGCGATTGTGGTATGCGTACTATATCCCGATGCTGCTGATCCCGACCCTTGCACTTTATACGCTTTTCTTTTTGGATCGGGGGCAGTCCGCCCCGCTGTACAAGTACCGGTACGTGATTTTTGTATTCCCTGTGGTGCTGTTCAGCCTGGTGCTGACAAACGACTGCCATCAGCTTGCGTTTGCGTTCCCACCCGGGCAGGAGGTACTGGGCAGCCCCGATTACACCTATCGGTTCGTATATTACCTCTGTCTGCTGTGGATATTTTCCTGTGCCGTGTTCACGGTGGTGTACCTTGTACGGCGCTGCCGTATTCCGCATACAAAGCGCATCCTCTGGCTGCCGCTTGTGCCGATTTTTTTTGCCACCCTCTATGCTTTACTGTACAAGCATATTTTGAATGTGCCGTGGATGCACGCTATCGCCGGTGATATGACCGTGGTGCAATGCCTGACCTTTACAGCGACCTTTGAGGCGTGCATCCGGTGCGGGCTGATCCAATCCAACATGGGGTATGCCACGCTGTTTGAGGTATCCATGGCCAAGGGTCTGATCACGGACCGGGCGTTTGTGCCTGTGCAATGCTCCATGCAGGCAGCGCCGCTCCATGAGGAGCAGCTGCGTCAGGCGCTCACCGGCAGTGTCCAGCTGGATGCCACGACCCAGCTTCACGGCCACCCGATCCGGAAAGGGTATGTTTTCTGGCAGGAGGACATCACCGAATTGGTGGCACTGCTGGAGGAGCTGCGCCTCACGCAGGAGGAATTGCATGACATCGGGGACATCATACAGGCGGAAACAGCCCAGAAGGCACAATGGTTGCAGCTGAGCGAGCAGAACCGGCTGTATGATAAAATCGAGACCGTCACAGCCCGCCAGCTGGCACGGATACAGGAATATCTGATTGCGCTCAAGGCCACGGACGATGTCGATACCGCCCGCCGGCTGCTGAAGCACATCGTCATTTTGGGAACCTATATCAAGCGGCGCAGCAACCTTGTTTTTGTCTGCGACAAGGCGAAGGACATCGACACCACGGAGCTGCGGCTGAGCCTGTTTGAATCGGCCGAGAGCCTGCGCCTGAGTGATATACGCTGCGCCGTGCAGATTGCCGACACAGCAAAGATTTCCCCCGCGTCCGCCGTGGCGATCTATGACGCCTTTGAAGCCATCATAGAAGCGACCCTGCCGGGATTGCAGGAGATCCTTTTCTGCGCCGAGCATACGGCGCAGGGCTGGGGGCTGCGCTGCAGCGTTCAATGCACCGATGCGCCCGCTGCGCTGCCCGGCCTGCCGCAGATGCAGCTTGAACGGGATGATGACGGGCTTTTGTATTTCACGATGTTTCCGGCAGAAGGAGGCGGCCTATGATTTCCCGAATCTCCCGCAATGCTGTCAAGGAAGGCTTTGACACGCTGCCGGCGGCCATTTGCTACTTTGACCGCAACGGCCTGCTGCGCCTGATCAATCACAGGATGCAGGAAATTTCCGCAGTCCTCTGCGGCCGGGATCTGCAGACCCTTACGGATCTGGAGCAGGCGCTGCGCAGTCCCGGCGGCGGTGTGCGGCTGCGCGATGAGGCCGCCCGCATCTACGCATTCCCGGACGGAACGGTATATCATTTCACGGTGCGCCCTGTTCAGGACAAATACGGCATACCGTACACCGAGGTGATGGCCACCGATGTCACCCAGCTGGCTGCATTGCATGCTGCACTGCAGCAGGAAAACGAGCGCCTTGCCGATGCGAACCGCCGCGCAAAGCGCTTATATGACAATATGCCCGACATTGTGCGGGAGGAAGAAATCCTGAAAATGAAGATGCGGGTGCATGATGACATCGGCCATACCCTGCTTGCCGCACGGCGCGCACTGCGGCATGAGCATGACCTCGCCCGGCTCAGGAGCGAAGCTGCGAAGTGGGAAAGCTCCATCTCCCTGCTATGCCGCGCCCAGCAGGAGAATGCTGCAGAGGACCCGCTGAGCTATATGCAAAGGCGGGCGGCTGTTCTGGGTGCAGCCGTACAGCTGCGCGGTGCGTACCCTGCGGCACGCGCCACCCGCGAGCTCTACGCACTGATCCTGCGGGAGTGTACCTCCAACGCTGTGCGGCATGCGGGCGCCACGGAATTGTACGCCGATTCCGAGCATCGGCCACAGGCATGGCACCTTTGCATCACGAACAACGGCGCACCGCCCAAGGCGGAGATAAAGGAAGGCGGCGGGCTTTCCTCGCTCCGCCGCCGTATTGAAAAAGCAGGGGGTACAGTAACCGTACACGCCCTGCCTGTGTTTGTTCTGGAAGTCACCCTGCCCGATAAGGAGAGCACTTATGATACGCGTTATGATCGTTGAGGACCAAAAGCTGGTCCGGAGCCTGCTTGAAAGCTATATTCAGAACGAGGACGGGTATCAGCTTGCTGTGTCTATCCCCGGCGCTGCAGAGGCTCCCATCCTGTGCGATACCGAGGACATCGACCTTGTGCTGATGGATGTGCAGACCGAACACCGCGAAAACGGTCTGGCCGCCGCCAAAAAGATACGAAAAGCGCACCCGGAAATCAAGATCGTGGTGGCGACCTCGCTTATTGACACACAGGTCTTGGCACGCGCAAAAGCCGTGGGCGCGGACAGCCTGTGGTATAAGGACGGCGATGAAGGGACCCTGATGCAGGTCGTGCGCCGCACGATGGCGGGGGAGCATATCTTCCCCGATGCACCGCCCAGCGTGGAGATCGGCACCGCCATGAGCGCAGAGTTCACCAAAGGCGAGATGAAGGTCTTGCGCTGTCTTGTGCGCGGGCTGTCCTATAACGAGATTGCAAAAGAACTCGGCATCGAGCCATCCACCGTGAAGTACCACGTCATCAATATGCTGCAAAAGACGAACCTGGAGAATAAACTCCAGCTTGCCATCGCCGCCACCGAAGCCAAATTGGTGGTGGAGTTGGCAGAGGAGTAATTTATATTCCGGTTATCCCTTTTACTCAGGTAGAAATGGCAACCAGCAGCGAAACCAGGCGTTCAAACAAATTCATGTTTCTACGGTTTCCGCTTTAACTCGTCACCCGCGCTGTGACGCTCGACCTGGCCTCCCACAAGAAAAACCGTTCCTGATACCGCATAAAAACAGCGCCGCGCAGGCTTTTTCGGGCCTGCGCGGCATTTTGTCTGCCGGGGCGTAAAATTTTGCATTTACCCCTTGCACTTAAAGTTGCCTTTCATGGTATACTGTCGTATAGAATCCAACGGAGGTGCTGTTTTATGTCTAAAATTCTGGTTGCTTATTTCTCCCGCGCGGGCGAAAACTACTTTGGCGGCGCAATCAAAAGCGTGGCCGTCGGCAATACCGAGATCTGCGCCGACCTTATCAAGCAGGCTTTCCCCGACGCCGACCTGTTCAAAATTGAAATGGCAGCGCCTTACGCGGACAACTACCGCAAATGCGTCAGCCAGGTCACCGCAGACCTGATGCTGCACAAGCGCCCGGCGCTGACCGCCCTGCCCGAGAGCATTGCGGCCTACGACGCCATTGTGCTGGGCTACCCCAACTACTGCGGCACCATCCCCATGGCGGTGGCGACCTTTTTGGAGGCGTTCGACTTTACCGGCAAAAAGCTGCTACCCTACTGCACCAACGAGGGCAGCGGCATGGGCCGCAGCGAGAAAGACCTGCGCAAGCTCTGCCCCACAGCAGTAATTGCCCCGGGCCTTGCCATCACCGGCAGCGCGGCGGCGCAGTCCCAAGCCGCGCTGGTCGGGTGGATGCAGGAAAATTTGTAACTCCCCCTGCGGGGCGTTGGGGACGCCGCAAAAAAACCAGGGCACAGACTGCATCGTCTGTGCCCTGGTTTTATTTGTTTTTCGGGTGACCGTTTTCTACTTCGCTGGTGCCCTGCTCCATCAGGTAGGTGGCGGTCAGGTCCGCAATGTGCAGCTTGACCGCCAGCGGGTAGGTGTTGTAGGCTTCGCTGACAGCAAAGCAGCCGCCGCGCGCGGCATCGTCAAAGCCGCCCATGTGCCAGCGGATGGCAACGGCCTCCTCGATGTGCAGTTTCATGAACCGCTCGATGAGGAAGACGCTCTTCTCGCCGTGGCCGTAGGGCAGTTGATCCGCCACCTGGTAAAACGGGACCTTCTCCCACTGGCCGGTGGCGTCGTTCTTCACGTTACGAGTGCCGACCTTGTAGTAGTTGGCCTTGCACAGGTCGTGCAGAAGTGCGCAGATGGCAAAGGTCTCCTCGCTGTCGCCCTCGGTAAAAAAGGTGTCGTGCAGCGCATGGTAGACGTTCAAGCTGTGCATACACAGCCCGCCCTCACACGCACCGTGGAACCGGGTGGAGGCCGGTGCCGTAAAGAAATCCGTCTTATGGTCCAGCCAGTCCAGCAGCTTTTCGCTGCCGGGGCGGGTGACGTGCTGCTTCCAGATCTGCAAAAACTCTTCGCGGTCGCCCATGCTCACAGCTCCAGCTCGTCCAGCAGGCCCTTGAGGATGGCCA
>ENA-OOWN01001237-OOWN01001237.1-human-gut-metagenome-genome-assembly--contig:-NODE-1237-length-19590-cov-2.820476_pt1 | contig 19590 bp, 16 predicted proteins | sample MGYA00241406_ERZ501319 | MGnify/ENA primary metagenome ERZ501319 (study PRJEB25962, sample SAMEA2042734) | human gut metagenome | biome: human gut; feature: human-associated habitat; material: faeces... | reverse complement strand
CCGCTCTTCCGCAGTTTTCTGGCCGGACCTGACAGCAGGACGAAGTATCATGTCAGTGATTCATGCATCGGATGCGGGCTGTGTGAGCGTGTATGTCCTACGGGAGTCGTGACCATGAAGGACGGGCGGCCGGAGTGGGGGAGGGGTTGTGTGCAGTGTACGGCCTGCATTCACCGGTGTCCTGTCCGTGCCATTGATTATGGGACTATTACTCAGAATCAAGGGCGGTACTGCCATCCGGACCTTAGATGAATATTAAATACAGTACTTGATGAAAAAATCATTTTATGCCGATACGCCTGAGATAAAGTACATGGAAACGGATATGGCGGAGCAGGTTGCCAATCTTTGCCGTTTCGATTGCCATATCCATATAGTGTGTACTGATGGCACGGCCGTTATCTCTACCGGGATACAGAATTATATCATGCGCAGGGGCACCGGTCTGCTCCTGCTCGGAGGAGGAATTGTGCACGTTATGGAACCCTCGCCTGATTTCATGGTGAGGTTGCTGATGTATCCTAAGGACCTGATGTTGAAAGTGCTGATACCCATGGATACAGAGTTTCTGAAGTATCTGCATGAATATCCTTATTTTGATCATCTTGATTCCGGGGCAGAGCCAGACGAATGGAAAGGGGTCATGTTGTGGATGGATATGGCGGCGATGCTTTTTTCACGTCCGATGCCCCGTTTCCGTAAGTACCTTGAACAGAATTTTCTACAGAGCATGTTGATGTGTCTGCAGAGTTCTACGCCTTTGAAACGCATCTCCGATGCCAGGAGAGATGAGCGTAAGAACCTTATCAGCCATAAGTTCGTGCGTCTTGTCCGGGAAAACAGCGTGAAGGAGCATATGTTGCCGTTTTATGCAGGCAAGCTCGGTATCTCCACGAGGTACCTTAGTGATATAGTGACGGAAAATTTCGACGGCAAGACCCCGAAACAGTTGATCGATGAGCAGCTGACGGCCGAGATAAAGGTCCGCCTGGACAATCCTGTGTTTACGGTTAGCGAGATAGCCGATTATTTCAACTTTCCTAACCATACATCCATGAGCCGTTTTTTCAAGCGCAATACCGGTATGTCACCCATGGAATATCGAATAAAACGTAAGTTGCATTGATTATGGAAGACAACAGATACAGGCTGACAGTGGTACTGGGACCGACGGCTTCGGGCAAGACCCGCTATGCGGTACAATTGGCGGGCAGTACCGGTGCGGAGATTATCTCGGCTGACTCAAGGCAGATTTACCGCGGGATGGATATCGGCACCGGCAAGGATCTGGCCGAGTATGTATATGACGGTCACCCTGTGCCTTATCATCTGATAGATATCGTCGATGCCGGTGTCCGGTATGATATCTTCCGGTATCAGAGAGATTTCGCAGCGGCCTACAGTGATATAGTATCCAGAGGGAAGCCGGTGATTCTCTGCGGTGGGTCGGGTCTGTACATAGAGTCGGTTACCCGCAATTACGCCATCCCCGAGGTGCCTTCCAATCCGGCTCTACGGGCTGAACTGGAGCAGTATTCCGATGAGTACCTGATAGGAATGCTCAAATCCCTTACCACTCCGCACAATACTACAGACTACGATACCCGCAAGCGTCTCATCAGGGCTATAGAGATAGCGGTGTACCAGAAGGAGCATCCGGAGGATACCGGAGTGTTCGGCAAGAACATGATGGAGTTCGCTCCGGAGGAGGTACATTATATCGGCCTGTCTGTCAGCCGTGAAGAACGCAACGCACGTATTGACCGTCGTCTGGATGCGCGTCTTCAGGAAGGAATGGTGGACGAGGTGCGCCGTTTGCTGGACAGCGGCCTGTCACCGGATGACCTTATATATTACGGCCTGGAATATAAGTTTGTGACGTTGTATCTTACCGGTCAGTTGAGCTACGACGAGATGCGGGCCCGTCTGGCCATAGCCATTCATCAGTTCGCCAAACGTCAGATGACCTGGTTCCGGGGTATGGAGCGCCGCGGCATCCACATCGACTGGATAAGCATTTAGTCCGGCAACAGTGCCGTCCCTGAGCCTTTTCCCGATAGCGGAATCGGCCTGACGCTGCAGAGGAATTTAATGGAAGTGTGAAGTTTTTACGAAGTGGTAAAGGTATTCGGTGTGAATAGTGTACCTTTGCATGGAAAATTCAGTGAGATATGAAAAAGTCAGAGGGTGCGAGAAAAACCAATGCCGCCCGCCTGCTGGATCAGGCCGGAATTCGTTATGAGCTGATACCTTATGAGGTGGACGAGAATCACTTGTCGGCTGATGAGGTGGCGGCAAAGTTGGGTGAAGATATTGCCTATGTGTATAAGACTATTGTCCTGCGCGGTGACCGTAACGGATACTTCGTATGTGTGGTGCGGGGAGACAGTGAGATAGACCTTAAGGAAGCAGCCCGTGTCTCCGGTAATAAGCGGGCCGAACTGATTCATGTCAAGGAACTTCTGCCTTTGACCGGTTACATGCGCGGCGGCTGTTCTCCGGTCGGCATGAAAAAGCCGTTCCCGACTTACTACCAGGCCTCAATCGCAGACCTGCCGTATGTCTATGTCAGTGCCGGTATGCGCGGTCTCCAGCTCAAAATCTCTCCCGCAGACCTCATCGCCTTCACTCACGGTCATCTCTTCTGACCGATTTACGGGAAAGGTGTGCGCTACTTAAGTGACTGATAATCAATGCAAACTCTCTGATAAAAGGTGCCATGTTGCCGTTTCAAAAGCCGACAGGGCACCTTCTTGAGTGGTTAACTAAAAGACAATCAACGATGTGCGAATGACAGTCTTGCCCGGGCATTATCATTGATAAGATATTGTATGGATATTGAAAAAATGCATATATTTGCGGGCGCAACGGTTCCGTATAGGATTAAAAGGGAACCGGGTGAGAGTCCCGGACAGTTCCCGCTGCTGTGAGTTCCAATGATGTTCCGGCACTTTTGCCACTGATGCCCTGGGAGATAGACCGTCTGCCGGGATTCGGGAAGGCGTCCGGAACGGAACGAGTCAGAAGACCTGCCTTGCGACACGGATCAGCGGCCTACGGGTGTTTAGGCTCCGGACTATAGAGGTCTTCGCGGCGTTTCTGCCCTTCAAGCTGCTGTCCATTTTAGGAAAAGAATATGGCAGTGCGATTCATAGATAGAATGATGTTTTCCTTAGTGCTGACGGTGTCGGCCCTGACGGTATTTCTGTCGTTGGCCGGTCCTGTAGCGTACGGAGCGCAGGTGTGCCCGGCTGAGAGAGTACGGGCTGCTGCCATATACGATATGCCTGAATGTGCGTTAGATACGATTCCCGAAGCGGATACTGTCTATGCTCTGGACGAGCTGATGGTGGTGGCTACCCGCACCTCGCAGGAGATAGTGCCGGTGCAGATGCTCTCGGGAGAGAAGCTGCGCACTCTGGGCACACATTCCATAGCCGATGCGATCAGGTATTTTTCCGGGGTACAGATCAAGGACTACGGCGGTATCGGCGGGCTCAAGACGATAAATGTCCGCAGTCTGGGCTGTCAGCACGTGGGAGTGTTCTATGACGGAGTGGAACTGGGCAATGCCCAGAACGGTATAGTGGACCTCGGACGGTTCTCCTTAGACAATATGGAGTCAGTATCCCTGTACAACGGTCAGAAAAGCTCGGCACTCCAGTCAGCCAAGGACTACGCCTCGGCGACGGCGGTCTATTTGCAGACCAAGAGGCCCCGCTTCGAGGACGGCAAGCGCAACAACTGGAACTTCGGCCTAAAGGGCGGCTCTTTTGCAACTGTCAATCCGTCAGTGCTATGGGAGCACAGGATATCGGACCGTGTATCGCTCTCGGCCAGTACGGAATTCCTCTATACATCGGGCCGGTATAAGTTTACGTATGCCAAACAGAACGGCTATGACACGACTGGCATCAGGCAGAACGGGGATATCCGCATGACCCGGGCCGAGGTGGCCCTCTTCGGGGATATCGAGAACGGCTGGTGGAAGGCCAAGGCTTACTTTTACGACTCGGAGAGGGGTTATCCCGGGGCTGTAGTCAGAGGTGAGTTCGTGCATCAGGACCGGCAGTGGGATGACAATTTTTTCGTGCAGGGCTCATTGCAGAAGGATTTCACCAAGTGGTATTCGCTGCTTCTGAACGGCAAGTACGCTTACGACTATCTCCGCTATCTTTCTGACCCACGTCTGGATGTGACCACTATGTATGTGGACAACCGTTACCGTCAGCAGGAGGCGTATTTCTCGGCGGCGCACAGATTCAAGCCGTTCAAGTGGTGGGAATTGTCTCTGGCTACGGACTTTCAGTGGAACAGTCTGGATGCAGATATGCGCGATTTCGTATATCCCATGCGCTGGTCGGCATATGGAGCTGCGGCGACGGCCTTTGAGTTCGGAGGATTCAAGTTGTCGGCATCCCTGCTTTATATCTTCGTTCAGGACGTGCTGCGTTCGGGCAGCGGCAGGGTGGACGACAGGCACAACCTCTCACCGTCTGTGATAGCCTCATGGAAGCCGTTCCGGAATACGGACTTGGAGTTCAGGGCCTTCTACAAGAAGTCCTACCGTATGCCTACTTTCAATGACCTCTATTACACTTTTACCGGAGTGTCCTGGCTGGAGCCGGAGGAGACCACTCAGTACGATTTCGGGACTACCTGGTCGCTGATACGCCGCAGCGGATGGTTCAGAGGCGTGGACGTGCAGGGCGACTTCTATTTCAATCAGGTGGACAACAAGATAGTGGCCATGCCCACCTCCAACCAGTTCCGTTGGACGATGATGAATCTGGGATATGTGGAGATATTGGGGACGGACATCGCGGCCCAGGGCTATTTCCGCTTAGGACCGGTTGATGTGTCTCCGAGGGTGAGCTACACTTTCCAGCGGGCCCGGGACTTATCGGATCCGGCCTCGGAATGGTACGGCGGGCAGGTGCCGTACATTCCATTGCACAGCTGTTCGGTGACTGTGGGCGCGGCTCTGCGCAGCTGGTCGCTCAACTACAGCTTCATCTATACCGGAGAGCGGTACGAGTCCGTCGCCAACATCCCGGAGAATTATTCCCAGCCCTGGTACACCCACGATGTGTCCCTGACCAAGTCGTTTGAGTTCAGCGGATGGGAGCTGAGGGCCACGCTCCTGGTCAACAATATCCTCAATCAGCAGTACGAGGTGGTCCAGTGTTACCCGATGCCGGGCACCAATTTCATGATTAAAGTCAATTTCATAATATGAGAAGAAATACCGCAAATATCATTTTTACAGGGCTGCTGTACCTTTGTCTTGTCGGCTGCCTGTTCTCCTGTCGCAAGGATGAGTCTGTCCTGCGTGGTGAGGGAGATCATGTCGGAGGGGATGATAGCGGAGAGATCAAGGGATTCTTCCTGCTCAACGAGGGAAATATGGGCAGCAACAAGGCCACTCTTGATTATTACGATTACGAGTCGGGGGTCTACACGCGAAACATCTATCCTGAGCGTAATCCCGGTGTGGCTCTTGAGCTCGGGGACGTGGGCAATGACCTGGGTGTCTACGGCGGCAAGCTCTATGCTGTCATCAACTGCTCGAACCTCGTGGAGGTCATGGATGCGGAGACAGCCGTGCATGTAGCGGAAATACCCCTGCCCAATTGCCGGTACATAGTCTTTGACGGCGGTTATGCATATGTGAGTTCCTATGCCGGAGCCGTGGAGTTCGACCCTGAGTACCGGCGGGGATATGTGGCAAAGATAGATACGGTGACAATGCAGGTGGTCGATACCTGTGGAGTGGGCTATCAGCCGGAGGAGATGGCCGTGGTGTCAGGCCGGCTCTATGTGGCCAATTCGGGCGGATACATGGCTCCGGACTACGACAGCACTGTGTCGGTGATAGATCTGGCTACTTTCGAGATTGTGAATGAGATAGAGGTGGCTCCCAACCTGCATCAGATGAAACTGGGGGGAGACGGGATGCTTTACGTGTCTTCACGCGGAGATTATTACGGCCTTCAGTCCTCCACATACATCATCGACCCTTCCACTGACGAAGTTGTGGAGGAACTGGAACTGCTGCAGAACAGTGATATGGCTGTCTACGGTGATTACTTGTACGTTATCGCCCACTCGTGGAGCAATGTGTCGCTGGACTATCAGACCGGCTATGCGGTTTTTGATACCCGTGACAGGGTGACTGAGACCCGAAACTTCATTACGGACGGTACGGAGGATGAGATAACCACTCCTTATTGTATAGCGGTCAATCCGGTTAACGGTGACATTTTCCTTACTGATGCCAAGGATCATGTCACTCCGGGCTATATACACTGTTACGGGCAGGACGGTGTCCGGAAATGGTCTGCGCGGACAGGTGATATACCCGCTCATATCGTATTTACCCGCAAACAGTTAAAACCATTGGAATAAATCTTGATTTAAAATATTCTTAAAAATGAGACAGATTCTTAAAATTTCCATTGCGGCCGCCGCCGCAGTTGTACTGACCGCATCCTGCCAGAAAGAGATTCCCGCACCTTCAGTAACCCTTGAAAGCAGTTACGAGATTGTGGTAGGTGAAGAACTGACAATAACTCCTGTCTACAAGAACTGCGAAGGAGCAGTCTATACGTGGACACTCAATGAGCAAGTCATAGGCAATGAGGCCAGTCTCGTTTATACATTCCCGGAAGCAGGAGATTTCGCTGTGTCAGTGAGCGTTGAGACGGAAGGAGGCAACGCACAGGCTTCCACTAATGTCAAGGTAAAAGAGAATACCGCTGTCCTGACATTCGAGGGCGAGTATTGGGATGCTCTTATCGATGATCCTCAGTACGGCGGACCGCTGCTTTACGGTGAGTATGACGAGGCCAATTACACCTATCTCGGCACTGATTACAGCTGGCACGATCAGGACAATACGGAGCTGGCATCGGAACTCTGCGAGAGCAACGGCAGCACCATCTACTGGAACGGCGGCCACGCAGTCTCCAACTACACTGACCAGGCTGCCACCGGCGATTACACCCTCCAGCTGGCCATCCCTCTGAGCGGAGGCCACTCCGGCAGCAACTTCTGCGTACACAACGGATTTAAAAGCGAGTACTCCAAGAATGTCGGATATTTTTACTTCAAGGACGGGGCAGGACGTACTATCGAGAGCATGTACGTGACCAACACCTCCTACTATCTCGGAACAGTAGAGACTCTGGCGGGGGCAGACGACTGGACCAAAGTGACTGCCACAGGATACGATGCAGCCGGAACCGTTACTGGTACCAGCGAGTTCTACCTGACTGAGAACGGCCAGAGCATCAACGCCTGGACCCTGTGGGATCTTACAGGGCTAGGAACTCCCGTAAAGGTAGAGTTCGACATCACCTCCTCGATCCAGAACGAATACGGCATGGCTGCACCGGGCTATTTTGCCTACGATGACGTGACCGTCAGAATGTAACCGGCTCCTGATGAGAAATAATTTTTCTGCATTCATATTTTCAATAGTTCTTGTTTTTACCGGGTGCAGGGACCAGCGTGACTCCCTGCCTCCGGTAATTGTACTTGAACAGCAGCTATACGAGACAGTTGTCGGAGAGCCGGTAACCGTTGCTCCCCAGTACGAGAACTGCGGGGACGGGACAGTGTACCTTTGGACCTGTGACGGGGAGACTCTGTCCACGGAGCCATCCTTGACATTTTCCCGGAATGTGCGTGGAGAATACTGGATACAGCTTACTGTCGGCAATTCCGCCGGAGAGGACAGGGCGGAGATACGTATCGATGTATATGACGTAGCTCCTCCCGAGATATCCTTGCCTGGAGCGGCTGCCGGATTCTCGGTTCTGAAAGACTCGTCCCTGGTGCTGTCTCCGGAAGTCCGCTCTGCTCTGCCGGTCACTTATTCGTGGAGCATTGACGGACAGACTGTCTCTGCGGATTCTGTACTGGCGTTCTCCGCAGATGAGGCTGGACTGTTCGAGGTGTCTTTCAGTGCGGAGAACCGCGACGGCCGGGACGAAATAGAGTTTACCGTAGAAGTGATGAGTCCGGAGGATGCATTCTCCTGGACATTCGACCGGACGGATTACGGGATAAGTTCCGGCCGCAGCCTGCTGCTGCATCCACTGGATATCGAGTACTCCTTCGACGCCGTGTACACCTGGAGTGTGGACGGGACCGAGGTGCAGAGCGGGAAAAGCTCCGAATACGTATTTGACCTTACCGCCGAAGGCTCCTATACCGTGAGCGTGACCATGCGGAACTCCTATACCGCCGCCTCACAGGACCTGACGGTGACAGTGCTGCCTGCCGAAGGGACGTATTTCCGGGCAGCTGACGCCTCGAGCAGTGCGTCAATATCCAAAGTCTACGAATACACCCCGGCACCGGGACAGTTCATCAATGACGGAGTCACCCTCACCACCCCGGAAGAAGCCTGCTCCTACGCTTTCGAGCGGCTGTCCCAGGGTCAGTTCGTCTCCCTCGGGGCCTTCGGAGGCTACCTCATCGCAGGCTTCGACCACAGTGTGGAGAGCAGCACGGACGGAGGCTTCGACCTGCAGATTACCGGCAACGCCCACAGTTCCTCATCCGAGCCGGGTATCATCTGGGTGAGCCAGGACGAGAACGGCAACGGTCTGTCCGACGACACCTGGTACGAGCTGCGCGGCTCCGAATACGGCAAGCCGGAGACATGGCAGGACTATGCCGTCACCTACTACCGGCCTTCCTCCAACGGGACGAGTATCGAATGGACGGACAACAGGGGCAGCTCAGGCTCCGTGGACTATATCCCCGCATACCACAGTCAGGAGACCTATTTCCCGCTCTGGATTACAGCTGACAGCTATACCCTGCGCGGCACCCGCCTCGAAGACCGCCTCGTCGACGAGAACGGCAACGGTTCCCTTTGGATCGGCCACCCTTTCGACTGGGGCTACGCTGACAACTGGAGCGGGACGGATCCCGACATCGACAAGTTCCGCATCTCCGACGCAGTCCGCTGGGACGGAGAGCCCGCTGACCTGACCTACATCGATTTCGTCAAGATACAGTGCGGAGTACAGGCCAAGGGCGGCTGGACCGGTGAGCAGTCCACCGAACTCACCCTCATCCGCGACCTGCACCTGTAGGACTTCTCAAATTAATTTTCTACATTTGCTCCATAACTTGTAATATTATATACTGTATATGGAGAATAGTGGGGAAATTATTATGTACCAACCGGATGAGACCATAAGGTTGGAAGTCAGGCTAGGTAATGATACAGTATGGTTGACTCAAGCACAGATCTCGGAACTTTTTCAAAGAGATCGGTCAGTCATAAGCAAGCACATAAACAACGTATTCAAAGAACGGGAACTGGAAGAAAAAAGCAATGTGCAAATTTTGCACATTCCTTTTTCAGACAAACCCGTAAGATTATTCAGCCTAGATGTCATTATTTCCGTAGGATATAGAGTTAAAAGCACAAGAGGCACACAATTCCGAATATGGGCTAACAAAGTCCTTAAAGAATATCTATTGAAAGGGTACTCGATAAATCAGCACATCAATATTCTTGAACGTAAAGTTGATGATAGGTTTGCAGAATATGACAAACATTTTAAGCAGATAGACCAAAAAATAGATTTCTTTGTCAAGACATTATTGCCACCAGTTGAAGGCATTTTTTACGATGGTCAGATTTTTGACGCTTATAGATTTGTAATCAACTTAATCAGATCTGCGAACAAATCCATTACATTAATAGACAACTATATAGACGAATCAGTTCTCACAATGCTCAGCAAAAGGGAAGCCCATGTCAATGCTGTAATCTACATCGGACAAATAAATAAGCAATTAAAACTTGATCTCGAAAAACACAACAGCCAGTATCCGCCTATAACTGTCAATGTCATTGAAAAATGTCATGACCGTTTCCTAATCATTGACGATACCGATACATATCATATCGGTGCTTCTTTGAAAGATTTGGGGAAAAAGCTTTTTGCTTTCTCCAAACTTAATATGCCGGTCTCAGTTATACCCAGTCACTTACAATTTGATTAATTTTTCAAAAACAATATTAATTATGGGAAGATATCTTTGTATAGGGATTAACAAGCAGTTCAGTTTGACACGACAGGAACTGGAGGAGCGCAATTTACGTGAACAGGATGTAAAAAGTGTATTGGAAAGGGATCATATGATTCTGGATGTATATGATGTGGTGTCTGATAATGAAGGAATCTCCTTTTCGTTGAAGCAGGAAATAATTGAAAAGGAATGGATTCCGTTCCTTTCTGATTTTTATCGTGCAAGATATGACGGGACTGTACGCCAGGCATTTTATAAGGAGGTACTGGAGCAACTAGGTAAATGTAGAACTGCTGAGGAGTATCTTGAATTGCCTTTGAAGCACAGTACAGATGTATATCACTATGACCGTCAGCCTTTTTTCTTATATGATAAGTCTTTCAAATCTCCTTGTCTTGTCAGTTCTGAAAGGCTTATTCTCAGTGTGGATGGTAAGATAATCATGGAATGCTATGATGATATCCTGCGTTTCTTTACTGATTGCATAAGAAAACGATTCTCGCACTACGAACTTTCCAAGGCGCTAGAAGTGTACATCACATTGTGATGTTATCATAAGTTATGCACATTTGGCTAGGTTTCAAAATAGCCAAATGTGCATATCAGCTGATTATCTGAAGGTGACTTCGACGATGTAGTCGGGGGTGTCGGAGGGCATGTCGGAAGGGAGGGTGACGAAGATGCCTTCCTTGTACTGCTTGAAGGCCAGCTTCACATCAGAGAAGCCGAACGGGGTGACGGAGGCGACTTTCCGGCCGTCCTTGTAGGGCACGTAGATCTGGCCGTCGGGTACGTTCTTGAATGCATCCTCAGGAAATACATGCAGCCACATCTTGTTGTCCTTGTGGGTGGTCACTCCCCAGGGCTGAGGTTTCACCAGTGTGCTGCGGGTGCCGTAGATGGTCTCGCCGTTGACTGCGAGCCATTCGCCCATAGCGGCTAAGCGTTCCAGAGCCGCTGCAGGGATATTGCCGTCAGGCTGAGGACCGACGTTGAGCAGCAGGTTGGCATCACGGCCGGCGGTGGAGACGAGGTAGCGTATCAGCTCGTCCACACTCTTGTATTTCTGGTCGCGCATACGGTAGCCCCAGGAGCCGTTCATGGTCTGGCAGGTCTCCAGAGGAAGGGTCGTGCTGACTCCGCCGCTGTGCCATCCGGCTGTATTCTCCCCGGGGATGTCGCGCTCGAATATCTGGATATCCTCGCCGGGATAGGGAGTGATGTGATGGTTGTTGCCGATAAGGCACCCGGGCTGGAGCTCATGAATCAACGGGTAGAGCTCGTCGTAACGGTAGTCAAGGGGCTGCTCCCACTCCTCATGGTCCCAGTTGCCGTCGAACCAGATGCAGCCCACCTTGCCGTAACTGGTCAGCAGCTCGGTCAGCTGGCACTTCATGAAGTCAAAATACGTATCCGGGTCGGTGGCCTCTGGCCGTCCGGTCTCCTGTCCGGTACGTCCGCGCGGTGCATCGGTGCGGCCCCAGTCTATCAGCGAGTAGTAGAAATGCAGAGGCATGTCCTGACGCTCGCACTCGGCGGCCAGCTCGGCTATGATGTCGCGCTTGAACGGGGTGGCATCCATGATGTCGTAATCAGTGCATTTGCTGTCGAACATCGAGAAGCCGTCGTGGTGACGGGTAGTGATGCAGATGTACCTGGCTCCGGAGGCTTTGATGGCACTCACCCATTCGGCTGCGTCGAAATCGGCGGGATAGAAGCCCCCGGCCATCTTGCTGTACTCCTCGTGGGTCAGTCCGTTGTAGTTCAAGGCCCACTCGCCCTGGCCGTACATGGAGTAAATACCCCAGTGGATGAAAATTCCGAACCGGTTCTCCCGGAACTGCTCCTGCGCCGCCACAATCTCGGGCGAAGGCCGGTAGTTCTCCTGCGCCGAGGCAGAAGAGGCTGCTATTATCCATACAGGAATAGTGATGATTAATTTCGATAATTTGCTCATATCTATTTTTTATTGCTTTTATTCAACTCATCTGAAACTACACCATCGACCAATCTTCTCAATTCTTCTTTATTCGGGAGATATAACTCATACTTCGAAACAAATAGCTTGGAATCCATTCCCTATGTAGCATACTCCACTAATAATTCATCCTTGATATGACTCAATATTATACCTACAGGAGGGTTATCATCCGGTGCACTCTCCTCCTTTGCAAAGTATCCCAAATACATATTCATCTGACCTATATCCTGATGCCTTACTGCATTTTTCTTAAGGTCTATCAGGACAAAACATTTCAGTATCCGATGATAGAAGACCAAATCAATGTGATAATGTCTGTTGTTTATGGTTATATGATATTGCCGTCCTATGAAGGCAAATCCTTTCCCCAATTCCAACAGAAATGTCTGCAGATTATCTATTAATCTCTGCTCCAAATCCTGTTCGGTATACCGGTTTTTCTCAGGTAGATTTAAAAATTCCAAAGTATACGTATCTTTTACTATATCTTCAGGCCGCTGAATAAAGGATCCTTCACGAGCAAGTCTAAGTATGCCCTCCTTATCTTTACTTGCTGCAAGCCTTAGGTATAATGCGCTGTCTATCTGCCTGCGCAATGAACGTACATTCCAGCCGGAAGCAATGCATTCTTTTTCGTAAAAACTTCGTTCCAGATCGTCTTCTATAGTAATCAGTTCACAGATATGGGACCAGCTTAATTTTTCAGACAGTGTCTGAAAATTTGGATACAGGAGATAGAATTTCCGCATATTATTCAGATTGGGATGACTATACCCCTTTCCTAATTTTGCCCGTAATATTTTTGAAAGAGATGATAGTAGAGCTGTCCCATATTTTGCTTTTGAATTTCCTTCCTGCTCGAACTCCACAATATACTTGCCTATATTCCAATATGATGCCAACATCACTACATTCGCAGACCTGGCCAAATGTTTTTTGGCTTCGTTGACCAATGCAGCGATACTGTCTGCAAGCCGATTCAATTCCGAATCCACCGGTTCTACATTCATCTCATCTCTCATCTCTGATAATTTATGGAATTATTGCTCATAGCCCTGGGCATGGATGCCGATCTCCGCTCCTTCGGGGGTGACGAGGACCTCTCCCACTTCCGGACGGGCGAGGTGACCGATGATGTCCCAGTCCTGGAAGTCATGGCGGAGGGTCTCGTGGAACTCGAGGGGGACAATATACAGGAGGCGGTAGTCATCCCCACCGTTGACGGCGGCAGTGATGGGGTCGAGGTTCAGTTCCTGCGTCATCTCGAATGTCTTGGAGGCAATCGGAATCTTCCCTACGTAAATCTTGACTCCGAGGCCCGTATCAGCGGCAATGCGCTTGGCCGCTTCCCCGAGGCCCCTGCTGACGAAATATCCTCCGCACGGGATAATTCCCGCCTCGGAGAAACGTCCGGGAATACCCGGCTTGATGTAAGGGCTGAGGTATTCGCCTACAATGTATTTGTACTGCGTCAGGTCCGGCTGCTTGGGCTGCGCCCCGGCAGGAGTACCCTCGAATGCGGCTTTCTCCCTCTCTAATACGTGCAGCCCCATATAGGCCGCTCCGAGGTCGCCGCTGAGGACCAAAAGGTCCTTTGACTGAGCTTTTTTACGTTTCTGCGCCACTTCCTTCCCGGCAGAGCCGTATGCCGCGATGCTCACCACAATGCCCGCCGCGGACGGTATCAGGTCGAGGGAGAGATGCCTCACGCCGTGCTCCTTCGCCGCTGCGGTGACTCCCTCCCACAGATCCTGCACATCCTCGGCCGAGAATCGGTTGGACAGGGCCACTACCGCATCCATACCCACAGGAGAATACATGCCCGCGTACAGCTCCCCGATGACATTCAGGGCCAGCTTGTGTCCGAGATGCCGCAGCGGATTGTACGTCAGGTCGAAATCCACCTTTTCCATGAATACCTTGTGTACCGTGCCGAAGTCCCCGTCCCCGGAGAACGCGCAGCCCCGCCCATTTATCCAGCCGCTGCCTTCAAAAAGCCGCGACAGAAGGGCCTCTTTGCCTATAGAAGATATTTCCGTAGCCATATTTTTCAGATTGAAAGCCAAAGATACATCTTTTTTTTAACAGAAGCCGGGCAAAAATTTTCTATATTTGGCAAAATTTAAAATTCATTTTTCTATGAAAAATCCTGTTCAATTATTTTTCGTCGTCGCTGCTGCTGTATTCTTGGCAACCGCATGTCAGAACTCTAAGGTATATACTGTCAACGTCAGCGGCGAGGGAGCTGATTTCTATCCCGACAGCTCTCTGGTGCTCATTTACAGGGACGGTGCCGATATCCGCTTTGACGAGCCGGTCGCTTATGCCTATCTTGACAAGGGCGCATTCAGCATATCTTTCAAGGACTCGTCGGCCGTAAAATACGAGATGTTCTTTGAGCCGGATTTCGCCGACAATACATTTTATACATTTCCTTTTATTTCGGACAGAGTTCCCGTAAAATTCCATTTCACCAGCAAGTATGGCGACATCTGTGCTGCAGTGACCGGAAGCAGGGACAATGAGGAGCTGTATCTTTACAGAAATGAGTGGTATAGAATATACGAACCTTACAACAGACTGAGCTATGATGTAGACAAATGGATATCCGCACACGGAGGCTGGCCTGAGGAAGGCTCGGAGAATGAGGCTGTCGTAATAGCTATGAATGAACGTCTCAATGCTGTTTATGACAGTATTACAGCTGTATCTGATTATGAGCGGTGGAGGAGGGACCGGATGAGCACACACCTGACTTTAGCCGGGCTGACAGAACTTCAAACGCTACTATCTTCGCAGATTCAGATGTTTATGCAGGGAGGGGCAGACTCTGTCGATACCTTTTTACTTGACCTGTTTGACAGGTACCGCAAAAAATATCCGGGAAACGGTACGGTTAACAGTATGGACAGACTCCTGGCGTCAATGGAACGGACCCGTCCCGGGATGCCGGCTCCGGATTTCAGCGCGCCGGCTCTGGACGGTGAGAGATATTCGCTTTCGGAACTGATTGAAGGCCGGATAGCCGTGCTGGACTGCTGGGCATCATGGTGCCTGCCGTGCAGACGACACTCAATAGAACTGATACCGGTCTATGAGCAATATAAGGATAAAGGTTTTACAGTCATAGGCGTGGCCGGTGAGTTCAATTCTCTCGACGATATGCATAAGGCCATAGAGACCGACGGTTATCCCTGGATTCAGCTTTATGATCTGGATAGGGCAGAGGGTATCTGGGAACTTTACGGTATTGACGGCGGAGGCGGAGGTATATTCCTGATAGACAGTGACGGCAGGATAGTCGAGAAAGTCAAGGACATCGCTTCTGTCAAGGCATATCTCCAGCAGCACCTTGACTGACATTCCGAAAATCGGTCTGTCAGGGCAAAAGATAACGGAAAAATCCTCATCTTTGCGGTCTGACTTTTGCAGAAAGCAAGGACAATATGAGCGAGAAAGACGACATACTTAAGGATATAGGCTCCACCGAGTACAAGCACGGCTTTGAGACGCAGGTGGAGCAGGAGTTCATCCCCAAGGGCTTGAACGAGGACATTATACGGCTAATATCGGAGAAAAAGGGCGAGCCGCAGTGGCTCCTCGACTTCCGCCTGAAGGCCTACCGCAAGTGGCTGACCATGAGGATGCCTACATGGGCCCATCTGGACATTCCCGATATAGATTTTCAGGATATCATCTATTTCGCCGCGCCCAAGAAGGCTTCCGAGAAAAAGGAGATCGACCCCGAGCTGATGGCTACTTTCGACAAACTCGGCATTCCCCTGCACGAGAGAAGCGTGCTGGCCGGCACAGCGGTGGACGCAGTGTTCGACTCCGTATCGGTCAAGACTACGTTCCGCGAGTCACTGGCAGAGAAAGGCATCATCTTCTGTTCGTTCTCAGAGGCCGTGCGCGACTATCCCGGCCTGGTGCGCAAGTACTTAGCGTCTGTGGTGCCTATAGGTGACAACTATTATGCTGCCCTCAATTCGGCAGTCTTTTCCGACGGTTCCTTCTGCTACATCCCCAAGGGAGTGCACTGCCCGATGGAGCTGTCCAGCTACTTCCGCATCAATGCACGGGGCACGGGGCAGTTCGAACGCACCCTCATCGTGGCCGACGAAGGCTCCTACGTGAGCTACCTCGAAGGCTGCACCGCACCCATGAGGGACGAGAATCAGCTGCATGCCGCAGTCGTGGAAATAGTCGTTCTGGACAATGCCGAGGTCAAATACTCCACAGTCCAGAACTGGTATCCCGGCGATGCGCAGGGACGGGGCGGCATCTTCAACTTCGTCACCAAGAGGGGCATCTGTAAGGGCGTGAACAGCAAGCTCTTCTGGACTCAGGTCGAGACCGGCTCGGCCATTACCTGGAAATATCCCAGTTGCATCTTGAGCGGAGACCATTCCCAGGCAGAGTTCTACAGTGTGGCTGTGACCAACAATTACCAACAGGCCGATACGGGCACGAAGATGATTCACTTGGGGCGCGACACGAAGAGTATGATTATCAGTAAAGGAATATCGGCCGGCAAAAGCCAGAATTCCTATCGTGGGTTGGTGCGTGTGGCGCCGAAAGCCGACGGGGCACGCAATTACAGCTCGTGCGACTCTCTGTTGTTAGGCAGCGAGTGCGGCGCGCACACATTCCCCTATATGGACGTACGTAACGAGACGGCCATCGTGGAGCATGAAGCCACCACGTCGAAGATTTCGGAAGAACAGTTGTTCTATTGCAACCAGCGCGGCATCCCCACCGAGGAGGCCGTGGGACTGATTGTGAACGGTTATGCCAAGGATGTAATCAACAAACTGCCGATGGAGTTTGCCGTAGAGGCGCAGAAACTCCTGAATGTGTCATTGGAAGGCACGGTAGGATAGACAAACTTAAAAGACAGACATTATGTTAGAGATAAAAGATTTGCATGCCAGCATCAATGGCAAAGAGATATTGAAAGGCATCAACCTGACGGTAAACCCGGGGGAGATACATGCCCTGATGGGGCAGAACGGAGCCGGAAAGAGTACGTTGAGCAATGTATTGGTGGGAAATCCCGCATACGAGGTGACGAGTGGCAGCGTGACGTTCAACGGCAAGGACTTGTTGGCCATGAAACCGGAAGAACGGGCGCACGAAGGACTCTTCCTGTCGTTCCAACAGCCGGTGGAGATTCCCGGTGTGTCGATGGTCAACTTCATGCGTGCGGCCATCAATGCCAAGCGCAAGTATCACGGGATGGAACCGATGAGCGCGGGAGATTTCCTGAAGATGATGCGCGAGAAGCGAAAGGTCGTGGAACTGGACAGCAAACTGGCCAACCGTTCCGTCAACGAAGGGTTCAGCGGCGGGGAGAAGAAGCGTAATGAGATCTTCCAGATGGCCATGCTCGAACCCAAGTTGAGCATCCTCGACGAGACGGACTCCGGACTGGATGTGGATGCCTTGCGCATCGTGGCCGAAGGTTTCAACAAATTGCGCACGCCGGAAACTTCGGCTTTGGTCATCACCCATTACCAACGTTTGCTGGACTACCTCAAGCCGGATGTGGTGCACGTGCTGCTCGGCGGGCGCATCGTGAAAAGCGGAGGCCCGGAACTGGCCGTGGAGATAGAAAACAAGGGTTTCGATTGGATCAAGGCCGAAACTTCGGCCGTTTAAAAACATGAGAGGCAATGAATAGCGAACAACAATACATAGATATTTTCACCGGATGCCGGGAAATGCTCGACAGCCATAGTGCAGGGGCGATGAACGCCTTGCGCGACAAGGCTTTTGAGGATTTCACCCGCCAGGGTTTTCCTACGCAGAAAGTGGAACGCTATAAATATACGGACGTGCCGGCGGCTTTTGCGCCGGACTACGGGCTGAACTTGAACCGGGTAGAGTTTCCCGTCAATCCTTACGAGGCCTTCCGGTGCGACGTGCCGAACCTGAGCACTTCGCTTTATTTTGTGGTGAACGACGCTTTTTACCGGAAGTCGCTGCCGGCCGCTACGTTGCCCGAAGGCGTGGTGGTATGCTCCCTGAAGCAGGCGGCCGAGGATTATCCCGACCGGGTGTCGGCCTGCTACGGCAAACTGGCCCGTACGGAGAAAGACGCGATTAATGCGCTGAACACGATGTTGGCGCAAGACGGACTCTTCATTTACGTGCCGCGTGGCGTGGTGGTGGAACGTACGTTGCAGGTGGTGAACATCCTGCGTTCCGACGTGGACCTGATGGCCAACCGTCGCGTATTGGTCGTATTGGAAGAAAACGCGCAGGCGCGGTTGCTCTTCTGCGACCATGCGATGGACGACCGCAATTTCCTGACCACCCAGGTGGTGGAAGTCTTTGCGGCAGAAAACGCCCGTTTGGAGTTGTATGAACTGGAGGAGACACACGTGAAGAACCGGCGTTTCAGCAACATGTATGTGCGGCAGCAGCGCGGCAGCGTGGTGAACCTCTACAGCATTACCTTGCACAACGGTCAGACGCGCAACCGTACCGATTTGGTGTTGGACGGCGAAGGAGCCGAGTCGAACCTCTGCGGCCTGGTGATAGCCGACAAGGAGCAGCGCGTGGACAACAACACCCTGATAGACCACCGTGCCGAGTATTGTGTCAGCAACCAGTTGTATAAATATGTGATGGACGAACGTTCCGTAGGCGCCTTTGCCGGACGGATTCTGGTACGGCAGGGCGCGCAGCATACGATTTCGAACGAACGCAACGCCAACCTCTGTGCCACCAAGGAAGCCCGCATGTACAGCCAACCCATGTTGGAGATTTATGCCGACGACGTGAAGTGCAGCCACGGTTCCACGGTGGGACAGCTTAATGAACAGGCCCTGTTCTACATGCAGCAGCGCGGCATCAGCCGCGAAGAGGCACAGATGTTGCTCAAGTTCGCTTTTGCGGGCGAAGTCATCGACGCCATCTCCTTGGAGGCCTTGCGCGACCGCCTGCACCATTTGGTGGAGAAGCGTTTCCGTGGCGAGCTGAGCCGTTGTTCGGGATGCAAACTATGTAAATAAGAGAAAGATGTACGACATACAAGAGATACGGAAAGACTTCCCCATTCTGGAGCGCGAGGTTTACGGGCGTCCGTTGGTCTATCTGGACAATGGGGCCACGACGCAGAAGCCCCGCTGCGTGGTGGAAGCCATGACGGACGAATACTACAACGTGAACGCCAACGTGCACCGGGGCGTGCACTTCCTTTCGCAGCAGGCCACCGAACTGCACGAGGCGGCCCGCGAGACGGTGCGCCGCTTCCTGAATGCCCGCTCGCCGGCCGAGATAGTGTTCACGCGCGGCACGACGGAGAGCATCAACCTTGTGGCTTCCTGCTTCGGCGAGGCCTTCATGCGCAAGGGCGACGAAGTCATCCTCAGCGAGATGGAGCACCACTCCAACATCGTGAGCTGGCAACTCCTACAGGCGCGCAAGGGCATCAAGTTGCGGGTAGTTCCGATAAACGACCGTGGCGAACTGATGCTGGACGAATACGAACGGCTCTTCAACGACCGCACGCGCATCGTCAGCGTGACGCACGTGAGCAACGT
>ENA-OOWN01001230-OOWN01001230.1-human-gut-metagenome-genome-assembly--contig:-NODE-1230-length-19666-cov-2.729438_pt1 | contig 19666 bp, 17 predicted proteins | sample MGYA00241406_ERZ501319 | MGnify/ENA primary metagenome ERZ501319 (study PRJEB25962, sample SAMEA2042734) | human gut metagenome | biome: human gut; feature: human-associated habitat; material: faeces... | reverse complement strand
CCCAGGCGGTATCCAATTCTATTCCGGCATTCTGTGCAAATGCGATCTTTCTTATTAAGGAAACCTCCGTATTCAGTGCAGTAGCACTTGCAGACCTGATGTTTGTGACAAAAGACCTGATCGGAATTTATTACAAAACAGATGAAGCCCTGTTTATGTTGGTAATCGCATATCTGATCATACTTTTACCAATCTCACTTATCTGTTCATTTGTAGAAAGGAGAGTCCGCTATGCAGAATATGGGGATTGAGGTTCTTTTTAAGGGAATCAACTCATTAAGACTCTGGCAGGGCTTGTGGGTAACAATAAGAATTGCACTGATTTCCATGGTATTTTCCATAATCCTTGGATTTCTTCTTGGGATGGTAATGAATATCCCAAATAAAATCATTAAGTTTATCTGCCGCATTTACCTTGAAATAGTAAGAATCATGCCGCAGCTGGTGCTTTTATTTATCGTATATTTCGGATCTACCAGAGCACTGGGCTGGAATCTGTCCGGAGAGGTGGCATCCGTCATCGTCTTCGTCCTGTGGGGCACCGCAGAGATGGGAGATCTGGTGCGTGGAGCGCTGATCAGTATTCCGAAGCATCAGTACGAAAGCAGTGAAGCACTGGGATTCAGTAAAATACAGACGTATCTGTATATCATTATTCCGCAGACTGTGCGGAGACTGATTCCGCTGTCCATCAACCTGATCACCCGTATGATCAAGACCACCAGCCTAGTGCTCATGATCGGCGTGGTGGAAATGCTGAAGGTGGCACAGCAGATCATTGAGGCCAATCGTATGAGCAGTCCCAATGCTGCGTTCGGAGTATTCCTTGTGGTATTTGTTCTGTATTTCTTCGCCTGCTGGCCCTTCAGTGTTCTGGCCAGAGTGCTGGAGAAAAAGTGGAATTAGAAATGGAACCGGAGTCGGAATGAGAATGGAGTGAAAACATGGCAGAGACATTGTTGAAGATAGAAAATCTGACAAAAGAATATGAAGGCCAGAAGATCCTGGACGGCATCAATCTGGAAGTAAAACAGGGAGATGTTCTGGTAGTGGTAGGTCCCAGCGGCTGTGGTAAGAGTACGCTGCTTCGGTGTATTAATGCACTGGAACCTATTCAGGGAGGTACGATAAAACTGCAGGGCATGGATATCCGCAAGGGCAGTAAAAATATCACCACCCTGCGTCAGAAGATCGGTATGGTATTCCAGAGCTATGAACTGTTCCCGCATCTGACGGTACTGGACAATATTACGCTGGCACCGGTCAAGGTACAGAAGCGCGATAAGGCAGAGGCACAGAAGGAGGCCATGGAGCTTCTGGCGCGCGTGGGACTGGCAGATAAGGCAAAGAGTTATCCCAGACAGTTGTCCGGTGGACAGAAGCAGCGTGTAGCCATCGTCCGGGCATTGTGCATGCATCCGGAGATCCTGCTGTTCGATGAAGTGACCGCGGCACTGGATCCGGAGATGGTAAGAGAAGTGCTGGATGTTATGCTGGATCTGGCAAAACAGGGCAAGACCATGCTCATTGTCACCCATGAGATGCAGTTTGCAAAGGCGGTAGCGGACAAAGTTATTTTCATCGACCAGGGTAAGATCGTGGAGGAGGCCGCTCCCGATAAATTTTTCGAACATCCGGAGACAGAGAGAGCAAAACAGTTCCTGAATGTATTCACCTTCGAACATGTGGAACATCATACAAAACAGGCATAGGAATCGCATAAATACAGGAAAAAGATAATGAAGAGAGTGTTCATTATCTTTTTTTTGTGCTATACTCATTATGGATTTTTGCGTTTTATTTCAAATGATTTGCAATATGTGACCAAAGGAGAATGGGAAAGGTGAAGAAAAAACCTTATATCAGATATGTGATTCTGGGGATTCTGGCTACATTGATGGTGGGGTGTATCATCCGCATTGCCATGCCCAACCGGGAATGGAACTATACCGGAAGCTATACTTTTGCGGAAGGGGAATCTTATGCAGAAGAGCCGGTATTTGAGCATATTTCGCTGGGGACAGGAGTATACCGGGTGGAGCTGTCCTACGAATGCACCGGGGATGCTATCGCGGTCTGCACTGTGAAAGACGGCACTGTGTATCAGGGAGGCCTGTTGTGCAACGGCGAGCATCTGTACAGTGCACTGGGGCATACTTCCTATGATTTCTGGCTTTATGAGCCCACAGAAGAACTGACGGTGACAATCGATTATTCCGGACAGGAAAAGCTGACCACCGGGAATCTGCGGATCGTGGAGACGAATCTTCTGTGGACAAGATATCTTGTGATCCTTGCGGCAGCAGCACTGTTGGTTCTTGCGACCATGTGGCTGGAGCGTCGGGAGGCGGTAAATGGCAGAAATGAGCAGAGACGTCAGATCCTGTTTGGAATCGGTGTGATCGCCTTTTTAGCGTCCATTCCTTATTTATATGACGGTATGGTGTCAGGGGCAGATCTGACCTACCATTTACATCGCATTGAGGGTGTAAAGGATGGACTTCTGACTGGGCAGTTTCCGGTACGGCTGGAACCCAGATGGGTATTTGACCACGGCTATGCCAATGGTATTTTCTATTGTAATCTGTTATTGTATTTTCCGGCACTTCTGCGCATGGCAGGCTTTACGATGACAGAAAGCTATGCTTTCTATTGCATAGGACTTAATATTGCTACGGCAGCGATAGCCTGGTACTGCTTTAGCGGAATATTCAAAGACCGGATCATAGGTCTGGTCTGCAGCGCATTGTATACTTTATCCATATTTAGATTTTTTAAACTGGTAATGGTAGGAGCTGTAGGAGAGGGAAGCGCCTATACGTTTCTGCCGCTGGTGGTATACGGAATTTATCTTGTCTTTGAAAAAGATGTGGAAGACAGAGAGTTTCATAAAAGCTGGATCATTTTGGGACTGGGATATGCCGGATTGATCCAGACCCATGTACTGACCTGTGAGATTACGGCATTGTTCACAGTGCTGTTCTGTCTGATTTATATCCGCAGAGTATTTACATGGCCAAGATTCCGGCAGCTTGCATGTGGAGCATTTTTTGCGCTGGGATTAAGCTTGTGGTATCTGGTACCGTTTGTTGACTATTATTTGACACAGGATGTCAGGATACGCCATGCATCGGCGAGAACTATCCAGGACAGAGGAACCATTTTTGCGCAAATATTACAGCAGTTCTGGTTCAGCAGAATTCCGGAATCCATGGAAGGCAAGGCAGGGGATTTACTGAATCCTATTGGGGTAGGATTGTTTCTGGTAATAGGAATGATGATTTTCTGGCTGCTGTTATTTTTGGGAGATTTGCAAAAACAAAAAGAGGCTGAGAAGAGCTTTGCGATAAAGGCAGCAGGATTCGGATGCCTTGCATTATGGATGTCCACAAATTCCTTTCCCTGGGATAACATTCAGAAAATTTCCGGCATTGCAGCGACACTGGTGAGCAGTCTGCAGTTCCCCAATCGTTTTCTGGGATGGGGTACGGTTCTGTTGGTGACGGTAACGGGATATGTGATTCGATATTTTCAGAACAACCGGAAAATCTTCTATCAGATGAGTCTGATCACGGCAGTAGTGTCTTTGTCTGCATCCTATCTGTTTATGATGGATTCGGGAGTACAGGAGAGGGACGTTACATTATATAATCAGGAAAGTATGGGATTTGGTTACATCTCCGGAGAAGAGTATCTGATCTATGGAACGGACAGCACAAAGCTGACTTTTGCAAGACCGGAAGCCAATGAGAATATTCAGATCGCAGACTATGAAAAGAGAGGTTTAAATATAAGCTTTTTCTGCAGGAATGATTCGGCCCGGGAGGAAATAGTAACACTTCCGGTTCTCATGTATAAGGGATATGCAGCCAGGGATGACAAAGGAGAAGTATTGGAGATCACAGACGACGGTGGACATATTTTGCAAGTGTGCATTCCGGGTGGATATGTCGGAACAGTCAGAGTGCGTTTTGTGGAACCGTGGTATTGGAGAACGGCGGAACTGGTTACTTTGATCACAGTAGCGGGTATTGTGTTTTTCGGGATTCGGAAGAGGAGACAGAGATGAAAAAGAAATGGATTTTATTAGCGGAAGGGCTTCTCTTAGCGGTTCTGCTCGTGCTGTCTTTTGGGGGATCGGATATTGTATTCGAGGCAGATCATCAGCAATTGTATCGGGTGGAAGAAACAGGGGGGATCGTCAGCAAAGACTTTGCATTGAGCCCGGGAGTATATCGCATCATAGTAGAGTCGGATATTGCAAATGGCGGAATCGGAAGCGGAATGGAGATCAGTCTGGAAGCGGAGGAGACCACTTTTCGTGCGATCAGGGGCAACCGGGCAACTTTGTCTGCAGATACAGAGCATAAAAGGATTACCTATTATGTGGCAGATACGGTTGATGCAGCACATCTGCAGATACAGCCATTTTCGGAGGGAGGAAATGTTTCCTATGAGTTGAAAGTAGAGAAGACAACCGCCGGAAGAAGGATCCTTTTTGTAATAGTGCTGGTTCTTTTTGCCTGTCTGGATGGAATTGCGATATTCCGCAGAAAAGTATTGTGTAAAGAAGTGAGCGGACAGAAAAAATGGATCAACTGTGCAATGGTGGGAATCTGGATGATAGCCTGTATCCCCTTGCTGGTGGATTATCTTGTTCTGGGGACTGACAGTGTACAGTGCCTGAGAGAAACAGAGTATATGCTTCAGGGAGAATGGGGAAGGATTCCGGCAGCCCATTTACTATATTTATGGATTCCGGCAGGAATGCGGTGGATGGGATTTCCGGTCGCAACATCTTATAAGATCATGATAGCATTTTTATCCGGAGCTGCACTTGCATTGCTTTATTTCCTGTTTTCCAAATGGGGAAAGGATGCGCGACTGGTGTTGGCGGCAGCAGCTTTTGGTATATGGAATCCTCTGGCGGTGAAGACCTTATATGTAATGGGAAATCCCGGAAAGTTTGTTGTCTGTGTGTTGGGATATGCAGTACTGGGCAGTGTGGTATGGATACTTCTTCAAAAAAGAAAAAGCCAGAACAAAATTTCCCCTTGGATCGTGTTTGCGGTACTGTTAATACTTGTTTTACAGGTGGTATATTATGAAAATACCATTATACTGCAATCGGATGTTCAGTACTGGTACAATGAAGAACCTTTCATGACAGGAGAATAACAGATGGAAAGTACTTTTATCATATTGACCCAGATTATTACCTTTGGAACCGCATGGAGTATGTTCCATTGCGTTTTAAAGAGAAAAAAGAAAGACTGGTTTTCACTGGTGGGGGCATTGGGGTATCTGTTGCTGCCTTATCATGTATATGTGGTAACGGAAAGTGTGGATCGGTCACAGATTCTGATATGGATGGTGGTGCCGATCCTGGCAGCGTCTCTGATAAAAATGTCGGATACGGAGAAAATGTTCTGGAAGACAGGCTATGGATTGACCGCAGTATTGGCCCTGGGGATTATCGGAAGACTGGATGGCGTAGCCGCGTTGACGCTTTTGTTCCTGATCTGCGTGGGTGGTATCTGCCGGAGACAATGGCAATATCCGGTGATCGGAATTCTGGGAGTTGCCATGGCATACCCCACCTATATGACGTGGAAACACTGGCTGTTCGACGGGTCCTTTGCGGAGAGCGGATTGGAATATACCAGCATCATGGAGCAGGGATACAGTATCGGCGGTCTGTTCAGTACTTATTTTTATAGGAACGGACACCCCGGAATGGGAATTCTGTTGCTTGGCTGTCTGTTGTTTTTGCTCTATCAAAGCTTTGTAAAAGGAAAAAAGATATGCGCCAAAAATGATCATATCTGGCTGGGAGCGGCGGCATTGCTCACTGTAATGTCTCTGCGGTATTTCCCGTGGGATTTTGTACAGAGAATGGGAAGCTGGGCACTGGGGCTGGTAACGCTGATCGGGACTCCAGCGGTGTTTTTCGGTTACGCCCAGATACTGTTGTGTGTGTGGAGCATTGAAAAATGCGGTGCAGTTTTACAGTTGACAGACAGAACAACAAGGATGCGGGAAGACACTGTCAAAAAGAATGGAGAAAAGTAGCATGGAAAGTAGGGAAGAAAAAGAATCCCAGGGAAAAATATTGTGGAAAATATTCCTGTCCACACTGTATCTGAGTGCATTCACGTTCGGGGGCGGTTATGTCATCGTTACGCTGATGAAGAAGAAATTCGTGGATGAATACCATTGGATCGGAGAAGACGAAATGCTGGATCTGGTGGCCATTGCCCAGTCCTCGCCCGGTGCGATCGCAGTCAACGGAGCCATCGTGGTGGGGTACAAGCTGGCCGGGATCCCGGGGGCACTGGTGGCGATCCTTGGAACGATCCTGCCTCCCTTTGTGATTATAGCGGCAATATCTGTCTGCTACAATGTGTTCCGCAGTAACTTCTTCGTGGCGCAGATGCTGTCTGGGATGCAGGCAGGAGTGGGAGCGGTGATCGCTTCCGTGACGTATGATATGGGTGCACCTATCGTAAAAGAAAAAGATCCTATGTCACTTGTCATTATGCTGGGAGCTTTTTTGGCAGCATGTATTCTGGAGATCAATGTGGTCTACATTGTGATCGTCTGCGGACTGATTGGTTTGGTCCGGACACTTCTTTCCAAAAGGAGGTCTGGAAAATGATCTATCTGCAATTATTTTTAAGTTTTCTGCAAATAGGAATGTTCAGCTTCGGCGGCGGTTATGCGGCCATGCCTCTGATCCAGGGACAAGTAGTCACGACTCACGGATGGCTGACCATGTCGGAATTCACGGATCTGATCACGATATCACAGATAACACCGGGCCCCATTGCAGTGAATTCCGCCACCTTCGTGGGACTGAAGATTGCCGGGATTCCCGGAGCTGTGGTGGCAACGGTCGGGTGTATTTTGCCGTCCTGCATTATTGTGACGATCCTGGCAAGACTATACCTGAAGTATCGTAATCTGGATCTGCTGCAGGGAGTGCTGAAATCTCTGCGGCCTGCAGTGGTGGCAATGATCGCATCGGCAGGGATCCTGATCCTGAAAAATGCGTTCTGGGGAAGCGGAGGGACGATTTCCCTGACGGGTACGGAGTGGAGCATGGTGGCGATCTTCGGAATCTGTGTGTTGCTGCTTCGGAAAACGAAACTGAATCCCATCTGGGTCATGGTACTGGCGGGTGTCATGAAGGTGGGAATCTCCGCAATGACAAATGTTTTGTAATGTAATAGGAAAATGAGGAAAGCGGATCTGCTTTTTGCGGATCCGTTTTTTTCTGTTCTAAAAATCGAAAAACAAATAGCCTCAAAATGTCCGTGGGTAAAATACACTTGTCTTTATATGAGAAATACTATATAATAGCACATAATGTGTGCAATGGAGTACATGTATACATCAGAAAAAAGGGAAAGAAGAGTGTAAGTATGAAAAAACTATTTGAAAAGTGGAACAGCATCAGCCTGATCCTGCGTATCGTATGTGGTCTGGTCATTGGTGTGATCCTGGGACTGGTCGTGCCGCAGGCAACCGGTATTGCCATTCTGGGAGATGTTTTTGTAGGTGCCCTGAAGGCCATTGCGCCTTTGTTGGTATTCTTCCTGCTGATCAGTGCCTTGTGTCATGCAGGGAAGAGCCATGGCGGCATCATTAAGACCGTTATTATTATGTACATGTTCAGTACCTTTCTGGCAGCGCTGGTAGCCGTGATCGCCAGCCGGTTATTCCCCGTGACACTGACACTGGCAGACGCAGCCACCGATATGGCAGCGCCGGGCGGTATCGTGGAAGTACTGAAGACTCTGTTAATGAATATGGTAGCCAATCCGGTATCCTCTCTGTTAAATGCCAACTATATTGGTGTTCTGACCTGGGGTGTGATCATCGGTGTCGGTATGAGAGCAGCCAATGATACCACCAAGAAAGTACTGGATGACATTTCCAACGGTCTGTCCCAGGTAGTCAGCTGGATCATCAGTATGGCTCCCTTCGGAATCTTAGGTCTGGTATTCAGCTCCATTTCTTCCAACGGACTGGAGATATTCTCCGAATACGGAAAACTTCTGTTAGTACTGGTAGGTTCCATGCTGTTTATCTACTTTGTGACCAACCCGATCATCGTGTTCTGGTGTATCCGCAAGAACCCGTACCCGCTGATCTTCAAGTGCCTGAAGAAGAGTGCCATTACTGCGTTCTTCACCAGAAGCTCCGCAGCCAATATTCCTGTGAATATGAAGGCCTGTGAAGAGTGGGGAATGGATAAGGATACCTATTCCGTAACCATCCCGCTGGGAGCTACCATTAACATGGACGGTGCAGCCATCACCATTACCGTAATGACACTGGCAGCGGCAAATACTCTGGGGATTCACGTAGACTTCTTAAGCGGTATCGTGCTGAGTATTCTGGCAACCCTGGCAGCCTGCGGTGCATCCGGCGTGGCAGGAGGATCCCTGTTACTGATCCCTATGGCATGTTCGTTGTTTGGAATTTCCAACGACATTGCCATGCAGATCGTAGGTGTCGGCTTCATCATCGGTGTCATCCAGGATTCTGTGGAGACCGCACTGAATTCTTCCTCCGACCTGTTACTGTCCGCATCCGCAGAGTTCAGACAGTGGAGACTGGAAGGCAAAGAGATCAAATATTAAAAAATAGTCTGAAAATCATAACAGGCAGTCAGAAAGCTGTTATCCGATCGTGGGTAGCAGCTTTTCTGCAACTAAAAACTTTGGCGATTTGACGCGGTGATTTCTTGACACATTGTATGAGAAAAAGTACAATTAAGACAAAAGTACTCTACGGTACGCAAAACAAAATAAGGATAAAAGGGATGGTGCACTATGGGGAAAACGATCAAAAGGTAAATTACGATGCAGACGGAACTGGCGGATGCGGTGGCCGGAGTGAATAAGAACCTTCAGGAGATCACCTATTCCAGTGAAAATATGTCTACAGAGACCAAGGGCGTATTACAGAGCATCGGCAAACTTCAGCAGAATATGCGGCAGTTCCGTGTCTGAGTAAGTTTGGAGGGAAATTATGTGGCAGCCACAGGAAGACAATACGTATAATGATCTGCGGGAAAACTCCATCAGACAATGGCTGGAGGATATGAGCAGACATGAAGATGTAGCGGTCCGCGGAGGCGTGAAAGTCACCGCGGAATATCTGGAGGATCTGAAGAAGCAGATCCGTCAGTTAGAGGAAAAATGTGCATTGAAAGATGCCTATTTGAAGAAGATGAAAGAGAAGGCGGGACAGTGAGAGATCACTGTCCTGTTTTTCTATAGAAAAATGCTTGAATTTCTGGCAGAAGCGGGGCCCGGGAGGGTTGACAGTTATCGGGAAAAAAAGTATCATATATAAGATATTGAGCTAAAATTGCGGGAAAGGCAATTTGCAGATATAAAATATACGAGCGGAAGGGTAGAAAACCATGGCACTTAGCAAGAAGCCCACAACGGGCATGAAAGATATCCTGCCGGAGGAGATGCAGATCCGCGATTATGTGATCAGCGTCATCAAGGATACCTACGGCAAATTCGGTTTTACTTCCATTGAGACTCCTTGTGTAGAAAATATTGCGAACTTAAGCAGTAAGCAGGGCGGTGACAATGAGAAGCTGATCTTCAAAATCTTAAAGCGCGGTGAGAAACTGAATGTAGCAGCTGCGACCACCGAGGAAGAGGTAGTCGACAGTGGGCTGCGTTATGACCTGACGGTACCGCTGGTACGTTATTATTCCAATAATGCGGCATCCCTGCCTTCTCCTTTTAAGGCATTGCAGATGGGCAATGTATGGAGAGCGGACAGACCTCAGAGAGGAAGATATCGTCAGTTTATGCAGTGTGATATCGATATCCTCGGTGAGCCGTCTAACTTAGCAGAGATCGAACTGATCCTGGCTACGACCACGACATTGGGCAAACTGGGCTTCAAAAATTTCCAGATCCGTATCAATGAGCGTCGTATCCTGAAGGCAATGGCTGCTTACAGCGGATTCCCTGAAGAGTCCTATGACAGTGTATTTATCACGCTGGACAAAATGGACAAGATCGGTTTGGAAGGCGTGGAAGCTGAACTTTTGGAGAACGGTTTTGATAAGGCATGTGTAGACAAGTATCTGGAACTGTTCAAAGGCCTGGAGAGTGCTGAGGACGGTGTGGCTTACCTGGCAGATACCCTGGAAGGATTCTTAGAGCCCGAGATCGCCCAGAGCCTCAGAGAGATCATGGACAGCGTCAAAGCCACCAAGGCTTCTGATTTCGAGATTGTCTTCGATGCCACTCTGGTAAGAGGTATGTCCTATTACACCGGAACTATTTTTGAGATCGCCATGCCGGAATTCGGCGGCAGCTGCGGCGGTGGTGGACGTTATGACAAGATGGTAGGCAAGTTCACCGGTAATGATGTACCCGCCTGTGGATTCTCCATCGGTTTCGAGCGTATCATCATGCTGCTCATGGAGAGAGGATTCAAAGTTCCTACGAGACCGAAGCAGGTAGCATACCTGATCGAAAAGGGCGTCAGTGGTGAAAGACTGTGTGAGGTGATCGCACAGGCCCAGGAAGCCCGTAAGGACGGTACGCAGGTACTGGTAGCCCGCATGAACAAGAATAAGAAATTCCAGAAAGAACAGCTGAACAAGGAAGGCTACGAAGAATTCGTGGAATTCTATAAAGAAGAATTAAAGAGATAAAAAGCAACAGACGAAGGAGCAAAAGCAATGATTCAGTCCAGAACCCATAATTGTAATGAACTTCGGATCGGCAACGTCGGTGAGAGAGTCACACTGGTCGGCTGGTTCGAGAACATGAGAAAAGTCAGCAAGAATCTCGGATTTGTCATTTTGCGTGATTTCTACGGAACCACTCAGCTGGTAGTAGAGACCGAAGAGATGATGAACGTGATGGATAGCATCAACAAGGAGTCCACCATCTCCGTGGAAGGTGTGGTAAGAGAGCGTTCCAGCAAGAATGCCAATCTGCCTACCGGAGAGATCGAAGTTGTGCCCGACAAGATCGAGATTTTAGGTAAGTGTATCTACAATGCACTTCCTTTTGAAATCAATCAGTCCAAGGATGCAGACGAGAATGCCCGTCTGAAATACCGTTATCTGGATCTGAGAAATCCGAACATGAAGAAGAATATCGTGATGAGAAGTCAGATCGTGGCAGAGCTGCGTCAGAGAATGTATGCTCTGAACTTCATGGAGATCACCACCCCTATTCTGACCTGTTCTTCCCCGGAAGGTGCGAGAGATTATCTGGTTCCTGCCAGAAATCATCCCGGCAAGTTCTACGCTTTGCCCCAGGCACCCCAGCAGTTCAAGCAGATCCTGATGGCTTCCGGTTTTGACCGTTATTTCCAGATCGCTCCCTGCTTCCGTGATGAGGATGCGAGAGCAGACCGTTCTCCCGGAGAATTCTATCAGCTGGATATGGAGATGGCATTCGCTTCCCAGGAAGATGTATTCTCCATCGTAGAGCAGGTGCTGCCTCCCGTATTTGAAAAGTACGGCATTTATAAAGAAGCTTCCAAAGCGCCTTTCGTACGCATCCCCTATCTGGAGGCTATGGACAAGTACGGTTCCGATAAGCCGGATCTGCGTATTGATCTGGTACTGACCGATGCTACGGAAGTAATGCAGGGCTGCGGCTTTGCTGCTTTTGAAGGTCAGACGGTAAAGGCTATCGTAGTAGATGATTTCACCGCTACCCGTAAGCAGATCGACGCGATCTGTGCAGAGGTAGAGGTACAGACTGCACGTAAGGGCTTCTGGTTCCGCGTAGATGAGAACGGAGAGTTCGTAGGCGGTATCTCCAAGTTCTTACAGGACCGCAAGGAAGAAGTCATCAAGGCATTAGGTCTTAAGAACGGTGACTTTGTCGGTCTTGCCGCAGGCAAGAAGCTGGAAGCACAGAAGACAGCAGGTGTCTACAGAAAGCTGTTGGGTGCAGCCAGCGAGAAACATATGAAGAAGGATTGCTATGAGTTCTGCTGGATCGTGGATTTCCCGATGTATGAGATCGGCGAGGAGTCCGGAGAGCTGGAATTCTGTCATAACCCGTTCTCCATGCCCCAGGGTGGTATGGACGCACTGAACAATCAGGATCCCTTAGAGATCCTGGCATACCAGTACGATCTGGTCTGCAACGGTGTAGAGCTGTCCTCCGGTGCGGTGAGAAACCATGATCCGGAGATCATGATCAAGGCATTCGAACTGGTGGGCTTAGGTGAAGCCGATGTGAAGGCTAAGTTCCCTGCCATGTACAATGCATTCTGTTACGGAGCACCTCCTCATGCAGGAATCGCTCCCGGCGTAGACCGTATGATCATGTTGATCTGTGGTGAGGAAAGCATCCGTGAGATCATTCCTTTCCCCATGAACAAGAATGCCATGGACATTATGATGGGAGCACCGGGCACGGTAGAGCAGAAGCAGTTGGATGAACTGCATCTGGCCATCACCGCCAAGCCGGAAGAATAATAATGAGGCTGTCGCACGATTTCTGTGTGACAGCCTTTATGTTGGGTATATATGGCAATTTGTCAGGAGAAGAATATGGCTGTAGGAATTTATGTATTGCATCTGCACCCAGGTGAGGAAGAAATCAGGCGGACATTCCTGCGGGAAGCTGCAGAATGTGTGGATCCGGTGCGGTGTAAGAAGGTACAACGGCTGAAAAGCACCGGAGCAAAGGCAGCCAGTCTCGGCGCGGGAATGCTGTTGCAGAAGATGGCTCTGGATCTGATAGACGGTACGGAGAATACCGGAATCCTGTTTCTGGAAGAGGATGAGCTGCTTGCGGTGTTACAGGAGCGGATGCACCGGGACAAGGCGGGGGCGTTATCCTTTTCCTACGAATATGGAGAACTGGGGAAGCCACAGATCGTGAATATCCCGAAAAAATTCAATCTGTCTCATTCCGGAGACTATGTGGTCTGCGCGGTAGGAGACGGAGAAGTGGGAGCGGACATTCAGAAATGGGTTCCCTATAAGGAACGGACGGCAGAGCGTTTTTTTGCGCCAACGGAATGGAAACTGCTGCAGGAACTGCCTGCGTCACAGCGCACGGAACTGTTTTACCGATTGTGGAGCAGAAAAGAAGCCTACGGCAAATACACCGGCCAGGGGATCGGCAGTGCAGTGGGAGAAGATTTCTCCGACGAACAGAACTGGCAGGAAAAGCAGATATGTTTCTGGGAACGGGTTCTGGAGGATAGCTATTCGCTGGCGGTCTGTTACGGAACAGCAGAAGCGTAAAAAGAAAGGAACGGGAAAGCTGTAAAGGGATAGGAAGCATGAAAAGCGGATGCGCATTACATGGAAAGCGCGAAGAAATGAGGACTTTATGAAAAGATTAATGATGTATCTGAAAGATTATAAGAAAGAGTCCATACTGGCACCACTGTTCAAACTGCTGGAAGCATTTTTCGAACTGATGGTTCCTCTGGTAATGGCAAATATTATTGACTATGGTATTTCCAACCGGAATATGGGTTATATCGGGAAAATGGGACTGCTCCTGTTACTCCTTGGTGTAGTGGGACTGGCATCGTCCATTACTGCACAGTTTTTCGCAGCCAAGGCGGCAGTGGGATTTTCTACCCAGCTGCGTCAGGCATTGTTTGATCATATTGAGGATCTGAGCTTTACGGATATTGATAAGGCGGGAACTTCCACCATGATCACCCGTATGACCAGTGATGTGAACCAGGTGCAGTCCGGCATCAATATGACCTTACGTCTGTTCTTACGTTCCCCAATCATCGTATTCGGTGCCATGATCATGGCATTTACCATTGATGTGAAATGTGCACTGATCTTCGTGGTGGCCATTCCATTATTGTCCGTTGTGGTATTCGGTATTATTTTATCCACGATTCCCATGTACAAAAAGGTGCAGTCCAAATTGGATCAGGTGCTGGGCATTACCAGAGAGAACCTGACCGGTGTCCGTGTCATTCGTGCATTCCATCAGGAAGCGAAGGAAGAAGAGCGATTCCGGGAGAACAATGAGGCATTGTCCGCCATGCAGATCTTCGTAGGTAAGATCAGTGCCTGCATGAATCCTGTGACCTATATCATTGTAAACGGAGCCATCATTGCTCTGATCTATACCGGCGCAGTACAGGTCAATATCGGTAACTTAAGCCAGGGTGAGGTGGTAGCGATCATCAACTACATGAACCAGATCCTGGTAGAGCTGGTGAAGCTGGCGAACCTGATCGTAACCATGACCAAGGCTCTGGCCTGCGCAGATCGTGTGGCTTCCGTATTTGAAATCGGTGCAGATGCTGCATATGTGGGAGCGCAGAATCAGAAACTAGCGGATAAGGTAGATAAGAGCGCACCTTTCTTAGACTTCAAACATGTATCCCTGACTTATCAGGGAGCCGGTGCACCTACTTTGCAGGATATGAACTTCACCGTAAACCGTGGCGATACCGTAGGTATCATCGGAGGTACCGGTTCCGGTAAGACCTCCCTGGTGAATCTGATCCCCGGTTTCTATCCGGCGACAGAAGGTGAGATCCTGTTGGAAGGCAGAGATATCCGGACCATGAGTGATGAGGAATTGCGTGGACGCATCGGTGTCGTACCGCAGAAGGCAGTTCTGTTCAAGGGAACGATCCGCAGTAATCTCCAGTGGGGCAAACCGGATGCTACAGAAGAGGAAATGTGGAAAGCACTGGAACTGGCACAGGCATCGGAAGTGGTAGACGGTAAGCCCGGAAAATTAGATGCAACTGTGGCACAGAACGGTAAAAACTTCTCCGGTGGACAGAGACAGCGTCTGACGATCGCAAGAGCCTTGGTCAGAAATCCCGAGATCCTGATCCTGGATGACAGTGCCTCCGCACTGGACTATGCAACGGATGCAAAACTCCGTGCAGCAATTCGTACTTTGGAAGATAAGACCACAACCTTTATCGTATCCCAGCGTGCCTCCACCATCCGCCATGCGGACAAGATCATCGTTCTGGATGATGGAGAGATCGCAGGTATGGGAAACCATGATGAGTTGTTAAAGGATTGCACCGTATATCAGGAGATCTATTATTCCCAGTACCCTGAACAGAGAGGAGGTGTTCGGTAATGCAGAAGAAAAATAACAAAGAGACGATGAAGCGGGTATTGAAATATATCCGCAAATATACACCGGCACTGGTACTCTCCCTGCTGTTAGCAGGCCTGACCGTGTTACTGACCTTATATATCCCTATCCTCACCGGTAATGCGGTGGATCTGATCATCGGCAAGGGACAGGTAGATATGCCGGGTATTTTTGCCATTATGAAAAAAATTGCCATCGCAATGATCATCACAGCAGTCGGCCAGTGGGTCATGAACACCTGCAACAACTATATTACCTATCATGTGATCCGGGATATCCGTACGGATGCTTTTGCGAAGCTGGAGATCCTGCCCTTAAAATATCTGGATGCCCATGCTTACGGTGATATCGTGAGCCGTGTTATTGCGGACGTGGATACTTTCGCGGACGGTCTGCTGATGGGATTTACCCAGTTATTCACCGGTGCACTGACGATCCTGTGTACGTTGGGATTCATGCTGGTGACCAATGTGCCCATCACACTGGTAGTAGTATGTATCACTCCGGTATCCTTCCTGGTGGCAAAATTCATTGCAACCAAGACCTACTCCATGTTCAAGGAGCAGTCCGAGACCAGAGGCGAGCAGACCTCCCTGATTGAGGAAATGATCGACAACCAGAAAATTGTAAATACCTTTTCCAGAGGAGAAGCGGTGAAGAGCAAGTTTGGAGAGATCAACGGCAGATTGCAGAAATGCTCTCTGAAAGCTATCTTTTTCTCCTCCATTACGAACCCGGCGACCCGTTTCGTTAACAGTCTGGTATATGCCGGTGTCGGTGTGTTCGGTGCGCTCGTAGCGATCAAGGGCGGTATCAGCGTAGGCCGTCTGTCCTGCTTTTTAAGCTATGCGAACCAGTACACCAAGCCCTTCAACGAGATCTCCGGCGTCGTCACCGAGCTGCAGAACGCGCTGGCCTGCGCCGCGCGGGTCTTCGAGCTCATCGACGAGCCGGCCACCTCGCGCCATAGCAAGCGGACGGAGGCGATGCTGCGCCAGACCTACGCCAGCGTGACGGAATATGCCGAGCTCGCGCAGAAATTGCCGGACGATGTCTACGCCGCCATTTTATCGACGAACGATCCCGGCTATCTCGCTGACTTTATCGCCCAGCAGCTCAACCTGCGCTATCAGGACAAACAGGATATCCTCGACGAGCTGCGCCCGCTGCCGAGATTGCAGCGCATGAACGAGATTCTGCGCCGCGAGATCGAAGTTACCGCCATGGAGCAGGACATTGAAAGCAAGGTCCGCTCCCGCGTCGGAAAAATTCAGAAGGATTTTGTCCTGCGCGAGCAGATCAAGGTCTTACAGAACGAGATCGGTGAGGGCGGGGAGGACGAAGAACTCGACGAGTACCGCGAGAAGATCAGCAAGGCGCACCTGAGTGAAGAAGTGGAGCGCAAGCTGCTGAAAGATGTGGACAAGCTCGCCAAGCAGCCGTTCGGCAGCGCCGAGGCGAGTGTGCTGCGCAACTATCTCGACACCTGCATGGAAATGCCCTGGGGCGAGGAGACGAAGGAGCGCGCCAGCGTAGACGCCGCGCGCAAGATTCTTGACCGCGACCACTACGGCTTGCAGAAGGTCAAGGAGCGCATTTTAGAGTTCATCGCCGTGCGCCAGCTCAACCCCGAGGCGAAGGGGCAGATTTTATGTCTCGTCGGCCCTCCGGGCGTCGGCAAGACGTCGATCGCGCTGTCGGTCGCCAAGGCGATGAACCGCAAGGTCGCGCGGCTGTCGCTCGGCGGCGTGCGTGACGAGGCGGATATCCGCGGCCACCGCAAGACCTACATCGGCGCGATGCCCGGCCGCATCATCGAGGCTATCTCCCGCAGCGGCTCGATGAATCCGCTGCTCGTGCTCGACGAGGTGGACAAGCTCGCGAGCGACCAGCGCGGCGATCCCGCGTCGGCGCTGCTCGAGGTGCTCGACAGCGAGCAGAACTACGCCTTCCGCGACCACTATCTTGAAATTCCCGTCGATCTGAGCCGCGTGATGTTCATCATGACGGCCAACACGCTCGACACCATTCCGCGCCCGCTGCTCGACCGCATGGACTTACACGTCAACGTGCCGAGCGTCGAGTTCGAAGCCATGCGCCGGCGCGAAAAGGCGGAGTCCTCCGCCGACGTCAAAGCGCGCGTGAACGCCGCGCGCGACATCCAGAAGCAGCGCTTTTCCGGCACGAACATCACCTGCAACGCGCAAATGACACCCGCGATGGTGGGCGAGTTCTGCACACTGGACGCCGCGGGCGAAAAGCTGCTCAAAGGCGCGTTCGAGCGCCTCGGCCTCACGGCGCGAAGCCACGATAGATTACTGCGCGTTGCACGCACGATCGCCGACCTTGACGGCAGCGAGAAGATCGAGGCGCATCATCTGGCCGAGGCCATCCAGTACCGCAACACGGATATTTTACAGGGGTGAATGAGATGAAAAGGTATGACTACATCCAGTTTGGCGCGTTTTCCGTTTTGAGCCATATCGCCCAAGGGGCGGCTTTTATCCTGTTGTTCGCGGCGTTTGGAGGCACGGGGACGACCTCGTCCTTTACGTTTGCCACGCCCGTCGGGCTCGCGCTCGGCGTCGTCTATGTGTCGGCGCTTTCGTTCCTGTTCGGCTGGGGCCTGCGGCCGGAGCGGGGCATCGACAAAAATTGCTGCTGGAACGCGGCGATCGTGCTCTATGTGCTGAATCTTGCCTCGCTTCTTGTGATGCCTGTCCCGTTCGGCTCGGGGAGCATCCTTGCGATGATCTGGGAGCTGCCGATGGCGCCCGCCATGGTCGGGATCAACGGGGTGAGCGGAGAGGGCACGATGTTCAGCTATGCGCTCTTTGCCCTGCTGGCCGCCGTTGAGCCGCTGTGCTTTACACTGGGGCTCACCCGCAAAGGGAAAAAGCCTGCCAAATCCGAAGACAACGAAAATTCAGCCGCATTTTCCGCCGATGCGGAAGCGGCCATAACAAATGAGGAGAACAATACCAATGCATGAAATGATCCTGTGCAAGCTCGGCGAGGTCGTGCTCAAGGGCCTGAACCGCCGCAGCTTCGAAGATAAGCTGATGTCGAACGTCAACCGCCGCGTGTCGAAATGCGGCAATTTCCGCGTCTACTCCAAGCAGAGCACCATCTATGTCGAGCCCAAGGACGACGAGTGCGACATCGAGGCCGCGTTTGAGAGCTGCAAGAAGGTCTTCGGCATCATCGCCGTTTCAAAGGCGCTGCCGTGCGAAAAGGACATCCAGAAGATCATCGCTGCGGCAAAGAATTACCTTGCCGGTGAGATGCGCACGGCCAGGAGCTTCAAGGTCGAGAGCAAGCGCGCCGACAAGACCTTCCCCTTGACGTCGATCCAGATCTCCCAGCAGGTCGGCGGCGCGCTGCATCAGGCGTTCCCAACGTGCGAGGTCAATGTCCACGACCCCGAGCTCGTCGTGCATATCGAAATTCGCGACGATGCGGCCTATGTCCACGGCCCCGCTGAAGAGGGCGCGGGCGGCCTGCCCATCGGCATGGGCGGCGTGGCGGTCAGCCTGCTCTCCGGCGGCATCGACTCGCCCGTCTCGTCTTACATGATCGCCAAGCGCGGCGTCAAGCTCGAAATGGTGCACTTCTTCTCCCCACCGTACACGTCCGATGAGGCGAAGGAGAAGGTGCTTTCCCTTGCCAAGCTCTTAGTCCCCTGGTGCGGGCGGCTGACGGTGCAGATCGTGCCGTTTACCGAAATTCAGGAGGAAATTCGCAGAAACTGTCCCGAGGAATTCTTCACGCTCATCATGCGCCGCTTTATGATGCGCATCTCCCAGCGCGTGGCCGATCAGGTCAAGGCCAAGGCGCTCGTCACGGGCGAGAACCTCGGTCAGGTCGCGTCTCAGACGATGGAGGCCCTGCGCGTGACCGAGGATGTCGTCGATCTTCCCGTCCTGCGCCCGCTCATCGGCATGGATAAGGAAGAGATCGTGCGTTTGTCCCGTAAGATCGGCACGTTCGATACGTCGATCTTACCCTATGAGGATTGCTGCACGGTCTTCACCCCGCGCCATCCGCGCACGAAGCCGAACCTCGACGAGGTCCGTGAGGCCGAGGCTGTCCTTGATATCGAGGGCCTTATCGACCGCGCGATGACAAATCGCGAGTTCGTGCGCATCAAGCTCTGAAAGGAAGTCTTATCATGGCAGAAAAAACAGTCGAACAGCGTTGCTATGAAGCGCTCAAGGCGCGCGGCGTGACCTTCGCCGCGGCGGAGAGCTGCACCGGCGGCCTCATTGCCAAGCGCATCACGGATGTGCCGGGCGCGTCGGGCGTGTTCATGGGCGGCGTCGTGAGCTATACGAATATCGTTAAGCACCGCGTGCTCGGCGTTCCGGCGGACATGCTGGAAGAGTACGGCGCGGTGTCCGCGCCCGTCGCCCGCGCAATGGCCGAGGGTGCGCGCGAGGCGACGACGGCGGACTGCGCCGTCAGCGTCACGGGCGTCGCTGGACCCGACCGCGACGAGCGGGGAAATCCCGTCGGCACGGTATTCATCGGCTTTTCCACTCCGG
>ENA-OOWN01001215-OOWN01001215.1-human-gut-metagenome-genome-assembly--contig:-NODE-1215-length-19765-cov-6.094673_pt1 | contig 19765 bp, 10 predicted proteins | sample MGYA00241406_ERZ501319 | MGnify/ENA primary metagenome ERZ501319 (study PRJEB25962, sample SAMEA2042734) | human gut metagenome | biome: human gut; feature: human-associated habitat; material: faeces... | reverse complement strand
TTTTATTGCTTATTATCCGCACCCAAAAAGTTGCATTTATAAGTTGAACTCAAGCGTCATTATCGAAGAGGAAGTCGAAGCGTTTTATAATACCTTTGATGAAACTTTCCTGCACCTGTTCCCATCTTTTGTAAAAGCATTCAATTCATTGTTACCTGCAAACAACTCCATTGTGCCTAAGCAAGAGGGTCGTCTGACTACGGAACTGCGTATCTTTGCTCTGATTCGCTTGGGAATCACCGATAGTGAACGCATTGCATCTTTTTTACGCTATTCTAAAGCTACCATCTATTCTTATCGCTCGCGGTTAAGGCTGAAATCGCTGAATCCGGAGCATTTTGAAGAAAATATTATGCAGATTACATCCTTTTAAGTATTGTACGGCATTTGTATTTTTATGTCTTGATCTTACTATCAAATATTTGATTTTCAGGTATTTGATAGTAAACTATCTTTGTATTTTAATCTTATATATTTGTTTGAATTAGATTAATTTATGATTTTTGCATCAGCCTTTGAAATTATAACAAGGACTGAATAATATCATTTAATAACCGAATAAATGTAATTACTTATGAATTTAAAGAAAACACTGCTTGTAGGTTCTTTATTTTGCGGGGTATATGTATTTCCGTTATATGCGGAGACTCCATATTCCGAAAGTGAGACTATCGAGCAACAAGAAGGTATCCGTGTCAGTGGTACTGTCATCGACAAAGAAAAAAACACTTTACCGGGTGTAAATATTATGGTAAAAGGTTCTTCAGGGGGGACTATTACCGATATTGACGGTCATTTTTATATTGAAGTACCTGATAAAAGCAGTATTCTTGTCATCACCTATGTAGGATTTAAAACTCAGGAAATTCCGGTTGGTAATAATATCAATTTTAATATTACTTTATTGGAAGATGTAGAAGCATTGGATGAAGTGGTAGTTGTGGGATACGGTAATCAGAAGAAACTCTCGGTTATCGGTTCCGTACAAACTTTAGAGCCTTCGAAATTACAGGTAGGTTCATCCCGTTCCATGAGTAATAATCTGGCGGGACAACTGGCAGGTGTCATTGCCGTACAGCCTTCGGGAGAGCCCGGGTATGATAACTCAAATTTTTGGATTCGTGGTATATCTTCATTCAGCGGAAATACGTCTCCGTTGGTTTTGGTAGATGGCGTAGAGCGTAGTTTGAATGATATCGATCCGGCGGAAATAGAATCGTTCTCAGTATTGAAAGATGCATCGGCCAGCGCCATGTATGGTGTGCGAGGTGCCAACGGTGTTATTTTGATTAATACCAAACGCGGTTCGGTATCTGCTCCTTCCGTAAATTTACGTGTGGAGCAATCTATTCAGGCTCCTACAAAGCTTCCTCAGTTCATAGGAGCTGCCGAATATATGAGTTTGCTGAATACGCTTCAGCCCGACCCAAACAAAAGGCTGTTTACGAAAGACCAGATTTTGAAGACTTATTATGGATATGATAAAGATTTATATCCTGATGTAGACTGGATAGATGCGATAACCAAGGATTACGCTAATTCTACGCGTGCAAATCTGACGGTATCCGGCGGTACGGAAATACTTCGCTATTCATTGACAGCTTCTCTTTACCATGAAAACGGAATTATGGGGTCTGATAAAACACTGCCTTACGATACGCAAAGCAAACTGAACCGTTATAATATTCGTGCCAATGTGGATTTGGATTTGACGAAAACAACGCTTTTACGTTTCAATGTGGGAGGTTATTTACAGAATCTTCGTAAATCGAGAAGTAGTACGGATGAACTGTTTCAAGCTGCTTTCGAGACTCCGCCGTTTGTACATCCTGCCGTTTATTCGGACGGTACCATTCCTCGTGTCAGCAATACCCGTAAAAACCCGTGGGCTATGAATACGCAGAACGGTTATTACCGCGGTGGAAAAAGTAAGCTGGAATCTCTTTTTTCTTTGGAACAGAATTTAAAGATGATTACTCCGGGGCTGAAAATGAAAGTGACGTTTGCATTCGATACATATAATGAGAATTTTGTTACTCGCGGTAAGGAACCTGATTATTACAGTGTGGCCAAGTCGCGTAATGATGAAGGAGAATTGGTGCACAGTATTTTGAGTTATGGTAGTGAGTTTTTAGACCATTCAAGTAACGCCAATTACGGAAACCAAAGTACTTATCTGGAAGCTGCCGTTACATATAACCGTACTTTTGACAAACATGCGCTTGATGCGCTTTTCTTATACAACCAGCGTAGCTATGACTGGGGTGATATACAACCTAATCGTACACAAGGTATCGCCGGTCGTCTTTCTTATACTTTCGACCGCCGTTATATCAGTGAATTTAATTTCGGTTACAACGGTTCGGAGAACTTTGCAAAAGGCAAGCGCTTCGGTTTCTTCCCTTCCGTAGCCATCGGTTGGTTGATTTCAGAAGAAAGCTTCATGAGGAATTTGCAGGAAGACATTACAAAATTGAAGTTGAGAGCTTCTGTCGGTTCGGTAGGTAATGATAATATCGGCGGTCGTCGTTTTGCATATATCACTACCATTAACAGTAATTCCAGCGGTTATCATTTCGGATATACCGATAGCAACTATTACACAGGTATTCAGGAAGGTGAAGTAGGGGTTTCCGATCTGACTTGGGAAAAAGCTTTTAAAATGAATATCGGTCTTGAATTGGGGTTGTGGAACGAGTTGGATGTACAACTGGATTTCTTTAAAGAAAAACGTACCAGTATTTTTATGCAACGTTCTACCATCCCTAGCCAAGCAGGTTTCGTGTCTAATCCGTATGCCAACTATGGTAAAGTGAATAATCAGGGATATGATCTTTCGGTAATTTACGACAAACGGTTCAATGATGATTGGGCAATGAGCCTGAGAGGTACTGTTACTTATGCTAAAAATGAGATATTGGAGAAAGACGAGCCGGAATCGGTCAAAGGAACTTACCGTTCCATTACGGGACGCTCCATTAATACCCTATGGGGATTGCAGGCAGAACGCCTTTTTACGGAAGATGATTTTATAAACGGGGAACTGAAACCCGGTATACCGAAACCTGAATTAGGAACGGAGGTACGTCCGGGAGATATCAAATATGTCGATATGAATGATGATGGGGTCATTACGGAAGCGGATGAAGGATATATAGGCGGAACAAAAGATCCGCGTATGGTATACGGTTTCGGTGGTAACCTGAATTACAAGCAATGGGATTTCAGCTTCTTCTTCCAGGGCTCTGCAGATGCGTATCGCGTTATCGGTGGTTCCGATTATTTTATTCCGGGGAGCGGACAAGGCGTATTGGGTAATGTATACGATAATTATACCGATTGCTGGACAGAAAAGAATCCTTCGCAGGATGTGTTCTGGCCTCGTCTATCAGAGAGTACGAATACCAATAATAGCCGTGCTTCTACCTGGTGGAAGAAAGATATGAGTTTCTTGCGACTGAAATCAATAGAATTGGGTTACAGTATTCCTCAGTCTGTTACGCGTAAAATTCATGCCAAGAGCATCCGCTTCTTTGTGAGCGGTAACAATCTGTTCTATCTTTCCAAATTCAAACTTTGGGATCCTGAACTGGATACCGTCGACGGTTTGAAATATCCGTCCATGCGCTCTTTGATGGTGGGATTTGACTTGAATTTTTAATGATAACCAACTATACAATCATATTATGAAACTATTTAAATATATTATAACCGGAGTTTTGGGTATGCAGCTCTTGACTTCATGCGTCGATTATCTGGATAAAGAATCAGATACGGAACTGACACTCCCTATGGTATTCGAAGATAAAACCCGTATAGAGGGTTGGCTTGCCAATGTATATTCTCATGTTCCTGATCCTTATTGGGGATACGCGCGGAAATTAGGATGGGATATTCTCAGTGATGATATGACGGCCTCTGAACGGTGGCGGCAATGGGATTGGAAAGTAATTCCGATGCTATTGGGCGAATGGACACCTTCTACGGATTGGGACGGTAACTATTGGGCACGGTTGCCCCAGCTGATACGCGAGGCTAATATTTTTATAGAAAACGTACATCCGCTGCCCGATCAGGGAATCAGTGATACTGAAGTGACGTATATGAAAGCGGAGATGCGGTTTATGATCGCTTATTATTATTATCTGCTGTCAAATACGTATGGTCCGATTCCTTTCAAACCGAACTATATAGCGCCGACAGACTTTAATTTGGCGGATTTAATGGAAGGACAACGCCCCTATTATGAAGTGGTGGATTGGGTGGATAAAGAGTTGAAGGAAGTGGCCGAAATTCTTCCTGCCAAATATACCGAAGCACGTAAATACGGCCGTGCTACTTCTATCATGTGTCTTGCAGTACGTGCCCGTATGTTACTTTTTGCCGCCAGTCCGTTGGTAAATGGAAATCCTGATTATGCAAATCATAAGAATAAGGACGGCGAGAATCTTTTCAGTACTACTGCCGACAAGACTAAATGGGCGTATGCAGCGCAGGCTTGTAAAGAACTGATTGATGCCGCTGAAGCTGCCGGACATAAATTGTATACGGAGAAGAATGAAGATGGTACAATAGACCCGTTTATGTCTTATCAAAATCTTTTCCTGACAAGATATGACGAAGGAAATACTGAAATTCTATTTGCACGTCCCGGTGGTTCGGAATATGGGGAATACGAAAAACATGCTACTCCGGCTGCCAGTGGCGGTAGCGGCGGCTTAGGCGTTACGCAGTCGTTGGTGGATGCATTCTTTATGGAAAACGGTCTGCCTATCAATGATGATAATTCCGAATATGTGGAAACAGGTTTTTCTGTTTCTGATGAAACGCGTGATAATACAGTGTGGGATACGGAAGTGAACGGAGGAGCGATAAGCAAGAAAGGTACTTATAATATGTATTGTCATCGTGAGCCTCGTTTCTATATTACGGTGAGCTATAATAACTCTTATTTCACACAGGAAAAGCGTGTATTTAATTTTTTCAATGGAAGCGCCGACAATCCGCATACCCATGATGCTCCACAAAACGGTTATTTGATACGTAAAAAAATCTCTCCGGACTTAAATGTAAAACAGGGTACTTATAAGTATCGTCCGGGTATTGTCTATCGCTTGGGCGAGGCTTATCTGAATTATGCGGAAGCATTGAACGAATCCGATCCGGGTAATGGAGACATTTTGGTCTATCTGAATAAAATCCGTGAACGTGCGGGCATTCGTCAGTATACCACGGGTGCTACGGATGATAATTTTATTCATGTTGATTTGAACGACCAGGCGGAAATGCGCAAGTTGATTCGTGCCGAACGTCGTGTGGAATTGAGCTGTGAAGGAATCCGTTATGATGATCTTCGCCGTTGGAAAGAAGCGGAAAATGTATTGAACGGTGATTTCTACGGAATGAATTTCAGCGGAAGAGATGAATCTTCTTTCTATGTACGTACGCCTTATCTGAAACGGGTATACAAGAAAGCCTATTATTGGTTCCCTATCCATCAGTCGGAAATAGATAAGAATGATAAACTTGTTCAAAGCCCTTATTGGAATTAACAGTTAAAAATGCAATTGATTATTATGAAGAATGCGATAAAAAATATTCTAATGACATTACCCTTTGTAATTATGGGCTGTCAAGATGAAACGGAACGGATAACTTTGGATTCCCCACAAGACACGATGGGACTGAAAGTTTCTTCGAGTGATGTGGTATTGAATCAGGATTTGGGTAATGAAGAAGCAATATCCTTTACATGGGGAAGTGCTGCCAATCGAGGAGAAGGAACGAAACTCACATATTATTTTAAGATGGATATGGCCGATAATAACTTTGAGACTTCCATCGCAAAAGTAGAAATTCCGGAAGGTGTACAAAGTATCAGTTATACGCACAAGGAAATGAACGCTTTATTGAACGGGTGGAAGGTAACAGCGGGAGAAACCGCCATGTTAGAGGCAGAAATCATAGCTGAAGTTTCAGGAGGCAGTGTATATATGAAACCGGAAATATCCAAGGTGCAGTTTTCGGTGACAGGTTATTATATTGAGCCGAGAGATCTTTTCATTGTAGGTAGCGCCGTTGAAGGGATGGATCCAACTAAATCGCTTAAAATGAATGAGGTGCTTTCCGAACAAAAATATGAATGGGGCGGACATTTGAAGCAAGGTGACTTTAAGTTCATAAAGAGCCGGACAAGTCTGACACCTTCTTATACAAGAGGCGCCGATAACAATACATTGGTTTATAATGAAACGGATGATGGTACGGAAACATTGTTCCACATAGATACGGAAGGGTATTATTTCATTACTGTCGATGTGGAGAAATTAACTATTGCAAGTGAATATCCGGAAAATAAATATGAAAAAGTTTGGGCGGTAGGTAATGCTACTCCGGCAGGTTGGAATATTATGAGTGCGGTTAAATTGAAGAAAATTAATAATATACAGTTTGTTTATGAAGGGGATTTATATGAAGGAGAATTAAAGTTTCCGTTGGAATTAGGAGAATGGACGAAGATACCTTATCTGATGCCGAAGACGCCTGATACAGAGCCCGGCGGTGATAATACTATGGAGTATGTAGAGGCAGGAACTCATGATTATAAATGGAAAATTACGGAATCTCAGGCAGGCAGTTATAAAATAATTTTGGATACTTATCTGATGGAAATAACATTTGAAAAGAAACCGAAAATAGAAATACCTGATAATCTCCCTATTAAAGCTGTTTGGATGACGGGTGACGCTACTGTAACCAAATGGAATACACCATTTAAAATAGCTTTCCAGTATAATCCGGATGAAAAGGAAGGTACGTTTGTATGGGAAGGACATCTCGACCAAGGAGAAATAAAATTTCCCCTGAGTAATACTGAAGGTTTTGAGTGTGATTATTTGATGCCTGAGGAAAATGGTACTTTAGTTACCGAAGCCCATAAAATGGTACGTAAAAATTATCCTGATTCAGGTAAGAACGACTATAAGTGGATAGTGGATAAAGCCGGGAAATATAAGATATCTCTGAATGTGATAGATTGGACAGTTAAATTTGAAAAACTACCGTAATACCAGATAATTATGAAAAAAATATTTATTATACAATTTTTATTGATTGTGGCATCCCTTTTTGGGGGATGCCAAGATGAAGGAACCGGATGGACGCCTGATATGATTCCTGACGAGAATTTGCCGTCTGAAGATGATGATGACGATGAGCAGGTGTATGCACCTATCAGTTTGAACGCTCCTTTATATTGGAGTGTATATGAGTATGCCTGGGTAGCCGAACAGGCCGGTAGTAATACGAATATGCCTGAAGTGACTTGGGATGCGAATATTGATTGGGTATCGGAGAATCTTCTGCCTTATGGTTACGATATGATTTGTACGGACGGCTTTATGTCAATGACAAACGATCCCAGTATTGAACCGGGTGGGTATATGACCCATTATGCCGGTATAAAACTGACGGATTTAGTAGCTAAATGTAAGGCCAAAGGTTTGAAACTGGGTGTTTATGATAATCCGTTATGGGTACACTGCTCGTATGAAACGGTAGTAAAAGGTACTGAAGGTATTACAGTGGGGAGTTTAGTGTACGATTCCGCCAAAGATGATGTTCTTCATCCGGATAAAGGGGATGTCTTTACTTGGATAGTTCCCAGCCATAAAGGTGCTAAGGAGTTTATTGATGGCTTCTTTAAATATTATAAGAAAATAGGAGTAGAATTTATCCGTATGGATTTCCTCTGTCTGTTTGAAACGGGAGATGGTGCCGGCGAAATGCCCGGTAGAGGATATGGACGTGAAGAATACGAACTTGCGTTGAAGTATATTTCCGAGGCTGCCACAAAGTATCAGGTATTCACTTCGCTTGTGATGCCCAATCTGAAAAATGATGCGGAGTTGGAGAAGAAATATGGTAATATGATTCGGGTAGATGCCGATACAATGAAAGGCGGATGGGAACACTTTGCAAGCAATGGCCCTCAATGGTTCAATCCCAATGGATGGCCGTCTACCTCTAATATGTTTACCGGCCTTATCAGTTGGTCGCACATTGCGGGAAGGGGAAAGGTAGTGCTGGATGCTGATTTTACCCGTTTGAATACATTTAATACGGATGGTGAAAAACAGAGCGTGATTTCTTTGCAACTGATGGCGGGTGGTCCGATTGCCGTAGCCGATCAGTATAATACGATTGTCAGCGGTGATTTAAAGTTTTATCAGAATGAAGAATTGCTGGCTTTGAACAAAGACGGATTTGTAGGAAAACCTTTGTCGGATGAATTGGATAATGCAAAAAATCAAATATGGTACGGACAGATGTCCGACGGAGACTATATCATAGGTTTTTTCAATAAAGAAGATAATGAATATGACCGTACACTCGATTTTTCTGAAATAGGCATTGAGGGCAAGGTAAAAGTGCGTGATTTGTGGAAACATCAGGATGAGGAGGAAGCTGAAACTTCTTTGAGTTATAAGATTCCCGGACGTTCTTGCAAGATTGTACGGCTGACAAAATCCGAGTGATAATGAAAGTATAATAAAACAAGTATTGTCTTGTTTGAGAAATTCAGGTGAAAATAATGATATGATAAAGAATTTGAATATGAAACTGTTTCTGATGGCATTGACATTCTTTTTCGGAGGATGCGAGGATAAGGGTACAGGCTGGACACCGGATATGATTCCCGATGATCCCGTGATAACTCCCGGTGATGACGCTGATACGGAAGGAATACATACTTATAACGCCCCTCTCTATTGGAGTGTCTATGAATACTGTTGGAAATTGGAGCGCAGAAATGAAGAATTGGTCAATGCCGGTGGGCAAGGACAGGCTATTGATATGTCTGAAGGTTCCTGGCAGGATATAATCGACTATGTGGCGGAAAATCTGCTTCCTTATGGTTACAATATGATTTGTACGGATGGTTTTATGGCGATGGATGGTACTTCCGAGCCCGATCCTACGGGATATATGACGAAATACGGATCGGTAAAACTGAAGAAACTTTCGGAAATGTGCAAGGCTAAGGGACTGAAACTGGGTGTTTATGACAATCCTTTGTGGATACATGGTCCGGAAGAAACCATTATAGAGGGTACTGATAATATTACCTTCAAGGATTTGCGTTATAAGCAAGGTGAAGATAATGTACTTTATCCTGACGCCGACGATGGCTTCTCGTGGGTAGTAGCAAGTCATAAAGGTGCTGAGGAGTACATCGACGGCTTCTTTAAATATTATAAGAATCTTGGTGTGGACTTTATCCGTATGGACTTTCTTTGTTATTATGAAAACGGGTACGACCGCGGTATGAATGCCATAAAAGGTAAAGGGTACGGACGAGAGAATTATAAACTTGCTCTGCAATATATCTGTAAGGCTGCAAAGAAATACGGTGTATTTACTTCGTTGGTAATGCCCAATATGCATGAGGATGCGGCTCTGGAGCGTGAGTATGGTAATATGGCGCGTATCGTTGGTGATACGTGGAGCGGTGGCTGGCATCATGTGTCTAATTCCGATCGCGGCAAAGTATTTGAAGATTGGCCCAGTTGTGGCAATATGTTCGATGGCTTTACGCACTGGTCTAAATACTCCGGACGTGGTAAAATGATTATGGACGGTGACTTTATCCGCTTGAATACATTCGGTTCCGATGCGGAAAAGGAAAGTGTCATTTCTCTGCAACTCATGGCGGGCGGTCCGGTAGCGATTGCCGATGTGCCGGGAGATAGTTTTGCCAATTCAGATTTGAAGTTTTGCCAGAACGAAGAAATGCTGGCTTTGAATAAGGATGGTTTTGTCGGTAAACCTTTATCCGATGTTTTAAATAGTACGGACAGTCAGATATGGTATGGACAGATGACAAACGGTGACTGGGTGATAGGCCTGTTCAATCGCGAAGATTCCAAGCAGTTTCGTTCGGTGAAATTCTCCGATTTAGGTATTGAGGGTAAGATGAAAGTGCGTGACTTGTGGAAACATGCAGATGAAGGAGAAGCTGATAACTTGAATGTGGAACTTGAGGCGCATGCCTGCAAGATTGTGAGGTTGACAAAACTCTGATTGTCTCACTTATGAATAGATAGAGAAATATGAAAAATACAATTAATATAGTGTTATTTCTACTTCTGGCAGCAGTGGGGAAAGCGCAGAATCTTTCCTCACCTGACGGTAATTTATTACTGAAGACAGTAGTAGAAAGGGGAATTCCCTATTACGAGCTTTCTTACAAAGGTAAAGCTGTGCTTGCACCGAGTCGTCTCGGATTGGATATTAAATATGAACGCGGATTAATGAACGATTTCAGTGTGAAATCGGTACAGACGGATTCATTGGACGAATCGTGGAAACCGGTATGGGGTGAGCAATCGCTTATCCGTAACCATTATAACGAAATGCTGCTTACATTGGAACAAGGTTTCAGCGGGCGCACGTTGAATATACGTTTTCGTCTCTTTAATGATGGTTTGGGATTTCGTTATGAGTTTCCCGAACAACCTACTTTGAATAAGTTCGTTATCAATGAGGAACTGACTCAGTTCAATTTGGCGCATGATTATACGGCTTTTTGCATGCCGGGTGATTATGACACTAATGAGTTTACCTACACCACAGCTCCTCTTTCTCAGATACGTGAAGAGATGCCTAAACAATCCGTGGCCATGAAGTCGTATGAAGCGAAATCGGCGGGTGATTTGATAGTACAGACGCCTCTGATGCTGAAAGGGAGTAACGGATTGTACATTAATATCCATGAAGCTGCTTTGGTGGATTACGCAGCTATGGAATTGAATGTAAATGATAAGTCTTTTTGTTTGACTGCCTGCTTAGTACCGGATAAAAACGGTGATAAAGGTTTCTTGCAAACCCCTTGCTTCTCACCTTGGCGCACAGTGGTAGTAAGTGATGACGCAAGGAATATCCTTGCCAGTAAGCTGATTCTGAATCTGAATGAGCCTTGCAGATATGCAGATACATCTTGGATTAAGCCGATGAAATATATCGGTGTATGGTGGGAGATGTTTATCGGGACAGGGAAAGATTGGGCATACAGCAGTTATAATCGTGCAAAACCGGGAGTGACCGATTATAGCAAACTGACTCCTAATGGGCGTCATGCGGCCAATACCGATAATGTAAAAAGATATATTGACTTTGCTGCCAAACATGGTTTTGACGCCGTATTGGTGGAGGGATGGAACGAAGGTTGGGAAGACTGGACGGCTTATACTAAAAATCGCCAGTTTAGTTTTACTTCTCCCTATCCGGATTTCGATGTAGATGAATTGCAGCGGTATGCCCATGAAAAGGGGGTGCGTGTAATGATGCATCATGAAACGTCTGCCAATGCCGCTGATTATGAACGACAATTGGATGATGCTTTCAAATTTATGGTGAATCATGGTTATAATGCAGTAAAAACGGGTTATGTAGGCCCTATAATTCCGCGTTGCGAATATCATGCTTCGCAATGGATGAATAATCATTATATACATGTGGCAAAGCGCGCAGCGGATTTTAATATTATGGTAAACAGTCACGAAGCTGTACGTCCTACGGGGTTGTGCCGTACTTATCCAAACTGGTTGGCGCAGGAATCTGCCCGTGGAACCGAATTTGAATCAATGGGCGGTAATCCGGTGGATCACACTACTATTTTACCTTTTACCCGTTTAATGGGCGGACCGATGGATTATACTCCGGGTATCTTTCAGGGAGATTTGAGTTATTACGAGAACGGTTATAAAAAGGATCAGCAGGCACGTACTACATTGGCCCGTCAATTGGCTTTGTATTGTACTATGTATAGTCCGCTTCAAATGGCTGCGGATTTGCCTGAGAATTACGAACGTTTTATAGATGCATTCCAGTTTATCAAGGATGTGGCGGTAGATTGGGATGAAAGCAGGTATTTGGAAGCCGAACCGGGTGATTATATCACTGTAGCACGACGTGCCAAAGGTACAAATAATTGGTTTGTAGGCTGTACGGCCGATGAGAATGGGCATGTATCCAATCTTAAACTTGATTTTTTGATTCCCGGTAAGAAGTATATCGCTACTGTTTATGCCGATGCAAAAGATGCCGATTGGAAGAAAAATCCGCAGGCTTATGTTATTCGCAAAGGGATTGCTACTTCCAAAACCAAACTGAAACTTAGGGCGGCTTCGGGTGGAGGCTATGCCATCAGTTTGATAGAAGTGCAAGATAAAGCAGAGTTAAGGAAAATGAAAAGTTTACCAACTAATATTTATTGAAAAATGAGACGAATAAGATTATGTAAATTCAATGCTTTACTTCTCTTGGCAGGACTATGCGTGATGGGCAGTTGTGCCGAAGACGAATTACCGGCACCGATGAAGAAAGCGCGGACTGTGGTAAAACTTACGGCAGATTGGTCGGAATGTTCTTCGCCAGCACCGGCGAAATATATGGTGCGTATAGGCAATGAGACACAGGAAGTAACCGGTAATGTAAATAGTTTTTTATTGCTCTCCACAAGTGATTATGACATGGTGGCGTATAATGAACCGCAAGGAGTTACTGTTAACGGTAATATAGCTACCCTGAATACGGTAACTACAAGGAGTGAGGGAAGTTCTGTCGTTACAGGTAATCCCGATGATTTGTTTTCTGTTTCGGAGGATTTAGTACAGGATGAACTACTTGCTTTGACAGGAGACACATTGCGGCTGACTGTAAAGATGCAACAGCGTACACGTCAAGTTAATATAACAATGGATACCGATGTGGAGAGTATTAAATCGGTGACAGGTATGCTGGATAATGTAGTATCGAGTATAGACCTGACTACCGGTGAACTGCTGAGTGTGGCTAAAGCTTCTGTCAGTTTTACTGCGTCACCGGTAGCAGAAGGTGAGGCAAGAATGCGGCTCAAAGGCACTGTGCGTCTATTAGGGGTATCTCAAGAAAAAGCACAGCGGCAGATAATGACGGTGAAGATAACTAAAGAAGATGAAACAACTGAGACAATAACTACCGACCTTACTGAAGTATTGTCTAAACTTGACGAAGGCGGTAATACGCCGTTGGATATAGAAGGAAGAGGCGGGTTCAACGGTAAGGTCATGACTTGGGTTGTGGAAGAAAAAGGATATTTAGATTGGTTAAAATAATTAAGAACTTTAAAGATTTAAGCAATGAAAAAGAAAACATGTTTTGTTATGCTGGCTGCTTTGATGCTGGCAGGTTGTAGCAATGAAATAGAAGAACAGGTAATGGATAGCAGACGGGTACCACTGCAAATAAATGGTGATATCAATATGCTTATGACACGTGCGGCAGATGACCATTGGGATGCGAATGACGCTATCGGTGTGTATATGGTAAGTGCAGATAATAGCATAGTAGGTGGTGTAAGTAATTATCGTTATGTAGTAATTGATAAGGACAATGGTAATTTTTCTCCTGACGGGGAAGCTAATACGGCTTATTTTCCCGAAAGTGATGATGTTGTGAATGTAGTGGCTTATTATCCGCAAGGAAATGTAGTTGATAATAAATTATCGTTGGATTTAGCTAATCAGGATGAGCAGCCACGTATAGATTTAATGTCAGCAAAAGCAGAAGGTGCAAGTAAAAATAATCCTACTATTAATCTTGGATTTAAACATCGTTTGACTAAACTTTTTTTTGTAATAGAAGGTGATGTCAATACCGATGGTATAAAAGCTACAATAGGCAATCAATATACTAAGATTCAGTATGATATTTTGAATGATAATTTGTTGATTGCTGATGAGAGTAAACAAGAAAACATAGTTATGAAATATTGGAATTTGGATAATTATCGTTTTACAGAAGCTATTGTGTTACCCAATGAAGAAAACAATAGTGCAGTAGATCGTGAATTGACATTTCAATTGAATGAAAAAATATTTAAAGCGACGATTAGTAGCAGTACTAAATTTGAAGCTGGTAAGAAGTATACTTATAAAGTTAAATTTGAAACAACTCCTTCAGGAAATTTAAATGTAAGTATTACAGGAGTAAGCATTAAGAATTGGGACGATGGTGAAATAAGTGATGGTAATATAATAGTTCCTGGAACATTGAAATTTGATAAATTATACTTGGCAAGTGGTTTCACGGATTGGGGACAGCCGTATGAAATGACGAGAAGCGAAGATGGGAAAACCTTTACTTGGACAGGAAATGTAACCGGTGATAACCAAGAAATGAAATTTACCCTTCTTCAACAAAGTATTTCTGGAGATGTACAATTAATGCCTAATATGAGTGGAACAACTAATAAAAATGTAGAATTAAATGTGGAAATGGATGCATATCCTGTGATATATTATGATAAAGGAGAAAATGACCCCATTAAACGTGATAATAAGTGGGTGATAAAAGAAAAAGGTACATATACTGTCACTGTTAAAGTGGAAACTATGAAAGTAAAAGTAGAAAAGTTAGATGATGTTGTTTATTTGGTTGGAACTGCTTTAACTGGCGGTTATGAATTGAAAAAAGCTCCTTATTTTACAAAAAATAGCGAAGGAAAATATGAATTGACGGTCAACTTGCATGAGGGTGACTTTAAAATACTCTCCAAAATAGAATATATTGATTCTAATTATGATTATTATGCTCCTGGGGAAAATACTCCATTTGTACCAGGAAGTAACATGAGTGTAGATTATCGTCAGGCGAATGGTAAAGATTACAAATGGCAAGTAACGGCAGACCAAACCGGTACTTATAAACTTACTCTGAATACTGCCGATAAGACATTAACCGCAGAGAAATATAATCAGCAATAACTGAATTGGTTAGGGTGAAATAGTAGTTTTCAGGATTTTATAAAAAGCTTATATCCTCATTCATAAATACATGTCTATATTAACGGAATAATCTATGGATGAGGATATTTTTTGTACTATTAAAAGCCTTTTAATAAAGGCTCATATAGTAAAGGGGCGGGGAGGTATAATCAAGGAATAGACATAGGTTATACAAACTGTCAGTTAGTGATATGAATTCAGATAAATCATACAGATTAATTTATTATTTACTTAAACAGGTACTTTTGAATATGAAACAAACTTTTCAAATGATAGTATTGGTAACTTGTGCGTTGTTTATGGCACTGACGGTGCAAGCGCAGAATGCTACCAAGGTTTACCAACAGGTTTCTCCGGACAATAATGTCCATCTTTCTTTTGAACTGCAAGAAAAAGGCAAACCCTCTTATTCTTTACAATACAAGAAATCTCAGGTTATCAATCCCAGTACCTTGGGTCTTGAACTGAACGGGCAGGAAAGCTTGCAGGAGGGGTTTGAAGTAGTAAATACCTCTACATCTTCGTTCGATGAAACTTGGCAACCGGTGTGGGGAGAGAATAAGGATATACGTAATCATTATAACGAACTGCTGGTGGAACTGAAGCAAACATCGACCGGCCGTTTTATGAATCTTCGTTTCCGCGTGTACGACGATGGGATAGGCTTTCGTTACGAATTCCCTCAGCAGAGGAATTTGGTCTATTTCGTTGTCAAGGAGGAACATTCGCAGTTTGCCATGAGCGGTGACCATACTGCATGGTGGATTCCGGGAGATTATGATACACAAGAATATGATTATACGGAGTCTAAACTTTCCGAAATCCGCGGGTTGCTGCAAGGCGCTGTCAGCGGTAATGCTTCGCAGACTGTTTTCTCGCCTACCGGTGTGCAGACTTCCCTTCAGATGAAAACGGCCGAAGGACTTTATATCAATTTGCACGAGGCTGCGTTGGTTGATTATTCATGTATGCATCTTAATCTGGATGATAAGAATTTAATATTCGAATCATGGCTGACTCCGGATGCGGTAGGAAACAAAGCATATATGCAGAGTCCTTGCCATACTCCTTGGCGTACGGTGATGGTGAGTGACGACGCACGGAAGATATTGGCATCGAATCTTATTCTTAACCTGAATGAGCCTTGTAAATATGAAGATACTTCTTGGATTAAGCCGGTGAAGTACATCGGTGTGTGGTGGGAAATGATTGCCGGTGGAAAGCCATGGGCGTATACTTGGGATATTCCTTCGGTGAAACTCGGTGAAACGGATTATACCGGGGTGAAACCCAACGGGGTCCATCCGGCTAACAATGCTAATGTAAAGAAGTATATTGATTTTGCCGCCGAACATGGCTTCGACCAAGTATTGGTGGAAGGCTGGAATATTGGTTGGGAAGATTGGTTTGGCAATTCTAAAGATTATGTTTTCGACTTCCAAACTCCTTATCCCGATTTTGATATTAAAATGCTGAATGAATATGCTCATTCAAAAGGGGTGAAACTGATGATGCACCACGAAACATCATCCTCTGTACGTAACTACGAACGGCATATGGAAGCGGCTTATCAGCTGATGAATAAATATGGATATAACTCGGTCAAGAGTGGTTATGTGGGGAATATAATTCCCCGTGGAGAACATCATTACGGACAGTGGCTTAATAATCATTATCTGTATGCTGTGACTGAAGCTGCGAAGCATCGTATCATGGTTAATGCCCATGAGGCAGTACGTCCTACGGGACTTTGCCGCACGTATCCAAACCTGATTGGTAATGAGTCTGCCAGAGGTACGGAATACGAGGCTTTTGCCGGTAACAAACCTTTTCATACCACTGTGCTTCCGTTTACTCGTCTGCAAGGCGGCCCGATGGATTATACCCCTGGTATTTTCGAAATGGATATGAATAAATTGAATCCCAACAGTCATTCTCATGTAAACTCCACCCTTGCGCGTCAACTGGCATTGTATGTCACTATGTATAGCCCTTTGCAAATGGCTGCCGACCTTCCGGAGAATTACGAACGTTTTATGGATGCTTTTCAGTTCATCAAGGATGTAGCGGTAGATTGGGATGAAAGCCGTTATCTTGAAGCCGAACCGGGACGTTATATTGTGGTTGCCCGTAAGGCTAAGGGAACGGATAATTGGTTTGTAGGCTGCACCAGTAACGAGGACGGTCATATTTCAGCATTGAAGTTGGACTTCCTTGATAAGGATAAGAAGTATATTGCCACTGTCTATGAAGACAGTAAGGATGCCCATTATCGAACTAATCCTCAAGCTTATACCATTCGGAAAGGAATTGTGTCGGCCAAATCTGTATTGAAAATGAAAGCAGCGCCGGGTGGCGGTTATGCTATCAGTATCATGGAAGTTACGGATAAGGCTGCAATGAAAGGAGTGAAGAATCTGAAATAATATTTTAATTGAAACATTGGATGCCCAATGAATGGATTTAAGAAATCTTCTTCTCAAAAGAAACCCTTGTTGCAAGGGTTTCTTTTGGATTTTAAAAAGGGGAAAACAATTATTTGTTTGGTTGCCCTACTAATGCTGGCAACCGCAAAGACTTCAGCGTCCGATAATAATCCGGTTGCCAACCCTGAAGCGGTGGTGATTTGCGGAAAAGCGCGCTTCACTGTTCTTACACCGGAAATGATTCGCATTGAATACAGTGCTAAAGGTATATTTGAGGACCAAGCTACGTTTACCGTAACCAATCGTAGGCTGAAGGTGCCACGTTTCAGGAAGAGGGAAGACAATACGTATTTGTATATAGTTACCGATAAGGTAAGGTTGAAATATCGCAAAAGTACAAATCCGGTGACAACTCCTGCCTCTCCTGAAAATCTGACCATAACTATCGATAACAATGGATGTGAGTCTGTGTGGTATCCCGGTAAATCAGATTCGTTGAATCTTAAAGGTACCTGCCGCACTCTTGACGGAAGTAATGGAGATAATAAGCGTGCCGAAATGGAGAACGGATTGATATCACGTTCCGGATGGGCTGTCATAGACGATTCATGGGCTGCCATACGCTCTGACGGTGGGCGTTCTTATGCTCTCCGGCCCAATGCGGATATGGAGTTTGACTGGTGGGCGGAACGCTCCGATACGGATGCTCTTGACATCTATTATCTGGGTTATGGTAATGATTATAAGAAAGCTATTTCCGACTACACTAAAATTGCGGGTAAGATACCATTGCCGCCCGATTATGTATTCGGATATTGGTATAGCAAATACTCTGCTTATTCGGCAGATGACTACCGCCGGATTATGTCTGAAATCAAGGATAATAAGATTCCTGCCGATGTAATGATTCTGGATATGGATTGGCACTGGAACGTAGGAAATGGACAATCCGGAGATAAAGGTGGTTGGACAGGATGGTCGTGGAATACCAATCTGATACCGAATCCTAAGGGCTTGCTCCGGGATATCCATGATAATAATTTTAAGATTGCCCTTAATCTTCATCCTGCCGACGGTATAAACAAGAATGAATCGCCTGTCTATTTCGCGGCAATGAACTCGGAACTTAATGGTAAGTATCTTAACGACAAAAAAGATAATATCTCTTGGAGCATTGACTATACGGACTTTACAAAATCATTCTTTAAAAATATCATCCATAATCACGAAAGTGAGGGAGTTGACTTCTGGTGGATTGACTGGCAGCAACATCTTACAAGCAATAATACTTACGGATTGAGTGAAACATTCTGGTGCAATCATGTATTCTTTAACGATATGGCGAGAAAACGTACAGACCGCAGACCTGTAATTTTCCACCGTTGGGGAGGCTTGGGCAGCCATCGTTATCAGATTGGTTTTTCGGGCGATGCTCTTATAAACTTTCAGACTCTTGGCTTCCAACCTTATTTTACGGCTACAGCTTCGAATGTAGGGTATGGTTATTGGGGGCACGATCTTGGCGGACATGCATTCACAGATGAGAGTATTGTAAATGATCCGGAACTTGTACTTCGTTGGATACAATTCGGAGTGTTTACACCGATTTTCCGTACACATGCGACAAACGATGCACGCATAGAACGTCGAATTTGGAAGTTTGATAATTTTCCGACGATGCTTGAGGCGGTACGGCTTCGCTACTCGCTTTTTCCCTATCTCTACACTATGGCCCGTAAAGCTTATGATACCGGTATATCTGTTTGCCGTCCTCTGTATTATGAATATCCGGAGAGTGAGGAAGCTTATGTTTATGAGAACGAGTATTTTTTCGGTGATGATATCCTTGTAGCTCCTATCACTGAAGCTGCTGTTGATGGTATCAGTGCCAAGGAAATCTGGTTTCCTGAAGGAAAATGGTGGAGCGTATCTACCAATGAACTTATTGAGGGACCGTGTAAAAAGGTTATGAATTTCACACACGAGCAAATACCCTATTTTTTCAGACAAGGGGCTATCATACCCTACAACCCTCCTACTGTAATGAATGTTACCGAACGTCCGGATAATCTAATCCTGAATATTGTAGCCGGTTCTGATGGTGAAGGTTCTTTATATGAAGACAGTGGAGATAATAGTGATTATGCCACTATGTACTCTACAACAGCTCTGAAACAAATAGCTGATGGAAATAGAGGTAAGTATATTATTTCTGCACGTCGGGGTAATTATAAGGGTGGCGTGTCTGTACGTTCATATACGTTGCGGATATTTGATACTGCCGCACCCGTATCCGTAAAGGTGAACGGTAATACTGCTGTATCGTATGTTTATGACAAAGATAAAAGATGTACTACGGTCGAGGTTCCTGCCATAAAATGCTCCACAGGAGTTAAAGTTGAAGTTATCTATTCGAAAGAATAGATAACACTGCTGGGACTAAGTGCCCAGCAGTGCCATGATATAGAAACTTCCCTTTTCATAACTCAACTCATCCAGCATGTTTACGTC
>ENA-OOWN01001207-OOWN01001207.1-human-gut-metagenome-genome-assembly--contig:-NODE-1207-length-19855-cov-3.974697_pt1 | contig 19855 bp, 15 predicted proteins | sample MGYA00241406_ERZ501319 | MGnify/ENA primary metagenome ERZ501319 (study PRJEB25962, sample SAMEA2042734) | human gut metagenome | biome: human gut; feature: human-associated habitat; material: faeces... | reverse complement strand
GCCACGGCCGATGCCGCAGGAACGGGCTCGCGTCCACTTTCGTGGCAATAATCTTTTAATATGTAAAATTCTTTATTCCAAATGAAAAAAATCATTCTTGCTGCAACCATATTGTTGGCCGTTACGGGCGATGTGTGCGCCCAGCGTGACACCACTAGCCGCACGCTCGGCAATATCGTAGTGACAGGCACACGCTCTACGACAGACGTGCGCCATCTGCCGCAGACCATTTCGGTGGTTGGCCGACGGACGCTGACGGAGAACCGGCGCATGAACGTGCTGCCCACGCTGGCCGAGCAAGTGCCCGGACTGTTTGTCACGTCGCGCTCGATGATGGGCTATGCCGTCAGTGACGGTGCCGCCGGAGGCATCAGCCTGCGCGGACTGGGCAGCGGCGACGGACGCATGATGGTACTTGTTGACGGCCATCCGCAGTATCAAGGCATATTCGGCCATTCGATAAGCGATTCTTACCAGACAATGATGGCCGAGCGGGTGGAGGTGTTGCGCGGCCCGGCTTCGATGCTTTACGGCTCGAACGCCATGGGCGGAGTTGTCAACATAGTGACCCGCCGTATGCGCGCCGACGGCGTGAAGACCGACATCAACCTCGGCGCAGGTTCTTACGGCACGTTCCAAGGAGAGTTTACCAACCGCGTGAGAAGCGGAAAGTTTTACAGCGTTCTTTCCGGACAATACGGGCGTAGCGACAATAACCGTCCGCACATGGGCTTCGAGCAGTATGGCGGATACCTGAAGCTGGGCTATGACTTCTCGCCACACTGGACGGCATACGCCGACGTCAACGTGACCCATTTCAACGCTTCGTATCCCGGCAGCACGCACGACCCCGTGGCGGGGGCGCGCCAGTGGATAACGCGCGGTGTTGCGTCGGCCGTGGTTGAGAACCATTACGGCAACACGTCGGGTGCTATAAGTGTTTATCACAACTTCGGGCGGCATAAAATCAATGACGGATACCACGTTGACGACCCTACCGACCAGCCGCCGACGGACTATTTCATGTCGAAAGACGCGCTGACCGGATTCTCCGTTTACCAAAGCGCGACGTTTTTCGAGGGCAACCGTGTCACCGTGGGGCTTGACTATCAGCACATATACGGCCGCGCTTGGAACGAGGACATGACAACACGCTCACTGACAGGCATAATCGGCCATCACCACGAGAATGAGATTGCCGGTTACGTTGACTTCCGCCAAGACCTTTTCCGCTGGCTTACCGTTGACGCGGGAGTGCGCATTGACCACCATTCACAGAGCGGAACCGAGTGGGTGCCGCAGGGAGGACTGGTGTTCCGGGTTGTCCGCGACGGCGAGCTGAAGGCAATGGTGAGCAAAGGTTTCCGCAATCCTACGATACGCGAGATGTATCTTTTCCCGCCTGCTAACGAGGACTTACGTCCTGAACGCATGATGAACTATGAGCTGTCATGGAAGCAACGGCTGATGGACGGTGCTTTCTCATACGGCCTGAACCTGTTTTATATCAACGGCGACAACATAATCCAAAGGGTGCCGGCAGGCGGAGGAATGAAGAATATCAATACCGGCGCGATAGAAAACAGCGGTGTCGAGGCTGAGTTTGCGTGGCGCCCGAACGCCAGTTTCGGCCTGAAAGGTAATTACAGTTTCCTGCACATGCACAACAAAGTTGTCGCGTCGCCGGAGCATAAGGCATATATCGGCGCGGATTACCGCGCCGGACGGTGGACATTGGCCGGCGGACTGCAATATGTCGACGGCCTGTATACACAGGTAGGGACGGACGAGCGGCAGGAAAATTTCCTCTTGTTGAACGCCACTGCGGCTTACAGGGTATTGCCGTGGCTCAACGTCTGGGCGAAAGGCGAAAACCTGTTGGCGCAGAAATATGAGATAAACTATGGCTACCCGATGCCTAAGGCGACATTCATGGGTGGCGTGAACATAAATATTTAATATGTAGTTAAAGAATTTAAAGAAGTCAGGGAAGTAAAGCAAGTCTTTGTTTTTTCATGCTAAAATTAAGTAAGGACTTTAAACTTTATGCGTTTTTTTGAATCTAAAAAATAACGGCTCGGATTCTCAAGTGAGTGAAACGAGCGGTGACTACTTTAAATTCTACGACTTTAAAAAAAATCAAAGCGATGGGAATAGGTATGCCGGAAATACTCGTTATCGCCCTGATAGTACTACTGTTGTTCGGCGGTAAAAAGATACCCGAGCTGATGAAAGGCTTGGGCAAGGGCGTGAAGAGCTTTAAAGACGGAATGAACGGTAAGCTGGACGAAGAACAGGGAGAGCCGAAAGAGCAGAAGACGAAAGATGAATGACGACGGCGCGCTGACGTTCTGGGAACATCTTGATGTGCTGCGCGGCAGCATCATCCGTATGTTGGCGGCCGCCGTGGTTGCAGGTGTCGTGGCTTTCGTGTTTAAGGACTGGCTTTTCGGCGTGGTGCTTGCGCCAGCCGACGGCGGTTTTGTTACGTACAGGTTGCTGGGCATAGAGCCTTTTACGATAAACCTGATTAACACCGGACTTACCGAACAGTTCATGATACACATGAAGATGGCGCTTGTCGCCGGCGTGCTCATCGCCTCACCTTATATATTATATGTGCTGTTCCGTTTCATTTCGCCTGCGCTTTATGACAACGAGCGGCGTTATTCTGTGAGATTGACCGTCGCGGCATACGTGATGTTCCTCGTGGGGCTGCTTGTCAATTACTTTGTCATTTTCCCGTTGACAGTCCGTTTCCTCGGCACTTACTCCGTCAGTGTCGACGTAGAGAACATGCTGACGATCAGTTCGTATGTAGACACGCTGACGATGATGAGCCTCGTGTTCGGCATTGTATTTGAAATACCGGTTATCAGTTGGCTTCTGGCCCGTTTCGGATTGCTCAAGGCCGAGTGGATGAGCCGCTATCGGCGTGGTGGCAATTGTTGTGGTGGCTGCGATAATTACGCCTACGTCTGATGTTTTTACTCTGCTTATAGTGTCGCTGCCCATTTGGCTGTTGTATGAGTTCAGCGTGGTGATAGTAAAGCATACCTACCCCAAACCCCTCCCGAAGGGAAGGGCTTTGAAATGACTTTGTGGTGAAAATAAGGTAATATGATAATATAATAGGTTGCCACCCTGCATTGAGTGATTAAAACTCCCTCCCTTGGGGAGGGTGGGGTGGGTGTCAAAAACATTATGAATTTATGCTAAGAAAAATCAGAACGACGCTTGCGCTTATGGTGTTCGTGCTTATAACGTTGCTGTTCTTGGACGTTACGGGCACGCTGCACAAGTATTTCGGGTGGCTTGCCAGCATTCAGTTTTGGCCGGCCTTGCTCGCGATGCACGTAGGTGTTGTCGCCATGCTGGTGGTGCTCACCCTTGTGTTCGGCCGCATTTACTGCTCTGTTATCTGTCCTCTCGGTGTCATGCAGGACATCATTTCGCGCCTGCACGGCATGAGGAAGAAGAACAGGTTTACTTACTCAAAGGAGAAGCGGTGGCTGCGCTATACGGTGCTGGCGGTGTTCGTCGCTTCGGCCGTGGCCGGGGTGAACGCCGTTGTGTCGCTGCTTGCGCCGTACAGTTCATACGGACGCATCGCAAGCAGCCTGATGAAGCCGGTTTATGAGGCTGGAAACAACGTGTTGGCGGCTATCGCCGAGCATTTTAACAGCTATGCTTTTTACAGCGTTGATGTATGGATGAGAAGTCTGCCCACTCTCATTGTTGCCTCGGTGACGCTCGTCGTCATAGCAGTTCTTGCTTGGCGTGGCGGCAGGACGTATTGCAACACTATCTGCCCTGTGGGCACTATACTTAGTTTTCTTGCCCGTTTCTCGTGGTTCAAGGTGCGCATCGACGGCTCTAAGTGCGTAAGCTGCGGCCTGTGTACGAAGAATTGCAAGGCGTCAGCCATTGATTTCAAGAATCATAAGATAGATTACGGCCGCTGTGTAGTGTGCGGCGACTGTATAGGCAAGTGCAACAAGGGCGCTATAAGCCTCTCACATAGCCTCTCACGTCAGGACGAACAAAGGCAGGCAAGCCAAAGCTCCCCCAGTGGGGGAGTTGATGGGGCTGGCCGCCGCTCGTTCCTTATCGGGCTGGCTGTTGCTGCAACAGGCACAGCCTTGGCGCAAGAGAAGAAAAAAGTGGATGGCGGATTGGCGGCCATCGAGGACAAGATAGCGCCTGAAAGGCTTACTCCGATAACGCCTCCCGGCTCTTTGTCGGCTCGACATTTTGCCCAGCACTGTACGGCTTGCCAGCTTTGCGTGTCTACATGTCCCAACGGCGTGCTTCGTCCGTCCACAAGTTTGTCTTCGTTCATGCAGCCCACGGTGTCTTACGAGCGTGGATACTGCCGGCCGGAGTGTACCAAATGCGGCGAAGTTTGTCCCACCGGGGCAATCAAACCGATTACCCGGGCGGATAAGTCGGCAATACAAGTCGGCCATGCGGTATGGATTAAGGATAATTGCGTGCCTTTGACAGACGGCGTGGAGTGTGGAAACTGCGCTCGGCATTGCCCTACCGGAGCAATCACTATGGTGCCGATAGATTCCGCCGACGAGCGTTCGTTAAGGATACCTGTCGTAAACGAGGCTCGTTGCATCGGTTGCGGAGCGTGCGAGAATTTGTGCCCGGCGCGTCCGTTCAGCGCGATTTACGTTGAGGGACACGAGATGCATAGGGAGGTTTAAGTTAAAAGTGAAAAACGAAAAGTGAAAAATTAAATTGCAGGTTAATTCTAATTTTCATGTAAGAAAATAAGACTTGAAAACCAGCCTTTGGTTGACCACCGTGCAAAAGGCGGTCTTTCGCATGGTAAAAGGCTGCCTTTGAGGCTTTAAAACACGGTCTTTCAGACGATGAAAGGCTGCCTTTTGGAACGTAAGATGTAAGACATTGACGCACAGTTGGTTATGATGTATAAATTAAAAGGTTAGAATATTGGTGGAGAAGGTGTGTTTGCAATGAAGCGACAGATAACCTGCAAGGCATTTGTCTTTAACTTCTTTGACTACCTATAACTACTTTAACTACTTAATATTATGGCAAAAGACATATCAAGACGTAATTTCCTGAAGGTTCTTGGCGGTGGAGCCGTGGCATCATCGGCATTGCTCGCGGCATGCAAGGAAGACAAAAAGACAACGGTTAAGCGGCAGGAACCGGCAAAGGGAAAGATGACATACAGGGTTAATCCTAACAACAACGACCGCGTTTCGTTGCTCGGTTACGGCATGATGCGCCTGCCTGACAAGAACGAGGGCAAAGACCCGTCGACCGGGACGGGTGAAATGGAGATTGACCAAGACATGGTAAACCGCCAGGTTGACTATGCGATAGAGCATGGAGTCAACTATTTTGACACGTCACCGGCCTATTGCCAAGGTAAGTCGGAGCGTGCTACTGGCATTGCCTTGAGCCGCCATAAGCGGTCGGAATACTTTATTGCCACGAAGATGTCGAACTTTTCGGAGGAGACATGGAAGCGCGAAGCGTCAATTGAAATGTTCGAAAACTCGTTGAAAGAACTTCAGGTAGATTATATCGACTACCTTTTGCTGCACTCGATAGGGCAGGGCAAGGATGCGCTTGGCATGTTCAACAGCCGCTATATGGACAACGGCATACTCGACTGGCTCGTGGAGCAGAAGCGCAAGGGGCGCATCCGCAACCTCGGCTTCTCGTACCACGGCGACGTGAAGATTTACGACATGCTGCTAAAGTGGCACGACGAGGGCCGCTACCACTGGGACTTCGTGCAGATAGAGCTTAACTATCTGGACTGGAACTATGCCGACGAAATAAACAAACGCAATACTGACGCGGTGTATCTCTATGGTGAATTGAAGAAGCGCGGCATACCGGCGGTTATCATGGAACCGCTTTTGGGCGGCCGTTTGGCCAATGTTCCAGACAACATCGTGGCCAAGATGAAGCAACGTGAGCCGGAGCAAAGCGTGGCTTCATGGGCTTTCCGTTTCGCCGGAACGCCCGACGGAGTGCTCACCGTGCTGTCAGGAATGACGTATATGGAGCATCTTCGCGAGAACCTTTGTACTTATTCGCCCCTTAAGCCGTTGACCGACGAGGAACAGAAGTTCCTCATGGAGATTGCCGGCGACATATACAACCTGAAGACAATACCCTGCAACGATTGCAAATACTGTATGCCTTGTCCTTACGGTATTGATATTCCGGGCGTGCTTCTGCATTACAACAGGTGCATAAAGGAAGGCAACATGCCCAACAAAGGCAATCAAGACCCTGATTACAGGCGTGCGCGCCGCGCCTTCCTGATAGGTTACGACCGCAGCGTTCCGCGTCTTCGCCAGGCCAGCCACTGCATAGGCTGCGGCCAATGCGTTGACCATTGTCCGCAGGGAATTAACATCCCGAAGGAGATGCACCGCATTGACGAGTTCGTGGAAATGCTCAAGCAGGACGTGTGATTTAGCAGACAAGTTGACAAGTGACGAGTAGACAAGCGATATGTCATGTCTGTTATGTCAGGTTGTGATGAGAAAATGTATATGGAAGAACTGAAAAACATTCTTATGTCAGGCGTTTGCCGCGGCATTGTCCGCTCTGTTTCGGGCGATATACGCAGGTTTGAGCGCCGTGGAGTGGCCGACCTTTTCAGCCTCGTTACGGACGAGCCGGAGTTTCTGCGCGGAGCGTCAGTTGCCGACAAGGTGATAGGTCGCGGCGCGGCACTGCTCCTTGTGAAGGGCGGCGCACGGCGGGTTTACGCCGAGGTAGTCAGTTCGGGCGCGCTCGAAGTGCTGCGGCGGGCGGATGTCGAGGTGTCTTTCGGCAAGGAAGTGCCCAACATCATCAACCGCGCGGGCACCGACATCTGTCCCGTAGAGAAGCTCACGGACGGCGTGGAGTCGCCCGACGAGGCGTATCTGATGATAAAAGAGTTTCTGACACCCACCCCAACTCCCCTCCCGAAGGGAGGGGCTGTAATTGCCTTCAAGGGTGGATGCAAGACGTAATAAGTATGAATAATATAAAGTAAGACTTTTATTGACAAAGCATTTCAAGTCCCCTCCCTTGGGGAGTGGCTTGGGGTGGGTACCAAATTAAACATCAATAACAACAATGGAAACAACATCTGCATCGGCGGTTTGCTCGTTGAGCTACCGCGACAGCCGTGCCTACATGATGGCCGCGCTGTTCGTTGTGGGCAACATCGTGTTGCCCCAGTTGTGCCACTTGGTGCCGCAGGGCGGCTTAGTGTGGCTCCCCATCTATTTCTTCACGCTCGTAGCGGCCTATAAGTTCGGCCTCACGGCAGGTCTCTTGACGGCCATTGCTTCGCCGGTTGTCAACAGCCTGATCTTCGGTATGCCGGCCTCAGCGTCGCTGCCCATCATCCTCATCAAGTCGGTATTGCTCGCCTTGGCTGCCGCTTTCATAGCTTCGCGCGTGCGCGGCGTTGTTCTTTGGGCTGTTGCTTTGGCCGTAGTGGCCTACCAAGGGATAGGAATGCTGGCCGAGTGGGGCATGACAGGTTCGTTCACGGCTGCTCTTCAAGACATCCGTTTGGGCTGGCCGGGCATCCTCGTGCAAATCATCGGCGGTTACGCCGTTATGAAGTATGTACGCGTAAAGATGTAAATAAGGTGGCGCGTAACCGTCATAAGTTTCTTTTCAAGCGGTCTTTGGTTATGCCAAAGGCCGCTTCCCTTTTTACAATAGGCAATTTGCTGACAGTTAACATGTTACATTTGACATTCCAAAAGGCCGTCTTTCAGCTTGCGAAAGATGGCCTTTTAGCGTCTGATTAACGGTCTTTCGCAGCGTGAAAGGCCGTTAATCAGATGTTGGAAGATTTTTGTATTTATGTAAGCATGATGTTTGTCGGAATGGAAATATGATATAATCATCAATGATAATATTGTATTTTACGGATAAAAGTATTATATTTGCAATGTAATTATCATTATATAATAACCTGCTTATGCAAACGTTTAAGGCCATATCGTTTCCTAATGCAGTGAATGGGAAGTCGAAAGTAGTATCGATTTCTTTTGCAGAGAAAGAAAAAGACTTGTTTCATGTTGCGAATAAATTGTCAAGTCATGAAATAAGGTCTATTGTTGGTATTGATAGTTATGCGGAATTGTGTAAGATAGCGGAAGATGAAAAACGCAGTTTGAGCCAACAGGTGAAATATTTGCTGAAAAAAAGGCTGGGTTCAACAGATTTTGTATTGGCAGCTTCAGACGTTACGTTTAAAAATAGTAAAGGAGTTCCATTTCAGAGGTGGTATCCATATATTGAAGGGTATTCGCTCGATTTTGTCAAGGCTTTGATTTCAAAATACTTGAAGCGTAAATGTATTATTTATGAGCCTTTTGCCGGAACTGGAACTACTGTGTTCGCTTCAGACAGCTTAGGGTATGATACTTATTATTCTGAGGTTAATCCGTTTCTGCAGTTTCTTATAGATACAAAAATTAAAGTCTTGAATTTAAGCTATGCAGAAAGAAATGTACTACGTGATGCAATTTTGGAGGAAAAGGAAAAGCTGTTGGTTTTTGATGCAGAGGCAGATGGAGGTTTGAAGCGTTCTTATGCTGCCGTTTTCAAGAAAAGTGTTTATTTCCCGCAGGATAATTTTGATAAGATATTGCGTGCTAAGACTTTTTTGCGAAAGATGCCGGATTGCTTGGCTAGGGATTTGCTTCAAGTCGCAGTGCTTTCTTCGCTTATTCCGTCGTCATTTTTAAAGAAACAAGGAGATTTGAGGTTTAAGACAAAGAAGGAGTTGTCTAAAGGTGTCGATGGTTTTGATGCAATCTTGTCAAACTGTATTGATATGATTTGTGAAGATTTGGGAGATGATGAAGGTCTTGTTATAAACCACGTGCATTGTTGCGTCACGTCGAATGCTAAAGATATTAAGGATGCGGATTGTGAAAAAATAGGGTGTGTTTTAACAAGTCCTCCATATCTGAACGGAACTAATTATATACGAAACACAAAGCTGGAATTGTGGTTCATGGAAAGCATTAGCTCTGAGGCAGACTTGAGAATATATCGTGACCAAATGCTTACTAGTGGCATAAACGACGTTAAGTTGTCAAACGTTCCCGGAACAGACATAATGAAGGCTAGCCCGTTGTTGTCTGAGACGGTAGCCAAACTCAGGGATACGGCTTATGATGCAAGAATACCACAGATGGCATTGTGCTATTTTTCAGAGATGTACACGGTCTTTTCCGGTTTGAAGGATAAATTGGAGGTTGGCTCATTCGTCTTTATTGACATCGGTGACTCTGTTTTTAACAATGTCCATGTAAGGACTGACGACATACTGATAGAACTGTTGGTTACGCTTGGTTACGAGGTGGTTGAAAAGAAAAAACTTCGTGAGCGACGTTCTCGTGGAGGAATGGTAATATCTCAGGTGCTGATATGTTTAAGGTATAATCCTGTTTCATGGGGATGTATGTGGTCTGAGTTCAAAGATAACCTGCCTCATCAAAAACTTCCATATTCAAAGAAAAATTGGGGTAATGCCAATCACTCACTCTGTTCTTATCAAGGTAAGCTTAAGCCAGCTATAGCTTATCACTTAATAAAGACGTTCCTTCCGAATAATGGTGTATTGTTTGACCCATTTTGCGGCGTGGGAACGATTCCTTTTGAAGCTGCTCTTAATGGTGTAAAGGCTTACGGAATGGATATAAGTGTTATGGCTTGTTATGTGTCACGTGCGAAGGTTGGGCTTGCGGATGAGGAGCAAGCCAACGATTATATCGAGCGTATGACTGGATATTTGGACGATAATGACGCTGAAGAAATGGGGCTTATGCGGTATTCATTGTTTGGATTAAACCGTTCTCTTGTCGAATATTATGAAGATAATACTTTCAAGGAAATACTTTTAGCGCGTAATTTCGTTATGGAGAATCCCCCGAGTAATGCAGGTGAGGCTGTTGTCGTATCTTCATTGTTACATATCCTTCACGGCAACAGGCCGTACGCGCTTAGTCGCAGGTCGCATCCCATAACACCTTACGCCCCTACGGGTGAGTTCGTGTATAAGGACGTTATTGCAAAACTGAGGGACAAGGTTGATAAATATTTTTCTATTCCACGGCCAGACGGGTTTGTGGAAGGTGATATATTCATGCAAGATTCAACAAAACGTTGGCCGGACACCATTACAGGACTTGACGCTGTTATAACTTCACCTCCTTTTTTTGACAGCACTCGCTTTTATAATGCTAATTGGATAAGATTGTGGTTTTGCGGCTGGGAGCCTGAAGACTTCAAAACACAGCCGCAGTTGTATGTGGATGAGCGACAAAAAAAGGATTTTTCCGTTTATGACACTATATTCAGTCAGGCAAAGGAGCGGTTGAAGCCGGGTGGGGTATTCGTATTCCATCTTGGAAAAAGTAAGAAATGTGATATGGGAGACGTGCTTAAGCGTAAGAGCCAAAGGTGGTTCTCTCATTCCGAGCTTTTTGATGAGAGTGTTGTGCATTGCGGCAAGTTTGGTATAAAAGATGTAGGCAGTGTTACAGATCATCAATATCTTGTGTTGTATTAGAGACCTAAGATCTGTTTGTGTTGCTCGTCTAGCATCTCAGTTAAGTTATAATCGATCAATATTTTCTTTATTTCAGATATCCGTTTTGTAAGATTGGTGGAATTGCGAACGTTTAGATAACGGTCAACGCCTTTGTTTACATTTATGTTTTTATTGACTATCGGTATAGGGCTTGACAGGAGTGTCAGGTCCGCGCCGGTTATGTATGCAAGCCTTGCTAATTCTTGTGGACTATAGAATTCATTTGGCCATTTGTCACGTTTATTGCTGTTGGCCTCGCTTGAAAGTAATGCCGCATTTTGTACCGTTAGCGGGTATAAGTATTTGGAAGGCAATATATGATCGATGTTCCATGTTCCGCTTTTATTTATATCTAAAGGTTTCCCTGTCTTGAAGCATTTATTGTCAAAGCGCTTAAATAGGTCGTAGACATTGATTTTTTCGTTGTAGTCTTCGACGAAAAGGTCGGCTACACGCCTTCGGATTGCAGATTCTCGTAGTTGTTCTGGTGTTCTTTTGTCGTTGAGCTGTGCATTGATGGCTCCTTTGCATGCCCTGCATTCCATTTGTTTTTCCAATGCTCCCCAACCAACATGTTTGGCGAAGGCATCGCTTGGAAGTATTCGCCCGCAAACATTGCATAATTTCCAATAAGCATCCGGCTTCTCTGTGCTTGTTCTGAAGAACGCTTGCCAAAACCGTTGTGTTGTCAATTCTTCTTTTTCGAGCAATTCAGGCAACCAGTTAGTCCAATCTTTAGGCAAATCTGAGTCTTTTGAGTGCACGAAACCGCATTTTTTACATTTCCATGATTGCGTTTCGTATGCTTGTTGCGGGGTTAGAAGTTCACTCCCTATATGAACAAAGTTTAGTTCTTTACATTTTACACATACGTATGCGGCGTATGCGTCATGTACATTGTAATCAGTTTCGATACGTACAATTCCTGATTCATTTTTAGATTTGCGTCTTGTCATGAATGGTTGTTTTCTGCAAAAATACAAAATAGGGGGCAAAAATAATACGGTTCCGTGAGTTTTGTATGTTTATATCATTTAATCTAATGATAGGCATGTAATAAAGTTGTAGATACTAAATAAAAGTTTGTTTAACATGCTTTTATTTTGCGTTTCACTTGATTTGCACTATCTTTGCACCCTAAAGACGAAAATGTATGATGTTTTGCAACAAGCGTCAGAAGTGCGCTTGTGTATTTATATTAAGGTAAACATATTTATTCAATGGCACAAGAAGATGTTTTTAAGAAAATAGTGTCGCATTGTAAGGAGTACGGCTTCGTATTCCCGAGCAGCGACATTTATGACGGCCTTGCGGCCGTTTACGACTACGGACAGAACGGCGTAGAGCTGAAAAACAACATAAAGGAATATTGGTGGAAGAGCATGGTGCTGCTCCATGAGAACATCGTGGGCATAGACTCGGCCATATTCATGCACCCGACGATATGGAAAGCCAGCGGCCACGTTGACGCATTCAACGACCCGCTCATCGACAACCGCGACTCAAAGAAGCGTTACCGCGCCGACGTTCTCATAGAAGACCAGATTGCGAAGTACGAGGAGAAAATCGCGAAAGAGGTGGAGAAGGCGCGCAAAAAGTTTGGCGACGCGTTCGACGAGGCAAAGTTCCGCGAGACCAATCCCCGTGTAGTCGACCATCAGCAGAAGCGCGACGCACTGCACGAGCGTTACACAAAGGCCATGCAAGGCCCCGACTTGGAGGAGCTTAAGCAAATCATCGTTGACGAAGGCATCGTTGACCCCATCAGCGGAACTAAGAACTGGACCGACGTGCGCCAGTTCAACCTGATGTTCTCTACCGAGATGGGCTCCGCCGCCGATGCCACGAACAAGATTTACCTGCGCCCCGAGACGGCACAGGGCATATTCGTCAACTACCTGAACGTGCAGAAGACAGGCCGCATGAAGATACCGTTCGGCATAGCCCAGATAGGCAAGGCGTTCCGCAATGAAATTGTTGCGCGCCAGTTTATCTTCCGTATGCGCGAGTTCGAGCAGATGGAGATGCAGTTCTTCGTTAAGCCCGGCACGGAGATGGAGTGGTTCAAAAAGTGGAAGGAAACCCGTATGAAGTGGCATCAGGCTCTCGGCTTCGGCGCTGAGAACTACCGTTTCCACGACCACGAGAAGCTGGCCCACTACGCCAGCGCCGCCACCGACATCGAGTTCCGTATGCCGTTCGGCTTCAAGGAGGTTGAGGGCATACACAGCCGTACCGACTTCGACTTGTCGCAGCACGAGAAGTTCTCAGGCAAGTCGATTAAATACTTCGACCCGCAGACCAACGAGAGCTACACTCCTTACGATATAGAGACCAGTATCGGCGTTGACCGCATGTTCCTCTCCGTCATGTGCCACTCTTACTGCGAGGAGCAGTTGGAGAACGGCGAGACGCGCGTCGTGCTCAAGTTGCCTGCCGCCCTCGCCCCCGTAAAGCTCTGCGTGATGCCTCTGTTGAAGAAAGACGGACTGCCGGAGAAGGCCCGCGAAATAATCAACACGCTGAAGTTCCACTTCAACTGCCAGTATGACGAGAAGGATTCCATCGGCAAGCGTTACCGCCGTCAGGATGCAATAGGCACTCCCTACTGCGTAACCGTAGACCACGACACGCTTGAGAACAACACCGTTACCCTTCGCTTCCGTGACACTATGGAGCAGGAGAGGGTTGACATAGCCGACCTGCGCGGCATCATCGAGGACAAGGTAAGCATTACAAGTCTGCTTAAAAAACTGCAATAAATGAAATTATACAAGTTGATATTTTTCATCTTTACTGTGCTCCTGCCGCTAGGCATGGTGTCATGCAGCGAGGAAGACAATGTTGTTGAGGAGTTTCCCAACTGGCAGGCTGCCAACGCCGACACGATAGCGCGCCTGTTCGCGCAGGCTGAGGAATGTACCGACGGCACGTGGAGGGTGATAAAGAACTTTTCGCTTGGCGACGGAGTGGCTGCCGACCCGACAAACAGTATAGTGGTGCATGTACTTAAAAATGGGGACGCCGTTGACTCTGACGAGGACAATCTGCAGTGCCCTATGTATACAGACTCGGTGCTTGTCAACTACAGCGGCCGCCTGCTGGCCTCTACGTCGTGGCCCGAGGGTTATCAGTTTGATAGCAATTACGAAGGCGAATATGACCCCGCGACGGCCAAACCGGCACGGATGTATGTCGGCGGAGTGGTTGACGGCTTCTCTACGGCGTTGCAATATATGCACATCGGCGACCGCTGGGAGGTGTACATGCCTTATCAGCTTGCTTACGGGGTGTCGGGCAGTGGTGCCATACCCGGTTACAGTACGCTTGTTTTCACAATCGAGCTGATAGCGTATTACCGTGCCGACGAGACTCCCGATCCGTGGAAAGCGCCTGCGGGGCGGTGGATTACAGAATGATTTTATGAATTACAATAATGGAAACGTGGAAACCGACATGCCGGTTTCCACGTTTTTGTTATGCGCCGCACCTAAGATTTTTGTACGGTTGATGCCATGTAATCATGCGCCGAATGAAAAAAACATTATGGATTGGATATTTTGATTTATGTCAAAAATCATCCACTTTTATGCAAAAAACGGTCGGTTTTCTTGACTGTGTGCGCAAACAGTCGTATCTTTGCATCGTAAAAACAAGAAGAATAGGTATTAGTTCATTAGGTATTAGGTTATAAGGTAAAGTTAAAAAGATTGTAAGAAACAAGGATGACGATATGCCGTGAGGCATTTAGGTAAGTTTTCATAGGTAATAGGTAAAAATGATTGTTTAGGTAACAGATGTGAAAATCCTGTTTGCTGTGTAAACAGCAACAGGTCTCGGAGGCGGGGAGAAAGCTGAATTACACGGCCTCCGATTTTAAAAAAGCAAGTTTTAATAGATAATGTTGATAAGACCGGCGGACGCTTTCATTGAAGGCTTCCGCCTTTTTTGTAATTCTCAGTGTGGTTATATTGCTGAAAAATAGTAATTTTGCAACATGTTTTCAAGTGCTAAGGATAATGCTTTGCTGGCCATGATACGCAATGGCCAGGAGATGAGCGGCAGCCAGAAGCTCAGCCTGATTGTGCAACTCAGCATACCGTCGATACTCGCTCAGTTGACAACGATAATGATGTTTTACATCGACGCTTCGATGGTGGGTTCTCTCGGGGCGCGGGCTTCGGCGTCGATAGGCATCGTCGAGTCGACAACTTGGCTTTTCGGCGGGCTTACTTCGGCCGCGGCGCTGGGCTTCTCGGTGCAGGCGGCCCATTTCATAGGCGCCAACGATTTCGGTAAAGCCCGCGCCGTGTTCCGCCAAGGGCTTATGGCAACGGCGCTGTTTACCGTCATCCTTACTTCTATATGCCTTGCCATAGCCGGCCCTTTGCCGCGATGGCTTGGCGGAGGAGCCGACATCTGCGGCGACGCCAGCGCTTATTTCGCCATATATTGTTGTTCTTTACCCGTTTACCAGATTGGTATTCTGTCGTCAAGCATGCTCAAGTCGTCGGGCAACATGCGTGTGCCGAGCCTTATGAGCATACTGATGTGCCTGCTTGACGTGGTGTTTAATTTCATGTTGATTTACGAAACGCGCACCGTCACACTTTTCGGCACTGGCATAACGGTGCCCGGCGCGGGTATGGGAGTGCCCGGCGCGGCGCTCGGCACGGCCTTGGCTTATCTTGTTACGGGTGTAATGCTGATATGGTTTGCCACGGTCAAGTCGCCCGAACTGTCTTTACGGAACGAGAAATGGTCGTTCGCGCCGATGTGGGGATACCTCCGCAACGCCGCGAAAGTAAGTCTGCCGATGGGCGCGCAATACATGATGATGAGCGGAGCGCAGATTGTAAGTACGATGATTGTCGCCCCGCTGGGCAACATCGCCATAGCAGCCAACACGCTGGCCATTACGGCCGAGAGCCTGTGTTACATGCCGGGGTATGGCATCGGCGATGCCGCCACTACGCTCGTAGGCCAAAGCATAGGCGCGGGGCGTGCGCCGTTGGCTCGCAGTTTCGCCTATCGCACGGTGTTCATGGGCATGGGTGTCATGGCCTTTATGGGAGCGGTGATGTATATTTTCGCGCCGCAGATGATAGGAGTCATGACACCCGACGAACAGGTGCGCCTGCTTGGGTCGCAGGCTTTGCGCATAGAGGCGTTTGCCGAACCGATGTTTGCCGCCGCGATAGTTACTTACAGCGTATGCCTCGGGGCGGGCGACACGTTTAAGCCGGCCTGCATGAACCTTGCCTCAATGTGGCTTGTGCGACTGACGTTGGCGGCTTATCTTGCGCCTACGTACGGTCTGCGCGGTGTCTGGACGGCAATGGCCATAGAGCTGACGCTGCGTGGCACGATATTCCTTGTGCGCCTTTTCCGTGGCAAATGGATGAAGGCGGGGTTTAAATAGTACTCATTCAGGCAAATTAAACACCCACCCCAGCCCTCCCGAAGGGAGGGAGGGAGTTTGATATGCTTTGACGGCTGGAGTGTGTTATAAAAACAATAAACCGACGATATACACTCGTCGGTTTATTGTGTCTTAATTACCCGAGACATTCCAAACTCCCTCCCTTCGGGAGGGCTGGGGTGGGTGTCAGGTTGCTTGTGGATGGGTATTTGGTTGCTTGTGAGTGGGTGTTTCTTATCTTATTCCATCATGTTTTCTTTCGCCATTTCAAATCCTTCTACCAGTTCTTTCATTACTTCGGCTACCGGCCTGACGCTTTTTATGGCTGAAGCTATTTGTCCAATCTCAAGCTCTCCGCCGTCAACATCGCCTTCGAATATGCCACGTTTCGACGCGGCCTTGCCCAGTATGTCGCGCAGTTCGTCGACCGACGCCCCGCCGTCCTCGGCTTCTTTTACCTTATCATACAGTCCGTTCTTAATCAGTCGGGTAGGGGATATTTTCTTCAGGCACAGCATCGTGTCGCCTTCTTCCAGCGAAACGCATCTCTGTTTGAAAGCGTCGGCTGCCGAGCTTTCCTCCGTCAGGGCGAACAGGGTGCCTATCTGGACTCCTTCAGCGCCTAACACCATTGACGCAAGCATGGCCTCGCCCGACGCTATTCCGCCTGCGGCGATGAGCGGCAGGCTTGTGGCGCGGCGCACCTGAGGTATCAGGGTCATCGTGGTTGTCTCCTCACGCCCGTTGTGCCCGCCGGCCTCAAAGCCCTCGGTCACCACCGCGTCTACGCCTGCTTCCTCGCATTTGCGGGCGAACTTGCTGCTCGATACCACGTGGGCCACCTTTATTCCTGCCTCATGGAACAGCGGGGTGAATTTCTTCGGACTGCCGGCCGACGTGAACACTATCTTTACGCCGCTGTCGACAACCAGCTTAACCAGCCTGTCTATTTCAGGATACATCAGCGGGATGTTTACTCCCCACGGCTTGTCAGTGGCCGAACGCATCTTGGCGATATGCTCCTCAAGCGTCTCGGGATGCATCGAGCCTGCCCCGAGCAGGCCCAGTCCGCCAGCGTTGCTAACCGCAGAGGCCAGCCGCCAGCCGCTGCACCACACCATGCCACCCTGCACTATTGGATGTTCAATACCGAAAAGTTCTGTTATTCTGTTCTTTTTCATAATATCCGGGTTTTAAAAATAAACTTCTCTGCAAAGATACTGTTTTGCGGCAGGATAACATAAGTAAAGGCGGAAAAATTTATCACCGCGGCGTTCACTTGCCTTACGACTGCCTTCTGAAACCGTGCCGGCTAAGGATATGCGCGCCCGTGATACACGGCTGAAACCATTTACTCTGGCCGCATGGAATCATACGTAAAATGCCATGTAACGGACGGTTTTCTAAAAGACCGTCTTTTGCAAGCCCGTTTGCCGTCTTTTGCCTTGCGTTTTGCCGTCTTTTGCAAGCCCGTTTGCCGTCTTTCGCAAATACGTGATTTAGGTTCGGTATAATGCTTGTTGTCTGGCGTATATGAAAACGCTATTTTTTAGGTACATAACAAGCGATTGGCGGCGTTGGCATACGTCTGCCTGAAAACATAAAACCCGGCGTTATCATCACGACAATTCCGGGTCAAAATATAGTGTTTTGAAATAAATTATTATTCTTTCATAGTCCTAATGAGTATACAACTTTACTCTCTAATACACCTTACGGGGCGCGCCATGGCCTGTGTGCCTATAAATCCATAGGAATAGACTTCTGATTCATGATCCTTACGCACGACAAACGTAAACGCTTTTCCTTTCTCGCCGTCGCCGTTAGAACCGTTATATTTTGACTCACTGCTCCAATAGTAGACGGCATCCAAGGCCCACAAACTACCGGAACCACTTCCGAGGTTACCGCGGCTTGAACGTTGTCCTGTCGCCGTAAACGGAAGTTCCGCTCCTTGTTGATTCTTTTTTGTACGTACAAGGTATCGATAAGACAAGGCCGGGTCAATCTTTCCGTTCAAATTACCTCCATAATTACCAGTCGCAGTACTTCCGTTTACAAATACTGAGAACGCTCTCGGAATAGGAACGACGAAACCTTTGGGTGACGGATCGTAAACGGTTTTCTTATATTTTGTTATATCAACCTTGTCTCCGCTGCTTTCCATGTTCCAGAATTTATACGAGAACGAGTTGTCTGCAAGCCATCGTATGTCCGTGTTGTTCGGCTGCGCGTAATACACGTTCGGGTTCTTTATTGCGTCAGCCATCGACGTCAAACCCGGCTGCACCTTGTATTGGTATTTCGGATCGCTGGTTTCCAGCCGCCTGTAATCGTTCACGCCTGTATGCTCGCGGTTCATAAGGGCTACTATTGGGTCTTTACGTCCCCATTGGTAATAAGTAGAGCCGATGTCCTTATAATCGAATTTCGCGCCCGCCTGCGAAACATGCAGGTCGTCGGTGTTCCCTGACTTGTCTTGCGTGAATGTGAAATATAGGTCACGTGGGTTGTAATACACCCATTTCTCGTCCACCCATCCAAGGTTGCACGACATTATTTGATACGTCTTGTTTGAATCAAAATAATCATCCACCGTGGTAGTAGCGTTGATGTCACGCTCTATCACCCAGATGTGCCAGCTCCACATTATGGTGCCATTGGCGTCACGCACCGCCAAGATGGCGTTGGCCTGCTGCATGTATTCTTGGTCAAGCGTGAATACGAGATAGTCGCCGTCGTCCGACAGGTGCACGTCCTTGAACATGTAGAAACCGTCGCTCCATACTAATGCGCAGTCGTGAGGCGTGCCGCCGCTGTTCTTTATCCATGGATTGGTTATGTGCTTGCCATTGTAGTCGACGAAGTGGCTGTCGCTATAAGCGCCTGAATTTGTTTGCCCTTTAACAATCGCATTGCCGTAAACCAATGGCAACTTATACGTTCCGGCGCCACCCACCACGTAGCAGTTGGCCGTGGTTCTCGACTGTGCTCCTCCTTCTGTCGACAAGTCGTAAGGATTTTCAGGTGTGCCTTTCATACGCGACGGGTCTTTTAGTAACGTATCGGGCGTGTAAGTTGTGTGCATGAACGTTCTTTCGATTTGTATCGGATAGCTTGTTCCGTTTTCATAAACATCGCCTCCGCCTTTATCGTTATAGGTAAAGTCTACTAACACGTCTTTAATAGCTCCTTCGAGGATAGGCTCTTTATGGTCGTCTGATGAGCCGTACTGCGTTTCCGTTCCGCTTATATCGCCGTCTTTCACGCTCCAAGCCACAGGCTCTTTCACCGACGGGTTTTGCGTGCGGTAACGGTAGCTTATTACGTTGTATATGCCGGACGTTCCGCCGAGCGGCAGACTTATATTGCCATCCTTCACCTCAAACACGTATGTCCAGTTGATTGATTCCGAAGAAATCTTATACGTATAGATTTTTCCCGCTTCCCATTCGCTTACGTTGCCTATGTTGAGTTTGCCCACAAGCGTATGCTGTTCGCCGTTTTTGGTTGTCATGTCAACCTCCACCGTTGCGTCGCCGAGCTGCTGGGGCAGCATCATGAAGGTGGTGGCGGGGTTTTTATCGGTTATCGGTTGCTCGTTTTCTTTGTTTGGCTGATCACTCAGTTCTACGTCAAATGTTTGTTTAACGTGAGTTCGGTATAAGAAAATCAATGGAAAAGTTGTGGGAATGGAATATTTTTAGTATCTTTAAGGGTGAAAATCAACAAGTTACATAAAAACATCCATTCCCATGACAGGTGCAAATTTAATAGAAATTTTCTGTATTCTCGACGAGTTCTGCAAATATTTCACT
>ENA-OOWN01001202-OOWN01001202.1-human-gut-metagenome-genome-assembly--contig:-NODE-1202-length-19901-cov-73.056485_pt1 | contig 19901 bp, 20 predicted proteins | sample MGYA00241406_ERZ501319 | MGnify/ENA primary metagenome ERZ501319 (study PRJEB25962, sample SAMEA2042734) | human gut metagenome | biome: human gut; feature: human-associated habitat; material: faeces... | reverse complement strand
ACGGGTGCCGACTGGCACCCGTCTAAAAGGGGATACCCTAAAATTGGAAGTTTACTATTTTTGAGCAAATAGGTATATAATAGAAACGTGGATTTTATGTCTTCCATTAACGGTTCATCCAGCCAGTCCTGCGAATACCTATCATCTTGTTCTATGCTCGGATATTATTCCATCAAGGAGTGGAAATGCTGTTACATATCGTTGTGAAGCGATATGATGCCGCTCTCATGATATGTCTTGTGAAATGGTATCGTTTATTGAATGGCGATTTATCTACGGTGACTATTGATCGTCATAAGATGTGCTTCCTAGGTCTACTTCAGCCTGGAAATGAATATTGGGTAACGATGAAATCACCCGCATCAGGACAGACATCGGGAAATTGCTGGAGCTCCCCTTGGGATAGGGAAAATGACAACGCCCGGCACAGACCAGGCCCTCACAACAGGTGTGAAGCGGCTGTGCCGGGCGTTGTCATTGGATGCTTTATTTACGCTATCAGTGTTTTCCAGTCCTTTCCGGACTCATTTTTTGGAAGAGTGCCGCTTCGGACCGGCTTCGGATTCCCCTCTTCGTCCAGATACTGTCCCATCAGTTCCTCAATCACCGCCTTGTTTTCCACCTGCGCCTCAATGACCGCGAACATTTCCGTTTCACGTATCGCATGCAGCGTAAGGGCGGCACGGGACGATTGTTCCTCGTTTTCCCTGGCCCGGTTCCGGTTGAACAGCACGTCGGCCATGTTCACCAGGTCCGCTTGTGTCACCGGTTGCGAAACGGCTTCCGTGGGTACATTCATGGCATCCAGTTCTTCCTGTTCCTCCTGCAACAGGCGCATCCGTTCCAGGTCCAGCGTGCATTCCACATCCTCTTCCGGCATTTCCGCTTCCTCGCCGATAAAATCCTTCTCCAGAGGCAGGCTCAGGAAAGGGGCTCCTGTTTCACTCGTGTGCTCGTCCAGATAGACGGACTGTGTACCGCCCATCACATCCGCACCCGAAGGCGGTTCGGGAAGCGGCGTTTCTTTCTTCTCCGTTTGGGAGGATGAGGGCATGGCATACAGTGCATCACAGATTCTTCTGACCGGGCCTTTGGTTTGCCATACCTTATATAAGATATAGGCGGCACAGGCCGTCCGTACCGACAGATAGATTAATTCTTCCATTGTATAGGTCTTTGGGTGGCTTTTTCATTATAAATCCCGTTGATGATCTCTTCATACTGCTTCAGGTGGTCCGAAAGCACGTTGTTTACGAAAGCGGGTACCGACAGGTCCGGTGCTATCACAGGCAATACACCCGCAATGGCACGGTACAGCGCATCGTGGATGTAGGTCTGCCGCCGGGTGCCTTTGAGGCGTTCAGCAAGAAAGCGCTTCCGGTACGCCTCCTGTTCCGGTGGTGCCCCGTGAAGGGGTGCCGCGTCCTTTTCCCCGTCTTTTGCGTCCTTCCTTTTAGGCGAAGAGGATGCTCCGTCGTCCGCCATTTCTTCAAGGGCGGCCGTATCTCCCGCCACTACCCGTTTGAGGACATCCTCGTCCACATCGTATATTTTACGGTTTCTGTTTGCCATAGTATGCTGATTTTTAGTCAGTAAGTCCGAGTATCGTTCCCAGCTCGTCGGCAAGCAGGTCGATGTGGCTCCCTTTCAGCAGGGAAGGCGAAGGGGGGAACAGCGTGCTGCGGAAGACCTGGCCGTCCGTGCAGATGCCCCGGTTGAAGCGTTCCGCCTTCGGCAATACGGTTTCCAGCGTCTTCAGCTCCAGATGGCGGAAGATTTCCGTGTAGGCGCGGTAAAGTTCCTTGGACACCCGGCGGTCCATGCAGTTCCAGAACAGGCGGATGTCCTTCAGCGGGAAACTGTCATTGCGGGAGAGCAGTTCCCGGATGGCAAGCACGAAGTTCATGCTGCTCTGCATGACCATCCGGTTCTGTGTCACCGGCACGAACAGATAGTCCATGTTCACCAGGGAACGGAACACGCCTGCGGCATTCACCGTTCCGGGCAGGTCGGTCAGCACAAGGTCATAGGCAGTTTCCGAGCGGTCCAGGAATTCATAGGCGGCCTGCTTGGCGTCTTCGGGGGTGGAGGTCAGCACGGTATAGGCTTTCCGGTCGCTTCCCTCGAACTGTTCCAGCAGCCTATCCTGGAGCTTTCCGTTTTTCTCCACCGTCTTGATGTCCCATTCCCGGATGTCTCGGATGCTGTGTTGCGGATAGTCGCAGTCCACGACCAGCACATTTTTGCCTTTCCGGTAGTGGAAGTAACTGGCAAGGAGTATCGTCAGCGTGGACTTGCCGACGCCTCCTTTCTGGTTGCTCAAGGCAACGAACAAAGGTTCTTTCTTCTTTTCCATTGTATTTTCTTTCTTTGGGTTGATTGGCTGTTTGTTCATGTAGGTGTGCCATGCAGAATATCCCGCATCAGTGCCTTGCCACACACACTGCACTCGTTGGTACAATGTCGCATTATATATAGTGCACTGTATATGTGCCAGAGTGTATGGCATCAAGGATGGCATGGCAGGATTGTCACCCATGCATTCGTGCAATATAACACAGAATGCATCAGGGTACACTTGCAGGAGGGGATGCAGGGTATTGCAGGTTACAAGGCATTGCCATATCCGATGCGCCGTCATGCCTGTTGCATCCCCGTATGTCCTGCGTCAAACCGGCCATGCAACGGTGGCTGTGCCATGACACAATACCTGTTGCAAGGCTGCGGTCAGAACTTTACATCGCCCAGCTTGCGGTGGAACAGTTCTTCCAGTTCCGTCCCGTAGGTCTTCAGGTGGTGGGCCAGCACATTGTCCAGAAAGGCGGGCACGGTCATCCCTTCCTTGACCATGGGCAGTATGCGGGCCAGCAGGGAGTAGGTTTCACAACTGATGTAAGTTTGCTTGCGGTGCACGGTTTCGTTGCGGTTCAGAAAGAGTTCTTCATAGCTTTCCTGCATCCGCAGGCTTCCGGCTGTGTTCCTTTCCCGTTCATCCGGGACGGTACCGAGTGTTATTTGCTCTACCAGAATGGTGCCGCCGCTTTCCTTTTTCCGGCACAGGCTTTCAAACAGGTTTTTCTTCTTTCTCATAATTTCTTGAATGTAGGTGAATATTCATTTTCCGGTTCACTCTCATGGCACGCGACAGGGCAATGTGTTTTGTATGACGGTGCATCCTGTCCGGCATTGCCGCATGCACGGCATCCCTGCATCATGGGAAGCAATACATCCCTGTCGCATGTTGCGTATGGTAGTCCGTACGGCAGGATATGAACGGATGCGTAGCACTGCATACCCTCTTGCGTCACGTCAAAAGTAGGAAGTATTTCCGTCCCATCGGTTACCGGTGGAGCACTTTGGCATGATACGTCGTCAGATGTCCTCACATGTCAGGCAAACGGCTGTTTGACAGCCCGTTGAAAGGGACTAATTTTGCACCGTCAATCACGATGGAAGAGAAGAATGCCCTCCACCGGCCTGCCACGCTCCGCAAGCTTCGCACGGCAATCCGGCGAAGACGGATTCTCTGTTCAAACGAACAGAGCAAGTTGTGTCTTTGTCCGACAGAAATGTTTCTGCCCGACAAAGACCTCCGGCCCGCCCGGAGCGGGCATTTTTCTCCAAAGTCGAAAACAAGGGAATTATGATGGATAAGGACACAAGGACAAGAACGGGCAGGAAGCCCAAAAACGATCCGGCGGACTACAAATACAGCTTCCGCCTGAATGCGGCGGAAAAAGCGAAGTTCGACAGACTGTTGGCGGAATCGGGAGCCAGGGACCGTACGCTTTTCATTAAGAAGGCCGTCTTTGGAGGCACGCTCAAAGTGGTGAAGGTGGACAAGGCCGGCATGGATTATTACATCCGGCTGACCGGGTTCTACAGGCAGTTCCAGGCGGTGGGCAACAACTACAACCAGGTGGTGCGTTCCATCCGCAACAATTTCGGGGAAAAGCGGGCGATGGCTTTGCTCTACCGGCTGGAGAAGTCCAACCTGGAACTGATACTCGTGTGCAGGAAAGTGATGGCGCTCACCGAAGAATACCAGCGGAAATGGTTGCAAAGATAAGCCACGGGGCAAGCCTCTACGGGGCGCTTGCCTACAATTTCAACAAGGTGACAACTTGTACGGCACAGGTCCTTTCAGGCAACCGTATCATCTCCGACCGCCCGGACCTGCCGGGTGGGGACATGCGGCTGGCACTACTCTCCTTCGAAAACCATTTGCTGGCAAACCGGCGCACCGAGAAGCCGGTCCTGCACATCGCCCTCAGTCCGGCACCGGAAGATACGCTGACGGACGAACAACTGGAAGGACTGGCGGCAAGGTACATGGAGAAGATGGGTTATGGCGACCAGCCTTACATCGTGTTCAGGCACGGCGACACGCACAATCCGCACATCCACATCGTCAGCGTATGTGTGGACGATGAGGGACGGAAAATCAGTGACGCCTACGAACACCGCCGTTCCATGACAGCCTGCCGTGAACTGGAGCAGGAATTCAATCTTTGCAACGGTACGGAAGTACAAGTGCGTGAGCTGGGGGCAGAATTGAAGAAGGTGGATGCTTCGGCAGGTGACGTGCGCCACCAGGTAGGCAACACGCTGAAAGCCGTGCTGGCAGGTTATCGTTTCCAGACCTTCGGCGAATACAGCGCGTTGCTGTCCACGCTCAACATCGAGGCGAAGCTGGTACGGGGCGAGTATGACGGCAGACCATATACCGGCATCGTGTATGCGGCAACGGACGACAACGGGAAGGTGGTCAGCCCGCCATTCAAGAGTTCCCGGTTCGGCAAACGGTTCGGAAAGGAAGGCCTGGACAGGAGGATGCTGGTCCATGCAAAGGATTTCAGGGAAGGCCGGTGGGCACCGTCCATACAGCGGCAGGTGGCGGAAGCCATGCGCAACGCCCGCTCACGGGAGGAACTGGTCAGGATGCTGGACAGGCAGCATATCGGGGTGGTGTTCCGCGAGAACGCATCCGGCAGGATATACGGAGTCACCTTTATTGACCGTGATCGCCGTGAAGTATTCAACGGATCGCGCATGGGCAAGGAGTTCTCGGCGAATGTGTTCAACGCTCTTTTCCGCTGGTGGGAAGGCATTCCGGCTCCTGCGCGGACGGATTCCTCTGCCGAACTTTGGCGCAGCCGCCGTCCGGAACAGGGCAGCGTGCTGGAACAGGCAGCCGGCATCCTCTCCATGGAGCAGAATCCGGCGGTCGATTACGAGGAGGAGGCTTTCCGCCGTCGCATGCAGCGTAAGAAAAAACAGCAGAAGCGCAGGTCACGCGGTATTTGACCATAGTAGGAACAACAAAACTTTTTTTATTCTATGCAACAGGAAGACGATTTGAGGGCACTTGCCAAAATCATGGATTTCGGCAGGGCCGTGAGCATTTTTTTAGGGACAGTACATGTCTATGTGTATTGTTATCCGAGTTTTCACCACTGGAACCTGACGCTGGAGGTGGTGGACAGGATATTGTTGAACTTCAACCGTACCACAGGCATCTTCAACTGCATCCTCTGGAGCAAGCTGGCGGTGGTCCTGCTGCTGGCCATATCCTGTCTGGGTACGATTGGCGTCAAAGGGGAAAAGATTACCTGGAAAGGAATCGGTGCGGCACTCTTCGCCGGAACGGTGCTGTTCTTTTTCAACTGGTGGCTGCTGGACCTCCCCCTGCCTCACGGGGCGGTCACGGCTTTGTATGTCTTCACCCTGGCTGTCGGCTATCTCTGCCTGCTGAAGGCGGGATTGTGGATGAGCCGCCTGTTCCGGCACCGGCTGATGGAGGACCGCTTCAACGTCGAGAACGAGAGCTTCATGCAGGAAACCCGGCTGATGGTGAACGAGTATTCCGTCAACCTGCCCACACGTTTCCGTTACGCGGGCAGGATGCATGACGGGTGGATCAACGTGGTCAATCCCTTCCGGGCCTCCATCGTGTTGGGCACGCCGGGATCGGGCAAGTCCTATGCGGTGGTCAACAGCTATATCCGCCAGATGATTTCCAAGGGCTTCAGTTGCTACCTGTACGACTACAAGTTCGACGACCTCTCCACCATCGCCTACAACACGCTGTTGCACAACACGGACAAGTACAAGGTCACTCCCAAGTTCTATGTCATCAACTTCGACGACCCGCGCCGCTCGCACCGCTGCAATCCCATCAATCCGGAATTCATGACGGACATTTCCGATGCGTACGAGGCAAGCTACACGATCATGCTCAACTTGAACCGCACCTGGATTGAAAAACAGGGCGACTTCTTCGTGGAGTCTCCGATTATCCTTCTGGCAGCCATTATCTGGTACCTCAAAATTTTCAAGGGCGGCATCTACTGCACGTTTCCTCATGCCGTCGAACTGCTGAACAAGCCGTATTCCGACCTGTTTACCATCCTGACTTCCTATCCGGAACTGGAGAACTACCTCTCCCCTTTCATGGATGCCTGGAAAGGCGGGGCGCAGGACCAGCTTCAGGGGCAGATAGCCAGCGCGAAAATCCCCCTGACCCGTATGATTTCCCCGCAGCTTTACTGGGTGATGACGGGCAACGATTTTTCGCTGGATATCAACAACCCGCAGGAGCCCAAGATTCTCTGTGTGGGCAACAACCCCGACCGCCAGAACATCTATTCCGCAGCCTTGGGGCTGTACAATTCCCGCATCGTCAAGCTTATCAACAAGAAGGGGCAGTTGAAGAGCACGGTCATCATCGACGAGCTTCCCACCATCTATTTCCGCGGGCTGGACAACCTGATAGCCACCGCCCGGAGCAACAAGGTGGCTGTCCTGTTGGGCTTCCAGGATTTCAGCCAGCTCAACCGGGACTATGGTGAAAAAGAGTCCAAGGTCATCCAGAATACGGTGGGCAACATATTCAGCGGCCAGGTGGTGGGAGAAACGGCAAAGACGCTTTCCGAACGCTTCGGCAAGGTGCTCCAGCAGCGGCAGTCCGTTTCCATCAATCGCCAGGACGTGTCCACGTCCATCAATACCCAGCTTGACTCGCTCATCCCGGCATCCAAGATAGCCAATCTCTCGCAGGGCACCTTTGTCGGTTCGGTGTCGGACAACTTCGGCGAGAAGATTGACCAGAAGATTTTCCATGCCGAGATTGTCGTGGACCACGCCAGGGTCAGTGCCGAGGAGAAAGCGTACAAAAAGATACCCGTCATCAACGCTTTCAGGGACAGGGACGGCAACGACATCATGCTCCAGCAGATCCAGCGCAACTACGACCGCATCAAGGCGGACGCACAGGCGATTGTCAACGAGGAGATGGAGCGCATCAAGGCAGACCCGGAACTCTGCAAACGCTTGGGATTGGACAATGACGAAGATGGGGAAGACGATGAAGATGCAAAGAAATAGTTTGAATTTGGATTTGTATGTAGAAAAATATAGCTATATTTGAAGCCTGAAAATAACAATGTCGGCGGATTGCGGGATGCTTTCCGCCGAAGATATACATAAGTCGCAAGATGTCTTAAACCGAAATCTGGCAAAATTTCAAAAACGAAGACGGATTGCGTGTGGCTTATGCTATGCCTATAGCATGGCCCATGCGCGTTTTCGTTTTGGGCTTTGCCAGAGCCCCGGTTTAGAGCGGCATGGGCACATGCTTTTCTTGCATAAGAACCGAGTTATGGCAAAAATTCAGATAGTGATGGCAATGACCCTTGACGGTTACCTTCCGCAAAGCGATGAAACGCTGATGTCATGGGTAAAGGAAAACGGAAGGCATGGTATGCCGTACTGGCAGGAAAAGGCAGAAATCAGTATATATCCGTATTATGGGATGATAGACCTCATGAATATAGCCGACAGCAACACATCGCATGTCTATCTGGCAGAAGTATCCGATATGGAAAGTGCCGAATATGCCCGTGGACTGTTTCTCTATAATCTGGTTGATGAAGTGGTGATTTACTTGCTTCCGCTATCTTACAGCAAAGGCGTGTCTGCCATAAAGGGGTTTCAAGCATGTCGGTGGAAACTTCATTCCTTTAAGAGATTCTTCAATGGAGTCTGTCGTCTTGTGTATAGGCGGGTCATTCCTCGCTGCCCAAACCGTATTGGTTGATTTTCTTATGTAACGTCTGCCGGCTGATTTTCAATTGTTCGGCTGCATGGGTGATGTTTCCTCCGTTTTCTTTAAGTACATACAATATCCGTTCTTTTTCATTGTGTTTTGCCTGTATCCGGCAGATATGGCTCTTCGCTGGCTGGACGGTACTGTCAAGTCCCAGATTTACAGCAGTTATCAGCGGATTGTCAGCAAACAGTACGGCACGTTTCACCCTGTTTTCAAGTTCACGTACATTGCCTGACCAGATATGGGATAATAAAGCGGCTTGGGCTTCTTCTGTAAAACCGCAGGTTTCCGCTTTTATTTCTTTTGAATACAGTTCGCGGAAATGTTCGGCCAGAGGCAGTATGTCTTCAGGGCATTCAGCCAATGCCGGACAATGAATTTCCACACCGGCAAGTCGGTGATACAGGTCTTCACGGAACCGTCCTTCCCGTATGGCCCGTTCCATGTTTTCGTTGGTGGCTGACAGTATGCGCACGTTTGTCGGGCAGACTTTCTGGCTGCCGACTGGACTGTAAGTCTTTTCTTGAAGTGCACGGAGCAGTGCCACCTGCATTTCATGGGACATGTTCCCGATTTCATCCAGAAAAAGTGTGCCTCCACGGGCAACGGCAAAGCAGCCTTCTTTGTCTTTCACGGCACCGGTAAAGGCTCCTTGGACGTGCCCGAAGAGTTCTGATGCTATGAGGTCTTTAGACAAGCATCCGCAATTGATTGCCACAAAAGGTTTGTCTTTCCTCCGGCTATGGCGGTGTATGGATTGCGCCACGGACTCTTTTCCGCATCCGTTCGCCCCGAGTATCATGACGGGAAGATCTGAAACAGCCACGCGGCGGGCCAATTGGTCAACTTGTCTGGCGGCTGGGCTATGCCGTTCCAATAACGGGGTGTTCCTTTCCCGGCTGACTGGCAGGTTCAGGTGTTCATGCAGCAGCCCCAAAAGGGCATCCTCATATACCGGTTTGGGCAAATAGTCTTTGGCACCCAGCTTTATCGCGTGTACGGCATCGGAAATGGAGGCATAACCGGTCATTACGACAAAAGGCATATTCAGATTTTGTCGCACGCTCCATTCCAGCAGGCTGATGCCGTTACCTTCCGGCAGTCGGACGTCAGACAGCACCAAGGCGATTTCGTGTTTCTTCATCAGCCTGCGTGCGGTGGGTTCTTCAGAGGCTGTCAGCACTTCATAACCTGCTTTCAACAGCCATTTCTGTATCATGTTGGAGAGAATCAGGTTGTCCTCTACCAGTAATATCTTATTTTTCATTACAATGTCTCTTTTTTTGTTCGCATTCTTCTATTAGCTTCTTGATGACGCAGATTACTTTGCCGGTATGTTCCCTGACGGTTTCGTCATCGGTTTTCTCATTATGCAGGGTCTGTCTGTATGCCAACAAAATGTTGTCTGCATCCAGCATTTCCCATACTGGGAGCATTCGGTGTACGGTCTGGCGCATGGCTTCCCGGTTGGCATCCGGCAAGGCAGCCTCCAGCTCATGCAAATCTTTCCGCGCTTCTTTTACGATGATACGGTACATCTCTTCCGGTTCATCCGTGTGTTCCATCAGCTTTCCGTAGTCAAATAGGCTGCCGGGGGAAGCTATGGAGGAAACAAATGCCATCAGCCCTTTCATGGAGAATGGCTTGTGCAGGCAACCGCAAAAGCCGGCTTCTTCATAAATGCCGGTATGCCCGTCACCGCGTGCAGTCATGGCTGCGACAGGTACCGTGCGCGAGCATCCGATATCGGAGTTACGCAGCAGCTTCAACAAGCCGAACCCGTCTGTTCCGGGCATTTGTATGTCGGTCAGCACCAGATCATAATTGGCCTTGCGGAGTGCCTGCACTGCTTCTTGTACATTGGAACACGATGTGCATCCTACACCCTTCCGGCCGAACATGTCTTCTGCTATTTTCAGCAGGATGGCATCATCATCCACTACGAGCACGTTTCGGGGAAGCACTCCGTTTTCTTGCGTTTCTGTATCTTCCGGCTCGCATTCCTCTGTTGTTTCAGGCAAAGGGAGGGACAGGTGGAAAACCGTTCCTTTTCCACGCTGGCTTTCTGCATGGATGGAGCCTCCGAGTACCCCCACCAGTCCTTTGGTGATGAACAGACCCAATCCGAACCCTTCGGAATTCACATTCTGTGCAGCCCGTTCAAAGGGGCGGAAAATACGTTCCAGTGTTTCCTGATCCATGCCTATTCCGGTATCTGCCACATCAATATGCAATTGTCCGTCCTGATAGGATGACCGGAAAGTGACGCTCCCCGTTGGGGTGAATTTGATGGCGTTGTCCAATAGGTTGTCAAGTACCTGTTCCAGCTTGTCGGCATCACCTTTTACTGTCACATGGAGCGGATGATGTTCGGCCTCGAATAGCAGCCCTTTATTATTGGCTTTGTGGGTATATTCCTGCGAAATCTGTTCGAGAAACCGGTCCAGCCGGAAAGGAATTTCATTCTTTGTGTCCTTGGCTTCGTTGATTTTATACACGTCCATCAGGTCATTCACCAGCCGCAGGATATGACGGCACGAATGGCGGATATTTGACAGATAGGTTTCGCGCTTCTTTTTTTCACGGGTATCCGATGCCAGTTCCGCGCAATTGTTGATGTTGCCGATAGGTCCCCGTATGTCATGGGATACGGTAAGGATGATTTTCTTGCGCATATCCAGCAGTTCCTCGTTTTCCCGGATGGTCTGTTTGAGGCTCCGTCTGATGCGGTTCTCCTTGCGGATATCCTGCCGTATGATAAGAAAAGAAAGCAGCAGCAACAGAGTGGCTGTAAGTATGACAATCGCGAATAGCCGGTAGGATACGGCCTGCGCCTTCCCTATTTTCGTTTCCCGGCTGAGAAAACCGTCCTGAGCCTGTCCGTCCAGTGAGACAATGACGGTGTGCAGCTTGCGGTTCAGTTCTTTGTTTTGCATCCGTAGGCTGTCCACGTATGCATCCATTTTCTGCATCCGTCCTTCATACAGATTCTTTAAGCTGTCGTTCAAGGCATATAGTTCCCTGGTGGAGGGGACAATGTATATTTTCTCTTTTTTGCCGAGGATTTTTCCGGCAAATCCTCCTTTTTTTCGCGTGATGGTCCGTACCTGTGTGGCACGTTTGGTCACTTCCGGCAGTTGGGAGACCAGAAAGCAGTCCGCTTCTTCTTGTTTTTTTACGGCTTCCATGATATGCAGCAGGTGTGCTTCTTTGTCTTCCAGTAGTGTGCGCAGGGTTTCAATCTGGTCCGGATAAATGAAGTCACCATATTGCCGCTTCATGGTGGACAGGATGCTGTCAGCGGACAAGCGTTTTCGGTGATATTGTTCATAGTCTGACTTTTCCCAGGCTATGACTGATTCTCCGTATGTGGCAAGTTCGGTTATGTGGCGGTGGGCCAGACTTATTTTCTGACGTACATCCCGGATTTCGCGGGTTTCCGCTTCGATTTCTCTCATCCGTTGACGTTCGTGCAATAAAATGGCAGCCATACTGCCGATGACCGCCACCAATATCAAATATCCGGAGAGTATTTTTAATTGCAAGGGTGTTTCTTCCAATCTCATTCTCAAAACATCAAAATAAAAAATAACAATAGCTTCCTCTTCAGGGCACGGTCTCCTGTCAAATAAAGACTTTACCGATGTTAAAAATGGTGCAAAGATACGATTTATATCGTTTCAAAAGCATTATCGAAACAAGAAGTTTGTTCTCACCCTGATTTTGATGCTTTTTGACAGGAATGACCTGAAAGTACGATGAATGTTGGAAAAAAATCCTGAACAGGCTAATAAAATTCTAATAATCAGAACTTTAATGACTATTCAACCTTAAATGTCTCAACCAGAATAAAAAACGAGCAATAGGTGATAAGGATATAAAGCATATAAAACAATTTTCCCCAACGTCTTCTGCCGGCTTGTTTCCTCTCGTATTTTTCAATCAGCCCAGACAGCTTGTTGGGGTGGAAATAGGATTTGTAACCCCAATATATAAATGGGAAAATGACACAGAAGGCCACAATATAAGATAAGAGATTGAATGTTTTTCCCCACGGGAGTAATTCTGCAATATGGATTCCGAGCCAAAACTCAATGAGATGAATTACGGAAAGTGCATTGACGTACAAATTCAATGCAAAGAATAAGGGTGCCATTAAAACCTCTTCCCCGTTTTGGCGGAGGAAGTGATTTTTATGGCAAAAATAATAGGTCCAATAAGCAATCTCTTGGAGCATATTTATTAATAGTGTTTAGGTGGCATTGGGTGAATGTATATTTGCTTGGGAGAATAAACTCTTTTTAAAGTTGGTTGTGGCTTATAGTTAACCGGTAATACTATTTTAAGGTTGTCTTTGGGCAACATTGCAGGATCTTTTCTCTGCATAGGCAAAGGACTATGGGATTCAAATGCTCCCAAAGTGTCTAATACCCAATAAATGGTGCTAATTGTAAAACCAATAGGTCCTCCCAATAGTCCGATAGTTGAAACAGTTGTGTTTACCAACAATTTTCCAAGTCCCGTTTCTCCGTTTTTGTATTTCGCATAGTCAAAAACAATTCCCAAGAAAAAAGTTGTGCCTCCTACAACACGGGTGACTTTATATGTTTTAATGTTAGATTTGCTTCCGCCTTTCCATCCTGTAGGGTATATTTTGGGTGAGAATACAGTATGATTCTTGCGAAAAAAACGCATAGTATGTTTATAGCCAAGTTTGTCAGCTATATCTGCTGACACTCCTACTGTAGCATTTAGATTGGAAAAAATGTCAATCGAATTGCCTTCTTGGATCTGAGCTGGCTGCTGGTCAATAACTAAAGGATTTGTAGCCCATTCTGGAATAATGTGGCTAAAAGAAACCAAAGCATAAGACCCCGTCCTGTACCTTTCTATTTCAGTTGTCATTAGAGGTTCTATTTGCAATGCTGCCTTGTTCCCATTGTTAAATGCTACATTTCCGGTTACGGGCATTCCTTTTTGCAGTCTGTTTTGTAATTCAATTACAGATATTTCTTCGTAATAATTGGGCATAATCAGAGTGGTTCTGATAATTTATAAAGACTGTCCCAAAATTTTATTTGGGACAGTCTTTTATGAAATGAGATTCAAATGTACTCTCTATTTTAACTCTATTCCCAGAAAAAGATATCCCTCAATTAATTAAGAGGTATCACACGAATGTTGTTGCCAAACATCTATTCGCCGGATTCCTGTCGGTATTCACTCTCCCAAACAGCTTCTTCCGGTCCGTCGCCTTTGTGTCCTGCAAGTTGGATGACAAAACTCTTGGCGGGGAAGAACGGGGTGATGTGGATATCCAGCAAGACACGGTCTTTTTGTTTCGGGTCTTGTTCTATCTTCACGACCTTGAAACGCTCTATCAGCCGGTTGGGTCCCATCACGCTGTCAAGGAATTTGACGATTTGTTCACGCAGGTCTGCTTCCGTGCGCGTTGTCCAGTTTTCAAAGGCACGGCGGTTGAGGAAGTCAAACAGCACTTTGGTGATATAGTCGAATACACGTACTACAGAATAGGTTTGCAAGCCAAGGTTGTCGCCATTGAACAGGGTCTTGGCAGAGAAGGCCATGACTTTGCTGTATTCATTGACCATCGGAACCAGTCCCATCCGTTCAAGTTCGGATATTTCACTTTTCTTGAGGTCAAATCGCACGCTTTCCACTTCGTTGATGCCGCCAAATTTCTTGCCGGCAACAACTTGCGACATCAGAGTGCCGTAAATCTTTCCGGCCAGTGCTGCCGAAGGTGGCACATAGAGGTTTTCCTCTTCGCCTACACTTTCTTCTTTGGGGCGTCCCAACAGCCAGTTGCATGTCATTATTGTATTGGACTTGAACGCATCACCGCTCGTATGGTCCGCATTAAAGAAAATGTCAACCACGTCATCCGGCGATTCCAAATCCTGGAAGTCGGTTATCAGGAATGCCTTGTTTTCATGTGCCATCTTGGACCATTTGTCCAGTATGGCATTTGAACCCAGATACCCGGGAACAACCAATAGTGAGTAGTTGCGGCGCAAGTCCAAACGGTCGAAATTCTGTTTCAGTTCTTTGCTGATATAATCGGCAAATACGGTATTGTCCAAATCACGCAATTGCTCCAGGCTGGCATTGACTATCGTGACATTCTTTACCTTGTCATTTTCTGTATTCTTATAGAATAAGGCTACGGTACGATATGCCTGTTCCAAATCATGGGTACGCGCCAAGGCTGCTTTCAGGTTCTTGTTCAGTAACTCTTCGGCTTTTATGGCGGTGTCTTTCGCTTTATCGCGCATTTCTTCAGCAGACTTGTTGTGGCGGAGCAAGTCTACCCATACGCCCAGGCGTCTTACCAGAGCCTTGCGTTCATCTTCCCACTGGGCATCGGTCAAAAATATATTGCGCCGTGCCTTGCGGTTGGGGTTCATGTTTGAGTATCCGTCAATGATGTTCTCCAGAAAGGAGAAACCTCCGAATTCTTTCAGGCGGTCTATGGCGGATGCGGATGATGCCTTGACTTGTTCGGCAGTCTGTATGGAGGAAGCAACAGCTTGCTGTTGCTGGGGTTGGTCTTCTGGTCTCATAGTGGTATGTTTTAGATTTTAGACTTACCTTGGGCGGCCAATATCTCTTGAATTGTTGATTCAATCACATCAGCTAACGCATTTCTCGTTTCCGGATTCTCGATGACTTTCTGGAGGGCACGATTGGAAGTCAGTTGTCGGGCAATCTTGATGCTCTGTTCCCTTTCGATGTCAAGTTCACTCAGAAACTCGCTGTTTTCCTTTATTTTGTTCGCGCCGAAATCTCCTAAATTCCGGAACGTCATGGTTTCTTTCACTTCCTGTCCCTCAGCATCCGTATGTTCCAGTTCAACCGTTGGTTCAAACCGTTGGAACACATCTTCCACTGTCTGCAGGCCGTACACACACTCTGGGGCGGACGGGTCTTCGTCCGTCAGTTTCTGCACAATCAATGTTCGGTTCGATGGAATCTCGGCAATGGACTCATTGGCATCCACTTTCACTTCGTTGCCGCCAATTCCGTAATTATACATGCTCATAGTTGTTAAATTATTTATTTAACTAAAGATTATCTGTCCTTTTTGGGCGGCAATATACGGATTTCTTTTCATTCAATCAAGAACTTTGCAAAATAAGTGCCAAATAAATGCGTTTACATGCTATTTCGGCATTGTATTAAAGCACAACCTCGCAATTTTTGCATAAAATGTTTCTCCCATAAGGCGGATTTTTTGGGGCTTGCCTCATGGGAGCTAACCCCTGTATCACTACCGGATTCTTCCCATTTCCGTCACCAGCGGTTGGACAAGACTGCATTCCCGACAATAAGACTGTCGGCAGACAGCGTGATGGTAGTGAACAGAGGCCGTTTCTTGTCCACATTGAAAATTTCACGATAATAGACGATGTAGGCACAGCGGAATTCAATGGTACGAAAGACAGCATTGTCTTCCGTCCTGTAATAAGTGATTTTGCCACTGATAGGCTTGAACTGGCTGTTTATCATGGCCTCCAAAATGTCTGTATCCCTTGTGGATTCGATGCTGAACGTAACTCGTCCGCCCAATACCGACGTAACTGGGCGGCCTTTGTTATCGGTCTTTCGGTTAAACTCGATTTGTGAGAGGATGACCTCCATTTCTTTTCCCCGTATTCCAACGGTTGCTCTAAACACACTCATATTAATATATATAATGGTTATGAATCAAGACTTGTTTTGCCTTGATTAAAGCAGAGAACCGCTTTAGGAAAAAGAAAAAGATATAAGCCTATGCAAATGTAACGGAATTCATCAAAACAACCAAATTTAGTGAGGAATTTATTAAAAAAAGGAGGTAAGACATAAGACACCCCCTTCAATGCCGGCTGCCGTTTTCTTCTGCCCAGGCATGACGGCTATGATTTTAATGGGAATAAAATCAAATTGCCGCTTGATGGCCTGTTCCATCAAACGGCAATACAATTTGCTTTCCGCTTAGAGACATCAAGCCTCGCCGCGTTTTAGTTCTTCGGCCAGCGGTTGTCAAGTGCCGCGTTGCCTACGTTGATAAGCTCGGCAGAGAAGGTGAGCGCGATGGTCATCGGCACCTCATTGTTCACGTCAAGCGTTTCCTTGTAGTGTACGATGTACGCGTTCTTGAACTCGATTTCCTTCATCTTGGCGTCCTCTTCAATCTTCTTGTAGACGATTTTTCCTTCCACCTGCTTGAACTGGCTGTTCAGCATGGCTTCAATGGTTGCCGTGTCATCGGTGGATTCAATTACCACGGAAACGCGTCCTCCTTGAATGTTGGAAGAGGGTTTTCCCTTCGAGTCAGTTGTACGACTGAATTCATACTCAGAGTGCAGCACATCATACTCCTTGCCTGCAAATTCCAAAGTAGCTCTAAATGATGCCATAACTAATGGATTTAAATGTTAAACAATAATTTAGTCTCTCTGTTTCTCTTTTCTGAATCCTGACCCGGCAGAAAACAAAAAAAGAGAAAACTTCAAAAACGATCTTTTGAAATTTCCTCCGGTTCTTCCAGACGACTTCTGTTTTATTTGTGGAAAAAGAAGAAGAAAAATAAAACATCATCTTTGTCAGTTGCAAATATAGGGGAATAAAAGCATACTGCCAAATGTTTTGGCATTTTTTTGATGAAAAAATCAGGAAACACCATATCAGCTTTCATTTCATCTTATTCAATTGCTTGGCAACGACATTCATAATTTATTGAATGATAAGCTTGTAGTCCATAAAATCTGACTTTGAGGCCATGCTATTCGTATTTCCAGATTTTATTGGGTGATATGATATTTCTCCTTTATATGTTCGGCCACATGCTCCACTTCGGGGAACAATGTGGATTTGTCTATACCGAGAGCTTCAAGCTGCTTCCTGATTTTCTTCTTTTGCGTTTTGCTGATGATATAGGTTTTATAGTCGAATTTTAGTATTGCAGGCTTGCTTTTGTCGCCGTCTATACCATAAAGGAAGAAAGCTCCAGATTGCCGGATGATACGCGGATTGTCAAACATTGGTTTCACACAAAAGACTCTTTCTATGTCTTTTGAGTCAATTATGTCCTGAAAATGAGGTTTTTCGTACTTGATCTCATGTAGCAGATAGGCTATGTCTGTTTGATAGTTAAATTCCTCACAGTCTAAATCCCGAAGCTTCTCAATACTGAAATCTATTGGACGTTTTGCGATATTGGCTACTACGCTGACTGCATCGCTGTCAAAGTATTTGATGTCTGATGTTTTGACTTCAAAACGGAACAGCTTGCCGTCAACTTCATCATTATCACACGCAAAGTACATGGCAACCAAAGGATTGGTTGTAATGTCCAGCAGACGTGTCGGTAAAGAGTAGTGTTGCATCTTTACCAGTTTTTCAAAGGTTGATGTACTTCCTTTGAAATCGGTAGGACATTGGGCGATAATATCTCTGAATATCTTGTCCTCATTCTGGATCAGTGTTTCTTCCCGATAGATTGAGGGGAGTAACCCATATTTTTTGTCCGATTGTCCTCTGTAAAAAATATGGTAATCCATGCTGTCCTCCAGTTCACCTTCAAGTCTTTCAAATAATGTTCTGATACTACCTATGGTTGTTGAAGTTTCATTTTCAGGGATGAAGTTATAGGCACCACATGAAATCTCCCAAGGCTTTTTCCCAAGACTTCGGATTGCTTCTTCTGACAGCTTTTCATAAGAAGCAAAGCTGTCATAGGTGTAGCTCAACTTCTTTTTCCGCAGATAGGATGATGTATTTGAGTCCAAAGGAACAAATCTTTCCGGATTTGCATAGAACAGAGCAATGCTAAGTTTTCCTTTTCCTACATTTTTAATGTTCAGTACGTTTTGAAAGAGTTGTTCATTTACTTTCCCTTCTTTTACTTGTTTAAATAAATCCCATAATACTTTAATATCCTGATTATTTCTATTTATTTTTTGTGGGAATAAATGTACTTTCATTGGATGTATTGTCGGAAGTCCTGTTACATCTGTCGGCTTTTGGCATTCGAACTTCAATTCTTTCCTTAAATCTTGTAATATTTCAACTCTTCTCTCATTGGAGTGAAACTTGTTGAGATACGATAAGAAAGTGAACGGGTCTATTTCGTTCAGTTCTATTGGTTTGCCCTTCTCTGTACCATCCCTAAAGCCGGTAATACCAATCTCTTTTAGGACAGATATCAACTCCGACTGGTTGTTTTGTTTTTTGAGTAGCCAATCTGATAGTTCTTTATAAAATGGTATCCATGTGAATGTATTAGCCATATTTACTATTTATTATTATAAAGTAATCTTAACCCGCTGGCGGAATTAATTGAGGTATGAAACCCACGGACGGAGATATCTTCGGGCCAAGACAGAGATATCTTCGGACAAGGACGGAGATATCTCTGGACAAAAGCGGAGATATCCGCCCGCAAAGCCGTACAATGGACCGACAGATAAAGTGCATATCGGTTATAATTCCGCCAACGGGTTAATCTTAATTCTCTTCACCTTGTCTTAGAAATCTGTATATACTTAAAATACGATTATTTTAATCGTACTAATTCCTGCTTTAATCAATTAGCATTCTGCACGTTTCTCTATCTATGGTAACGAGAATAGCATGAGCGTATAGTTGCTATGGTATAGTATTTTGTGATCTGTACATATCCAGTAGCAACTTACTGACAAAGTTCATAGCTTTTATATGTCTGTGTCGGTGTACCTAATAATCACGTACTACCTTATATCGTTCTCCACTTGCGGTTTTCTCCACAGGTGTGAACAAAATCAGCTACAAAATGAATTGTATAGTAATTTAACAGACAATATATCAAGCAAGGCTCTAGTATACTGATTTTCAATCATCTTATTCAATGTAAGCTCTCTTATTCAAAACTTTTATATATCACCTTACCCTATTGATAATATCTTTTAATTCGTTAAAATCAACAATTACATTAGGATAGTTACTATCTAAAACATAATAAACTAATTCAATATTCTTTTTTTCAAAATTAAAATATAGCTCAACTTGATTTAAAATCATTTCTTTTTTTGTTTTTGATTCTATATTTAATAGAATTTTTTCTCTAAGTTTTAAAGAGCTATGTATATCGTCTTTAAAAGCCTCAATAGTTTTATTCATTTTTTTCTATTTATAATTTATATAGTTATTATATAGGGAAAGCAGTTCTTACCCAACCTTTTTCATCAAATAATATTTTTATTGTCTTGGTTAAGCTTCCATCAGCATTAGTCCCTATATTTCGACTAAAAGTTGCAGTTATTGAATTAGTTGATTTATCAATATTTCCATTACTTATTGCTTCATTGATAATTTTTTTTATTTGTCTGGGGCTATCTGTAATAAATTTGCTTACATCATCATATTTAGTGTTTAGGCGATGTCTTTGTAATATATGCTCCATCACAGACATCACACCACCTCTATTATAAGAAAATTTCTTTTGAGGATTAAATTTTACTTTCCCACAATCTAACCCCAAAATATCAACTTCTGAATTACTATCAAAAGTATAGGCATAAAAATTCGGGTTGTTTCCTAATAACCTTATCGGATCTTGACTCAGATAAGTTCCTGTATCGCTTGAATAATACCTGAAACGATTGTAATATAGTCCCGTCTCAATATCCTCGTACTGTCCCTGATAGCGGAAGGGTACGAGCGTCCGGTCTCCGTGGCATTCCTTCACCTCCCCGTACACGTCCAGCAGCATCTCCCATACAAGGTTTCCCCTGCTGTCGTATGCCTG
>ENA-OOWN01001197-OOWN01001197.1-human-gut-metagenome-genome-assembly--contig:-NODE-1197-length-19935-cov-4.977414_pt1 | contig 19935 bp, 16 predicted proteins | sample MGYA00241406_ERZ501319 | MGnify/ENA primary metagenome ERZ501319 (study PRJEB25962, sample SAMEA2042734) | human gut metagenome | biome: human gut; feature: human-associated habitat; material: faeces... | reverse complement strand
ACGCTCCCGACATTGCCGGTAAAATCAGGGTGTACTGGATTGGCGGCCCCAACAAGAAATGGAGCGTAAACAGCTATGTATACATCGTGGAGAATTTCCCCGACCTGTGGATGATTGAGAACAACGTGGCTTACCGCGCTTTCATATCCGACGGCAGGAACAACGACAAGTATAACGCCGGGTTTTACGAGCATTTTGCGAAGGGAGCGGGGCGGCTCGGCGCCGACTTCGGCCGCTATCTGGGCGGCCGGCCTAAGATGGGCGACACCCCGTCGCTGCTTTATATGATGGACGGCGACCCGGCCGACCCTGCTGGAGAGTCGTGGGGCGGGTGCTTCGAGCGTTGCACCCACAGTGCGCGCGTGGTGTTCGACCGCACGGCTACGGCTGCCGATACCGTACAGAACTATGCCGTCATAGAGTTTCATGTCAAAGGCCCAGTGCTCGACAAGTCGATGATCGGCAAGCCGTGCATTACGCTTACCATAGCCAAACAAAGCTGGGAAGGCTATTATATGGGCGGAGGCGATTACATGGTGCGCTATTCCACCTACACGCTGGGCACTCTGCCTTACACCATCGTGTCTGGCGTTAAAGGCTTTCCGGCGCAGAGCGGAGCGGTGACGATTGAGAACTCGTGGCCCGGACGCAAACGCCCTACGGACTATAAGGTGGGCGCGCATTGGTATACCGACCACGGCGACAAGGCTCTTTTCTACAAGAATTTCCAAGGCGGAGCCACCATTTACAAGTGGCGCAACGAGGTGATGGACGACTGGGGTCTGCGTTTAAGCTGGCTGAAAGACTGAAAGATATAAGCCCCGGCTTCCATTTTATGGAAAGCCGGGGCTTCTTCCGCTTACAGGCTGGCGGCGTATTGACAGACAGAAAATAAAAAAAGTCCTCCCGAAAGGAAGGACTTTTTTGTGCTGTAGGTTATGTTTTTTTATTTCACCTGAACCACCAGATACTTGCTAGTGCTCCAGAATATCTGCGGATTTGTGATGTGCAGCACGTACTGGTCTTGCGCGTCGCGCTCCAGCCGGTAGCTGCTTGACGGGTGCATGGTGAGCAGTTTGGCTGATTTGGAATACAGTTTGATTGCCTTGAGCGAGCGGATGTCGACTTTGGTGAAGTAGCTCTTGTTGAAGTTTGACTGCAGCACTTTACCGTCTACAAGGATGTTTTGCTCCTTTAGTTCCTTCTTCGTGCCGAAAACATACCATGCCGTGTTAAGCTGCTTGTCCTGCGTGTTTATGGTGTTAGCCTTCTTCGCGTTGTCGTCCTGCAGCAGGTTTACGTTCTTGTTGAGCGTAGTCGTGGTGCGTTCAAGCTCCTCTATGTGTATGTCCTTGGCCTCGAGCTGGGCGTAGAGGTCTTTTATCTGGTGGTCTTTGTCCTCCAGCTGTTTAGTAAGGTTCTCTATCGTCTTTTGCAGTTGTTCGCTCTTTATCGAGCCGTTTTTCACTTGGTTGCGCAGTTTGGCTATCAGTTCGCGGTTTTCGGCCATGCGTTGCTGTATGAACTGGATGTTCTCCCTGATGCGCTGTTGGCGGCTTGCGCCCTCGCCGTCTTTGGCCACGCTGACGCGGTTTTCGGCTTCGTTGATGAGGCGGAAGCCTTCCTCTACCTCGTTGAGTATGCCCATCATGTCGTTGATTTCGTTGTCTTTTTGCGCGATGACCTTCTGCAATGAGTCGCTTTGGCTGAGCTCCTGCTGGTCTGACGGGGTCTTGCCGTTGTTACATGCGGCAAGTGTCAGCAGACAAGCCGCGAAGAATAATACTTTTTTCATAATATATCAGTTTTTACATTATACATATATTAAATGGATACGGGATGCCTTGCTGCGTAAGGTCAGCCGTCGGCCTCGGTTCCGGCCGTGATGCCGGTGTCAGGTTTTCCTGCCGTTCGTTTCGGTAATTCGTCTTTAACCTTCGTTTTACCGCTTTTTGTTTTTTCCGTTCCCTCAACCACGATTACGAACTCTCCGCGCGGTTCGGTCTCCTTGAAGTGGGCAGTCAGCTCGTCGAGCGTGCCGCGCACGCTTTCCTCATGTACCTTGGATATTTCGCGGCATACGCTCGCACGGCGGCCACCGCCGAAGTATTCGGCAAACTGCTGGAGCGTTTTCAGCACACGGTAGGGCGACTCGTAGAAAATCATTGTGCGCGTTTCGTCTTGCAGTGACTCAAGCCTCGTGGCGCGTCCTTTCTTCTGCGGCAGGAAACCCTCAAAGCAGAAGCGGTCGCATGGCAGCCCGGACGCCACAAGGGCGGGTACGAACGCGGTTGCGCCGGGCAGGCATTGCACTGTGATGCCTGCGTTTACCGCCTCGCGAACAAGATAGAAGCCGGGGTCGCTTATGCCGGGAGTGCCTGCGTCGCTTATGAGCGCGACGGTGGCTCCGGCTTTCAGCCGTTCCACTATAGAGGCTGATGTGCCGTGCTCGTTGAACTTGTGGTGCGACATCAGCTGGTTCTTTATGTCGAAGTGTTTCAGCAGTATGCCCGAAGTGCGGGTGTCCTCCGCCAGCACGAGATCAGCTTCCTTAAGCACCCTGACGGCTCTGAAAGTAATGTCTTCAAGGTTACCCACGGGGGTGGGGACCACGTATAGCAAGCCCATATTTCAGCCAGATGTTTCTTTTTTTGCAACCTCAGGCATGACTGCCGGAGCCCGTCTGTGCCTTCGGCACTGGCATCCTGCGCCCCTAAAAGCCTCAGGTCGCGATTTTAAACGGTATTATATAGTGTATGCAAATATAGGTAAATAATCGACGTTGGCAAAAAAACGGCGTATTTCTTTGCAATTTTTAAAACGTCTTTGTAATTTTGTGGCGGAATGAATGATAGCATAATGCCGGGCGAAGCACGCCGCCCGGGGCGGATAGAAGTGGTGTGCGGCTCGATGTTTTCAGGCAAGACAGAGGAGCTTATACGGAGGATGAAGCGCGCCGAGTTTGCCCGGCAGAAGGTGGAAATATTCAAGCCGGCCATCGATACGCGATATTCCGAGATAGAAGTGGTGAGCCATGACCGCCACGCCATACCTAGTACGCCGGTCGATTCATCGTCGTCGATACTCCTGTTGTCGTCGGACATTGACGTGGTGGGCATAGACGAGGCCCAGTTTTTTGACAACGGGCTGGTTGATGTGTGCAACGATCTTGCCAACAGGGGCGTGCGTGTGATAGTGGCCGGTCTTGACATGGATTTCAAGGGGGTGCCGTTCGGCCCTATGCCGGCACTCTGCGCGATAGCCGACGAAGTTACCAAGGTGCACGCGATATGTGTAAGGTGCGGAGCGTTGGCTTATGTGAGTCATCGTCTTGTAGCTAACGACAAGCGCGTGATGCTGGGCGAGCAGAGCGAGTATGAGCCTCTTTGCCGCGAATGTTACCGTAAGGCCGTTGAGGAGGAAAGGATGAGATAATGTGCCGTGAGCGGCGTATAGTGGGCCTACAGGTTGTTTTAATTGCTTTGATGTATGATTATTGAGGAGAAAATCACTTTCGACAGGTTTATCCGTTGGTCGTTGACAGCATTGGTGGTGGTCGTCGTGCTGTTGCTGATGAAATATCTAAGCAGTGTCTTGTTGCCGTTTTTTGTGGCATGGCTGCTTGCTTACCTTATTTATCCGATAGTGACTTTTGTGCAATACAGGTTGCATGTGCCTACTAGGGTGTTGTCCATCGTTGTTTCGCTGTTGTTTCTTATTGCCGTAATAGGTGGCGTGTTTTATCTTATCATACCGCCTATGATTGAGCAGTTTGATAAAATGAGCGAAGTGTTATCGAATTATTTGCACGAGAAAACACATATAAACAATTTTCCTGTTGCGATACAGCAATGGATAAATGATAACAAGGAAAGCATCCATGAGTTTTTCAAGCAGGAGGATGTGACCGAGGCCATAAAGACGGCAATGCCAAAACTGTTCTCGGTAATAGGAAAGACGGCGAGCGTGTTGCTTAGCATAGGAGCTTCGCTTATTACGCTGTTGTATCTTTTTTTCATACTTTTGGATTACGAGAAGCTTGCCTCGGGCTTTATAAAAATATTTCCGAAAAGCAGCCGTCCGTTCTGGCATGTGCTGATAAATGACGTAGAGCGTGAGATGAACAGTTACATTCGCGGTCAAAGCCTTGTGGCGTTGTGCATAGCTGTGCTATTCTGTATCGGTTTCACCATTATCAATTTCCCCATGGCTATAGGTCTTGGCATACTGATAGGAGTGTTGAGCCTCATTCCGTATGTTCACGGACTTGCTTTTATTCCGATGCTGTTTCTATCGCTTCTCAAGGCTGCCGACACAGGGCAGAACTTTTGGGTGATATTTCTTTCGGCCGTAGCGGTGTTTGTTGTCGTGCAGGCTATCACCGACATGGTGCTTACCCCGAAAATAATGGGTAAGGCTATGGGGCTTAATCCGGCTGTGATACTTCTGTCGTTGTCGGTCTGGGGCGCTCTGTTAGGCTTTATCGGCCTGATCATAGCATTGCCTCTCACCACGCTGATAATAGCTTATTACCAGCGTTATGTGACCAAGGAAAATGAAACGGAGCCTTCAGGAACGGGCGGTAAAACCGGTGAAGATAGCCAAGTGGCAGCATCATGTTTATCTTCTGATAGTGTTTCAGATAAGAACTCGGAAAAAGAAAAAAATTAAAAAGTTGCCGAATTATTTGGTCGTATCAAGAAAAAAGCGTACTTTTGCACACGCTTTACGGGAAGTGAGGCTTTCTTAGATCCGTTAGCTCAGCTGGTAGAGCACAACACTTTTAATGTTGGGGTCTTGGGTTCGAGCCCCAAACGGATCACGGAAATGAAACCGCAAGAGTTTGTTAGACAGGCTTTTGCGGTTTATGTTTTCTATATTGGTTATGTGGTTAGGCAGTTGCAAGTTCGTCACTGTTCGTGGTTGATGGCGTGTTTTGTTGCCGGACGGTGAAAATAAAGTTTGTGCTCAATTTTAATAATATGATGAAAGAGACAATCGATAACTTTGAGATAATGGCTCCTGTGGGTAGCCGTGAAAGTTTGCAGGCGGCTATTCAGGCCGGTGCTGGTTCTGTGTATTTCGGCATCGGGCGGTTGAATATGAGGGCACATTCGGCCAATACGTTCACAATTGACGACCTTCGTGACATTGCCGCGACATGTGCCACGCATGGAATAAAGACATATCTGACGGTGAACACCATAATTTATGATTGTGACATTGCTGATATGCGTGAGATTGTGGATGCAGCCAAGGATGCCGGAATAAGTGCCGTGATAGCAAGCGACATGGCTGTTATAACATATTGTCGCAGTATCGGTATGGAAGTTCACCTTTCGACGCAACTTAATATTTCGAATATAGAGGCCCTGAAGTTTTACGCTCAATTTGCAGATGTTGCCGTATTGGCTCGCGAACTTACGCTGGATCAGGTTGCTGAGATATATAAACAGGTGTGCGTTCAGGACATTTGCGGTCCGTCTGGGCGGCAGATAAGGCTTGAGATGTTTTGCCACGGCGCATTGTGCATGGCTGTGAGCGGCAAGTGTTATTTGAGCCTTGACAACGCAGGAAGGTCGGCAAACCGTGGAGAGTGTATGCAGCTGTGCCGCCGTTCATACCTTGTGACTGACACGGAGACAGGCACGCAGCTCGAAATTGACAATAAGTACATCATGAGTCCGAAAGACTTGAAGACGGTGCGGTTTATCGACCGTATGATGAATTCCGGTGTCAGGGTGTTCAAGATAGAGGGACGGGCGCGCGGTCCAGAGTATGTTTACACCGTCGTTAAATGCTATAAGGAAGCCATAACGTCAGTTCTTGACGGTACGTTTACCGACGAGAAGAAAGACGGATGGGACAAAAGGCTGGCCACAGTGTTTAACCGTGGTTTTTGGGACGGCTATTATCAAGGTCAGTTGCTTGGCGAATGGAATAAGAACTACGGCTCAAATGCTACCGAGCGTAAGGTTTATGTTGGCCGTGGCGTAAAGTATTTCTCACGTCTTGGGGTAGCAGAGTTTACATGTGAGGCCGCTGAATTCTCCGTGGGCGACAAGATGTTGATAACCGGACCTACGACAGGTGTTATTTATGTCACGGTCGAGGAAATTCATGATGACACCCATTCGGTGCCTACAGCGCAAAAAGGCACACGCGTGGCGTTTAAAGTCCCTGATAAAGTGAGACCCAGTGACAAACTGTTTAAGATCGTGAAAAGTTGACATTTACTTCATTTATTCCTCCTTAGGAATGTTTGGCGTGGATATTAAAATATGTAATTATGACAATAAACGAAGCACAAGATGAAGTCATAGAGGAGTTTTCAGACTTCACGGATTGGATGGATAAGTATCAGTTGCTCATTGATTTAGGCAACGAACAGCAGCCTTTGGACGAGAAATACAAGACTGAAAGCAACCTTATTGACGGTTGCCAAAGCCGCGTATGGTTGCAGGCTGACTACAAGGACGGGCTTATTTGGTTTACGGCAGAGAGCGACGCGCTGATTGTCAAGGGCATTATCGCCCTGTTGATACGTGTCCTCAGCGGGCACTCTCCGCAGGAAATACTTGACGCGGACTTGTATTTCATCGACCGTATCGGACTTAAAGACCATCTTTCGCCGACTCGTTCCAATGGATTGTTGGCTATGATAAAGCAGATAAGGGTTTACGCTTTGGCGTATAAATCGAAGTTTAACGCTTGATGAAATTATGCGTAAGCTGCGTGTAACAGAGATGAACCGCCTGACGGTCGACGAGTTCAAAGATTCTGAAAAGTTGCCTCTTATTGTAGTTCTTGACGATGTACGCAGTATGTATAACGTCGGTTCGGTGTTCAGGTCGTGCGATGCTTTCCGCGTTGAGGCCGTATGGTTGTGCGGCATAACAGGCGTGCCACCGCATCCTGAGATACATAAGACAGCCTTAGGGGCTGAGGACAGCGTTGCTTGGCGTTACTTCGGTTCGGCGCAGGAGGCTGTAGCCGAATTGCATAATCAAGGTGTGGAGGTTCTTGCCGTTGAGCAGTGTGAGGGCAGCACTATGCTTGACGCTTTCCGTCCGGAGAAAGGGAAGCGTTACGCTGTAGTTCTTGGAAATGAAGTAAAGGGTGTGCATCAAGACGTTGTTGACGCTTGTGACGGATGCCTTGAGATTCCGCAGTTCGGCACGAAACATTCCCTTAATGTTTCGGTGACAGCCGGTATCGTCGTGTGGCATTTTTGCCAGTTTACAATTTCATGATCCATTCTTCATAATCAAATTATGTAATTCCCGCTTATGGAGAATAATCAAAAATTAAAAAAAGTGTCTTTATAAAGGTGGACTACGGCTGTAAACAGGCTTCTGAATCGTGTTTTTATGGTTTAGAAGCGGCATTGATAGGGATTTTCCCTATGAATTTAGGTTTTTCCCTTTGTTTATGTCACAGGTTTTTTGTTCCTTTGCAAGCAGAAAAAATAACAAACATAAACACATTATTATGATGAAAAGACTTTTAATCACTGCCCTTGCCGCTGTTGCGTTGTGGCTGCCGGTGCAGGCGCAGCACTATTGCAACAGCAGGTATTATGACCCGGAAACTGACAGGTTGGATTATAGCTATGGCCGTCACGACAGTGGATTGGGTACAGGTAATATGTACTACGGTTTCAGGATAGGTCCTTCTTTTTCTTTTGTAAATTCCGATGACAAGACGCTTGACGGTGGCGATTGGCAGACAGGACTGAATGTTGGCGTACTGGTGGGCATCCCTTTGTCGCGCGCGGTTCCGCTTTATCTAGAAGGTGGATTGTTTTACAACGAGAAAGGCGGGCGTAAACGGCTGGCTGACGGCAAAAAGATGACTTATGATTTGAACTATCTTCAGTTGCCGATCGTGTTGAAATATATTTACAACATTGACCGTCATTTCACCATTCAGCCGTTTTTCGGCGGCTATTTGGCTTATGGTATAGGCGGTAAGATTAAGAATTTCGGCACACGTGAGGCGTTCAGTTCGTTCTCCGATGATGCTTTCCAGCGTTTTGACGGCGGTCTGCGCCTAGGTTGCGGAGTAGGGTATGACCTGTTTTATGCTGATTTGTCTTACGATATAGGTTTGTCGAATATATGCCACGACACGTTTGACACGTCACACAACGGATGTCTTATGCTTAACTTCGGAGTGAATTTTTAGTTTTAAATGAGTAAGTATTGAAGGAGAAAAGGAGTAAGTAGAAATATGCAGCATGTACGTAAGGGCATATCTACTTACTCCTTTTCTCCTTCAATACTTACTCATTTATCATAGATTCACTGCTTTCTCCTACGTTTGTAGCAGTCTTTGTAGTCGCAAAGGCCGCATGAATATTCCAGTTTTCTTACGTTGTGGCCTAATCCTATGACGCCGCTTACCGATTTGATTGGCACCATCAGGCTTGAGTCGGTGAGCCTTACGCCGCACGGGTGGCCTTCGCCGAACAGGTGGAAGAGCTTTTGTTGTTCTGATACGTGCCACCCGCAATAGCCCGGACTGAACCTGTTGGTATGGCGCAGGCCGTCGGCTGTTATTGTGTCTTGCAGTGCTTGCTCCATGATGTCGGCCGTACGCTCGGCTATTACGCTGCCGAACGAGTCGGCTATGAATGTGCGCACCATGTCGTCTTCGTCCTTTAGGCGCATCTGGTAATCTTCAAATTCCGCTCCCGCCGTGGCTACGAAAAATGCGAATGTCTCGCTTCCGCGCAGCTGGCGGCTGATGATGCGTCCTAAGTTCATTTCCGTACCGTTTACCGAGAGCGTGTCGTTCACGGTGTCGAGCGTACCTTCGGTAGTGAAGAAGCAGTATCTCGGGCGGGCTATCATCGCTATGTCATTCTCTACGGCGCGCACTTCGGTTTCCACGTCATCGTCGGGCGCGCTGCCGCCGTAACCCATTTGCATGTACACTTCAGCCAAGTCGAGGTCGAGGTCGTTGTATGTAAGTCCGTATGTTAGCATTTTCCTGTTTATTGGGAGTTAAGGAGTTATGCAGTTAAGAAGTTAAGACAAATGTTTTCATGGTCTGCATTTGGTGCGAGGCATTTGTCTTAATTCCTTAACAGCATAACTCCTTAACTTCTGGATATATAGCGTTTTTTAATCCCTTTTGGCCTCGTTCCATTCTTTCACGGCCGCGAAGAATGTGTCGATGTTTTCCAAAGGAGTATGTGGCGGCGTGTCGCATCCGCTGGAAATTACGAAGTTCGGCCTGTCCTCCATGCGTTTTAGAAGCTCCAGTGTGACGCGGCGCATCTCGTCGGGCGTGGCATCCTTAAACAAGGAAACAGGGTCGAGATTGCCCATCGACAGCGTGTCGGCGGGCACATCGGCTGTCACTTGCGCCATGTCACACTTGTTGCCGAAGTGGTAGGCGGCGGCTCCCGTTGCGGTCATGGCATGGGTGCACTGCCCTGTGTTGCCGCAGTTGTGCAGTACTAGGGTGAAAAAGTTGTCCTGTACGGTTTCTACTATGCGTTTCACATATATCGACGAGAAGCGCATACAGTCGTCGTCAGACAGCAGCCCGGCCGCAGGCTCGGCCATGACGACTCCGTTGGCTCCGGCCTCTTTCAGGGCGATGCAGTATTTCATGATGAAGTCTGTACATTTGCCGAGCAGCATGTCGGCAGCGGCAGGGTCTTCATTTATTAGTATCATTATCTCAGACATGTCGTAAAGCCTGCCCGCCAGCGAGAAGGGGCCGATGCATCCGCCTAGCACGGGGCGGTCGGTTATCTCGCGTGCGGCAATCATGTTTGCCTTGATATATTCAGGCACTCGCCCCTGTCGCAACGAGGGCACTTCCAGCCGGTCTATGTCTGCGGCGTTGTTCAAAAGATGGCCGCGTACCGCCGGCACTTCGTCTGGCTCGAAAGCAATATCAGCGCCGAAGGCTTCCGCTTCTACCGTAAGGTCCATTATTACTGTGGCGGCGGCCGTGTCATAGCGTTCGGCTACGGCTTTTACCGCGTCGGCGTGCACTCGTCCGTCGCTCACCGCGTCAATTACGCGCCGCCCGGTCATCTCGATGCCCGGATGCGTCATTATAGGCACGGCGGGCACGCGCCTGTCGGCTATCAAGCCGCGCATCCATTCAGTCATGTTTATCTTCATATCCGGTTGTGTTCGTTTACTGTTGTTTTTCATTTTAATGACGCCTGAGCCGTCGGCTTGTAGCCAGCCATGCTGTGGAAATCTTGCGAAAGGCGGCTTTTCATGCCGCAATATGCCGCCTTTTAGGCGATAAAAGGCAGCATATTACAACGCTATTTGCGGCCTTTTGCCAAGTACATGGTTGTCAGGCTGTTGTCTGCTCCTTGTATTTCTTCTTCAGGTTGTCAATGAACAGCAGCAGCCTGTTTGTCACGTTTACGTCGCTTACGCCGCTGTCAAAGTCAAGCGAGAGTATGTTCATTTCGGGGAAAAACTGCTTTATGCGTTTCTCTATACCTTTTGACACGATGTGGTTGGCCATGCATCCGAACGGTTGCAGGCTGATTACGTCGGTCACTCCTTGTCGTGCGCACGACATAATCTCGGCAGGTAGCAGCCAGCCTTCGCCGAATTGGGCGCTCAGGGTGACAACTTTGCTAGCCTCGTCGGCCTCGGCGAATATGTCGCCGAAAGGCGTGAAATAGCGTAGCGAGGCGCCGGCGCGGTTCACTTTGTCGATAAGTTTGCGTATGCGTTTATACGCAAGGCCGTAGATGAAGCCGGTTATGGCCTTGTGCCTTAGGTGGGTCTGCTGTTCCACGCGCCTGTTGACGAAGCTCTGCATGAAGAAGTCGAGCAGCAGCGGAGGTACTATCTCTACGCCTTGTTCTATGAGCCAGTCGGTTACGTTCTTCTGGGCGAACGGGTTGAACTTTAGGAATATCTCGCCCACTACGCACACCTTGGGGTGCTCCTCGTCCTTGCATATACGGTCAAACTCGGTCGCTGCCAAGGACAGGTAGCTTACAAGGTCGTCATGCCGGCCTTCGAGTATCAGGCTTTCGCCGGCCTGGAGGTAAAGGTCGCGCAGCTTTTTGGCTTGCCCGGGCTGTTTTTCACGCACTACCGAGGCGTAATACATCTTGGCGATGCTGTCGCTGTAGAGTATCGAATACAGCGCAATGGGCAGCATCTTCAGCCAGTTTACGCGGAAACCGGGCTGTTTGTTCTTTATCGCGCTGTCGAAAGCGAACGCCACAACGGGCACTTCGGCGTAGCCTGCGTCGACCAACGCTTTCTTTATAAGCGACACATAGCTGCTCGCGCGGCACTGCCCGCCCGTTTGTGTCATGGCCACGGCCGTTTTCGCCGGGTCGTATTTGCCGCTCTTGAAAGCCTTGATTATGTCGCCCACGATGAGTGTCGCCGGGTAGCATACTTCGTTGTTGGCGTATTTCAAGCCCCATTCGCACGACTCGGTGTCGCTCAACGGCAGATTGTCAACATCGTATCCGGCCAACCGCATTATGGCCGGTATCAGCGGAGAGATGAACGGAGTGAAGAAAGGCACTATTATCTTGCGCCCCCGGCATGCCTCGTCGAATGTCGGGGTTGTGGTAAACGGCCGAACCTGTCCGTTCCCTTCGTGCTCCTCTCCGGCCAGTTTCAGGCTCTCTATAAGCGAGCGCACGCGCAGTTTCATCGAGCCTATGTTGTTGATGTCGTCAAGTTTCAGCAGCGTCAGCGTCTTGCCGTGGCGCATCAGTAGGTCACGCACCTCGTCTACGAGGAACGCGTCTGGTCCGCAGCCGAACGATGTCATCTCGACAAACTCCATGTCTTTTTGTCCCGCGCTCCACTTCGCCGCCTCTAAAATACGGTTGGGATAGGCCCATTGCGACAGGTAATGCGCGTCGCTTACGGCCACTTTCTTGCCGCGCACGATGTCGTCGGTAATGACGTAGATGCCCATGTCGGCCAGCATGTCTGACACCTTGTGTTGTATCAGCATGTCGGCGTGGTAAGGCCGTCCGGCCAGCAGTATGGTCATAGCCCCGTGTCCGCGGGCCTCGTGGTATATGTATTCGTTATATGCGGTTATGTCCTTCGTGTAAGCGTCTTGCGCGCTTACGGCACGGCTGAAGGCGCTGTTTATCGTGTTGTCGTCAATCCCGAGCTGTTCAAGATACTCCTTGCACTGCTTCAGCAGCAGGCTCTTGTCCTTGAAGCTGACCGTGGGCGAGTCGATAGGCACGGCCCCGGCCTGCACGCTTTTTACAACTTCGGCGTAGCCGGTGACTATCGGGCAGTTGTAGCTGTTTTGCCCTTCGTCCTGCCGTTCGTAAACAACGAAAGGCATGAATATGCGGTCGACGTTTTTGTCTATGAGGTTTTGTATATGGCTGTGCACCAGTTTTGCAGGGAAACAGATGTTGTCAGACATCACCATGCAGGCGTTTTGCTCGTAGTCGGCGAACTTTGAGCGGTCGGAAAGTACTACGCCGATGCCGCAAGCGGTGAACAGCGTGTGCCAGAAAGGGAAGTTCTCGTACATGTTCAGGCTGCGCGAGATGCCCAGGGTCAGCACAGGATGCTCCACCTGCCGGGCCGCACGGCCGAAAAGCAGATCGTTCTTGAAGTGATAGGCATTCGCGCCCGGCTCTTCCTTGGCTCCATTGGTAAACACCTTCTCGCACCGGTTGCCCGAATAATAGTCCTTGCCGTTGGCAAAGCGGTAACGGAACACCTGACACTGATTGTTGCACCCCCGGCAATGGAGTTCGTGCGTCGAATAATCGGCCTGCGACAGGATGTCGTCCAGCGACACTTCCCGCTTTCCATACCGGCGGGCATACAGGGCGCAGCCGAAGGCCCCCATCAGCTCGGGGATGTCGCACCGGATGACCTCAGCACCTGTCAGCAGTTCGAGCGCACGGACCACCGCGTCGTTGCGCATGGTTCCGCCCTGCACCACGATGTGCCGTCCCAACTCGGAGACATCCTTCAGTTTCAGCACCCTGTAGAGACAGTTCTTCACGACCGAATAGGCCAGACCGGCAGCGATGTCGTCTACCGTCGCCCCTTCGCGGAGCACCTGCTTCACCTTGGAGTTCATGAACACGGTGCACCGCGAACCCAGGTCGCAAGGACGGGCGGAACGGCACGCCGCCGAAGCAAAGTCGCGCGCCGTATAGCCCAGAGTATTGGCAAACGTCTCGATGAACGAACCGCACCCCGACGAACAGGCTTCGTTGATTTCGATGCGGTTGATGATGCCGTTGTCCACAAAGATGGCCTTCATGTCCTGGCCGCCAATGTCGAGGATGAAGGAGACATCCCGGTCCAGGTAGTGGGCGGCCACGTAATGGGCAATGGTCTCCACGATGCCGGCATCCAGCTGGAAAGCGGCCTTTATCAGGTCTTCACCATAGCCGGTGGAACAACTGCCCTTGATATTCAAGACGGCACCCTGCTCACGGCACCGGTCCTTGAGCAAGGCCAAACCGTTGGCTACCGTCTCGATGGCATGCCCGCCATTAGGTTTATAATAGGTAAACAAGAGATTGCCATCCGAATCAATCACAACAATCTTTGTGGTCGTCGAACCCGAGTCAATGCCCAGGAACACGTCCTGGACTCCCTCACGCAAGGAAGCCCGACCGATGCGATGGGAAGAGATGCGCTTCTCCCAGACGGCATAGTCACCGGCACTGGAGAATACAGGCTTCAGGCCGCAAGGATGGCCTGCCGCCGCAGACGCTTCGGACAGCCGGGCTATCAGGGCCGACAATTTGAAGGTTTCGTTTTCCTCTCCCCGCGACAAGGCAGCCCCCGTAGCAGGCAGCAAGGTACCGTTGGCCGGAAGCACCATTTCGTCCTCGCGCAGATGGAGGTATTCGGCAAAAGCCTTGCGAAGCGCAGGGATGAAGGTCAGCGGACCACCGCAGAACAGGACCGGCGCCTTGATGTCCCATCCATGGGCCAGCGTCATCACCGTCTGGACGGCCACGGCATGGAAGATGGAGGCCGCGATGTCTTCACGGCTGACGTTCCTGGCCACCAGATTCTGGATATCGGTCTTGCAAAAGACTCCACAACGCGAAGCGATCGGATAGATACGCCCGGCCTTCAAGGCCAGCCGGTTGAGTTCGTCGACATCGGTACCCAGAATGACGGCCATCTGGTCGATGAACGCCCCTGTCCCTCCGGCACAGTTGCCGTTCATGCGCAGATCGGCCGCTTCGCCGTGTTCGAAGAAGACAATCTTGGCATCCTCTCCTCCGATGTCGATCATGGACGCTACCTGCGGATAATCCTGCTGGATAGCCTTCGTGGCGGCCACCACTTCCTGAATGAAAGGGATTGAGTGACGCTCGGACATACCCATGCCTACCGAACCGGTAATGCACGCACAGGCCTCCACATCGCCCTGCTCCTGCAACAGCTCGCCAAGCATATCTGCAACAACCTCACGGGCTCTGGCATGGTGTCTTTTATACCTTGAAAAACATACACTTCCCTGCTCGTCCAACGCGACGACCTTCACCGTCGTCGAACCTACATCAATACCTATCTTACGCATACTCTCCTTCGTGTTTTACACTCTTGTCGGATGCAAAAGTAAAGAAGATGTACGAGACCGGACGGGCAGCGAAACGTCTCTTAACATTATTTATTTTTCCGCCGTCCCGGCATCGGGCAGCAGAGACTCCAGGCTGTCCATGACCAGCCGGTGGGGATAGGCGGACAGCTCTTCGGCCGTGGTCACGCCGTGGGTCACGCCAGCGAAGCTGACGCCTGCCGCCCGGGCCGTCTCGGCATCGACCGCACTGTCGCCCACATAGAGCACCTCTTCGCGGGAGACCTGCAGGCGGTCCAACGCCATCAGCACTCCCTCGGGCGAAGGCTTGGCGGCCGACACGTCCTCGCCGCCCACGATGATGTCGAACACATCGTCCAGTCCCCGGGCCACGAGCAGTTCGCGGATGCGGTAGCGGTACTTGGTGGAGATGATACCCACCCTCGCCCCGGCGGCCTTCAGGCGGCGGAGCACACCGGCCGTCTCAGGGAAGAGCACCGTGTTGGCCGTCATGCAGCCGTCGGCTTCCTTCACATACTGACGGCGGAACTCGGCCAGGCGGCCGGCATCGGTCACACCCGTCAGCAGGGCAAAGGAGTCTTCCAGCGTCTTGCCGATGGTGCGCCTGATGTCGTCGTCCGTCGGCGAGGTATAGCCATGGCGGTCCAGCACACGGCGATAGCACATGACGATGCCCCGCGACGAGTCGGCCAGCGTATAGTCGAAGTCAAACAGATAAACCTTGTATTCCATCTTTCCTTCCAGTCAGGTTAGCGCATGTTCACCGCCATCTCCAGCTGTTGCAGGGCCTTGCGGAGCTGCTGGCGCGGGCAGCCCACGTTGAGCCTCATGAAGCCCCGTCCGGGCTCGCCGAACATGGTGCCCGAGTTCAGGGCCAGGCGGGCCTTGTCGGCAAACAGATGCTCCAGCTCCTCCTGGCCGAGTCCTAGGGCACGGCAGTCGAGGAAGATGAGGTAGGAAGCCTGCGGGCGTATCATGCCGATGGAGGGGATGTGTTCCTTCAGATAGGTTTCGGTAAAGTCGATGTTGCCCTGGATATAGGCCAGCACCTGCTCCAGCCACTCCTCGCCATGCTCGAAGGCGGCCTTGCAGCCGATGTAGGCAAAGAGGTGTCCCTCGCTGAACTCGCCCGCCTCCATGAAGGCCTGGAAGCGTTCGCGCAGGCCGTCGTCGGGCACGATGGCAAAGGAGCTCTGCACGCCGGGCATGTTGAACGTCTTGCTGGGTGCCATGAAGGTGACGGAGTTCGATGCGGCGACCTCGCTCACCGTAGCAAAGGGATGATGCTTGTAGGGTGGCAGGGTGAGGTCGGCATGGATTTCATCGGAGATGACCAGCGTACCGCTTTCCCGGCAGATGTCGGCTATCCGGCGCAGCTCGTCCACCGTCCACACGCGTCCGCCGGGATTGTGGGGATTGCAAAGGATGAGCGCCTTGCAGCCCTGCACATCACGGCGCAGACGGTCGAAGTCGATGTGATAATGCCCGTCGCGCAGGTCGAGCGGCGAACGCACCGCTTCACGCTTCAGGCGTTCGGTGACGAGGAAGAAGGGATGATAGACAGGAGTCATCACCAGCACCTTGTCGCCCGGCTGCGTGAAGCACAGCAGGGCAAAGGCCTGTCCGCGCACGATGCCCGGCACGAACGTCAGCCACTCGGGTCGCACGTCCCACTGGTGACGTTTCTGCACCCAGCGGCAGATGGTGGTGTCCCAGCCCTCGCAGGCCGACGTATAGCCCAGCACCTCGTGGTCCAGCCTGCGGCGCAGGGCCTCCATCACAAAAGGCGGCGTGCGGAAGTCCATGTCGGCCACCCACATGGCCGTCAGGTCGTCGCGTCCCCATACACTCTTCATGCCGTCCCACTTCACCGAATCGGTGCCACGACGGTCAATCACTTCGTCAAAATTGTAAATCATTTTTAACTCTTTTTATCGGGTGCCGCACAAGCAGTACCTTCTGTTCATATTTATATTAATAACCTGATAATCAGTACTCATTTTTTCAGGTCGCATTTCCTAAAAACCTGAAAGGTCTTCAGGCCTGACCTGAAAGGGCTTCAGGTAGGGACTGAAGGGTCTTCAGGCAGGGACTGAAAGATCTTCAGGTAGTACCTGAAAAATACCTGAAAACCTTTGTAAAACTTTCCGCCCGCACTTCATCAGATGGGAAACCAGATGAACACCGCCGCATCCCACACGGCATGGGACACGATGATAGTCCACATGCGCCGCGGACAGAGACGGTAAAGGCCGCCCCACACCACGCCTGCCACCAGCGCCGCCATCACCAGCATGAAGTTGCACGAAGCGGCATGCACCAGTGCATAGATCAAGGTCGTCACCACGAAGCCCGCATCGGGACTCCAACGGCGGGAGAGCGTGCGCTGCACGTAGCCCCGCCAGAAGATTTCCTCGGCCGGACCGATCAGTACCAGCATCAGGACGGCAAGCAGCCAGGGCGACTCGCCCGCCTTCATGCCATAAATCAGATTGACCTGCGGACGGGCAAAGTCGAAAAGCCACGACGACACCTTGTCGCCCGTCCAGAAGACACCCCACAGCACGGCAGCGATGCCCACACCCAGCAGCAGGTCCTTCCAGCCGCCGTCCGCCTCGCGCCGCCACCCGGCATCCAGGCGGAGCGACAGCACGGAGAGGGTCAGGGCCGAGAGGGTCATCATCAGCCAGAAGTTGACATGCGGCGCCGTCAGGGGCGAGAACATCACCGCCCACAGCACGGCGGCCAACAGGATGGGAAACACCAGCTTCTTCATGACAACACACGGGCCAACACGAACGACAATACCAAAAGCAGGCTGAACAGCAGCTGTAGCTTGGCCGTCAGCTCGTCGAGGCGCGAGATGCCCTCCATGCCCGCCACGGAGTATTGGCCCATCAGCCGCACATTGCCCAGCGCCGGCACCAGGGACAGCCACACCAGCATCGTCCACCAGGGGAACACACCGCCTGCGGCACATCCGGCCACCCAACCGAAGGGGAAGAGCACCTCGGCACAATAGAGGAGCATCGAAGCGCGTCCGCCCAGCGTCATGGCCAGGGTGTGGATGTCGGCCCGCACGTCGGTCTCCATGTCGCGCGTATTGTTGGCATGCAGGATGGCCACCGTGATGAGCCCCACAGGGACGCCCACCCACATTGTCGACCAGTCTGCCCGGCCCGTGGCCACATAGGCCGTACCCAGCATGGGCAGCAGAGCATAGGCCACGAAAATGACCACATCGCCCAGCGCGCGGTACTTCAGCGCCGGATAGAGCAGCGTGCAGGCCGCTCCGCCTATACCTATATATAATAAAGGAAGGCCCGTACGAACCAGCAGTCCGATGCCTGCCGCCAGCGCCACCACAAGCAGCGAGAGCGACAGGCGGAAGATCTCCTGCGGGCGGAAGAGGCCGCTCGTCAGCGTACACACGCCGTGGGTATCTTCGCGGTCCACGTGGTGCTTGTAGTCGAAGTAGTCGCTCCACGTATTGCCTGCGGCATGAAACACAATGATGTTGAGCAGTGCCCACACACCGTTCGTCCAGTTCACGTCTTGCTGCATCCAGTACAGGTAGGCCAGCGTCACCGCCACAGGCATCGCCGAAGCGGGAAACGACCAGGGGCGCACGGCCACCAGCCAGTCTTTCAAAGAATGTTTGTCCATAAGAAAAGAATAGTTATTGGTTAGGGGCGACAAATGTACAAAATATCTTTGCCATTTCCCGAAAAAGGGACAAGAATGCAACCGAATATTCCACCTAAAATCTTTAATTTTGTCCCCCGTAAAGAAATGAACGTATGACCAAAGCTCTGTTTTTCGACATCGACGGAACGCTCGTCAGCTTCCGCACCCACGAAATACCCGCCTCGGCCGTCGAGGCACTGGCTGCCGCCAAGGCCCGGGGCCACCGCATCTTCATCGCCACCGGCCGCCCGCGCGTCATCATCACCAACCTCGGCGCCCTGCAGAGTCGGGGGCTGATAGACGGCTACGTCACCATGAACGGAGCCTACTGCTTTGTGGGCGATAAGGTGATCTACAAAAGCGCCATACCGACCGAGGACGTCCGCACGCTTACCGGCTACTGCGCCCATCGCCACATTCCCTGCATCGTGGTGGGCGAACACGGCATCTGCGTCTGCCAGCCCGACGACCGCGTGCGCCAGATCTTCTACGAGCACCTCAAAGTGACCGTCCCCATCCCCGACACGCCCCTCCACGAAGCCATCGACGACAAGGAAATCTTCCAGCTGACACCCTTCCTCGACGAAGCGCAGGAAGCGGAAGTGCTGCCATCGCTCTCCTGTTGCGAGATGGGCCGCTGGCATCCGGCCTTTGTCGACGTCACCGCCTGCGGCAATACCAAGCAGCGCGGCATGGACGAAATCATCCGTCACTTCGGCATCCGCCTCGAGGACACCCTTGCCTTCGGCGACGGAGGCAACGACATCCCCATGCTGCGCCACGCGGGCATCGGCATCGCCATGGGCAACGCCCGCGACGAAGTGAAGGCCGCCGCCCGCTACGTCACCGACACGGTGGACGAGGACGGAATTGCCAAAGGCATAATGAAGTGGTTAGCGGTTAGTGATTAACGATTAGTAACTAACCACTACATACTAACCACTAACCGCTAACCACTAACCGCTGACAACTTGCCCTCCTTCCTCCCCGACACCAGCAACCGTGAGTTTCAGGATGCCCTGAACCTCGTGAAGTACACCCGCCAGTCGCTCTTCCTGACGGGGAAGGCCGGCACGGGCAAATCGACCTTCCTGCGCTACGTCTACGACAACGTGCGCAAGAAGCACGTCGTGCTGGCCCCCACAGGCATCGCCGCCATCAACGCGGGCGGAAGCACCCTGCACAGCTTCTTCAAGCTGCCCTTCCACCCCCTGTTGCCCGACGACCCCAACCTGAGCTTGCAAAAGGGACGCATCCATGAGTTCTTCAAATACACCAAGACCCACCGCAAGCTGCTCGAGGAGCTGGAGCTGGTCATCATCGACGAGATTTCGATGGTGCGGGCCGACATCATCGACGCCGTCGACCGCATCCTGCGCGTCTACAGCCACAACCTGCGCGAACCCTTCGGTGGCAAGCAACTGCTGCTCGTGGGCGATGTCTTCCAGCTGGAGCCTGTGGTGAAGGCCGACGAGCGCGACATCCTGAACCGCTTCTACCCCACGCCCTACTTCTTCTCGGCCCGTGTCTTCAGCCAGATAGAGCTGGTGTCGGTTGAATTGCAGAAGGTATACCGCCAGAGCGACCCGCAGTTCATCGGCGTGCTGGACCACATCCGCAACAACACCGCCGGTGCCGCCGACCTCCAACTGCTCAACACGCGCTACACCACGGCTGCCGAAC
>ENA-OOWN01001184-OOWN01001184.1-human-gut-metagenome-genome-assembly--contig:-NODE-1184-length-20139-cov-5.376867_pt1 | contig 20139 bp, 19 predicted proteins | sample MGYA00241406_ERZ501319 | MGnify/ENA primary metagenome ERZ501319 (study PRJEB25962, sample SAMEA2042734) | human gut metagenome | biome: human gut; feature: human-associated habitat; material: faeces... | reverse complement strand
TTGTTATAAGCAGACGTACCGTTTGCAAACTGAAGCGGTACAGCGTTTGCAAACGCTGCAGTTACTGTGATTCATGACAATAGAATGCTCGCAGAGCGTGCATTCTATTGTTTTTTATCAGAACGACTGTGACGGGAACGGTGTTCTGTGGTGTCTGTTTCTTTTGCGCTGCAGCTGTCGATCAGTTTTTCAATCAACATTTTTTTAACATAGACGTCAAAACTGAGCATGCAGATGAAAGAAAAGGTCTGGAGAAATTCCTGATCCTCTGCGGCAGCATTCGAAAAGGTCTCCTGAGCTTTGTGATATTTGCGTACGACGTCCTGCTTCATTACTTCAACCTCTTCCCGCTCGAGACTAAACACCTCGTTATAGATCGTTTCAAGCTTCAGTCCTTCGTTTCCGGCAAAGAAACGGTCGGTAATCGGTTTTAATACAGTCTGGATGTCGCTGATTGACAGGATGCCCTTGAAATAATAGATAAAAATCAAAAGCAGCATGTGCTCGCGGGAATATTTCTTGCGGACGGGCGGCGGCAGCAGGTCGTTTTTGGCGTAGTTGTTGATCATGGTTTTGGTCAGGATCTTGTCCACTTCGGGATTACGGGCAGCATTCTTTAGACGGCTATCCATAAAAGTCGTCACCTGATCCATATATAATTCGATATCTGGTATATCATCCGGACGGATATAATCAATACGGTCCAGACTATCCAAAATACTTTGTAAAAGATCCTCTGTTTCCAGTGTCATATGAAATGCTCCTGTTTTCCATAAGATAATGAAGATTGTTTAATGAATTCATTATATAGTATTCAAAACCAGATGACAAGAGAAAAGAAACTCAATATAAAAAGACCATTTTGTGAAGGAACAGCACATGGGACAATAGGAGCGCATAGGATAAAGAAACATGTGTTAAGGAAGCAGATATCTTATGAAAAAAAGAAGATGGATATGTCTGGCGCTGACAGCAGCGTTGACGTTTGGCATGCTGGCAGGTTGCGGGCAGATGAAAGACTTATCGGATGGAGGGGAGAAAAAGGAACTTCAGAAGGTTACGTTGAACGAGGTGGCGCATTCCATATTTTATGCGCCAATGTATGTGGCAATAGAAGAGGGCTATTTTAGAGAAGAGGGCATTGATCTGACGCTGGTGACAGGATTCGGTGCGGATAAGACCGTTACGGCAGTGTTGGCGGGAGAGGCGGATATCGGTTTCATGGGCTCCGAATCAACGATATATACAAAAAACGGCGGAGCCGAGGATTATCTGATCAATTTCGCACAGCTGACGCAGCGTGCCGGAAACTTCCTCGTTGCGAGGGAACCGATCGAGAATTTCGAGTGGGATATGCTGAAGGGCAAAAAAGTGCTGGGCGGCAGGGCAGGCGGCATGCCGGAAATGGTATTTGAATATATTTTAAAGCAGTACAACATTGATCCGACCGAAGATCTTTCCATCGACCAGAGCATCGATTTTGGTTCCACGGCAGCAGCATTTTCCGGCGGGCAGGGGGACTTTACGGTTGAATTCGAACCTCATGCAACTGCCCTGGAGCAAAAAGGTGACGGCTATGTTGTCGCTTCGCTGGGAGAAGAGTCCGGTTATGTGCCGTATACAGCATTTTCTGCGAAAAAGAGTTATCTGGAAGCGCACCCGGATACCGTGCAGGCCTTTGTAAATGCGCTGCAGCGCGGCATGGAAAAGGTATCACAGAGCACGCCGGAAGAAATCGCAAAGATGATTGCGTCGCAGTTCCCGGAAACGGATGAAGCGGTGCTGACGGCGATTGTGAGACGCTATGTCGAGCAGGATACGTGGAAAACCGACCTGATTTTCTCGGAGGATGCATTTATTCTGCTGCAGGATATTCTGGAAGAGGGCGGCGAGCTGACAAACCGCGTTGCATATGAAGATCTGGTCAATACAGAGTTTGCAAAAAAGGCGCTCGAGCGCTGATCGTTTTGAAAAAAGCAGCAAAAAAGAGCGGGGACGCCGGAAAAGTTTTCCGGAGCCTTCGCTCTTTTTTACTCATGTAATGTAGACAAAATGTGTGCATTACAGTGTTCACCGGATCCGATTCCAAATCCTGTTGCAGGGTACCCCCTCTTGGACCTGCGGGACTTACTGTTCCGAATCGGGTTCGGAAGCTTCTGCCATTCTGGAGAAAACCAGCTCGTAGCCGTCGTTGCCGTAATTTAAGGAACGGTTGACGCGGCTGATTGTAGCAGTGGAAGCGCCTGTTTTTTCTGCGATATCCAGATAGGTTTTACCTTCCTTTAGCATGGCTGCAACCTCAAAACGCTGGGAGAGGGAAAGCAGCTCATTGACAGTGCAAAGATCTTCGAAAAATGCGTAGCATTCTTCCTTGTTCTGCAGGCTCAAGATCGCGTCAAACAGGTGATCTACGGCCTCCGTTTTAATTTTTTTGTTCATCCGACTAACTCCTTTACTTTTCTAATGGAGTGGACTCCGTTCGTCCATATGTTTCTATTTTAACATATTAAAGTCTAAAAGTAAAGCGGACAAAGACAGCGTCTTTCGTCTTGTATCGCAGACTAAAATCTGTTAAAATCGAAAAGACACTTATAGATGGAAAAAAACAGGAAACAGTGGGGAACTATGAGCATTTACGATACCTTAAATGACAGACAGCGGGAAGCTGTTTTTAAAACAAAGGGACCGGTGCTGATTCTGGCGGGCGCGGGAAGCGGAAAGACCAGGGTGTTGACGCACCGTATTTCCTATCTGATTGAGCACGAAGGCGTAAAGCCGTGGAATATTCTGGCGATCACCTTTACCAATAAAGCTGCCGGGGAGATGCGTGAACGAGTGGACGATCTGATCGGGCACGGTGCGGAACAGATTTGGGTTTCGACGTTTCACTCCACCTGCGTGCGGATTCTGAGACGTTACATCGACCACCTCGGCTATTCGACAAATTTTACGATTTACGATACGGATGACAGCAAAAACATCATCAAAGAGGTCTGCAAAAAGCTGCAGATTGATACGAAGGTTTATAAGGAACGGAGCCTGATGTCCGCAATTTCTTCCGCAAAGGACGAGCTGATTTCCCCGACGGAATATGCGCTCTCTGCGATGGGAGATTTTTCCAAGCAGAAAATCGCGTCCGTTTATCAGGAATATCAGGCAGCTCTGAAAAAGAACAATGCACTCGATTTTGATGACCTGATTGTCAAAACCGTAGAGCTGTTCAAAACCAGTCCGGAGGTGCTTGCGTATTATCAGGAGCGTTTTTTGTACATTATGGTGGATGAGTATCAGGATACCAACACGGCACAGTTTGAGCTGATCCGTTTGTTGGCGGACAAATACCGCAATCTTTGCGTAGTAGGTGATGACGATCAGTCGATCTACAAGTTCCGGGGTGCCAACATCAACAATATTCTGGATTATGAAAAATATTTTCCGGAAGCTGCGGTCATCAAGCTGGAGCAAAACTACCGTTCGACCCAGACGATTTTGGATGCTGCCAACGAAGTGATCCAAAACAACGTGGAACGAAAAAAGAAGATTCTCTGGACAGATAAGGGTGAAGGCAGCCTGATCCATTTTAAACAGTTGGATACTGCATATGAAGAGGCGGAATTTATTGCAGATGATGTTTGCAAAAGAAAACGGAATCGGACAGCAGATTATAAAGACTGTGCAGTGCTTTACCGGACCAATGCCCAGGCGCGACTGCTGGAGGAACGGTTTATTATAGAAGGGATTCCCTATGATGTGGTCGGCGGCGTCAATTTCTATGCGAGAAAAGAAATTAAGGACATTTTGGCATATTTAAAGACGATTGACAACGGACAGGACGACTTGCAGGTGCGCAGAATTATCAATATTCCGAAGCGTGGAATCGGTGCAACGACAGTAAACCGCGTGCAGGCATATGCGGAAGAAAACGAAATGAGCTTTTACGATGCCCTGCGGCAGGCGGATCAGATTCCCGGGCTTGGCAGAAGCGCATCGAAGCTGGAGCCGTTTGTGACACTGATCCAGTCCTTTCGGGCGAAGCTGGAATATTATACGTTAAAACAGTTGTTGGATGATATCGTAGAATCCACCGGTTATGTAAAAGAGTTGCAGGAGTCGGATGACGAGGAGTCGGAGGACAGAATCGCCAACATCAACGAATTGATTTCCAAGGTGGTTGCGTTTGAAGCGGCACACGAGGATGCGACGCTGAGCAGCTTTTTGCAGGAGGTTGCGCTGGTTGCGGATATTGATGGCGTGGAATCCGACAATAATAAAGTGCTTCTGATGACGCTGCATTCCGCAAAGGGACTGGAGTTTCCGATCGTTTATCTGGCTGGCATGGAGGATGGCATATTCCCCAGCTATATGAGCATCATGGACGACGACCCGACTGCGATTGAGGAAGAGCGCCGTCTGGCATATGTCGGAATCACCCGTGCGCGGGAGGAACTTACGATCACCTGTGCAAAGCAGCGTATGATCCGCGGTGAGACACAGTATAATCCGGTCAGCCGGTTCGTGAAGGAAATACCCGCAAATCTGCTCGACCAGAGGGTAGGAGGATCGAAACGGTTTTCCTTTGAAAAAGAAGAGACGGATGATTACAGCGGTTTTTCTGGATTTTCCGGTTTCTCCGGATTTGGAGGCGGCAGCTCAAAGAGCGAGAGCACAGGCGGATGGAACGGCTTTGGCTCCACCGGACGCAGCAAGACGGGCGGCAGCGGATTTGGAAATAGCAGCTTTGGCATGTCGAATGCGGACACAAGGAGCAACGCTTCTAAAGGCAGCTTCGCTGCGTCAGGCAAAACAGGCTTTTCCGGGGAAAGCTTTTCAACCGGCAGCTTTACCGGCTATGGAAAGCCAAGGGCAGTGGTGAAGCCGAAAAAGACCGCAGAGGACAGAAAGCCTTTTATTGCACAGGGGCTTGGCAGCTTAAACGGTGTGAACGGAATTTCCAGGGGCTCTGTAAAATCTACAGCGCTGGAATATGGTGTTGGCGACCGTGTGCGGCACTTAAAATACGGCGACGGAACGGTGACGGAGATCGTGGACGATCCGCGGGATTACAAGGTGACGATCCAGTTCGACGGAGCGGGTCAGAAGATTATGTATGCGGCGTTTGCAAAACTGAAAAAACTATAAATTTTCCGGATTCATATAGTAAAAGTAAAAAAAGGGTGGTATGATAAACACGACGACTGAATCATGAAAACAAGCAGAAAGGATGGAAGATAATATGGTAAAGCTGGATGAAATTCTGGAAGCGGTGAAGTACAAAGAGGCGGCGAAGAAAAAAGAAGAGAAAAGGACCTGTATTCTCTGGATTCTGGCGATTATCGGCATCGTTGCGGCTGTGGCAGCAGTTGCCTATGCAGTATATCGTTATCTGACTCCGGATTATCTGGAAGATTTTGATGACGACTTTGACGATGATTTTGAGGATGAGGATCTGGACAAGGAAGAACCTGAAAAAGAAGCTTCCGAAGAGAAAAAAGAGGACTAAGGATCGCGGAGACATACCATCAGGAGCAGACAGATCACGGTTTTTGAGTGTTTGAATTCCCTTTGGTTTGGAACGGTAGGAACGCGATTTGGAAGTGTGCAGATAAAACTTTATAGGGTTGCGCACGCCGGAGATGACGGGATGTTCTTACGGGAGCGGAAAAATCAGAAATTTCGCTTTTCGTGGGGACATCCCGTTTTGTAATAAAATATGTTTTTGCATGGCAGTATGTTTGTGGAATGGAGGAGAGATGAAAAAAGGACAGATCAGGACAGGCGTGGTGCGGAATGTGAAATTCCCGAACCGTGCAATGGTGGTGTTGGAGCCGCTGGAAGGTGCGGCAGATGGAGAAGAAATCTGCGAGGTAAAAGGTGCACTGCCGGGACAGAAGATTTCTGTCGTTATAACAAAGGTGCGGAAAGGCAAGGGAGAGGGCAGATTAAAGGAAATTCTGGAAAAATCGCCGATAGAAACTGTCAGTGTTGAAAACGGCGGTTGCCCGCATTTTAATATCTGCGGCGGATGCAGCTATATTTCCATGCCATATGAAGAAAGCCTGAAGATAAAGGAAAACCAGGTCAGGGAGCTGTTGGAGCCGGTGCTTTCCAAACAGCAGAGCGTCTGTCAGATCGAGCCGATCCGTCAGAGCCCCGTTTATTACGGATACCGCAATAAGATGGAATTTACGTTCGGAGACGAGGTAAAGGATGGGCCTCTGGCTCTGGGCATGCATAAAAAAGGCAGCTTTTATGATATCGTAACGGTGGATGGCTGTCGTCTTGTGGACGACGATTACAGTGCGATCCTGCGGGAGACACTTTATTATTTTGAAGAGAAAAAGACGCCCTTTTATCATCGCTATACCCATGAGGGATATTTGCGGCATCTGCTGGTGCGCAGGGCGTCCAGGACGGGAGAAATTCTTGCAGCGCTTGTAACGACAACGCAGCAGGAAGTTGATCTGGAAAGCTGGAAAGAGCGACTGCTTTCCCTTCCGTTGAACGGAAAATTCGCCGGAATTTTGCATATTACGAACGACTCCATGTCGGATGCGGTCAAGTGCGACAGCAGTGAAATTTTGTACGGCAGGGATTATTTTTATGAAGAGCTGCTTGGACTGAAATTTCGAATTTCGACATTTTCCTTTTTCCAGACGAACACCTGCGGCGCAGAGGTGCTGTATGAGACAGCGCGGGAATATGTCGGCAGCCTGGTAAAGGAAGAGGGAAAGCCGGACAGTATCGTTTACGATCTTTACAGCGGCACAGGTACGATCGCGCAGCTGATGGCACCGGTTGCAAAAAAAGTCATTGGTGTGGAGATTGTGGAGGAGGCAGTTGTTGCTGCGCGGGAAAACGCGAAGCAAAACGGACTGGAGAACTGTGAGTTTATCGCGGGAGATGTTTTAAAGGTACTGGATGAAATCGAAGAAAAGCCGGACTTTATCATTCTCGACCCTCCAAGGGATGGCGTACATCCCAAAGCACTTTCCAGAATCATCGGTTATGGGGTGGAGAAGCTGGTATACATTTCCTGTAAACCGACGAGCCTTGCGCGGGATCTGGAGATTTTCATCGCAAACGGCTATGAGGTGCAGCGGTGTGTCCCTGTGGATCAGTTCCCTTGGACAACCGGGATTGAGACGGTTGTTCTTTTGTCCCAACAAAAACCAGATGACACGATAGAGATCGACTTAGACCTGGACGAGCTGGATGCCACCAGTGCCGAGTTGAAAGCAACCTATCAGGAAATCAAAGATTATGTGCTGAAAGAATTTGGCTTGAAGGTTTCAAGTTTATATATTTCTCAGGTAAAACGCAAATGTGGAATTGAAGTGGGAGAAAACTATAATCTTCCAAAATCAGAAAATGCAAGAGTTCCACAATGCCCGAAAGAGAAAGAAGATGCTATCAAGGCTGCCCTGAAATATTTTGCGATGATTTAAGGACATCGCTGATTTCAAGGAGGAATAACACATGAAAAGCACATTTGAAAAAATGGGTGGAACCTACACACTTGGCGCAGACGGAATTTACTATTCGAATCTTGTCAGTACAGATGAAGAACCGCATTATGGGAAATATGGAATGATGCGGAAAACATATCTGAAAGAGCATCGTCCGGCAATGTATTCACTGTATATGCTGGAAGACAGACTGACAGAACATCTGAATACTGTGGACGATGAAGCACAGGAGAGAATGGATATTCTGGTGAGTCAGATGATGGAGAAGCAGGGCATTACGGAAGAATTGAAAGCTCGTGACCAGATGGAATGGGTTAGAGCGGTAAATAATGCCCGGAATGCTGCAGAAGAGATTGTGTTGAAAGAATTAGTGTATATTTAAAGCGTGGAAAGCTCCTTCGGGAGCTTTTCAGTGTTTGTAAGAGTTTATATAAAATGGGCTAAGAAGGTGGTATGATCAAAATAACAGATTAAAATTTATATTAAGAAATGAATTTAAAATTTTTAATTATGAAATAAAACGTAAGATAATTTCAGAGGTGAGAATAATGGATAGAATTGCATTAGTAATCGGTAATTCTGATTATTCAAATGTAGGGAAATTGAATAATCCTAAGAATGATGCTGACGATATTGCTAGTATTTTGAATAAATTAAATTTTGATGTTACAAAAATAATGGATGCAAATTTAATAGATATTCAAAAATCTGTTAATGATTTTTTACAGGCATTAGATGAATATGCTGTAGGGGTATTTTTTTATGCAGGGCATGGTATGCAAATCGACGGTAAAAATTTTATCGTTCCTATTGATTTAAAGTTAAGTGATAAAAGCAAGACAATGGTCTCTTGTTATTGTTTAAATTCGCTGTTAGAAGGTGCATCTTCATATAAGGGAAAAACATTAATATGTATATTGGATGCATGTCGAGATAATCCTTTTGCTATGGGGAGGGGATTTTTAACAGGCTTTGCGCCATTTAATAATCCACCTAAAGGTACTATGATTGCTTATTCTACAAGCGCTGACTGTAGTGCATTTGATGGACAATGTAGTAATGGATTATATACACAAGTTTTAAAAGATGCTATGCTTATTCCAAATTTGAAAATTGAAGAAATGTTTAAATTTGTTAGAAATAAAGTGTCAGAAATATCAATTAGCCAATACGGAGAAGAACAGCTTTCATGGGAATATTCTTCGTTAGTGGGAGACTTTTATTTTTCTGTTACGCCACAACCAGTCAATGAACAGGTTACTGATGAGAAAATATATGAATTCATATGTGCTCGTCGAAAATCTTATGAGAATGCTTCGGATAATATTTATGATATTGAATGTTTGCCATATATAGATGCCTATAATAAATATCATATACCAATTATTAAAATTTTACGTGCATATTCAAGAGTAGATTATTCAAAAAGAGGATTTCAGTTTTCGGATGCTACTATAGATCAGTTAAACAGCAATTATTTGTCATCATGGGGATTTATACAGAAATATGGTAGATGGTATTATAAAAATCATTACGTTGAGATGGGAGATTTATTGCCATTGCCCGAGGAATTAGAACCTAAACAACCTATTAATGGAAAGGAATTGAAGATTGAAGCTTCATTGAGCTGGAAAATGAATGATGGAAAGATAAGATTTCAAGTATCTTCTAATATTCCAGAGGAAACCCCATTAATGTTTACATTACGTGGCAAAGAATATACAGCTCAATGTAAATCTGTAGCAGGTAATAGAATTTCAATAAGTGAATGGTTTAGTGACAGAGGTAATCCTATGAAAAATGGATTTTATACTATAGATGTGTCATGTCCGATATATAGTGTATTGCCAGAAAAGATAAAGAAAATATTTGGTGAACGTAATAGAAATATATGTGGACAATATGTTAAATTTGAACCAGTGGGAGGAAATACGATTCATTTTTCGTATGGATTAGTTCTTAAAAATAGTAAAGTTCAAGTTATTGATATGCAACAAAGAATCTCAGCATTATAATGAATGTGGTTTTATACAAGAAAACATGGCAGATTGTAACTGGTTAAAGTGAATTGGGCGTATGGAACTTTTAAATCCATACGCCTTTTAAACAAGAGAGTTGTAAGAGCATATTATCTACTCGATGATGATTATAATTCCATATCATATGACCTTTTCTTAGCTCTGGCAGGCTGATTTCGCCGCATCTCCTGTTTCCTCTGATATTCAAGTTCCCAGGCACGATGGGAAAAAACATCAGGATCTTCCACATTGAGATAATCTACCTCATTGGCGGCAATATCACGGCGGTGATAGTCATAATACTTACCAAAAGTACCTTTGAGCTGCTCGATCAGCTTATCCCGGAAATTAGGACGTATCTGGATTCTGGTGTCCAGCAATTCTGTATACTGTTCAGGTTCAGGACGAAATTTTTCTTCCCGGAAAGCAGCGGCGTCTTTTTTAAGCTGCTTTTTAAGGGAGATGTCCTGAGAATCCAGGATATCAAGATTGCTATTCATCTGGTCATATTTTTTGGATAGATTCGTCATATCTTTATCAGTGGAGCATTGTGCCTGGAAGATTAGCTGCTCTTTCCTTGATTTCAGTTCTTCAATTTCTTCCGTAACAGTGGTAAGCTGCTGATTCAATTTTATATGCTGGATGGGATTCAAAATACTGGTTTTCTCTTTTTCTACATTCAGCTCTTTCCGTTCTGTAACTTTAGCTTTGAGTTTCTTTTTAACGGTGTTGTATTTATTCAGTATTGGATTAAAATGATTCATCCAATCATGAATTACTTCTTTTTGCATCTCATTATGAAGTAAATGATATTGTGTAAAAATCATATGATTTCGGATAGTTTCCATTGTTTCTGCAATTACAGGAATAGAATTTTTGACAGCTTGAGCCAGTTTCTCTACCTGAGCTTTTAATTCCCGGAGCATTTGGTTATCTGCACGAATCTGGCGGTTGATTTCACAGCGGTCAGCTATCATTCCTTTCTTTTCCATGTTTTGAGCAATATAGCCTTCGTGGATGGTCGGCTGTTCGGTGATTCCCTGATCTGCAAAGCTGCGGTGATTAATGGATGCATTTATCTGATTGTGGGCAAGCATTTCATTTACAGTATCTGCCCAGTTTGCTCTCCAGATACAGAGTTGCTCATCACTGTTCCATTGTTCAGAAATGGGATTCTGTCTGCCATAGCGGCTGCTTTTTGGATGCTTGTCGATGCGGTCATAGCCTTTTTCCTGTGCGACAGATGCGGTCATATAAACTTTCTTTTTCCCAACTTTATATCTGTATTGCTTTTCCCAGCCATCTTTTTGAGCAGCTTTGAATTCAGTAGCTGTAAATCCTTTTTCTTCTCCATTTTTTATGCAGAGATATTCTTTTTCTGTTTTATACTGCCATGTTCCGTTTTCGTTCAGTGGACGGACGGTAAGCAGAATGTGTGCATGAGGATTGTGTCCATCCGTATCGTGAATAGCAAAGTCAGCGCACATGCCCATATCTACAAAGTTCTTTTGAATAAAATCTTTTAGAAGAGAAATATTACTGTCCTTATCTAATTCAACGGGAAGTGCGACAACAAATTCCCTTGCCAGTCGGCTGTCTTTTGTTTTTTCTGCAGCTTCCACAGCATTCCAGAGTTGTTCACGGTCTTTCCATTCTGGTGAAGCCATCGGTGGAAGCAATACTTCCTGATAAATGAGTCCATGCTTTCTGGTGTAATCATGCTGGATGCCATCGTAATCATTGTACATCCGGCTGCAGCTCATATAAGCAGAAGCTGCGACAGCGGAACGTCCGGAACCACGGCTGACAACTTTGGCTTGCATATGATAAATTGCCATATCTGGCACCTCCTTTCGATGTTGCCTGCAACAGCGGATAAAGCCCTCGGCAGAGCGCACGAGCCCCGAAGGGGATACCACTGCCTGATTTATCAGGTGGTGAGTAAGTGCGCCCTTCGGGAGTAGAACTTGTGCGTTTACATTCCTCGTAGCCGGATTATCAGCTCCCGTTTCAGGGAATCCAAATCCATTTCTTTAATATGGGGAACAATACTTTCCAAAATGGCTCCTTCCTGGACTAATCGGTGTGTTCTGGCATCACGTTCTTTTTTGCGATTTCTTGCTTCGGCTTCTTCTTGGCGGTGTCTTGCCTGTAAAAGTGCTTTTTCTTCCGGTGTCATGATTTTTTTATCTGCCATATCTGGCACCTCCTTTTTATGCCCGTATCCGGGCAGTATTGGTTTTAAAATCTTATGGTTTGGTACTATAGTTTCGGATAACTGACAGTGGCATGTTTCTGGTGATAAATAAGGAAAGAAAGTAGTACCACTGTCAGTGAAGAATAATTATCGTGTTATGCTTCTTTGCTTCAGTTCTGGTTCGGAGCATGATTGTTTAACAGAATTCTTTTTGCCTGTTTTAAATTAGCTGTTGCATTGTCCTGACGAATATTCCGGTTATTGATACGGACAGGAATACATCTCTCCAGAATACGGTCATAAATTCGTTTGTGTGCGATATCAGCGGCGTTATTCAGCTCTGATAAAGTGAGATTGGTCGTTATGATCAGGGGCTTTTTACTGCGGTAACGACTGTCGATCACATTGAATACCTGTTCCAGTGCAAAGTCAGAGTTCCGCTCAATTCCGAGATCATCAATAATCAGAAGACTGTAGCGGTTTAAGCTGTTGATGAACTGGTTTCTGTCTTCAAAATGCATTCCGGTAAGGGTATTTAGAATTCGGGAAAAGTTGGTCATCAGTACAGGAACGCCTTTTTCCAGAAGGGCATTGGCAATGCAGCCTGCAAAAAAAGATTTTCCAGTACCGACATCACCCCAGATGAGAAGTCCGGAAGCATTTGCTCTCATCTCTTCCCAGTTGCTTACATAATTGTGTGCCAGTTTTATTTCCGGATTGATGCCGTTATCCCTGGCAAAAGTGTAGTCATAGAGTGCTTTGTCCTGTAAGCCGCTGGTTTTAAGATGCTCTATTTCCATTTGTTTTTCATGAAGTTTTCTCTGGGCTTCTTCCTGCTCAAAGATTTCCTGCTGGCATTTACAGCGGATGGAAGGAATAAGAACCTTTCCCTGTAATTCATGCCTGCATTGCCTTGGCGTATTGCATTTGGAACAGTAGATCAGGTGGTCTGTTTCGTTAAAATATTCATCAGACTGAAGCTCTCTGTTTGGGGTTATAGCTGTTGGTTTTTCTATAAATTTTGTCATAATGTTTCGTATTCCTCACTTTCGTAATTTCGTTGTCGGGAAGCAGGATGATCCTGTCTTGCCCAACTGATGATGGTAGCTGCGTGGTTCTGATATTGCTTTCCGGTAGAAGCCATATAACCGGATAAGCGTTCAATATAATCCTTCCAGTCAGGGATTGTCTGCCGGATATCTTCAAGCTCTTTTTCTGACAGAAAAACATTTTGAAATTTTCCATAGGGTGAGAGTGGCTCCTTACTCCCTCTTATTGCTAAATTGTTCTTTTTTATCTCTTTCTTATTACCAGACAGTTTTCTGTCTGTATCAGGGAAAGAATCCTGTCTGTCAATAGGACAGTTTTCTGTCTGTCTTAGGGAAAGAAATCTGTCTGTATAGTGGATGGTTTCTTTTGGGAGTTTTACATAAATTCGATTGGGCTGTCCGGGTCCCTGCCGTTTTCGGAAGATAAGCTCCTGTTTTTCCAGTACTGCCAGAGCAGTTTTAACCGTCATCTGGCTTTTGTGGAGAACTTCTGCCAGTGCTTCAATCGTAAAGTAAATGAACACATGACCGTCTGTATCTGACCACCCCTCATTTTTCTGGGAAAGCCTTGCCCGGTCGAGCAGGATAATATAAAGCATTTTGGCAGTTTCGTTTATTTCCATGTCCAGAAGGAAACGGGGAAACATCATATAAGATGGCAGGTTGGTGTCTGCTGTCAGAAAGTCAGTCATGTGTTCACCTCCAATCAAAAGGGTTTATTCTCCAAGAAAATCCCAGTCTACATCACTATCTGGCTGTGAATTTTCAGGTGCTGGAAAGGACGCCCTGATTTGGGGCTCCCTTTGCGCCATGCCTGCAGTCAGTCCGGAAAGAAAAAGTGGCAATGCCTGTTTCAGACTGTTTTCCACTGCATCTACAATCTGTTTCACAAAAAGTTCTTCCCGTTCTCTTGTTTCCAGATAAGGATCAGCCTGTGTGCGGTAGTAGCGGTCAAAATAATCTACCAGTGCAAGAGAGATTACCTGACTGTAAGATTTAAAATCCTGCCTGTCCATCGTCTGTAAATATTCCCAGGCTCTCCGTTGCTGTTCTTTGTCCAGATTAAAGCGCAGGTTTGTGTTGCGGATATTGTTCTGCATGGTTTATCCCCTCCTTTTCAGGCTCATATAAGCCAGAGATTCGTAACCTTTGGCGGTGGCGCAGATGTCATCAATGATGGTGACTCGTAATTTGTCATACGTTCCGAAGTTACGGATCAGACATCCACCGCCGCCAACTACATACAGGTGCATTAGGTCAGGATTGTATTCATATTTGCGGAGTGTGGAAAAAAGTTCTGCCACATACTGTCTGGCAATAGAACTGATACAATCCATATATGGTGCTGAAATGTCAGCTGTTCCAAACCGCAGAATCTGTTCTACTGTAGATTCTTCAATCTTCACTCCAAATTTGTCCAGAACAGCGTTCTTTGCAGCAATCATGCATTGGTTTACACCAAGTTTTTCTGTCCAGCATCGGCTTTCTTGTGCTTTCTTATTGTTGATATACAGAATGTTCATGGTTCCGTTTCCGATATCTGCAAGGAGATTAGTTCCCTTGAAATTTCCAAGGTGGTTTACAATAGCCGGATATCCCTGTGGGTAAAGGCTACATCCCACAAAGCGGAGATGATATTCTTTGCCGTTGAAACGGTAATGGACTTCTGGATTCTGGAGCAGATAGGAACGAAAAGCTTCTCTTTGATTTCTGATCCATGTCAGAGGAAGTCCGGCAGCCAGATGAACATCTGCTTCACGGATGGAAAAGACATTCAGTTCCCTTGCAATAGCCATTAGCGTCAGAAGATAATATTCTTCGTCCATAGCTTTATCCGGGATAAATTCTTTGTGTCCTTCGCCGATCCGGTAGTAAATGCCGTTGTATTCCAGAATATTCCCGGTGAAGATTGGCTCAGTTTCATAGGCTTTGATGCCGGTTGGGGTGACGGTGTTTGCTGTTTTCATATTGCCGTAGCCATGATCTACAGCAATGATTTTTGTGTTTCTGAGTTCTCGCATAAAAAATACCTCCGTTTTCGTATTGATTGATTCAGCAGGTCGTACCGGTGTGGTACTGCTCTGCTGTGGGATAAGCATACGAAAATCGGAGGAAAAAGGCATTGAGGGGAAATTGAGCTGGAATTGAGAAAAAATAAACTTTTTATTGATAAATAAGTTTAGATACTAACTCTTTTGTCGTTTTGGTTGTTAATTATATTAAAAGTAGAAATATTTTGATAATGAAAGTGTGGGAGAAAAATGAACAAAAGAAGATACAGCAATCGCAAAAGAAAGAATATTTTACGAGTATTCATTTTTTTAATGACTATCATAATAATCGTTGTAATGTGGAGAACAATAAAAATCGATGTGCAGGTTGGAGAATTAACATTACCGAAAATTTTGCAGTCAGAAAAGTCCTTTGCAGACACTTCGGGTGAATGGAATCTTATTTTGGTCGATCGAAATCATTATATTCCAAATAATTATCAAGTAGAATTGACAGAATTATCGAATGGTAAAAAAGTAGATTCACGGATTTATCCAGAATTACAACAAATGTTTAATGATGCAAGAGCTGAGGGGCTGGCACTGTTTGTTAGAGAAGGATATCGAACAACAGAAGAACAACAAAAAATTATGGACGAGAAAATCAATGAATATGAAAAACAAGGATATTCTGCGAAAGAAGCAAAAAAAAGAGCCGAGAAATATGTTGCAATTCCCGATACAAGCGAACACCAATTAGGACTGAGTGTTGATATTAATGCGGATACCGACAAATGTTCTTCTGAAAAAGTATATCAATGGTTAGACGAAAATGCATATAAATATGGGTTTGTAAAACGTTACCCGGAAGATAAAACGGATATAACAGGAATTAGTAATGAACCATGGCATTACCGTTATGTTGGAACGACTGTCGCTAAAATAATGAAAGAAGAAAATTTATGTTTGGAAGAATATTTAGAAAAATATAAATAAAAACAAAAGAAAATCCTAACTTTTTTTATAGTAGGATTGTTATATTATTTAGAAAACAGAGGGAGGCAAATTTGCGAATGGAATACAAAACTGATTCTTTGTTAGTACATCTAGCAAGAGCAGGAGATGAAGATGCGTGTGAAAAACTGGTCAAAAAATATTACTCAAGTATATATCAATATTGTTTGCTACATATCTATGATCCCTATGAGGCAGAGGATTTGACACAAGAAGTATTTACACGTTTCTTTTCCAATTTATATAGATATAAAGAATATGGAAAAGTTAAGAATTATCTTTATACAATTGCCGGAAATACCGTTAAAAATTATTACAAAAAGAAAAAAGATATTCCATCAGAGGAACTGCTAAAATCAGAGGACTGTAGTAAAAATCATGTAGAAGAGCTAGGAGTCCGATTAACTATTGAACAGGCAGTGAGAAAGTTACCGGAAGAAATTAGAGAAACGGCAGTTTTATATTTTTTTCAGGAATTGAAGCAAAGAGAAATTGCAGAATTACTTCACATAAAACTTTCGCTTGTAAAATATCGAATTGGAAGAGCAAAAGAACTTTTAATGAAAGAGTTGGAGGTGAAAAAAGATGAAGAATTATAAGCAACAAATAAAGGAATATAAAGAGGAGATTGAAGAAAAGTATGTAAGGGCTGAAGCAGAGAACAAAACAGTAAAAGCATGTCAGAATATTTTGTCAGAGTCGGTTTTATCGAAACAATCGCATAGAACATCTTATTTTGAATTTTTGTATGAGCAGACAAAATTCATAAAAAAAAGATGGTGGATTTTACAAGGTTGTATTCTTATGTGTCTATGGATATGGTTGAGTAATTATACGTCAGACATAAAAGATATGATGAGGATTATGGGAATATCTGCCACAATATTTGTGGTTCTGATTGTCCCGGAAATTTGGAAAAACAGAAGAAATGGTGCGATTGAAATTGAGCAGGCGTCTTATTACACACTGCGTCAGATTTGTACAGCAAGAATGTTAATGTTTGGAGTAGTGGATCTGGTGATCGTTATGGTGTTTTTGGCAATTACATATCAAACAACAATACTCTCGTTAAGTGATTTGGTGGTTAATTTTTTGCTTCCGGTAAATGTTTCATGTTGTATATGTTTTCGTGTATTGTACAGCAGATGGGAAAAATCAGAATATATAGCAGTGCTTTCCTGTCTGGTATGGGTTGGTTTATGGATGATGATTGTTGCAAATGATGTTATTTATCAGAAAATTGTAACTCCGGTATGGGTGGCTATGCTGATATTGACTTTTGTATATTTTATTTTTTGTGTTCAGAAGTCATTGCTATTTGATGAAAAAATTTTGGAGGATTACACGTATGAAATTAGAATTTAAAAATGTAACAAAACAATACGGAGAAGTAAATGCTGTTAATAAAGTGAATTGTGTTATGGAAAAAGGAATTTATGGACTGCTTGGAGTAAATGGAGCAGGAAAGACCACATTAATGCGTATGCTTTGTACGATTGTTCAACCATCAGAAGGACAAATATTATGGAATGGTAAAGATATATGGAAACTAGGAGGTGAATACCGAGAAGTTCTGGGATATTTACCACAGGATTTTGGATATTATCCAGATTTGACCGTATATGATTACATGATGTACATTTCTTCTATAAAAGGGTTAAAAATGCCGTTTGCCAGAAAAAAAGTGAAGCAATTATTAAATCAAGTAGGAATGGAAAAATTCAGTAAAAGAAAAATGAAGAATTTGTCTGGAGGAATGGTTAGACGTGTAGGAATAGCACAGGCGATGTTAAACGATCCGCAAATTCTTGTCCTGGACGAACCTACCGCTGGATTAGACCCGAATGAAAGAATACGTTTTCGTAATTTAATTAGTGAATTGTCGGAAGAACGTTTGGTGCTCTTGTCTACACATATTGTATCGGATATTGAGTACATTGCGAATAACATTATGTTAATGAAAGATGGAGAACTTTTTTATGCAGGTACTGCGGAAGATTTAGTATCTTCTATGAAAGAAAAGGTATGGCAATGTAATGTTTCGAGAAGTATGATAGACAAATATATGAATGAATATTTGGTTGGAAATATAAAAACAACAAAAACCGGAGCAGAGCTTAGAATTATTTCAATAGAAAAGCCAACAGAAGATGCTGTGGCTGTAGAAAAAAATCTGGAAGATGCATTTCTATTTTATTTTGGAGAAAAATCGGAGGAAAAACAAGATGCTTAAATTAGAATTAAAACGAATTTTTTCAAAGAAAATTAATGTATTTGCAATCGGATTGGCATTGATACTTGCTGTCATTTTTAGCGGATTTGCAGTTACAAGTAATCGCTATGTGGATGAGAATGGAAATGCTAGTACTGGAATTATGGCAACAAGAAAACTTACAGATAACAGACGAGCATGGAAAGGTACATTGACAGAAGATGAACTTGGAAAAGTTATAGAACAAAATAAAAATGCGATGACACAATCCTCAGAAGAAAATGCGATTTACGGAACGACATTACAACCGATAGATGATATTAGGGGTTTTATAATATCGGTATTAACACCGGATGCAGAATATGATGAAAGTGTTCTGAATCAAATTACAGAAGAAAATATACAAGAGTTCTATGACACTTATCATAAAAATATGGAAAAGATGGCAGAAGAATATGGAAAGACTTCTGTTCAGAAAAAATACTTGGAAAAGAAATATAATGAAATAAAATTACCAGTAGAATACGAATCTTATAGTTCATGGGATACTATGATTATGTATGTAGAAACGTATTCTATTATTCTGGCAATCATAGTTGGTTTTATTTGTGCTGGAATATTTGCAGATGATTTTCAGACAAAAGCAGATGCAGTATTTTTCTCTACAAAGTATGGACGTACAAAAGCTGTTAAAACAAAAATACTGGCAGGAATAGTTACGACAGTTATGATTTATTGTATGGGAATTATATTACTTAGTGTGATTTGTTTTGGAATTATGGGAACCAGTGGTATGAATACACCCTATCAAATGTATCAGGCATATAGTATTTACATTATGTCATATGGACAATACTATTTGTTGACAGTTGTATGTGGATTTATAGCCAGTATGCTGGCGGCTTCAGTGTCTATGTTAGTAGCGGCTAAAATGCATACAATTAGTGTCGCTGTTTGCATTCCGTTCTTTTTATATTGCTTATTGCCATTTATAGGACGGGCACTTTCTGGGTATACAACGCTTTTCAATTTGATACCAACAATTTTGACAAATGTACAGGCAAGTGTAAAAGTCCCACTTATTTATCAGATTGGGAATTGTGTATTTCGACAAATTCCGCTTGTAATGGTAATGTATACAGTGATGGCAATAGCCTTACTGCCTTTTATTTATAAGAGTTTTCGCAGATACGGAAATAAGTAAAAATTGTATTCATACTCATGAAAAACAAAGTAAGTAAAATATTTTCTGGAAAAATCAAAGCATAATTTAAAGATTTAAGGCGGGCAAGTTGCCCGCCTTTTGACGATGTCTCACGATACCAGCAAATATATCGGCGAACTGTACTGCAGGAGTTACAGCAGAGCTGACAAACAAAGGCATTGGTTCTTTGTTAAGGGCGTGTACCTCAGCAATATCAAGGTAGGCCCCATATTTTCTTTTTCTGCATCGGCACGCTCATAGATTACTTCTGCGGCGGTATGCTTGTGGGCAGCCCAGTGCATTTTGTTTTGAACCTGTTTGAAGAACAGAACAGAGCTTTCAGCATGGGGATCATAATCAATGCTGGTTGCATAGATTTTCAGAACCTTTCTCCAGAATACTTTTTCGGAAGAACGGATGTCTCTGATACGGAACTGTGTACCTCGGTGGGATTTTACACGGTAGCCTACGGAGATAATGACGTCAAGGTTATAGTGATCTACCTGATATGTTTTTCCGTCAGAGGCAGTTGTTGCAAATTTTGCAACAACTGAATTTCGTTGTAATTCACCTTCTTCAAATATGTTTTTGATATGCCTTGAGATAGTAGATTTATCTCTTTGAAAAAGCTCTGTCATTTGGTCTAGTGACAGCCATACAGTATCTTCATCAAAGGTAGTTTCTATCTTGTTTAAGCCATCTTCGGTTGTGTACATAATTATGCTTGAATTTCTCATATAATCAGTCCTCCTGTGCTGGTGTATTATTTTTCTTTGCCCTGCTCTTATATACATTATACTGATTCTTGCATTGTGGAGAGCAGAATTCCATGTTTGATCTTGTGGCAGCAAATGCCTTGCCGCAGTGTTTACATACCTTCAAGCTGGAATCGTCATCGGTCAGCATAAAGGAAAACATCATCTGTATGCATAACAGTAAGGAATTGAAATCCCAAATTAAGGTAGGGCGTTCACACAGTTCAATGTGA
>ENA-OOWN01001161-OOWN01001161.1-human-gut-metagenome-genome-assembly--contig:-NODE-1161-length-20394-cov-3.556124_pt1 | contig 20394 bp, 15 predicted proteins | sample MGYA00241406_ERZ501319 | MGnify/ENA primary metagenome ERZ501319 (study PRJEB25962, sample SAMEA2042734) | human gut metagenome | biome: human gut; feature: human-associated habitat; material: faeces... | reverse complement strand
CGGCGAGCTCTCCGGCGGCGACAGCCTCAAGGCCTGTTACAGTGCCTGCGTCCGCCTGGGCACCGACATGAAGCTGACCTACTCCACCGTCAAGCCCCCCGCTGCCGGCACGGCTCCCGCCGACATAGACGCTGTCTATTACATGTTCCCCAGCCGGAACGATCTGTCCGGCACCAGCTTCGTCAATTACGCCAAATGGAGCGGCCAGAACCGCGCAGAGGGCGTAAAGGTCCTGGGCACCGCCTTTACCGCGGAGACAAGCGACACCGTGGCCTACAACCTCATGGACAACATGGGCCTGAGCACCTACTCCTACCCCCGGCTCACCGGTCTGCCCCACTACGGCGACTGGCAGGCGGACTTCGAGTCCGGCGCGCTGGCCTACTATGAAAAATACAGCGACGGCACCTACGGCTTCCTGGGTGCCAACCGCTCCACCCTCCGTTCCGGCGGCACCGTCGTGGACGACGGCTACGGCATGGTCTACCGCACCCAGCCTACGGACGCCATCACCGTCGCCTATACCCTGGGCGATACGGCACGCACCGCCACCCTGCGGAATTCCATCAAACTCGACAGCGAATACTGGCTGGTACGCCTGCCCGACGAGTTGGTCTATACCAATGAGGTGTCCCCCACCTTCTACCGTCAGGTGACGGTGGATGACATCTCCTACTTCTTCAATCCCCACTTCGCCTGCCGCGTGATCCAGAGCGCCGCCCTGCCCAGCGCCCCGGCGGAGGTTGGCATCCGCACGGCCCGTCATCTGCACGACCTGAGCCTGTATTACGACACCTACCGTACCCTGCTGGACAAGACAGCCGTCTTCCGGCAGGAGCGCCCCATCGACTACAACAGCTACGCCCGTCTCACGGTGCACACGCAGCCGCCTATCGGTGCCGCGGACGGCAAGCCTTTCATCCACACCTACGACGGCGGCGGCTATACCATCGCAGCGCCCTCCTTTACCGGCACGGTCAACACCGACGGCACCAGCTATGCCGGTATGTTCGGTCTGAACCGAGGCACCCTGCGCAATATCATACTGCTCACCGCAAATAAGGATCGTACCGTTTCTCTGGAAGGTCAGCTCTCTCTGCAAACCGCCTGCATCGGCGCCCTGACCGGCTGCAACGAGGGCACGGTCTACAACTGCGCCGCCGCGGGCTTCTCCGTGAACGGCGACGCCCGTCACGGCAGTATCCTGTATCTGGGCGGCCTGGTGGGACGCAACAGCGGTACGGTCCGCGCCTCCGGCGTCAGCGCACCGCGCCTTTTCGCCAATAGCCTGTACGCCACGCTCTGCGCCGGCGGCTTCGCTGGCGGCAACAGCGGCGTTGTCCAGCAGTGCTACGCCATGGCCGACATTGAGATCGGCACGATCAACGGCGGCGGCGTGACGCTGGGCGGCTTTGCCGGCAGCAACACCGGCTCCCTCCGCGCCAGCTACTGCGCCACAGCCATGACTTCACCCAATGCGGATATTCACGGCTTTGCCCCCACTGCCGGCGGCGTATCCGGCTGCTGCTACCTCAACGGCGGCACATACCGCTTTGTAGACAGCGTTCACCTATACCAGTACACGGACAGATCCGGCGCAGCCCCGGTGAACGAGCCGGCCCTGCGCGGCATGGCCACCCGGCTGGGCGGCTTTGGCGCCGTCTCCGCCGCCAATACCTTCCAGCACGATAAGACCCTGGACTCCGCCGGCAAGGCCTACCCCTATCCCGGCATCGTCGCCGGCCACGACGGCAGCCGCGTCCATTACGGCGACTGGGTGACCCCTGCCGATATGGGCGTTCTGGGCCTGCTGTACTGGGAATATGAGTCCAAGCCCACCGGCAGCGGCTACTATTTCTCCTCGATCGGTGTCGAGGACGGCGAATACAAGACCAACAGCAGTCTCTGTGTCTCCCATGACGACGGCGGCACCGTCACCGCTTACGGCTACGGTTACTATTGGTCCGCCGGCAGCACCACCGAGCCTGTGCTCTCCACCGGCATCACCATGACCGGCACTCGCTATACCGCGGCGGCCGATGACCTGCACCGGCAGATGCCGGAATTCAATTTCGTCACCTACAAGACCTCCGATGACGGTCTGCACCTGACCAGCGGCACCCAGGCCAACGATGCCTGGACGCTGACCCACGAGGACGCCGCGCTGACCTACACCGTCAGCCCCTTCTTTGCCGATGCCTTCGCCCTGTCCTCCAGCAATGCGCCGGGAACGGCCTCCAAGCCCTACCAGGTACGCTCCATAGAGCAGCTGCAATACATTAACTGGAGCTATATCGACAGTCAGGGCAGCACGACGCGCGATGTCACAGGCAGTAATAGTGACTACAAGTATTATCCCTATCTGCAATACACCAACCGCCGCGACAATGCGCTGCAGACAAAGGCGATGGCGCTGGCCGGCGACAGCACCGGCGGCCCCCGTCCTATCCTCACCTGGCAGCAGACCCACGACCTCAACGGTGCAGGACACGGCACCGCCGCCGACGGCACGGCCGCAAACTATGACTTCCACCCCATTGCCGGTGCGGTGAACAACGGCCAGTTGAACAGGGGCAATGAAACCTATGATCTGACGCTGTACAACTGGTTCGGCGGTATCTACGACGGCGGCAACTACTACATCAAGAATGTGAACATCACCTCCCATTGCTACAACGTGGGTCTGTTCGGTACCACCGCCGGCGCGGAGATCAAAAACATCGTGCTCTACAGCGACAACGACGCCGTTATCCAGCGCAAGACCGACGCCACCCCCGCCTCCGGTGCCACCGGGCCGGAGAATTACGCCACCTCCTACGCCCTGGGCGGTCTGGTAGGCATCGCCTACGACTATGATGAAAACCTGAAGGACAAGACGAAGGTCAGCACCATCAGCAACTGCGCTATCGCCGGCTACACCGTGACCGACAACAGCAAAAACCGGCAGTTCTTGGGCGAAGCCGCCATCGGCGGGCTGGTGGGCGTATCCAGCGCCAATCTGAACAGGTGCTCCGCCGTGGTCAAGCTGAATATCAACTGTACCCACCGCTACGCCAGTGAAACAAACACCGGCGCCATGAACAAGGCCCAGTGGGGCAACTATGTCCGCGTGGGCGGCCTGGTGGGCGGCGTCCGCTATGATGTGTCGGACTGCTACACCGGCGGCAGCATCACCGTCGCCAACGATCTGCTGAACGAGCGCATCCTCACCGGTGATGGCTCCAACACCTCCTTCGTGGATCGCTATGAGTCGACGCCTAAATCCGTCAAAATGACCCAGGGCGGCGCGGAGGCCGGCCCGGACACCTACGTGTACATCGGCGGCATCGGCGGCAGCGGCTTCTCCGCCACCTTCGCCAACTTCTCCGGCAGCAAGGACGGCCAACCCACCTACAACAACTGCTACACCTACATGACCTTCCCTGCCATGGAGGGCACCATCACCGGCATCTCCCTCATCGGCAGCATCGCCGACCGTGCCGGCGTGAACGGCGGCACCGCACAGCTGACCATCAACAACTGCTACTACCTGGACAGCAGCGCCGCGATCTCCTTCAACAACCTCCCCACCTTCTACAGCAAGTTCAACAGGACCTGGTCCCCATCCCAGTGGCAATACATCTACACCTACTACTCCCTGGCCACCCTGTTGAGCACCGATACCGCGCGGATGGATATGCTCCGTGGCGATCTGAGCTATCTGTCCAAGTACACCTGGAACACCGGCAGCAGCCCCTACACCATCAACGGCCTGACAGCCCTGAGCTACGAGCAGATGTCCGGCCGTGCGGACATCGACGGAAAGAGCTTCACCGCGCTGCTGAACGGCGGCAGCGACGACGGCAGCTTCCACTGGGTCACCACGGAGGAAAACGGCCAGTCGGCCCACGGCAAATACAGCTTCCCCGGCAGCGCGGCAGCCCTCCGCGGACAGGACTACCCCTTCCCCACCGTATTGACCCAGGGCACCGCCTGCCTGCACTACGGCGAATGGCCCTCCCGCGGCCTGTACTGGAGCAGCGGCGTCCTTTCGCTGGACCGTATCACCACCCCCAACGCCACGCTGTCGCTGCACTTCACCCAGGACATCGGCACTGACGCCACACCCACCATCACCTGCTCCCGCAACGGCATCGTGGACGTCTCCGTACCGCAGGCACAGACGCCCCCGGCGGACGTCCGGCACAGCTACACTGTGACCCTCACCGGCCTGTCGGTCGGCTCTACCGAGGTCTTCGCCACGTTGGGTGACTATACCGCCCGACTGCTGGTGAGCGTCACCTCCACGCTGGACATCTCCGTGGACGGCCTGCCCGGCGATGACTTCTTCGTCGGTGACCCCTGTAATTTAACGCTCACCGCCCGCGACAGCCGCGGCAGCGCACTGGATGTCGAATGGACAGTCACGCCCCAGCACGGCAACAGTGTCCTCACAGCCTCTGCCCCCGCCGTTGATGCCGGCGGCACGGCATCTGTCACCCTCACCGCCGCCGGCGAGGGTGAGGACCGCACCCTGATCACCGCCGCCTACACTGCCCCCGGCGGCGAGACCTTCACCAGCCAGCTGCCCCTCATTATCCCCGTCCGCATGCAGGGCGTGCTGGGAATCGCCAACACCTCCGGCGAACCCTCAGTCTACTGGCAGGGCGTCATGGATCGGGACGGCACGGCCTTCACGGACGACGTGCCCTCCGGCGCGCCGTACACCGACCGCCCCGCCTACGCCGGTGCCAAGCTGTACCTGTACAGCCGGGGCAGCGCCGCCACCTTTGACGGTCTCTCCGTCTCCGGCGTCACCGTCAAAGGCGGCGCCGACGCCACGGAGTACGTCCTCCGGCCCATGCCCGTCTCCAACGACGAGGACACCTCCGTCCTCCATCCCGACGTGTTCCGCGCCGAGAACGACGACTTCCGCGTCACCGTGGGCACACCGGCAAAGGACACCACCAGCGCCTTCACCTACCGTCCCCTGACGGTCAAGGGGCGCAGCCAAGGCCAGATCACCCTCACCGTCACATTGACGGACGCCGAAAACCACGCCTTCACCCTGTCCATTCCCTACACCCTGACGGAGGAGGACACCCGGGTGACCGCCACCCTCCGGGTGGATGAGCAGGCGCTCACCCTGTCTGTCCCCTACGGCACAGCGCCTACGGCGGAGGACGTGGCCCGGCTTCTGACGGACAATGGCATCTCTCCGGACACCATCGACAGCTGGACCCCGGACATCACCCAGCCGCTGTATGCCGACACGGCCTTCACCGCCGTGCGCAAAACGGCGGACAGCGGCGGTGCCCCCACCGTCCCGGACGCCGATATCCCCGCTTCCGGCAGCAAGGACCCGGAGGACACGCCCTCCGACGATCCATCCGCCCCGGACAGCAGCAGCTCCGGCACCGATCCCACGCCCGAGCCGTCACCGGACACCCTTCCATGACCCACCGCAGAAAGGAGGCCCTCCCGTGCACAAACTGAAAAACCAACAGGGCGCCACGCTGATGATGGCCCTCCTTCTGCTGCTGGCCGCCAGTATGGTCAGCGCGGTGATCCTCACCGCCGCCACCTCCTCGGCCCGCCGTCTGGAGAATGACCGGGTTGCCCGGCAGGCGTATCTGACGGTCAGCTCCGCGGCCCGTCTGCTGCGTGATGATATCCTGAACGCCTCCTTTGTCCAGGAGACGGTGAAGACCACCTATACCAATGACACCTCCACCGAAACGAGCCGCGAAACGACCTCACCCACCGGGTTTACGGCCGCATGGCTCAAAGCCGGCAAGGCCGCCGTGGACAGGGACAGCGGCAAAAGCTTTACCGACACCATCACCCTATCCGTGGACGGGCTGGATGATGTCTCCGCCGTCTTTACCATGGCGCCCAATTACGACATCACCATCGTCCTGCACCTGGCCGACGGCGGCGACAGTGACTGCCGCCTGGTGCTGATGCTCCGCGAAAACAAGGCCGATCCCACTGTCAGCACCGTCAGCGGCGGCGGTCTCTGGGTCCGCGATGTCACCACGACCACAACAACGATCTCCTGGTCGCCGGACAACGCCACCATCGAAAAGGAGGCGGTCGTATCAAAAAGCTGAACAGCACCCGCGGCGAAACGCTGGTAGAGACGCTGGTCTCCATCCTGATCATCGTATTGACCTTCGTGTTTCTGACCACCGCCGCCGTCTCCGCCGCCAAGATCAACGCTAAGGTCCGTTCCGCCGACATCTCCTTCCACTACAGCAGCGCGGTGTCGAACGACACCGCCGCCCGGCGGCGGCACCCGCAGCGGCCGCACCACCGTGCAGGTCTATGAGAACAACGGCTGCCTCTATTACGAGGAGGTCACGCCATGAACAAGCTTCGTGACCGCCGCGGCTTCACCCTGACGGAGCTGCTGTGCGCCGTTCTCATCGTCCTGCTCGTCAGCGCCCTGCTGACCGTGGGCGTCCGCTTCGCCGGCCGCACCTACAACAGCTCCATGCAGCTGTCCGAGGCCCAGGAGCTGTGCTCCTCCCTTACCAGCGTTATCAGCGACAAGCTGCGCTTCTGCGGCACCGTGACCCCCGGCGCGGACGGCAGCCTGGACCACATCTTTATTCAGGATCTGGGCAGCGTGGAGGGCGAGGGCGCCGCCTTTCAGGTGGATGCCGACGGCCAGCTCACCCTGGGCAGCACCAGACTGCTCAGCAGCGCCGCCTATCCCCGGGGTCTTCGGGTCCGCGATGTCAGTCTGCGCTACGACAGTGCTTCGGGCATCTTTACCGTGACCCTTCAGGTGGGCACTGTCGACAGCACCCTGGCCGAGACAGACTTCGAGGTCCGGCGCTTAAATCACACATGAAAAAAAGCACCCCCTGCGGGGTGCTTTTCTTCACTTCTTAAAGCTGTCCTTCAGCGACACACTGCGGTTGAACACCATATGCGCCGCGGAGCTGTCGCGGTTGTCCAGGCAGAAATAGCCCACACGCATGAACTGGAACGTGGGCGCGTTGACGCCGGTGCGGTCGGCCTGCTTGTCGAACGCCTCCGCCACCTTCCGCATCTCCGGCTCCACCTTGCAGCCGGTGAGCACCGTAAGGCTCTCCGGGTTCAGGCAGTCCAGGAAGTCCTTGTCCGGGCCGTCGGGCTGCTCGTCGGAAAACAGGTTGTCGTACAGCCGGACCTCCGCATCCATGCAGTTCTCCGCGTCCACCCAGTGGAGCGTGGCACCCTTGACCTTGCGGCCGTCGGCGGGATCACCGCCGCTGGACTCCGGATCATAGGTGCACAGCACCTCGGTAACGTTGCCGTCCGCGTCCTTCACACAGCCGGTACACTGCACCAGATACGCGCCCTTCAGGCGGCACTCCGGACCGTTGGGGGTCAGTCGCTTGTACTTGGGCACCGGGACCTCCATAAAGTCCTCCGCCTCGATCCACAGATGGCGCGAGAAGGTGATCTCATGGGTGCCCTGCACCGGGTCGGTGGGGTTGTTCTCCACCGTGAATACCTCGCTCTTGCCCTCGGGATAGTTGGTCACCGTCAGCTTCACCGGGTGCAGCACCGCCATGGTGCGCTCCGCGTGGGCGTTCAGGTCCTCCCGCAGGCAGTGCTCCAGGAAGCCGTACTCGATGGTGTTGGGGGACTTGGCCACGCCGATGCGCTCACAGAAGTTGCGGATAGCGGCGGCGGTGTATCCCCGGCGGCGCAGGCCACACAGCGTGGGCATCCGGGGATCGTCCCAGCCGGAAACATAGTTCTCCTCCACCAGCTTGCGGAGCTTCCGCTTGGACATGACCGTGTGGTCGATGCCCAGCCGGGCAAACTCAATCTGCCGGGGATGGGCGGGCAGCTCACAGTGCTCGATGACCCAGTTGTACAGGGGCCGGTGCGCCTCGAACTCCAGCGAGCACAGGCTGTGGGTGATGCCCTCCAGCGCGTCCTGAATGGGGTGCGCGAAGTCATACATGGGATAGATGCACCACTTGTTTCCCTGCCGGTGGTGGCTCATGTGGTTGATACGGTAGATGACCGGGTCACGCATATTGAAGTTGCCGCTGGCCAGGTCGATCTTGGCCCGCAGCGTCATGGCGCCGTTGGGGAACTCCCCGGCCCGCATACGGGCGAACAGGTCCAGGCTCTCCTCGATGGGCCGATCCCGGTAGGGGGACACGGCGGGGATGCCGATGTCGCCGCGGTTGGCCTTGAACTCCTCCGGTGTCAGCTGGCACACATAGGCCAGCCCCTTTTTGATCAGCAGCACCGCCTGGCGGTAGTCCTCCTCAAAGTAGTCGCTGCCGTAAAAGAAGCGGTCGCCCCAGTCAAAGCCCAGCCAGTGGATGTCCTGCTTGATGGCCTCCACGAATTCCTCGTCCTCCTTGGTGGGGTTCGTGTCGTCCATACGCAGGTTGCACAGGCCGTTATACCGCTCGGCGGTGCCGAAGTCGATGGTCAGTGCCTTGCAGTGTCCAATATGCAGATAGCCGTTAGGCTCCGGCGGGAAACGGGTGTGAACGGTCATTCCCTGGAACTGACCACCCGCTGCGATGTCCTCGTCGATGAAATTGATAATGAAGTTTTTGCCGGACTCCTCCGTTTCGGGGGTCTTGATTTCCTCGGCCATGATCTTTCTCACACTCCTTGTATGTCGTAATATTGTGCAAAAGCAATTTTTAATTATAACCGCCCATGAGGGGAATTGCAAGAGGTTTGCCCTCCCTCCTGCAAAAAACTCACAGGGCGTCAAATTCCTCCCGGGTCAGCAGGAGATCCAACGCCTCCAGAAGCCCGTTGGCGGTCAGCCGTGCGGGCAGACCCAGCTCCCTTTGCAGCGTTGCCCGCCTTTCGGCGGAGCCGGGGCCGATCAGTCCCTTGTCCAGAAGATCCGCCTTCGTAATACCGGCGGAGCGGCGGGGTGCGTCCTCCCCCTCGAAGGTGGCACCGGCGCGGCGAAGAGCGTCCGTCAGCACCTGCGGCGTCATACCTTCCACGCCCAGCTTGCCCTCCTTCCCCGGCTTTCTCTTGCGCTTCTCCTTGCCGTACACGTCGGGGACATACGCCTGCTTTACTCTGTCCGGGGGCAGCAGCCCCTTCAGGTGGCTGCGGAGCACGAAGCCCGCGCCGTCCGGGTCGGTCAGCAGGATCACGCCCCGCGCCTCCGCCAGACGGCGGAGATACGCCGCCTTTTCCCTGTCGTTGAACAGGGCGAAGCCGCCCACCTCCACTACAGCGGCATCCACTGCCTGTAGGAGCGTATTTCTGTCATACCGCCCCTCTACTACGATGACTTCCCTGACCCGCGGCTTCACTTCACACCTGCCAGTTCCATGAGAAATAGCTTCAGTTCGCCCTCATTGTCCATGTTTCGTTCGCTTTTCATGCGATGATCCAGTGTCTGACAGCGCTTCACCGCCTCACGGCACCAGCTGCGCCGCACACCCCGAGCCGACTGCATCAGTTTTTTAGCTGGGTAATCGGACTTCATGCGCCACAAATCCTTCAGCCACAGCACGTCCTTGCCGCCGTCGATCGCCAGCCGGGCTGTGTACAGCTGCCGCAGCGTCTTTCCCAATGCCGCCAGAATGCGGATAGGCTCCTCCTGCATCCGCAGCAGTTCTGCAAGGCACTCTGCTGCCTTGTCATAGTCACGAGCCGCCACTGCGTCCGTCATGTCGAACACCCGCGCGTCCAGCACAGGGTCCGCCACAGCGTCGATATCCGCCGCTGTGATTTTCGCTCCCCTGGCATAGGCGGCGATTTTGGCGATTTCCGGCACCAGACCGGTCATCAGGCTGCCGCAGGTGAACAGCAGATGGTCTACCGTGCCTGCATCGATATCCTTCCCGGCAGCGGCAAAACGGCGGCGCACCCACTTTTGCAGCTTCTGCTGTCCCTGCTGGGCAAACTCGATCACCTGGGCGCGCTCCGCCAGGGCGGCGGTGAGCTTTTTTAGCTTGGCATCTGTCTTATACGGTATCTGTCGGTACAAAAACACCAGCGTGCAGTACTCCGGGAAGTCCTCCAGCAACGCCACCAGCGCTCCCCGCTGGGCCTCGTCCAACTTGAACAAGTCCATATCCTCCACCGTGACCAGGGTGCGCTCCGCCATCATAGGCATGGCCTCCGCCGCCTCGACGACCTCCTGCATAGTCAGGCCCTTGCCTGCAAGCCTGTGATAGTTGAACTCCTCAAAGCCCGCCGGCACAAGCCGTGCTTGTAGCTCCGCCACCGCCTGCTGCATCAGGTACGTCTCCTCGCCGTGGAATATATAGACATTCCCCACGGCGCCGCTTTGCAGCGCGTCGTGGAATTCCTCATAACCGGGGGTCTTTTCTTTTTTCTCCTTTGCCATGCTATCCTCCGTTCACGGTGATGCGGATGGTTCCCTGCTGGTCTGTGCGCCAGATATCCACCCCCACCGCCAGCAGCCGCTGGAGCGTCTCCTCCGACGGGTGGCCATAGTTGTTATCGCCCACACTGATGACCGCCGCCTCCGGCGTCACCGACTTCAAAAAGCGTATATTTGAGCTATATCGGGAGCCGTGGTGGCTGACCACCAGCACCTCTATATCCGGCAAAGCATAGGTTTCCACCAGCTTTTTCTCGGTGCTGCCGGACATATCGCCGGTAATGAGCAGATCAAAGTCTCCGGCACTGGCCAGCGCTGTCAGGCCCAGCTCGTTCAGATCGCCGCCGGACTGCACCGGCGGATAGATGGTCAAAACGGTATCGCCCAGCGTATCGGCCGTCTCCTTTGTCACATAGGTCACCTGCGCGCCCTTCTCCTCCGCCAGCGACACCAGACGCTCCCGAACGCCATACTCATCCTCGATGTCCGGCAGGTAGATTGTCTGCACCGGGATACGGCGCAGCACCTCGTACAAACCGTTGGTGTGATCGGCGTGGTAGTGGGTCACCACCACAGCGCTCAGTTCCCGGACGCCCATGCTGTGCAGCGTGTCGGCAGCCAGACCGCCGGGGTCTTTATAGCTGTTGCTACTGCCGCAGTCCACCAGTGCCGTCTCACCGTCGGAGGTCAGAATGACGCTCTCGCCCTGTCCCACATCCAGCGTCAGGGCGGTCAGTACGCCGTACTGATAGTCCTGACGGTTGACCCAGATGGCCGCCGTCAGCGTCAGCACCGACAATGCCGATGCCAGCAGGTATTTCCGCTTGCCGTCCGGCGTGGCGGCACAGCCGATAAAGGCCGCGTACAAAAACAGCAGCCAGTAGATGAGATAGGGATTGGTGAAATACACCGCGTGATAGCGCCAGGACATCATGCCGTTGGCGATCCACAGGATGTACCGCACCAGCGCCCAGGAGATCCAACCCAGCAGGCTGGCCAGCGGCAGCCACACAAAGCCCAGCAGCACCGTCACAAAGGCAGCCATGAAGCTCCATCCCGCCGCAGGCACCGCCAATAAGCTGGACAGCGGCGCTACCAGCACGAAAATGCGGAAATACCAGGCTGTCAGTGGGGCAGTGAACACCACGGCGCTGAGGGTGGCGGACAGGTTCGCCGCGACGAAGCACAGCGCGGCCCGCAGTGGACGGCATTTGCCCTTATACCACCCGGTCAGCAGCTTGTACAGCCGGGGCGACAGCAGCACCATACCCAGCGTAGCGGAAAAGCTCAGCTGCAAGCTGACGCTGGCGGCGGCAAAGGGATTGCACAGCAGGATCACCAGCAGTGCGGCAGCCAAGCTGGTCAGAGGGTCACTGCCCCGCCGGAACAGCGGCGCGATCAGCAGGAATATCTGCATGATGCAGGCGCGGACCACCGAGGGGCTCATGCCCACCATCACCATGTAAAACAACAGCAGCGGAATGGTCACGGCGCACAGCAGTCTCTGCCGCCGGGAGATCAGCAGCGCCAGCAGCGTCACCAGAAAAGCGCAGTGCAGGCCGGACACCGCGAACAGATGCGCCAGGCTCGTCTCCTGCATGGCCAGATAGTCTCCGTCATCCATAGCGGACTTATCACCGGTAAGCTCCGCTGTCAAAAATCCGCTGACACGCGGGTCATCCCAGATGGCGGCCACCTTCTCGCGGAAAGCTTTGCCCGCCCGTTGGGGCAGCCAGCGCAGGGCATCCCCATCCCCCGCCGACAGACGCACATCCTCACGGCCATACAGCAGCGTATACACGCCCCGGGCATTAAAATGGGTCACATCATCGCTGTCGAAATGGGCGGCAGACTGCCACTGGGCCGTGCCCGTGACCGTGTCACCCGGTCGGGCCGCCAGCAGCTCCGCTTCGCCATACAGCACGGCCCTGGCCCGATGATAGCCCTCCAGCTCCACCGTGACCCTGGCGCCGCGCTCCGTGGCCTGCGGCCAATCGCAAACGGTTGCGGTAAAGTCCGACGCCGCACCACAGCGGTCCTCTATCGGCTGGCGCACCAGGTGGTCATACCCGGCAAAATAGGCCAGCGATACCGCCAGCGGCAGCAGGATCAGCAGCCCCCGGCGAAAATATTTTTGCTTGCGTGCAGCAAACAGCCACGCAAGCGCCAGCAACAAAACGCCCCCGGCGGCATACAGCTGCCAGCCGTTCCAGGGCAGCAATGCCGCCAGGAATACACCGGCAGAGAAGGAAAACCCGATCGTGGCCAAAACGCGCATCGTTCTCTCCCCTCCCCCGGTCATAGTATCGTTTTATTATACCAAATATAGCTGCCTGTGACAAGAAAAAAGCCGCCCCTACGGGCGGCTTTTTGTGGTTTATACGCGTGCCAGCTTGTCATTGCACTTCTGCAAAAACCGTGCGTTGTCGATGACAGCGCGGGTATGGATGCCCTCGCCGATCAGGCCATCGGCGTCGTGGGCCGTGACCTTGAAGGTGATCATCTTGCCGTTGGCGGAGATACCCGTCACCTCGGCAGTGGCGGTGACCTTCATGCCCACCGGCGTGGGCGCCAGGTGACTGGAACTGATCTCCACGCCCACGGTGCCCTTGCCCTCCGGCAGCTCCGGCTGCACACACTGCATAGCGGCGTACTCCATCAGGCCCATCATAAATGGGGTGCCGAACACCTCCAGCCCGCCGGAACCGATGGCCTTGGCGGTCATATCCGGGGTGACGGTCTTTTCAGCGGTATAGGTCATACCTACTTCGATCATAGCAATTCCTCCAATTAAGCGCTTTTCTTTAAATACATTTCTTGCCTATACGCAGGGCGGAAAAAACCGCGAATGTCAGACGCCCAACTGTGTCCACAGCTTATCGTAGAACTTCAGCGTCTCCTGTGGCAGGTTGACATAGATCTCACAGCGCTCGCGCTCCTCATCGGGAATGGCCATGATGTTGTAGATCTCCTCGTCCAGCGGCTCGCCATACTGCTCCTCGTAGTACGCGGGATACTCCGCCAGCGCTTCGGCATTGGGAGAGGCATACCAGATGTAGTCCATGTTGGCCAGGTTACTGTCGGTAGAGGCGATAAAGTTGATCCACTCATAGGCCTCGGCCTTGTGCTGGCTGGACTTGAGCACACACATGGCATCCACGAACCAGTTGCTGCCCTCCTCGGGAATGACGAAGGCCAGGTCCTCGTTATTCTCCAGCATGGTCAGATAGTCGCCGGCGTAGTACATGGTGATGGCCGCGTTGCCGCCCTCCATCTTGCCGAAGACCTCGTCCATGACGAAGGCCTGATACACACCCTTGTCTTTGGCATTCTTCACCAGCTCAAAGGCCTCGGTCAGCTGTCCCTCATCGGTGGTGTTGATGTCGTAGCCCAGATAGCACAGGGCGGCCATCAGCGCATCGCGGGAGTTGTTGATCATCAGCACCTGCCCTGCGTACTTCTCGTCGAACATAGCGCCCCAGCTGGTGATGGGCTCGTCCACCATAGTGGTGTTGTAGATAATGCCCACGCTGCCCCAGGTGTAGGGCACGGTGTACTTGTTCTCCGGGTCAAAGCTCAGGTGGGTGAACTGGGGGTCCATCAGCTGAAAATTGGGGATGGCGGCGTAGTCCAGCTCCGCCAGCATATCCTCCTGGATCAGCCGGGCGATCATATAGTCGGAGGGCACGATCACATCAAAGTCCGCGCCGCCCATCTTGATAAGGGAGTACAGCGCCTCATTGCTCTCGGCGGTCTGGTAGTTCACACGGATGCCGGTCTGCTCCTCGAATTCGGTGATCAGGGACTCGTCGATATACTCGCCCCAGGAGCACACATTGACCACGCGCTCACTGCGGGCCGCGGCACCGGTGACGATCAGTACCGCCAACAGCACACAGGCCATAGCGCCTGCGGCGATCTTCTTGCCCAATCCGGGATATTTCTTCGGCGCAGGAGCGAACGTAGCGCTCTCGTGATGGACATTGCGGTGATGCTCGGCATGGTTCTCCCGCAGGTTGATGATGGCCAGCAGGATGATGACCGTGACGAACAGCAGCGTGGATACGGCGTTGATCTCCGGGCTGACGCGCTTTTTGGTCATGCCGTAGATGGTCATGGCCAACGTGGAGGAGGACGTACCCGCCGTGAAGTAGCTGATGATGAAATCATCGATGGACATAGTGAAAGCCGTCAGCGCACCGGAGACGATACCGGGCTTGATCTCCGGAATGATGACCTTCCAGAAGGCCTGCATCCAGGTGCAGCCCAAGTCCTGGGCCGCATCGACCAAATTGCGGTCCATCTGCCGCAGCTTGGGCCCTACGGACAAAATGACGTAGGGGATGTTGAAGCAGATGTGGGCGATCAACAGTGTGCCAAAGCCCAGGGTCAGTCGCTCAGGCAGCACCACCAGTGACTGCCAGCCGTTGACCCACACGGCGAAGCTGTGCCATCCGTTGAAGAACACCACGAACAGCAGGCACAGGCTGACGCCGGTGACGATGTCCGCGTTCATCATGGGAATGTTGTTCACGGCCATCAGCCCGGTGCGCGCCCGGCGTCGCATACCGTAAAAGCCGATAGCGGCAAAGGTGCCCGCCACGGTGGCGATGACGGTAGCCAGCAGGGATACCAGCAGCGTGGTATACACGCTGTGCATAATGAGCCGGTCGTTCAGCAGCTCGGCGTACCAGTGGAGGGAAAAGCCCTTCCACACGCTGGAGCTGTTGCCGGCGTTGAAGGAAAAGACGATCAGGATGATGATGGGTGCGTACAGGAACAGGCCCACCAGGATCATCAGCAGGCGATCGCCGACGGAGTTGCCCTTTCTCTGTCTCATAGCATCACCGCCTGTTCCTCGCCCTCGCCAAAGCGGTTCATCACCAGCATACAGACAACGACGATCAGCATCATCACCAGGGAAATAGCCGCGCCCAGCTGCGGGTTATACGCCCCGCCCAGGAACTGCCGTTCGATCAGGTCGCCCAGCAACAGCTCCGTGCCGCCGCCCAGCATACGGCTGATGGCGAACGTAGACACAGAGGGCACGAACACCATGGTGATGCCGGACAGCACGCCCGGCAGGCTCAGGGGCAGGATGACCTTGCGGAACACCGTGACGGTGTTGGCCCCCAGGTCGCGGGCTGCCTCCAGCAGGGAGTAATCCAGCTTGCAAATCACAGAGTAGATAGGCAGGATCATAAAGGGTAGGTAGTTATAGACCATACCCAGCACCACAGCGCCCTGGGTGTCGATCATGGTAAAATACTCCAGGCTGCTGCCTGTCAGATGGTTGTACAGGGCAATGATACCCAGTTTCTGGAACAGCTGGTTCAGCAGGCCGTTGTTCTCCAGGATGGTCATCCAGGAGTAGGTCCGCAGCAGGAAGTTCATCCACATGGGCAGCATGATCAGTACCATGGCCGTGCGGCGGAAGCGCTCGCCCTCCCGGCTGAGAAGGTACGCCACAGGATAGCCCAACAGCAGGCAGATAGCCGTGGCAATCAGCGCCAGCTTGAAGGAACGGCCGAACACAGCAGCGTAACCGCCCATCTGGACAAAGTTGTCCAGCGTGAAGCCGCCCTCGCTGCCGGCAAAGGCATACACCACCATAATGACAATGGGGGCTACTACAAAAATAGCCATCCACACCACATAGGGCACGGCGAAACGGGAGAGCTTACTCTTCATCCTCGCTCTCCTCCTCTTCCGGCTCAGCACCGGCGTCCGCCAGTTCCTCGTATTCCTCGGAGTAAGAGGAATAGTCGCCGAACATACCGGAATACTCGCTCTTCTTCATAATGTGGAACCCCTCGGGATCGATCTTCACGCCGATACGGGCACCCACCGGAGAGTGATCGGTGGTTTGAATCAACCACTTGAAGCCGCGGAAATCCACGATGATATCATATTGCATCCCCTTGAACGTCACGTTGGTGACAGTGCCTACCAACTGGCCCTGCTCCACCGGCACGATGTCGATATCCTCCGGGCGAATGACCACGTCCACCGGTTCATTTTCGGCGAAGCCGCCGTCCACGCAGGGGAATTCCTTGCCATACATTTTCACGACCCTGTCGCGGACCATCGTGCCGTTGAGGATATTGCTCTCGCCGATGAAGTCCGCCACAAAGGCATTCTTCGGCTCGTTGTAGATATCCTCCGGGGTGCCGATCTGCTGCACCTTGCCGCCGTTCATGACGACGACGGTATCGGACATGGTCAGCGCCTCTTCCTGATCGTGGGTGACATAGATAAAGGTGATATTCATCTCGCGCTGCAAACGCTTCAGTTCCAACTGCATCTCCTTGCGCAGCTTGAGATCCAGCGCACCCAGAGGCTCGTCCAGCAGCAGGATCTCCGGCCGGATGAGGTCGACGGCACAGCAGATGATGAACGGCAGCGTGCCGCACGCACGCCAGAATGCCGTCAGAATGCCGATGAGCGGAAAGACGAGCAGCACGCTCGCCGATGTCTTCACGCCCGAGCAGATCATCTTCCCGAGCTCTTTCCACGAAAAGCCCTGCTTTTTGCCGTACAGCGTAAAGATCACGAGCCCCGCCAGGAGCGCGTAGAGGATGTTCGTCCCAAGCACGATGCACACGAGCAGCGCAAGGCAAAATAAAACGATCGCAGCCATCCAAGTCCTCCCTATCCTTTTTAACACAGTATCGCTATCTTAGCACGAAGCGATCAAAAAGAAAACTCGTTTTTATCCCACCGCATACGCCCACAGCGGCAGCGTCAGCATGGATAAAAGCGTTGTGAACACGACATTTCGCGCGGCGAACGGCGCGTCGCTGCCGTATTTGGCGGCAAAGATGGCCGCCGTCGCGCCCGCGGGCATGCCCGTCATCAGGACACTCACGCCAAGCGCCGTCGGTTCAAGGTGCAGCAGCAGCCCAACGCCCAGCGCTGCCGCGGGCAGCAGCGCGAGCCGCAGCAAGCTGAACTTTACCGTGTCGCGGCTCACGATGCTCTTGAGCGGCGCATCCGTCAGGATCGTGCCGACAATAAACATCGTCAGTGCGGAGTTGCAGTTCCCGATGTACTTCACGCTGTTCAGGATCACGGACGGCAGCTGCACCTGCGTCACCATGCAGAGAAGTCCCAATTAGATGGCGACAAGGCAGGGGTGCGTCAGCACGTTTTTGATGAGTTTTTTCTTCTCCACCATCTCGCCCGCGACAAAGTACGTCGTGCCGACCGACCACATCACAATGCGCATCGGGATCAAAAAATCGAGGTGTAGAGCACGCCAACCTCATTGTAGATTCCCTCGGCGATGGGATTGCCGAGAAAGCCGCTCATCGGCACGATGGTGCAGTATTGCAGCACCTTTTTCCGCTGCGCATCATAGCGTTCAAAAAGGAACCGGTTCAAGGCGAGGCACAATAGCTGCATCACGACTGCGCTCACAAGCAGCATCTCGCAGGATTTGAGCACACCCGCATCCAGCTCAATGAGGCAGGATTTAAAGATGTTGCACGGGATGACCGCATTGATACAGAGGTCGGCCAGGCACTTTTTGCCGTTTTCGTCGATGATGTCCTTCTTTTTGAGCAGCGCGCCGATCAGCATCATCGCAAAAAGCGTCAGCTGCAAGCTCCCCAGCTCTAAAATGCTCATGTTCCTCTCCCGCCATCCTTTCCGATATGCCCTGCAAGCCGGAGTGCAGCAGGCAGAAATTGCAAAATCTCCTGCTGGTGCTCCGGCTGTCAGGTTCCCCCACGCAAAGCGAACGAACGTGTGTGGATGGAGGCGCGGTGAAAAAGAAAACCCGTGCGCTTTGCCGTTCGTTCAGCCTTTCGTTGTCTTTAGTATAAGCGCGGATTTTCATCTTGTAAAACTGTTAAAATTGATATATTCTACAAGAAGAAGCTGTGAAAGGAGCGTTCCCATGAATTTCCATTCTCTTGACTATTTTCTCGTGCTTGCGCGGGAGAAAAACTTCACCCGTGCCGCCGAAGCGCTGCACATCACGCAGCAGTCGCTCTCGTCCCACATTGCGGGACTTGAAAAGGAGCTTGGCTGCACGCTCCTTGTGCGCCGCACGCCGCTTGAGCTCACCTATGCGGGCCGCACGTTTCTGCGCTATGCCGAATCCATCGGCCAGACGCGCCAGGCCATGGAGCGTGAATTCTGCGACATCTCCGAAAATCAGAAAGGCGAGCTGCGCGTCGGCATCGCCTATACGCGCGGCCGCGCCATCATGCCGCACCTGATCCCCGCCTTTCAGCGTCAGTATCCGAATGTCGAGATCACGCTGCTCGAAGGCTCGAACGACGCGATCCAGAAGGCGCTGCTCAGCGGCGGCATTGACCTCGCCATCGCCGGCTTTCCACACCCGCTCCCCGGCGTGGTGCTTGAGGATTACTATCTGGAGCACATCGTGCTGTGCCTGTCCGATGGGCTGCTCGCGCAGTGCGGCATCGACCTCGACACGCACCGCGGCGAGATCGCCGCGGGAAACCTAAGTGCCCTGTGTGACTGCCCCTTTGTCCTCGGCTCCGCAGAGGACATCGGCGGGCGCATCGGGCGCGGACTTTTGCGCTCCTCGGGCGTCTCGCCCGTCAGCAAAGCGACGTCGGAAAACGTCGAAACGCTGCTCGCGCTCTGCGAGCAGGGCGTGGGCGCGTGCTTCTGTCCGGAAAATCTGCTGCACACGGCGCTCTCGCCCGCGCAGCTTGCGCACCTGCATATTCTCCCGCTCTGCCCCGAGGCGTCCTATCCCATCTGCTTTGGGTACTTGAGCCGCTCGTATCCGTGGAGCGTGCTCTCGGAATTCATCCGCATCGCCCGCGAGCAAACTGCATAAGCACCATAAAAACGCCGCCCGTACATTTATTGCATGGACGGCGCTCTTTCTACTTCTTCACCGCAGGCTGCTGCTGGGTGATGCAGTGGATATTGCCGCCGCCGAAGGCGACCTCCTTCGTCTGCACGCCCACGACCTCGCGGTCGGGGAACATTTTCTGCACCTGTTCGATGGCGACTGCGTCGTTTTCGTCGCCGTACTGGGGGGCGATAACGGCCCCGTTGACGATGAGAAAGTTCATATACGAGGCGATGCTGACCTCGCCGTTTTCCCGGGGGGCGGTGCCCTCCACGGCGTCGATGGTCTCCGCCCCCTCCAGATAGCAGGGCTTTTTCGTCAGGCACAGCTTGTGCACCGTCAGGCGGCGGCCCTTGGCGTCGGTGGCCTGGCTCAGGGTGCGGAAGGCGTCCTGGGCCGCCTGATAGAAGGGGTTCTCCGGGTCCTCGGTCCAGATGCACGCCACCTCTCCCGGGGCCACGAAGCAGGCCACGTCGTCAATATGGCCGTTGGTCTCATCGGGGTCGATGCCGTCCCGCAGCCAGATGACCTTCTCGCACCCCAGATAGCCGCAGAGCTTTTCTTCAATATCCCGGCGGCTCAGCTCCGGGTTCCGTCCCGGGGACAGCAGGCACATCTCCGTGGTCAGCACAGTGCCCTGACCGTCCACATGGATGGACCCGCCCTCCAGCACAAAATCGTCGGTGCGGTAGCTGTCCACCCCCTCCAGCTCGCAGATCTTCCGGGCCACCAGGTCGTCCTGATCCCAGGGAAAGTACAGCCCGTCGTACAGGCCGCCCCAGGCGTTGAAGGTCCAGTCCACTGCCCGCAGACCGCCCTGGTCGTTTTTCACAAAGGTAGGGCCGCAGTCTCGGACCCAGGCATCGTTGCTGGTCATCTCCACCACCCGCACGTCCTCCGGCAGGCGGGCCCGGGCATTCTGAAACTGGTCGGGATTCACGCATACCGTCACCGGCTCAAACCGGGCGATGGCCCGGGCTACATCAATGAATGCCTGCTGGGCGGGCTTGGCTCCGCCGCGCCAGTTATCGGGCCGCTGGGGCCACAGCATCCATACGCCGCTTTGTTCCTCAAATTCCCCGGGCATGCGATACCCGTCCTGCCGGGGCGTGGTTCCTGTGATTCGTTTTGCCATAGCTGTTATCCTCCTGATATGGGGTGATGCCGCCGGACGGCGATGAGCAGCTCGCCCAGCAGCACACTGATGATGGAGCCCACGGTAATGGGCAGAATG
>ENA-OOWN01001159-OOWN01001159.1-human-gut-metagenome-genome-assembly--contig:-NODE-1159-length-20397-cov-4.020893_pt1 | contig 20397 bp, 15 predicted proteins | sample MGYA00241406_ERZ501319 | MGnify/ENA primary metagenome ERZ501319 (study PRJEB25962, sample SAMEA2042734) | human gut metagenome | biome: human gut; feature: human-associated habitat; material: faeces... | reverse complement strand
AGACGTGTTGTGACCGGTAAACTGTCCTTCAAGACTTTGTCCGCCGCGCACTATAGCCATATGGTAGTTCTTCACCGTGGCATCGATGTTCATGCCTTTGTTCTCAATATGCAGTCCTGTGGTTATTCCCCAGTGTTCGGAGAGGTTCTTGTATACACCGAGACCCAGTGAGAAGTTCGGCTCAAGCTTATAGCTGTCCAGACTTCTTATTGAGGCAGGCATGCCTAACGGAGACGTGCCTCCTATGCTGTATCCGAAGCGCAGGTTGTAAGTAAGGTTGTCAAGTACGCTTGTTCCGAAGGCTGATATGGCTGTAACAGAAGCCAAAACCAGTGTAAGTATTTTTTTTCTCATCATCATTCTGTAGTTTTTTCACATACAACTTCAACTTCGTCAATATACAGTGTGCTGCCTATGGCTCCACAGAAAGATGCTCCCTCTCTGCTCGATGTGAACACTACAGCCAGGTTGTAACCTCTGTTCTTCAGCTCGTTCTCGTCGATGTCGTCTGTATAGTTGAAGTCGATGTCGAACATTGTCCATTCTTCAGCAGGTTTAACCTCATCAAGACGTGCTATGGCCACAATGTTGCTGTTGGTCAGCACGTCGTCTCCATACAGCATCACAGGATTTCCGTTGCTGTCATGGTTGCGGTAGAATACGGCGTAAATGTCAGCTTGGTCAACCTTATCAGGTATGATGTTTCCCATTCTGTCTTGGAAATTTTTGCCTGGACTATATTTGTACCATCCTTTGAATTTTATGGGCTTCTGATCGAAAGGACGGCCGAAGTTGGTCGCTTTAAGTGTATTTGTAAGCGCCTTGCTCACATCGAAGTAACCTATGAACAGGTTACCGGCTGCGATGGCCATGTTAACCCAACTTCCAAGCTCTCCCGTGCTGCATGTCTCGAGTTTCACGCCGGCACCGTAATAACCCTCGGCAAGTGGTGCCGTAGGATAGCTGTCGGCACTTGCACTGCTCATGCTGAGGTTGAATCCAGGATTGCCTGTAGCCCAGTTGCCCAACCATTCGCCGTCGTTGCTGAGGTCGCTCCACTCATAGAATTCACCTCCGGCAGATCCTTTGACTGTACGGAAGTTTTCAAAATCATATTTTCCTACAGAATTCTCCACTTTGAATGCCACAGTGTATGTCCTGTTCCATTGTCCATCTTGTGACGTCACTTTGTAAGTCACTTTTCTGCCGTCACTGAAGTCGTGAGGTGAACCGTTGGCTGGCTCCATCGTCGCGCCATCGGTGACTTTGAATATCGGAGCCATATTGCTCAGGTCTGCACCGACTTTCACGTTGAAAGTTATATCAGAAAGGTCTGACGGCACATTGACAAGTGTATCGCTTGCAGCGAAAAAGAAATCAGAAGGGTTGTCTGTGTGTACGTATGCCTCCTCAATGTCGCATTCCGCGTTTAGTGGCTCGTCTTTAAAGCACGACGAAAGCATTCCGCAGCATGCAACGTACATCAATAATACGTATGGGCTTCTCATTATTATAGTTGAAAAAAAACGGTGTAAAGGTAAGAAAAAAAACTCATTCCGGCCAAAAGTTTTTATAAAATATGGCTACTTTTTGCTTATATATCCTAATAAATGTCACGAATGTGACAAATAATTAATAACTTTGCGCAACTATTATTTTTATTATTATGAACATAGCATTGATAGGCTACGGCAAGATGGGACACATGGTTGAGACCATCGCAAAGGCACGTGGCCACCGTATAGTGAGCATTATCGATGTAGACAACACCGATGATTTCGACAGCGAGGCATTCGCTTCGGCTGATGTGGCAATAGAGTTTACAAACCCGACAGCAGCTTATGGCAACTATCTCAGGGCTTTCAAGCATAACGTGAAAGTGGTGAGCGGTTCTACAGGATGGATGAAAGAACACGGCGACGACGTGCGCCGCATGTGCACCGAAGGCGGTCAGACGCTGTTCTGGGCAAGCAATTTCTCAGTCGGAGTAGCCATATTCTCTGCCGTGAACAGATATCTGGCACGCATAATGAACAATTTTCCGCAGTATGATGTCCACATGAGCGAGACACATCACGTACACAAACTCGACGCACCGTCGGGCACAGCCATCACTCTTGCCGAGGATATAATAGACAATCTCGACCGCAAGAAGGACTGGACAAAGGGTCATCAGCTCCACGCCGACGGCACCGAGAGCGGTTCCAACGACGTAGATCCTTCTCTGCTTGCCATCGAAAGCCTGCGCCGCGACGAGGTTCCGGGCATACACTCAGTGGTATATGACAGCCCTGCCGACTGCATCACAATCACCCACGACGCCCATTCGCGTGAGGGATTTGCCCTTGGTGCTGTCCTCGCAGCCGAATACACAAAGGATCACACCGGTCTGCTCACCACCGCCGACTTGTTCAAATTCTGATAAAACAGCTTCGCCGGTATCATCCGGCTGCAATAATATCAATATCCAAAAAATACATCAGAAAAAATGATTGATAAGGAAAAAGAAAGAAGAAACATGAAAGTACAGTGGGCAAAGTTCGCTGTCGTAGCTGTTCTCTACCTGCTCTTCCTCTATTGGGTGAGAAGTTGGTGGGGACTGATAGTGCTGCCCTTCATCTTCGATGTTTACATAACCAAAAAGATACGCTGGCAGTGGTGGCGTGATGCCGATCGTCCGGTGCGCTTCATCATGTCATGGGTCGATGCCCTTGTCTTTGCTCTTGTGGCTGTGTATTTCATCAATCTGTTCTTCTTCCAGAACTACGTCATCCCCTCAAGCTCGCTCGAAAAATCGCTTCTTACGGGCGACTATCTCTTTGTAAGCAAGATAAGCTACGGTCCGCGCAAGCCTAACACTCCGCTCACAATGCCTCTCACACAGCACACTCTTCCCGTGTTCGACTGCAAGTCTTACATCGAGTGGCCGCAGTGGGGTTACGACCGTGCGCCGGGTCTCGGCAAGGTGAAGCTCAACGACATTGTAGTATTCAACTATCCGGCAGGCGACTCGCTCTGCACCGCCGACCAGTGGAACACTCAGGATTTCTATCAGATGGTCTATTCATTCGGCCATCAGATATATCAGGAGCAGTATCCCGAACCTGTTGATTACAGAAAACTCAACGCCGCCGACCGTCTGAAGTTCTTCGACGGAATATATGCCATCGGCCGCAGATACATTGCCGAGAATCCGCAGATATACGGAGAAGTCATCTCACGCCCTGTCGATCGCCGCGAGAACTATGTAAAGCGCTGTGTCGGACTGCCCGGACAGACTTTGCAGATAAAGAACCGCATAGTGTATGTTGACGGTAAACCCAACAAGGAACCCGACAATGTGCAGTACACATACTACGTCAAGCTGAAAGCGTCGATGCCTGAGGATCTCATGGAAGAGCTCGGCATATCCATGGAAGACCTCATGAGTCTTAACGAGCGCGGTTATCTTCCTCTCACGTCACGTGCCGCACGCATACTGAAATCGCGCCGCGACATTGTCGAGAGCATCACTCTCAACACCGACGCCACCACCGAGGATATCTATCCCCTCAACGGTGCTACGGGATGGACACGCGACAACTACGGACCGATATGGATTCCGAAGAAGGGTGCGACCATCAAACTCACGCTCGACAACATAGCCATCTACGAGCGTCCTATCAGAGTGTATGAGGGTCACGACCTGAAGATAAGTAACGGAAGCATATACATCGACGGTAAGCTGGCCAAGACATATACCTTCGCCATGGACTATTACTGGATGATGGGTGACAACCGTCACAACTCGCTCGACTCACGCTACTGGGGCTTTGTGCCCGAGGATCACATCGTGGGCAAGCCGATATTCATCTGGTGGTCGAGCGATCCCGACCGTCACGGCTTCAGTGGCATACGTTGGAGTCGCCTGTTCCGTTTTGTAGATAACATAAAGTAAGGCTGCGACCTTCCCACAGATAATGTCTGAAATGACGCAGGCTTTACTTTCATCAGCATATTTCGGTCCGGTGCAGTGGTATCAGAAGCTGCACCGTTACGACCGCTGCTTCATCGAACGCTACGACAACTACATGAAGCAGACCTACCGCAACCGGTGCGTTATAGCCACCACAGCCGGTCCGCAGACGCTTACGGTCCCCATAGAACGCTATGAGGGCCGTAAGTGCCTTATGCGGGACATCCGCATAAGCGACCACGGCTCGTGGCGCCATCTCCACTGGAACGCTCTCGTGTCGTCCTATGGCGAGAGTCCGTTTTTCGATTATTATGCCGACGACATACGCCCATTCTTCGAGCGCCACTGGGATTTCCTGTTCGACTTCAACCTCGAGATAACCCACACCATTTGCTCGCTTCTCGACATACAACCCACCATCGAGCTCACCGACGATTATCTCCGTGCCGACGCCATCGGCGCCGACGATTTCCGCGACGCCATACGTCCAAAGCATCCTCTGCCCGACGAGTCGTTCGAGCCGCGTCCTTATTATCAGGTGTATGCTCAGAAAAACGGTTTCCTGCACAATCTCAGCGTGTTGGACCTTCTGTTCAACGAAGGTCCGGAAGGCATTTTCCTTCTTTAATGCACATTTCCGCGACGTTTTGTTTTTTTACGTATTGATAAGTGCAAAATCAATAATTGTTAAATAATATGTGAAATAAGGTTTGCTTTCAGATTATTATATAACTTTACAAATAATTGAAAATCAAAAATCATTGCTATATGAAAATCAATTATCTGAAAGTATCTGCTGTCATGATGGCAGGATGCCTTGTGGCAAGCTCGTGTGTAGGAACATTCCAGCTCACTCACAGACTGGCATTGTGGAATACAAAAGCCACCAATGAGAAGTTCCTGAATGAAATAATCTTCCTGTTCATCAGCCCCGCTTATGCCGTGTGCGGAGTCGTTGATGCGCTTGTTATTAATACAATAGAATTCTGGTCCGGCACTAATCCTCTCGCCAAAAACGAGGGCAAGACGCAGACCATCATGGGTCAGGACGGCCGTTATTATGCCGTAACAACCCTCAAGGACGGATATGAGATAAAGAAACCCGACGGCGAGATATTGAAGTTCCTCTACGACAGCAAGAACGACTCGTGGTCGCAGGTGGTTGACGGCAAGACTACGGAGATATTCCGTTTCAACGAAGACGGCACCATACAGGCATCGCTGCCCGACGGTGGCAAGATAAACGTGAAGCCAGATGCTGCCGGCCTCTTCGAGGCGCGCATGGCGGTAAACGGTGCCAATCTCTGGGCTTTGAGATAAATATCATCGGATCATAGGCTAATATACATAAAAAGGGCATATCTCCACGGCGTCTGTTGCTACGCCCGGCGATATGCCCTTTTCGCTTTATTCTGTGCGCTGTGACGGCCTTACTTCTCTTCCGATGTGATGTGTATGCCTGCCGTCTGTCACGCGTTCACGTCACTTCTTACGCGGTCGGCGACGTGCCCATCCCTCTTCGCTGAAGTCGGGCTCCTCGCCCACGAGCTTTATGTCTGGATTGTTGATGAACTGTCGCCAGTCATCCTTGCGTCCGCTCTCCTTGAACGGCTTTGCTTCCGCGCCGCGGTCGCGCTTCTTCGACTTCTTCTCATATTTGCCGAAATCGTCGCGGCTGTCGCCCTTCCTCGTGCGACGTTCGCCACGTTTGCGGTCGTCGGCGTCGTTACATCTCACCGTACGGCCCTTGTACGACTTGCCGTCGAGTGCGCGCATCACCTTATTAGCATCCTCCTCAGGCACCTCTATGTATGAGAACTTGCCCAGCAGGTCGATGTGTCCCACCTCCTGCTTTCCGCGCATGTTCTTGTTGAGGAACTGCATCACCTCACCCGGATAGAATCCGTCGTCCTTGCCCAGGTTGATGAACAGCCGGCGATAGCCGCTTTCGGCCTTCCGCTGTCCGCGTGTTCTGGTCTTCTTGCCGTCCTTGCGTGCCTCGCCTCTCTTTGCGCGTTCGGTGGTTGGCTTCACTATCTCAGGCGCGTTGGCATAGTAGGCAAGGAAACGTCCGAACTCCAGACTCACGATTTTCTTCAGTATGTCCTCCTTGTCCACATACTCGAAATGCCTGTTTATGTCTTCCATGAACGGCGCAATCTCCTCCTCGTTCACGTCCACCTTCTCTATCTCGTCTATCGCCTTGTAGAGCTGCTTGGTGCATATCTCCTTCGGAGTAGGCAGCTCGCCGGCCACGAAACTCTTGCCTATCACCTTCTCTATGGCCTTCACCTTGTGGCGTTCGCGGGTGTGTATTATGCTGATGGACGTTCCCTTCTTTCCGGCGCGTCCCGTACGTCCGCTGCGGTGGGTGTAGCTCTCTATGTCGTCGGGCAGTCCGTAGTTTATGACGTGCGTCAGATCGTCCACGTCGAGACCGCGCGCCGCCACGTCGGTAGCCACGAGCAGCTGCGTGAGATGCTGGCGGAACTTCTGCATGGTGAGGTCGCGCTGGGCCTGGGAGAGGTCGCCGTGCAGCGACTCGGCGTTGTATCCGTCGCGTATGAGCTTGTCTGCCACCTCCTGTGTCTCCACCTTCGTGCGGCAGAAGATGATGGCGTATATGCGCGGATAGTAATCCACTATGCGCTTCAGTGCCAGATATTTGTCCTTGGCGTTCACCAGATAGTATATGTGGTTCACGTTTTCCGCACCCTCGTTGCGCGAGCCCACCACAATCTCCTTGTGGTCGTGCAGGTAGTTCAGAGCTATCTTCTCTATCTCCTTGCTCATCGTTGCCGAGAAGAGCAGGGTGTTGCGGTCCTGCGGCACGCCCTCGAATATCTCGTTTATGCTGTCCGAAAATCCCATGTTGAGCATCTCGTCGGCCTCGTCGAGCACCACGTTGCTCACGTTGTCCAGCTTAGCCGCGCCGCGGTTCATCAGGTCGATGAGACGTCCCGGAGTGGCAACGATGATCTGTGCGCCGTGTTTCAGCGCGTGCATCTGGTTTATTATGGACGTTCCGCCATATACAGCCACGATGTTTATGCCCTTGATGTATTTGGCGAAACTCTTCAGGTCGTCGGCTATCTGAAGGCACAGCTCACGTGTCGGACTGAGTACGAGAGCCTGAGTGGTGCGGTCGTTAGCATCGACGCGTTGCAGCAGTGGAATGCCGAAAGCGGCTGTCTTGCCCGTTCCTGTCTGTGCCAGGGCTATCACGTCGTTACCATTACCGAGCAAATAAGGAATCACTTCTTCCTGAACAGGCATCGGATGCTCAAATCCGAGTTCTGTGATGGCGCGGCGAATCTCTTCGCTTACGCCCAATTCTTCAAATGTTTTCAATGCTGTGTTGTTTGTGAATGAAATAAATGGGGTGTATTTCTGATGATGTAGTACACAAGAGTTTGGTCTTTATCCCGAATCCGGCTGCAAAGTTACAGCAAAAGGCAGACAATACAAAATATAATCACCTATTTTATTGTATATCAGTAAATAATTAATATCTTTGTGAAAGATAGGATGCGGTTCGGCAGTGCCAAAAACGGAAAAACTCTGTTTCTCTGTTTTGTCGTTGCGCTCACCTTCCGCTATCTTTGTTCTACTTTGTCTTTGATAAGAATGTATTGTCAATACTGAATATAACAAATAAGAATTATGCATATAGGAGTTTTCTGTTCGGCAAATGCCGACATCGATCCCGATTTTTTCGAGCTCACCCGTCAGTTCGGTGAGTGGATGGGCCGCAACGGCCACATGCTGGTGTTCGGAGGATGCAATCTCGGACTGATGGAGTGTGTTGCCCGTGCCGTGCACGAGGCAGGAGGATTGTGCATAGGTGCCGTGCCGACGATAGTGGAGAAGGGCGGACGCACGTCAGACCATGTGGACGTTAAGATAATGTGCGACAATCTGAGCGACCGCAAGGACATAATGCTCGCCAAGAGCGACGTGCTCGTGGCGCTTCCCGGAGGCGTGGGCACGCTCGACGAGATATTCACCGTGGTGGCCTCCGCGTCGATAGGCTACCACCACAAGCGCGTCATTCTCTACAACATGAAAGGCTTCTGGAATCCGCTTCTCACCATGCTCGACAGCATGAAGAAGGCAGGAGTGATACGCCGCGGATTCGACGACCAGCTGCTCGTCGCCTCCACGCAGGACGAGCTTGTGGAGATGCTCTCGCGCGAGGGCTGATGTGTGCGGCCGACTGGATGGTGAACGATTAATTAATACTAAACCGATATGAGACGACTGTTGTTCTTCGCAGCCATGATGCTGCTGTCGCTAAGGGGCTTTGCCGGCGACGAGGGCCGCTACATAGAGGTGAGCGGTACGGCCGAGGTTGAGATAGTGCCGGACGAGATACACTACATCATCGAGATGAAAGAGTATTTCGAGGAGGAATTCGACGGCAAGTCGAAGCCGGAGAAATTCGCAACCAAGGTGCCGCTCGACGTCATCGAGCGACAGGTGAGGCGCGTCATAGCAGACGCCGGAGTGCCTGCGGACGCTGTGCGCACCGAGGAGATAGGCAACACATGGCGCGAGCGCGGCATGGACTTTCTCGTGTCGAAGCGTCTGGACATAACGCTCAGCGACTTCGAGACCATCGAACGCATACGCAAGGGGCTCGACACGCGCGGCATCAACGCCATGTATATAGGTGAGCTGAAGAACAAGAATATGGCAGAATGGCATGAGAAAGGACGCACCGAAGCCCTCAAGGCCGCACGCAACAAGGCCGAATATATGGCTTCGGCCGCAGGATGCAGACTCGGACGTGTGATGCGCATCGTGGAGGGCACCGCTGCCGGGAGAACGCTGCCGGCGGCGCAGGCCAACGTGATGACTTCGGGCGCATCGTCGGCAGACACCTACCGCACCATAAAAAAGACATACACCGTGATTGTGAGATACGAGTTGACCGACCGGCCATGACGTTGTCGCATGATGAGAAATTCTTTTGTCCGTCTGCTCCGCCACGTGTGGGGCAGGCGGACTTTTGTCTTGTTACGGACAACGCGGATGCGATGAACCGTGACACCGCATTCACCCACGTCATTACAGACCTACACTGACATGAACGATAAAATTTCATCAGGAGCGCGGCGCGTAATTCTAACGCCTTTTCAGCCGCCTTATGTCAGCAGTTTTAATGGAAACTGACGGGACATGCTTACGATTTTTCTTGACTGAATTTTGACAAAATATTTTCGCGAAAGAGATGTAAAGGAATGTTAAATCAGTCATTATGAAGCCTGTTTCGGTATTTACCGCATAACCAGATACCCTGTAATATAGTCCGAAAAACCTATTCTTACATTCCGATATTGCCCATTTCATGGTCCGATAAAGCCCATTTCAGGAGCTGAAAAGCACCATTTTGCACCCTGAAATAGGCCATTTCGCAAGCCGAAACGGTGCTTTTTGCAATGCGAAGAAATACCACTTAAACATAAGCTACTGATAATCAACACTATATGAAAACCTCTTATTTTTCGCGTATTTGCGCCCGAAGGAAAGTCCGCTCGCAAATACGCGCTTATTTTTCGGGGTATATCGGGAAACTCCGAGGAAAAAACCGAAATCCGGTTACAATTTGAAAGTTGCCCGTATGGGTTCTCTCTCCGCATGAGAAAACAACTCTTATCCGGCTTGTATCCGCAGTCTTTCATTGACGTCAAATCACGTTCTATTTCTGTCAGTCCGTTTTCCGACAGTCAGACTTCTCCATACAGTTCTGCGAAAAAATCGTTTCTCCCGCCGACATTTCTGTTCCGGTTGCGCCGTGAGCACGAACGTCATGTGTCGCCATGTGGTGCATGGTCTCCGCAGCCGTGTCCTTTTATACGCATTTCCTGTGTTTTCAAGGCTGTAGGAGATGCAGTTTATTACATATTTATAACCATAAAATACAGAATTTGTATTATTACCCATCCACTTTTTTAAAGAATCTTAATTTCTGTAATCGTCTGATTATCAATAACATTGCATTTTTATTCCATCCACATGAATCCACTTTCTGTTTTTGTGCGCTTTTTTTGCGCATTTTTAATGAATAAATTTGCGATGGTTAAATTGCGAAATTACCTAAACAAAAACCAAATGTTATAAACTTTATGAGAAAATGTAAATCTATCATTCTGACGTTATTGGTTTCGTTTATATCAATGACCATGTACGCGCAGGATTTCATCTGCTCAGGTACAATCGTCGATGAATTAGGCGAACCGATAATAGGAGCGTCGGTATTCCAGACAGGAAGCAAGAACGGCGTGTTCTCCGACATCAACGGAGAGTTTAAGTTGGCACAGGTGCCGGAGGGCAGCTCAATCACAATCTCGTACATCGGATACAAGACCATCGAGACAAAGGCAGCGGCCGGCATGCGTATCGTCATGCACGAGGACAACGAGCTGTTGGGCGAAGTTGTCGTAGTGGGTTACGGTGTACAGAAGAAGAGTGTCGTTACGGCGTCAATAGCTAAAGTCTCCGCCAGCGACCTCGCCACCACAGCACCGGTGCGTATGGACAACGCCCTGAAGGGCCTCGCTGCCGGTGTCACCGTTACATCATCGTCAGGACAGCCGGGTGCGGCTGCGCAGATACGCATACGTGGTATCGGAACCATAAACAACTCTGACCCGCTGTACATTGTCGACGGTATGCCTATCGAGGGCGGACTCGACTATGTGAACCCGAGCGACATCGAGAGTATAGAGGTGCTCAAGGACGCGGCGTCCGGAGCAATCTACGGTGCGCGTGCCGCCAACGGTGTAGTACTCGTAACCACCAAGTCGGGAAAGAAGGGTAAGGTGAAGGTCAACTACAACTTCTCTTACGGATGGCAGAGCAAATGGCGCAAGCGCGACGTGCTCAACGCCACTGAGTATGCAGTGATGATGAACGAGGGTTATATCAACGCCGGCATGCAGCCGCTCTATTCTGACCCGTACAATCTGACCGACGCCATGGGCAACCCGATCACTACCGGAACCGACTGGCAGGACGAACTGTTCAACGACAACGCGCCTGTGATGAATCACGACGTGACCATCAGCGGTGCTTCGGACAAGGTGAACTATTATCTCTCAATGGGTTACTACGAGCAGGAGGGTATCATAGGCGGCAATTTCGACCGTTCCAACTATCAGCGTCTCTCGCTGCGCAGCAACACCAAATACAATCTGTTCGACGTCTCCAAGGAGCGCAACTGGCTCAACAAGCTCGACGTGACAGTGAACCTTTCCTAGGCACGTGTTAAGTCGAAGAGCATCGACGCCAACTCGCAGTGGGGCTCTCCGCTGGGTTCGGCTCTCTCGCTCTCGCCAATCCTCACACCTACACTTACGGGCGCGGCTGCCGACGCTCAGGACGAGTTCTATCGTCAGACTCAGCCCGGCTATCCCGGCCCGATACTCTCGCCCAACGGCGACCCGTATACCATCGCCGGTACGACATACAACGAGATGGTGAACCCGCTGGCATCGCTCTCGCTACCGGGCGCACAGAACTGGAGCCACAAGTTCGTAACCAACTTCGCAGCCGAGCTGCAGCTGTGGGACGGACTGAAATATCGCATATCCTACGGCGCAGACATGTCGTTCTGGGGTAATGAAAGCCACACGATACTGTATTATCTCACCACAAACAACAAGGCCACTCACACTGGAGAACTCAGGCGTTGAGTTCGAACTCGGATACAAGTTCAACGTGGCAGACGCTCAGTTCAGCATCCGCGGCAATGCCTCTTATCTGCATAACGAACTCATAGAGCTGGGTAACGACACGGGATGGGCTGCATACGACTCGTTCCAGGGCGTGGGCACCATCACACGTGCGATGAACGGCGAGCCGTTCCCATACTTCTACGGACTGAAGACAGCCGGAATATTCCAGACACAGGAGGAGATAGACTCTTACGTTGGACCTGACGGAAAGACTCCTATACAGCCGGATGCAAAGCCGGGTTACGTGAGATTCGTCGATCTGAACAACGACGGTGTGATAGACGACAACGACCGCACCAAGATCGGCAAGGGTATGCCTGACTGGACGTTCGGTGTGAACTTCTCAGCAGCATGGCGTGGATTCGACTTCAACATGATGTGGCAGGGCACTGCCGGCAACGACGTGTTCGACGCTACACGACGCATAGACATCAACTCAAGCAACCTGCCGTCGTGGATGCTCAACCGCTGGACCGGTCCGGGCACTTCCGACAAGTATCCTATCTTCATCGTAGGCGACTCTTCAGACAACTGGAAATCTTCAGACCTCTACGTGTATGACGGTTCTTACCTGCGCCTGAAGAACATCGAGCTGGGCTATACGCTGCCGGAAAACATCACAAAGACCGTGTTCATAAACAGACTCAGAGTATATGTTTCTGCCGAGAACCTTCTTACATTTACTAAATATCATGGCTTTGGTCCAGAAATCTCTTCGGGTGGAACTTCGCTTGGCGTAGACTACGGTGTATATCCGCAGGCTCGTGTATGGCGCATAGGTTTCAATCTGGAGTTCTAAACCTAAACAATGTTTTGACGTTGACGGGAATAAGGTCTGAGGCTCTGCCGACGACCTTACCGCCCGGAAACCTAAGACAATTAAAAACAAGACAACAATGAAAAAGCTAAATATATATGCCGGCCTTATCATGGCCGCCTCGGTGACGCTTACCGGCTGTAGTGACGACTTCCTGGAGGTCACACCGCCTACGTCAAATCCGATAGAGGAGTATTTCACAACGCGCGATCATGTATATGAATCGCTTATCTCCGCCTATGCGCCGCTGCAGTGGCCTGACTGGGGATATGACCAGTATAACCCGCTGAACATCATGAGCGACATCATGGCAGACGATATATGGCCGGGTGGAGCAAGCAGTACGGACAACCAGTACTGGCACCTGATGATGAACTACAACGCCAATCCCGAGAACTGTATGTCGGGACTGTGGACTTGTGAGTATAGCGGCATAAAGCGTTGCAACGACGTGCTGACATACATAGGATGGGCAGGCGACAACATAGACGAGGACGAGCGTGCCCTGTGGACAGCCCAGATGCATGTGCTGAGAGCTTACTACTACTGCAATCTGTGGAAGTTCTGGGGCAACATTCCGTTCTATACGGAGAACCTTGAGTTCCCTTATCTTGCCGAGCAGCTTTCTGCCGACGATGTATACAACAACGTGATTACAGACCTGGAGGCAGTGATAGAACAGAATGTACTGCCGATGAAATGGGAAGACACGGCAAGCGAGGACAACGTGGGCAAGGTGTCGCAGGCCATGGCCTACATGCTTTATGCCGAAATGGTGATGTATCAGAACGACGAGAGCCGCTATTCCAAGGCACTCGGATACATGAACGACATAATCGGAAGCCAGCAGTATGAGCTCATGTCGAGCTATGCCGCAATATTCGAAGAGAGCGGTGAGTGGGGCTCGGAGTCCATATTCGAGGTGAATTATAAGGACGACAACGCTGTGCGTTCGTGGAACGGACCTCTCGTTTCGGGCGGTACGGTTCTCCCGCGTCTCATCAGTCCGAGCGCTTGGGCTGCAAACGCAGGTGACGACAGCGGCGTGACAAACGGCTGGGGATTTGCTCCGGTACGCACGGAGACATACCAGATGTTCGCCAATGGTGACGAGCGCCGCGACGTGACATGCTTCGATGCCAATGCACACGGCACTTATGAGCACCGTTATCAGGACACTGGCTACTTCCTCGGCAAGTATATCGCCAAGTCGGAGAACAACAAGGACCAGGCTGCCGACGGCGACCTGAACTTCAACAACAACCTGCGCATATACCGTTATGCAGAGACTCTGCTCAACGCTGCCGAACTGCTGCTCCGCACAGGAGGCGACACGGGGCTGGCTGAGACTTATCTCAATCTCGTGCACAACCGTTCGGGACTTACCGACCGTGTGAGCGCTACGATTGACAACATCATAAACGAGCGCCACCTCGAGTTCGTAGGCGAAGGCAAACGCTATTGGGATCTGGTGCGTACGGGTAAGGCCGCATCGACACTTGTGCCCGATAATTATGGCTACCGCACCAACACATGGAGCGAATCGAAGAAATATCTGCCTATACCGCAAGCTGAGATAGATGCCGCACAGGGCACTCTGACTCAGAACAATTATTAATCAAACACAACAATAAGTGACAAATTATGAAAAAGCTTAATTATATATTGGGCGCGTTTGCCGCAGTGGCATTGTCACTGGCTTCGTGCTCTCCCGACGACATTGACGGTGTTGACGAGAACGGACTGCCGCTCGCAGAGAACGCCAAGGTGACCGTTGAGGTGGATCAGACAATCAACCAGGCTACGTTCAAGCTTGAGGGCAACGGCATTTATCCTATATGGATAATGGATTGGGAAAGTACCAACCCTTATTCCACGCAGAACGGACTGAAGAAGATATTCAACAATGCCGGCGACTATGTGATGAAATATCGTGTGGGCAACCGCAACGGATTCAGTCAGGGCATAGCTTCCACTACGTGCCATATTGACAACTCACTCGTGGATTACGACATGTATGCCACTATGCTCAGCGGAAAGACATGGCGCATATCCAATGACGAGCATGGACATCTGGGTTGCGGCGAACCGGGCAGCGACGGTCTGGGCTGGTTCTCTGCCGCTCCTAACGAGAAGCAGGGCACGGGTCTGTATGATGACGAGATAACATTCACTGCCGACGGGACATATACTTACAGTCCCGGTGCCGACGGACTGGTGTTCGTGAACAACGGATGCACAGTGTTCCAGGATAATCCCGGCAACGGCGAGGATTTTGATGCTGCCGCTCAACAACAGACCGCACAATACGAGATCAAGGGCGAAGGAAACAATGTTTATCTGGTGCTTCCGGCACAGACTCTGTTCCCTTATATCTCATGCGACAATCAGTATAATACGCCTAAGTTCCGCATAGAGAGCATAACAGGCTCGAAGCTCGTGCTCGTATATGACGACGGAACTATAGCTTGGCACTATATCCTTACAAGCAAGGCCGAGGAGCAGAGCTTCGACGGATTCGATCCGGACAGCGAGTACAACATGTTCAAGAACTGTACGTACACAAACGAGTTCTTCTATGCTCCGGGTTGGGCACAGATAGCCGATCCTACGCTTACCGCCAACGGCAATTCGTTCACCATAGACCTGCCTGTGGCAACAAGCGAGAAGTGGCAGGCTCAGGTTAAGTTCCTCACCGACATGAGCACAAGTGCGGCTTCAAACTATGACTTCAGCTGCAAGCTCATGTCCAACACCAACCATAACAATGTTACGGTGAAACTGGTAAAGACCGGTGACGACGACACTTATTATTTCGAAGAGACCATTGCGCTGAAGGCTTATGAGGAATATGTGTTCTATAAGAGCGACATGCCTGGATTGGATATGGACAATGTTTCATTGGTACTCGACTTCGGTGGTAATGCCGAGAATACTCAGGTGACGTTGAGCGACGTAGTTCTGAAAGACCATGCCAACGACGACGGAACCGTGTTGCCGTCGGAAGAAGAGGACAAGACAGTCTATACCTACGACTCTGAGAATAATCTCTGGAAAGTGAATGTGGACGACACGGAGGCTTATACCACAGAGTTCTATTACGCTCCGGGATGGTCGCAGATTGCTGATCCGGGATTTACGAAGAATGGAGGCAACTATACCATAACGCTGCCGTCGGCTACTTCGGAACAGTGGCAGGCTCAGGTGAAGATAAAGACAGGTATCGCTGCTGAGGCTGATGTGGCTTACGACTTCAGTTGCACGCTGATGTCAAACAAAGAACTCAGGGGTGCGACAGTGAAACTTACCGATGGTGCCAACGACGCCGACAACTTCTTCTTCACCGAGCGTGTGGATCTCGCACCTTATGAGGAGTATGTGTTGAAGGTGCCGGCATCCAAGCTGGCTATCGGAGCCTCTCAAGGACTGATGCTTGTGCTTGATTTCGGCGGATGCCAGGACAATACAACGGTGACTGTGAACAACATTGTGTTGCAGAAGACAGCTCAATGATATCTTAACAATCTGCTTTATAATTTGTGGAATCCATTGCTTTGCAGGAGATCGTCAGTTGACTTGGAAGAACAGACATCTGCAGACAAGGAAACATCAATGTGGGTTTTAAAAGATGATTTCTTGCAGGCAATGGATTTAAATAATAATATGCGGATTGATAAAATAAAACATAAACAATAACGTTATAAAAATAATAAGATAATGAAAACCCGAATGATATTAAGCATGTTTTTTGCTGCTGTGGCCGGACTTATGGCTTGCAGCGATGAGCGGGAGACGGTTTATGCACCTGACAATCAGCAAGTGACGTTGTCGGTAACGGAAGAGGAACTTACGGCTGACGCGGCTTCGTTCAATGTGAATGTTACTACCGACCATGAATTTGCAGCATATTCTACAGTTGATTGGATGACGGTGAGTCCTGAAGGATCGGTAAAGAAAAACGAGACTCTTACTGTCACGGTGGAAGCAAACACCGAAACAGAAAGCCGTACGGGTGAAGTGATAGTATGGTGTGGTGGCACAAGACGTGCCGTAAAGGTAAGCCAGGCAGGCGTTGAGGCACCTGATACAGAGATAACAGCTCCTGACGGATATTCGCTTGTGTGGAACGACGAGTTCGACGGAACGGAACTGAGCAGCGACTGGACGTTTGAAGTGGCTGGACCGGGCTTCGTGAACAACGAGCTTCAGAACTATGTCAAGGGCAACGACGTGGCTGAGGTCTCTAATGGAACATTGAAAATAAATCTCTATAAAGACGGCAACGACATCAAGTCGGCACGCATCTATGCAAAGCGTAACCAGGGATGGAAGTACGGATACATAGAAGCAAGCATCAAACTGCCTGAAGGTAAGGGCACATGGCCTGCTTTCTGGATGATGCCGGTGAACTTCACCTCATGGCCGGGAGATGGAGAAATAGATATAATGGAATCGGTGGGATACGACCCGAACGTGGTTGTCTCGACGATACATTGCAACAAGTATAATAACGGAGGCACGGCAATAGAAAGCGCACGCACTTCTGTCGCTACGGCTTACTCGGAATTCCACAAGTATGCTCTTGAATGGACGGCAGACAAAATGGTGTTCTATGTTGACGGCAAACAGCTGCTCACATACAACAACGACGGCACAGGAAAGGATGCCTGGCCCTTTGACTCACCATTCTATGTGATACTCAACCTTGCGTGGGGCGGCTCTTGGGGCGGCTTACAGGGAGTTGACGAAAGTTGTCTTCCTGCAACCATGGAAGTGGATTATGTGAGAGTATTCCAGAAGTAGAAAAGAAGCTGACAATAAGGTTGAAGCCGCTTGCGACCGGTTAGCCGTGTGCCATTGACGCCGCGGAGCGCGGCCGTGGGTGGCTTCTGTGTGGAATGTCCTGCGGAAACAGGTTTATCGTGTTACGGGAATGTGCATGTCATACGGTGAAAAGGTGTATGTCACGCGATGAAAAGGCGCATTTTACATGCTGATAAAGCCTTTTCCGCATGCCCAGACGGTGCATATCATACCCTCAGATGGGTGCTCATGGTACATCGGAATGGGCTTTGTCGTACTACGATATGCGGACAGGCTTGCCGTTTTCCGCTTGATATGCGGATCACAACAGTCGAAAGTCGTATCATGAAAATTAATGATTTAAAGTCATAAATGCAGGCTGAAAATCCGATTTCAATGACGTCTTAAATATTTTAAAAGTCTGAAACATACTTTAAAACGATTATTATCCACCACCAAAATATATGGAACAAAAAATGCAATATATTGAAAATGAATGTTTTACTCTTTTAATACACCTTTATCATACCACCAAGTGACTTTATATACTTGTATTCGATGAATTTAGTTTTTAAATTTGCAAAAGGAGAAAACAGCGACCTTAAACTTTAAAGATTTATGCAACATTTATGATTTATAACTAAAAACGATATGACATAAGGTTGCATTACATATGTTGAAGTCTGCTAAACTTGATCTGATAAATAAGAATCCTATATAAACTAAAGACAATGAAAAAATTTATAACAATGGCTGTTGTTGCAGCGTTTGCTGCTAATGTGGCCAAGGCTCAGTCGGTTCCGGTCTATCTTGACGCGACTAAGCCCATCGAACAGCGTGTGGAGGATGCGCTGAAGCGTATGACGCTCGACGAGAAAATAGCTGTCATACACGCTCAAAGCAAGTTCAGCTCGCCGGGCGTGGCACGCCTCGGCTTCCCTGATTTCTGGACAGACGACGGACCTCATGGCGTTCGTCCCGACGTGCTTTGGGATGAATGGGAGCAGGCCGGACAGACAAACGACTCGTGTGTGGCTTTTCCTGCGCTCACATGTCTTGCCGCTACGTGGAATCCTCAGATGGCAATGGCTTACGGTAAGGCTCTCGGCGAGGAGGCGCTCTATCGTGGCAAGGACATGATTCTCGGTCCTGGCGTCAACATTCTGCGCACACCTCTCGGCGGACGTAACTTCGAGTATATGGGTGAAGACCCTTATCTGACATCACGTATGGTGGTGCCTTATGTTCAGGGACTGCAGTCCAATGGCGTTGCAGCCTGCGTAAAGCATTTCGCTCTGAACAATGACGAGGAATATCGCAATCAGGTCAATGTCATCGTTGACGACCGTGCTCTTTACGAAATATATCTTCCGGCATTCAAGGCTGCCGTTACCGAAGGACATGTATGGGGACTCATGGGTGCCTACAACCTTTATAATGATCAGCACAACTGCCATAACAAGCGTCTGCTCTGCGACATCCTGAAAGGCGAGTGGGGCTTCGACGGCGTTGTGGTATCCGATTGGGGCGGTGCGCATGATACGCGCCAGGCTGTTGAGAACGGACTCGATATGGAGTTCGGAACATGGACCGATGGCCTTTCTTTCGGTGAATCAAACGCATACAACAACTATTATCTCGCCCGTCCTTACCGCGAGTTGATACAGAAGGGCGAATATTCTACAAAAGAACTCGACGATAAGGTGCGTCGCGTACTGCGTCTCTTCTTCCGCACTACGATGCGTACAGACCGTGGAAACGGCTCCATGAATTCTGAGGCTCATTATGCTACGGCACGACGTGTGGCTGATGAGGGCATCGTTCTCCTCAAGAATGAAGGCAATCTGCTGCCTCTCGACACCACGAAAGCGCTCCGCGTGCTCGTTGTCGGTGAGAATGCCATCAAGATGATGACTGTTGGAGGAGGCAGTTCGTCGCTGAAAGCACAGCGTGAGACGCTTCCTATCGAGGGCATGCGCAAATATATGGGCAATATGATCAAGATAGATTATGCCCGTGGTTATGTAGGCGACACTATCGGTGAGTACAATGGCGTTGTTGCAAAACAGAAACTCTATGAGCCGCGTACGGCCGACGAACTCATTGCCGAGGCTGTAGATAAGGCCAAAAATGCCGATTGCGTGGTGTTCTTCGGCGGTTTGAACAAGAGCGATTATCAGGATGCTGAAGGTCACGACCGCAAGGAGTACGGTCTGCCTTACGGTCAGGACCGTGTGGTTGAGGCTCTTGCAAAGGTCAATAAGAACATAGTATTCGTCAATATATCAGGTAATCCGGTTGCCATGCCGTGGCGTAACAAGGTTAAATCCATCGTACAGGGTTGGTTCCTTGGCTCTACTGCCGGCGAGGGTTTGGCCGATGTGCTTACCGGACGCGCCAATCCTTCAGGCAAGTTGCCTTACACATGGTGGCAGAAGCTTGACGATGTGGCTGCCCATAAGCTCAATACTTATCCGGGAACATGGCGCGACGGCAAGAAGATCATCGACGAAGAATATAAGGAAGGAATCTTTGTAGGCTATCGTTGGGCTGATAAGGAGAACATAAAACCGGTGTTCGCATTCGGTCACGGCTTGAGTTACACCACGTTCAAGATAGGCAAGGCAACTGCCGACAAGACCAGAATGGCCCAGGGCGACAGCATAAGCTTCACCGTCAGCGTTACCAATACGGGCAGCAAGGCAGGCTCTGAGGTCGTGCAGCTTTATGTACGCGACTGCAAATCTTCGCTTGTCCGCCCGTACAAGGAACTTAAAGCCTTCAAGAAAGTGAGCCTCCAGCCAGGCGAGACCAAGCAGGTTAAGCTGACCATAGGCACTGATGCCTTGAGCTTCTTCGATGACAAAGCCCACAAATGGACAGCTGAACCGGGTGACTTCGAAGCTTTGATAGGCAACTCTTCAGATAATCTTAAACAGAAAGTTAAATTTGTTTTAATGTGATAATTTGTGTCACAGGCCGGAGGACATAAGTTGTCCGGTCTGTGTATTTTTTTACCATTATTATTTTAACGTGAGTTCGACGAATTCAAAACAAAGCGAGCTGTGTGTCAATAGTTCTTG
>ENA-OOWN01001155-OOWN01001155.1-human-gut-metagenome-genome-assembly--contig:-NODE-1155-length-20407-cov-2.152221_pt1 | contig 20407 bp, 16 predicted proteins | sample MGYA00241406_ERZ501319 | MGnify/ENA primary metagenome ERZ501319 (study PRJEB25962, sample SAMEA2042734) | human gut metagenome | biome: human gut; feature: human-associated habitat; material: faeces... | reverse complement strand
GACGTAGCATAGCGGTCTGGAAAGACATCTGCGTTCTTGTTGACGGCTCATAGAAAAGAGTACCCATTATCTTGCCCTTGCAAGCCTCGCTGTAGGCGGCAGGATTTTGAACTATCTTATGACCGAGGTCAAGAAGTTTCAGCCACCAAGATACTGGATAGTCATTAAGATCAATAAGATCAAGTCTGTTTTTTTGCTCACTCACATCAAACACCCTCTCAAATATTCAGACATACATTATGCCGCACATTCCTTGTACGGCATTTTCTTTATTATATCACATCTGTTCCATTTTTTCAAGTACATAGCCCATATTATTTGAGCAGGTCAAAATTTGTTTCATCTGCAAACTGGTCGCAGTCATACATAAATAATATCTGGTCATATGCACTCGTATCTGCCACGTCAGAAAGGGTCTTGCCCTCCTCTTTGAGTTTGTCAGGGTCTACCAAGGTTATCTCGCTGTAGTGTGGGGTAAGAAACGGCACAAGGGTATTGGCATAGCTTCCTTTGATGATAAGAAGCTTTGGTGCGTCCTCTGCAGTTGTCTTGACCGTTGCCTTAGTAAAGTTGTCACCTTGCAGGAAGATAGCCGTTTTATCTGCTGTTTTCAGTGCAGATCTAAAATAAACAGATTTTGAGGTAAGCACCTGATCTTCTCTGTAAAGCTCCACAGAATCCACAGTGGTCTTATACTTTGAACGGAAGATGTTCACTCTGTCTGCGCCTATGCTGTTATAGCAAAGTTCACTGTAAAGTCCCCCATAATAAGAATTTGAGGTATATTCTTGATCGTAATTGGACAGAACGACCGGCTCAAAACCCAGCTCTTTTATACCGTCTGCATAGGCAAAATACGCCCCGAAGGAAGTCCACTTTCTATCTGTACGATAGTAAACGTAATTATTTCTTGCAGAATACATAGGAAAAAACGTATCTATGGTGTCTATCCTGCTGTCTAGGTCATAATAGATATTATCTATCATTTCACGCTGGTCTGTGTTTGAAGTATAAGCAGGCAGCTTAGCAGAATAGATACCTGCGGCAGTCGGAGCTAACATAACATATACAGGTGTATCTGTGTTTTCTGAAAAATCATTTATCTGCGAGATATTTTTATCAAGCCTGTCCTTATCAAAATCTGTGATCTCTACAAGACGATTTTTAAGGATATAGATATTATCAAAATTTTTCTTACCAGTCATCACAAACATGGTCGTTCTGAGCGACTTCCAATTTGAGCTTAGAGGAAAATTATTGCTAACATAGGTCTGAGCTTTATGTCTTATATCTGAACTGTCTGCCTTTTCACTTTCAGATCCATGTCTGCCCATCACGAGAGTATATGCCGCAAACATTATGACTATTACAAAAAATGCGCTTACTGCGATATAATCAGCAGCCTTTTTCATTAATGTTCACTCCTCCCATTTTATCTCACAAACAAATTCATAGACGAATTACCTCCGCCCACAAGAAACGCTGTACTGATAAGCAAAAATCCTATAGTGAGCATTGGCTCGATTATGTAAACTATATTAGTATTGAGCTGCATTATCCTGCGTTTGAGATATCTGCCAATACCTGTTGCAAAAAAGCCGCAGATAAGATACATCACAACTCCTGTTTTTATCACATACGATGCAAGAACATCTCCTGCAAAGCTTCCCCCGCCGAACATTGCGGCAACATATCCGCAGGCTGAAGGCAGGCTGTCTATCGCAAGAAACGGCAGACCTATAAGAAACAGAACATTCATCACTGCACATCTTACCCCTGTCGGCACAGCCGCAAGAATATTTTTCAAGAGATATTCTATGCCAAGCATAACACAAATAAACGCTGCCCACAGCATTGTGTGTCTGCCGTAGCCATACCAAACCGAGCCTGCAAGCACAGACAGTATCAATGCCCAAAGGCAAACGCTGTCTTTATTTCTACATATAGGTCTGTAGAAATAATCTCTCACCCAACTATAAAAGGTGCAGGCAAATCGTTTTATAAGCTCATTGAAGCCTGCTGACATAAACGGCAGATCAAAGTTATCAGGAAGTTCAAAGCCGAGCATTGAACCAATGCCCTGTGCAATATGCGAATAAGCTCTAAGCTCATAGTAGAACGCAAAGGAGAAAGCTATTATCCCAAGCCATGCACAAGCGGCGGAGAGCGAATCTGCACTTACTCCCCTTATGTGCTGCCACATCTCGTACATAGGATCCGACAGAAAAAGCTTCTCCGCAAAGCCTATAAGCATAAGCTTTATGCCCTCTGCAAGCTTTCCAGAGGTTATGACAGGTTTTCTAAGCTGTTCGCTTATATCAGAAAATCTGAGTATCGGTCCACAGTAAAAGCATGGGAAAAAGCATATATATTGAGATACCAAAAGAAAATTCTTCTCAGGCTCTATTTCTTCCCTATAAATATCCATGCAGTAGGAAATGCCATGGAGAGTGAAAACGCCCGCTCCCCACACAGGGAAAAGCTTTAGCATTGCGCCTTTGCCTGTGAATATAGACGTCACGTCATAGCTGCTGTGACCGCTTCTTATGAATACAAGAAGCACTGCCATATTTGCTACCACCGATAATATGAGCCATAGCCTTTTAAGTCCTTTTTTGTCTGCAAAGCGGTGGATAAGCCTGCCGCAAAAGTATGATACAACAGCACACACCACCATTGGTATTATCCCCCATGTGGACACCCACAGACACAGCACAACTGTTCCAAGCAGGAACACGGCTTTTCTGAAACGCACCCCTGACAAAGCGTATACTCCCATAAAAACAGGAAGAAAGAAATATAAAAATTCAAGACTAACCAACGCTATTCTCCTTGTCTTTATTGTTTTCTGAGGTCAAATTCTCTATGAGTGCTTGCAAGCTTTCTTTATCGAGCATTGTGTTCACCACTTCAAGCAGTGCATTTGCAGTGAGCTTTTTGGGCAGCGACAGCTTTTCGCACACAAGCTGTCTGAGCCTGCTGCTGTCAGGTCTGCCGCTTAGACCTAGCTCATAAAAGTCAAGCTTGGTCATGAGTTCTCTGTCTGCGACCTTTTCGCCTATAATGCCTGCTTTTTCAAAGGCTTCCCTGATAATATCCGCAGGAACGCCCTCGACACCTAACAAGCCCTCTTTTGACGGCTCTGTCTTGCGCTTTTCTTTGCCGAATATCTCAGGAACATACACGTTCACGATATCGCCTTTGGGGACGATACCCTTTATATGCCCTCTTATGCGAAAGCCTGCTGTGTCAGAGTCAGTAAGAATTGCTATTCCGCCATGCTGAGCATAGTATCTTATAAGCGCTGCCTTGTCAGGGTCTTTATAGATACGAAAGCCGTTAGTGACGATTATAACGCCGTCAACTATGGACGAAAGCTTTATCTTATCATATTTTCCCTCAACGATTATTGCCCTTGATATTTTAAGTTTTTCCATTTACTAACACCTTAACGCCATTGACCTTGCAAGCCCCTGCTCGAGGGTGAGCATATCTCCGTCTTTTCCCCGTGACCTTGTTTTGAGCATAAGGTCAGTTTCAGAAAGTATCTCAAGCGTTTTTCTTATACGCTCCGCCGAGATATTTCCGCACTCGGAATAGGCGTTTTTTACTGCAAACTCTCTGTTTTTCGCATAGGAAAAATCTTTAGCCACGTTTGCAACGCTCCTGCCAGAGGAACGTGCAAGCTTCGCCCTATAGATATCCGCAAGGGAAAAGCCGATTATTCCTATTATAGCATATGGTTCATAATTCTGCACATCGAGTTCACGCAAACGTGTGAAGACCATTGTCGCATTGCCTCTGAGGATATTTATTGCAAGAGAATATCCGTCCGACTCGATACGCCTGATACAAAGCAAGTCGATATCCTCTCTTGTTACCTCCCTGCCCTCTGCATAAGCCGAAAGCTTTTCAAGCTCCTTGCTGATAAATGCAGTGTCGCACAAACAGAGGTTTGCAAGATACTCTGCGTTGCTTTTTGTTATGGTACAGCCGCTTTTTGCAAGATAGGTGGATATAGACTTTCCAAGGTCGGAAGCCCTTTTGTATTCAAAGTTGCAGACAGTGCCGTGCTTTTCGCAAAAGTCAGCAAAACGCTTGTTTTTATCTGTAAGATACTTTTTGTTCTTGAAAAGGTCAACTCCTGTGGCATAGATTATCACTGTGGTGGTTTCGCCAAGAGAGCCTAGGATCTTTTTCAGGTCGTCCAGATCGTCCTTAGTCACTGCGTCTATATTAAGGTCGTTTATAGTCACCACCACACGTTCAGCCATAAAAGGCAGAGCTTCGCAAGCGTCTGTAAGCATTGGAAAATCAAGATTTTTGCCGTCAAGCTTATGAAAGTTCATTACCTGAGCGTCAGCAGGGCAAAGCTTGTTCACAAGCCTTTTTGTAAAGCTTTCAAGTGCCGCTGTATCATGTCCGTAAAAATAATAAAGGCTGTCGATATCATTCTCTCTTATCGTTTTACCAAGAGCCGAAGCCGTAAGCAAAGCCATAGTCCGTCCTCCTTATCTGCGAATTTTTCATATTTATCATCAATGGGTATTCTTCATCTGTTGTGTCAAGGTTTCTGCCGTTTATGGTGACAGAACCTTTTTCTATAGTGACCACACAGCCCTCGGTGGTAATTTTATAGCCGTCCTCCAGTGCTTCTATCTTAACACCGTTCCAATCAAGCTGTGCGCCTGTCATGAACGGCAGTTCGCTGTCATTATCAGGCTCGCCATTTATATAAAATCTGTCAGGTTGTATAGTCATCTGCTCGTTATATTTCGTTATAGTGTAATACTGTTCGCTTTCTATAAATGCGCCTTTTAGCTCTTTTATGCCGTAAAGCTCCAAAAAGCTTTCCATACCGCTGTTGAGCTTGCCCTTACTGCCCATATCGAAAACCATACCTTTTGTTTTATCATACAGCACAGCCTGCACTGCATTTCCTTTTGGCATTACAACTATCTTTACCGAGCCTCCAAAAGCAAGAGAAAAATTATACACCGCTGTCCAACATACAAGCATTAAAGCAGTGCAAAAAGCCCCAAGCTTTACTGACTTTCTCAGAAACATGACCGCCACAGGCACAAGGCAGGTAACGAGCATTACAATGCCAAGTGGTCTTACTCCACGAGGAAGATAGGCAAAGCTGAATTTTGAAAACAGCTCAGCAAGAAACAGAACGACTTTCAGAAGATACTTTACCACCGTCAGCACAGGATAGGCTATTATTGCCGCACCGCCTGTTACCGCAGTTATTACCGTCAGACCCAGAGCAAGGGTACAGACAGGCACCAGCAGGATATTTGATAGTGGTGCAACAAGAGATATTTCGCTGAAAAACATTAGCTGAACAGGCATTGTGCAAAGAAGTATCGTCACCGCTGTGACTATTTCACGCTCAATGTTGCCAAGAATATCCCTGCGCTTTACCATCGTCACCGCTTTCGGGCATACAACGCTTATAACAAACGCAGCTGTGAATGACAGCAAAAACGAACTGTCTGCCGCCGCATAGGGTGAAAGAGTGAGTATTACAACAGCGCAAAGGCAGAGAGTATTTGCTGGGTCTGGTCTGCGGTAAAGGAGCGGTGCGGCAGTGACCAAGGTCAGCATAACAGCCGCCCTCACAACGGATACTGAAAATCCTGCAAAGACCGCAAACGCCCATATGGCCACAGTTTGGACAGCAAATATCACACGCTTATCCTTGCTTAGTTTCTGCATGAGCCAGCCTATCATGGCACTTATTATGACCACATGAGTTCCCGACACGGAAAATATATGACCTATGCCACTACGATAGACCGTGAGCTTCGTTTGCTTTGAAAGCTCAGTTTTATCTCCGCAGAGCATTGCAGCGGCAAAACCGCCCTCATCTCCGCCTATGATATCGTTTATCAACATGAACATCTTGTCACGATAGTGCATTATACTGCGTAAAATGGTGTTTCCGCCGCCTGTGACTTCTATGCTTTCAGCGGTCGAGCCTTTGAGAAAAACGCCTTTAGGTCTGTTATACTGCTCAGACCTGAAATTGATACTGTCTTCTATCCTACTGACCTTTACTGTCGCCACGATATTGTCATAGTAATCATATTCAATGTCATCTGCATAAAAGGTCAGCCTGCCTTTTACTTCGCCAATGGTACCATTGACACTTAGTCGACAGGTGTCAGAGCCTATATAGCTTATGTCGGTTATCTCGCCTTTAACTGTTACGGTCTTTCCGTCTAAAGCTGTCAGTTTATCATAGAAAATGTGAGTATAAGCGGTATTGACTCCCACCGCTATCAGGAACGAAACAAAGCAGAGAGCTATATGCTTTCGGTATCTCTTAAAAAGCGCAAAGGCTGTAATGGCTACACACGCTGACGCAAGTGCAAAAACTGCGTTGTTCCTTCCCCAGCCAATGGTACAGAGAAACAGCCCTGCAAAATACGAAAAGCCGATATAACAGCTTTTTCTCACCATTGCCGCCATCCCCCTTAAAACTAAGGGCGGATAAGAAATTTACCCGCCCGTTTTATTTCTTTAACCGGCTGGCCAAGCAAGTGGTCTGCCTGCAAGAAGATGAAAATGAATGTGGAAAACACTCTGTCCTGCCTGCTCGCCGCAGTTGGAAACAACTCTGAAACCGTCCTTAAGGTCGAGGTCTTTGGCAAGCTTTGCGATAACTTCATAGATATGCGCGATAACTGCACTGTTCTCAGGGGTTATCTCGTCAAGCTTTGAAATATGCTGCTTAGGGATAACAAGATAATGAATCGGAGCTGTAGGAGCAATGTCCTCAAAAACGTATGTCAGCTCGTCCTCGTATATTTTCTTTGAAGGTATTTCCCCGGAAATAATTTTACAAAAAAGACAATCTTCCATTTATCTCTCCGCCTTTCTCATAATATATTTCTCTTTTTGTTTACTATTTTATTATACCATACTTTTCACATAATTAAAAGAGCTTTTGACAACTTTTTTGCGCAGGTTTTCAGCCTTGCTTTATGTGGGATACATATTGTATCACATATTCTTTGCGAAAGCTGTCGAAACAAGACCGTAGGGGCGAACGCTGTTCGCCCGTCAGATCATATGCTTAGCATGGGATATGCGTTTTAGTAGTTATCGTCCACAGCCTCGCCTTTAAGAAGTCTGTCCATATTTGCAACGAACGTATCTACCCAAGTTGACTGTATTCTGAATGAGGTTTCACCATTTAGCTTGACTACAGAACGTCTTGAAGAATCCTTATAAATCTCCATAACGTCCTTTTTGCCGTCCTTGCGGTCGAATGTTACAGTCAGATAGCTTTCGCCCTCAGGGTCTGTGAAGTATATCTCATTTGTCGGGCAACCCATAAGATACTGATAGAAGGTCTTGAAGTTGTCAACGTCAAGCTCCTTGCCGTCTGTTGTGACCTTTGTTACCTGTGCGGTAGTTTTGCCGTCAGAATCTGTATCCGTGCTTGCGCCTGAGCTTTCCACCTCATAAACGGTCTTTTTACCATTATAGACTACCTCAACGTTCTTAAGGTCAACAAGGTAGTTTGAAGTCATAAGGCTTGTGATAACGTCCTCTGCTTTGATCGTTGCCCATGGGAGGTTATCGGCTGAAACGAGGTATATAGCGTCAACGCCCTTTACGCCCTCAAAGTAGCAATAATATGCAGACACTGTATCTGTTGTTTCACTGCTGTCGCCTGCGGTAGCATAGACAGGGTCGCCTATTTTAAGGGTATAGTCATAGCCGTCTCCCGAAAGTCTTACTGTTGCGAACGGGTCGGAAAGTCCATGCTCCTTCATTGCAGTTTCATCAGGTGCGATGACCTCACAGCTCTGTGCTGTAAGTCCCCACATACCATGTGTAGTTGCTGAAGAATTTGTGATGTTCAGGTATGAGAAGATAGGCTCTGTCATTACCTGACCTGAAAGTCCCTCTATCTCGTTAGGGTTATTTTCAAACGCCATTTCATAGTCCAGATCTTTTCTTGTAACTGTTTCCTTGCCATAGTCAGGCCAATCGTCGTCAGACGGCTTTGTGAGCAAAGTAAGGTTCGCATATGCGGTCACTGGATCTGTATAATATGAAAGCTTTGTTCCCATTACCATATAAACGGTCTTTTCATCGTCAAGGCTCACATAGCTGTATCTTTCGTTGCTTGGTGAAACAGAGCCTACATGAAGGGTAGTGGCAGTGCCGTCGCTGTATTCAACTGTGAGATCTGCTGTGGGCTTATCAAGACCGTATTTTGACATATCCTCAACGTTTTCTTCAACGAGCTTTTTCGCCTTGAAGCCGTCAAGATTCGATATCATGGAAGCTTCTGCGTTGGCATTTGCATTGAGAGTGCCAAGCTCAGGTACGCTCCATGTGGATTTACCTGACTCGGACTTATTAACGGAATACTCGCCATGTTCGTTTGAAACCTTTACGCTTGTGATATCGTCGCTTGACTTTGTAAGGATAACAACGCTCTCGTCCTGACTTGAAACTGCCGCTGTTGACGATGAGCTGGAGTCTGCGTCTGATTTGCCTGAGGTGGAGTTGAGAAACGCCATTACTCCCACCAGACAAGCGGCTGTGACTCCGCAGATAATGATACCCTGCAATTTACCATTCATTTGTGATTACCTCTGTGTTTTACTTATTCTTTCTTCTTGCCCAGATAACGATACCCACTATAAGAACTACAACAGGTACGCCAAGGCAGAATGTCCATTTAAGAACTGTTTTCTGCTGCTGAGTGATATCGAAAACATTGCCTGTGATAGTTTTTGGTGTGATAGTGATACCTGCGGTCTTTCCGGTAAGGCCGTTTATAACGCTTATGAAATACTCGCTGTTCTGATACTGTGAATACTGCAAGTAGGTATCAGACAGCATACCCTCTGAACCTACTGCGATAACATTGCTATAGAGAGTTTTGTTATCGTCTGTAAATTTTGCCTTTGAGCCGACAGCCATATAATTCTGCTGACCCTTTACCAGAGCATCGCCTATATTCACCTGACCTGTGGTCTGTGATATATCAACATTTGCAGTATAGGCAGAATCTGAGGACTTGAGGTAGGCGTCTGTGGACACCATATCCTGCTCGTCAAAGAGTGTGTTTACAGGACGGCAGAGTGCTGAAAGGATAGCCGGTTTCTCTGTAGAAACGTCCTGAGTGAAGTTATCGGAAACATCTGACGCAACTGTCACGCAAGGTGAGTTATAATACTTGCCTGAGTCGCTTTCGCAGATAACGCCCTTTCCGACAGAAAGTCCATACTCTGACAGGAACTCATCAAGATTCGGGGTGTCCTCCTGACCATAAGAAGCGATATAGAGGAGCTGTTTGCCAAGATTTCCGTCATTATTAAGGAAGTCGCTGACCTTTTTGATATCCTCCTCCAGATAGTCAGTCTTAGGAGCAGGGATAACCACAACGTCTGTATCGGCAGGGATATCCTCGGAGGTTATATCCACTGTGTTCACGTTATAGCCGTTAGCTGTAAGAAGCGTCTGGAAATATGTGAGCTGTGTAAGCTCGCTTCTGCCTGTGAGGACAGTAACATAGACAGGGTTAGGGTCTGTTACTGTCATAAGTGCAGAAGTGAAAGCCTGCTCTGCGTTTGAGGACTCAACATAGCTGCCGTAATAGGACAGGAAAGAAAGGTCGCCGCCTGCCTGCTGGGCAAGGGTATCTATGCTGTAGCCTGACTGTGACAGCTTCTGCTCGAACTCGTCTGTGAATGTAAGGAGGTCGAGCATACCGAGCTTTCTTGTTCGGCTTATCTCTTTGCCGTCAACCTTTGTTTTTGTTTCAAATATCATATCGAACTGGCTGATAGTATCGGTATACTCCTTAACTATCTCAGGGTGTGAGTCGATGTCAACGAAACGATATGTGATATGGTGATTGAGCTTACAATAGTTTTTCAAAAGCTCAACAGCCTGCTTATTATAAGAGCTGTAATTTGTATAAGTATTTTCGTCTGCGAAGATAGTTACCTGAACGTCAACGTTCACTTTCTTTACATAATCCTCTGTATCGTTTGAAACTGAATATATCTTATTTTTAGTCAGGTCGATAGTGATAGGATATCTGTCAAAAAGCATTGTTGTGACAACATTCACCAGGACAAGCAGAGCGACAAAAACGCAGGTGAACACTGTTGCCATTGTTCCATGCTTGAGCTTTTTGGCATTGAACTTTTTGCCGTCCTTTGTCTTTTTCTCTTTTTTATCGTTCTTTTTGTCTTTATCTTTTTTATCCTTTTCTGTATCCTTTGGAGCGGTCTTTGCTGCCTTTTCGTCTGCTACAACGTCTTTAAGCAGGTCTGCTCCTGATACAGAGATCTTTTCGTTATTATTCTCTTCCATTTAAACAGCCCTCCTTTAGCCCCAGCGGCGTTTTTCAAGCACTCTCACCGTGAGGAAAAGAAATGCCACTATTGCACTCAGAAAGAACACAACGTTAGAAAAATCAAAAAGTCCATAGGTGAATGAATAATATCTCTCGCCGAATGACACCTTTTCGCACACTGTTGTGAGCCATTCAAAAGGCAGAAGATTGCCTATAGTTGACAGGAACGACACGAAGATAAGTGCGATAAAGCTTATTACTGCGGCAACTATCTGGTTTTCTGTGAAAGATGAGCAGAAGATACCGATAGCGATATAAGCGCCGCCAACAAGTGCCAGAGCGACGATATTGCCCACAACGACGTTCCAGTCAGGCGTACCGAAAGCGGATACGACAACTGCAAAAACGCCTGTGATAGCGATAGCTATGATATAGATAAGGAAAGCGGCAAGGAATTTACCTACAACTATGCTGCCAAGACCCACAGGGGCGGTGAGCAGACACTGGTCTGTTTTTGTTCGCTTTTCCTCGGATATGGTCCTCATGGTGAGGACAGGTATGAGCACTATTATGATTATAAGAAGCGCACTGAAAACGGAATCAAGTCTTGTATAGCCGCTTTCAAGGCTGTAGTTTGCAAACATTACGCCTGAATAGGCATAGAATGCCGCAAGGAAAATATAACCGATAGGTGAGGTAAAATAGCTTCTTACCTCTCGTCTGAATATTGCGCCCATTAGTCATTTCCCTCCTTATCGGAAGTATTTTCAAGGGCAGGCAAAGCCTCGCCCATTGTGAGCTTGAGGAATATATCTTCAAGTGAAAGCTCGGAGGTCTTAAGTTCAAGCATATACCAGCCGTTTTTAACAACTGTTTCAAAAACGTCACGTCTGATATCCACGCCTTCTTTTGCCTCTATTCTTATATCGTTCACGCCGTCTTTATGGCTTGCGTCGCAGATAACTTTTTCAACGCCCTTTATGCCCTGCATTGCTCTGACGATCTTATCCTTATCGCCCTGTATCTTTGCAGTGAGCTTATGCTCGCCTGAGAGCTTCTGTGAGAGGTGTTCCTCTGTATCGTTTGCGACGACCTTGCCCTCGTTGATAACTATTATCTTATCGCAGACAGCCTGCACCTCAGAAAGGATATGGGAAGAAAGGATAACGGTATGATTTTTGCCGAGCTTTCTTATAAGAGTTCTTATCTCGATTATCTGCTTAGGGTCAAGACCTACTGTAGGCTCGTCCAAGATAAGAACCTTTGGGTTGCCGATAAGAGCCTGAGCAAGACCTACTCTCTGTCTATAACCTTTTGACAGGTTCTTGATTATTCTGTTATAAACATGGTCTATCTTTACAAGTCCACATATATCTTTAAGATGTGACACCTTTGGAAGCTTACACTTTTTAAGGTCATAGACAAAATAGAGATATTCTTTTACGGTCATATCCATATAAAGAGGCGGAAGCTCAGGGAGATAGCCTATCTGCTTTTTAGCCTTGATAGGGTCTTCAAGGATATCTACGCCGTCTATAAGGGCTTTGCCGTCTGTACAGGATATGTAGCCTGTAAGGATATTCATGGTGGTGGATTTTCCCGCTCCGTTAGGACCGAGGAAGCCGAGAACTTCGCCGTCCTCCGCTTTAAAAGAGATATTATCGACAGCTTTTTTGTCGCCGTATCTCTTGGTAAGGTTTATAACCTCTATCATTTTATTTCCTCCTCTTAGGAAAAGCATTCATAAGTCTTTACAATTTTATAATACTTATGTGACAGGGGAGTGATAGCTGTACGAAATACAGAGCATTTTAAGTAAATTTAAAGTAGCAAATACTCAAAATGCTCCGCTGTTGAATTATTTATCTGTTTAAAAGCGATGTATCTATGTAATTTGTAGGGGAGCGGTGCAATTTCTGCTTTGCAGAGATCCGACATCCCACTTGTTTGGAAATTATTTCGCCCCTACACATTGTTCAACATTTTCGTAGTTTTTATTATGACAGCTTCTCAATGCCCTTTCTTATTCTTGCAAGAGTATCTTCCTTGCCGATGAGATATGATATCTCAACACCGCCGCCCGGAGTGAACGCCTTACCTGAAACTGCAACTCTAAGAGGCCACAGAACGATACCGTTCTTTACGCCAAGCTTGCCGATAAGGTCAAAGAGTGCGTCATGGATATTTTCCTCTGTCCAGTCCTCAACGCCCTCGAGAACAGGGAGAACTTCTTTGAGAGATTCCAGAGAATTTTCAGGATTCGTTTTCATCTTCTTATGTGTATAGAGAGCTATATCATACTCAGGGAGAGCGTCGATAAAGTCTACCATTTCAGGTATCTCTGTGAAAAGCTCTGTTCTTGCCTGCAAGAGCTTTGCGATCTCGTTAAGGTCAACGTCCTCTCTATGAACGGACTGCTTGATATAAGGGATAGCATACTCAGCAAACTTCTCAGGGGTCATAGCCTTTATATACTTGCCGTTGATAGCTTTAAGCTTAGCAGGGTCGAAGATAGCAGGGGACTTAGAAAGTCCGTGGATATCGAATTCCTTAACAAGCTCTTCAAGTGAGAATATCTCGTTCTCGCCCTTTGGCGCCCAGCCAAGCAGAGCGATATAGTTTATAACAGCTTCTTTAAGATAGCCCTTTTTCATAAGATCCTCATAGGAAGCGTCGCCGTCTCTCTTTGAAAGCTTATGCTGTTTATCTTTCATGATATGCTCAACATGGATATAGGTTGGTATCTCCCAGCCAAAAGCCTTATAGAGCAGGTTATACTTAGGTGCAGAAGCAAGGTACTCGTTACCTCTTACAACGTGGGTGATACCCATAAGGTGGTCGTCAACGACGTTTGCAAAGTTATAGGTAGGCATACCGTCTGTCTTTATAAGTATCTGGTCGTCGAGGGTAGAGCAGTCAACAGTGATATCGCCGTAAAGCTCGTCATGGAAAGTAACTTCGCCCTCTGTAGGTATTTTCTGTCTGATAACATAAGGAACACCTGCGTCAAGCTTTTCCTTTATCTCTTCAGGTGAGAGGTTACGGCAATGTCTGTCATACATTGGAGCGATACCGCTTGCTTCCTGAATGGCTCTTACTTCCTCAAGTCTTTCCTTGTCGCAGAAGCAATAATAAGCTTCGCCCTTTTCAACAAGCTCCTCGGCATATTTCTTGAACATACCCATTCTCTGTGACTGGATATAAGGGCCTACAGGTCCGCCGATATCAGGACCTTCGTCCCAATTAAGACCAACGTCCTTAAGTGTCTTACAGATGACCTCAACAGCACCGTCAACATAACGCTCCTGGTCTGTATCCTCGATACGGAGAATAAAGTCTCCTCCGTTCTGCTTTGCAATAAGATAGGTAAAGAGTGCTGTTCTCAGGTTACCTATGTGCATATAACCTGTTGGTGAAGGTGCAAATCTTGTTCTTACCTTGTTCATTTATATCTTCCTTTCAAAATTAGAGTCTTATTTCATATCCTGCTCATCAAATGCAATTTTTACATATTTCGCAGGATTATTTGCAATATACTGCCTTATTTCTGCGTGTTGCTTTCTGTTTTTGATTATCGTATCATAAAAAGATTTTTGCCATATGGAATAACCTAGTTCTTTTGTGACAGCCTCTTTGAAATGTTTTATGACCCTTGAAAGTGTCGGTGTTTCACTTGTAGGGGCGAACAGTGTTCGCCCGTTTTTCGGCTGTTTTTCAATTTTGATTATAATATGCACATGGTCAGGCATGATACAAGACATCTCTACAAAAACGTCGGGATAGTGCTCAGATATCTTTGTGAGTTTTCTCTTTACAAGTTTTCCTGTAACAGAAAGTTTTGGGTGCAGAATTTCATTTGCAGTCAGCGGGCGAACACTGTTCGCCCCTACATTCTCCCACAGGACTTGGTATTTTTTAGTAACACATATCGTCACAAAATACAAGCCGTTCGCAGAATAATCATAACCCTCAAGACGTATTTTCTTTCGTCTTGGCAAATCTTCACTTGTCATATTTTATTTTCCTCAAAATATCTGACCGCCTGCTCTTTGTTTTTTGCTATCTCCTCACGGAGGCTGTCAAAGCTGTCAAACATTTTTTCGGGGAGAAATTCATGCAGTTCAAGTTTTAGCTTTCTGCCGTAAAGATCCCCATGATAATCCATGATGAAGGTTTCTGCAAGGGGAGCTGTTTCAACATGGACGGTAGGCTTTACGCCTATATTTGTCACGCCTGCATACTTATTTCCGTCTATTTCAACAGCGGAGCAATAAACGCCGAATTTCGGCATTACCCTGCCCTTTGGTATCTGCTGATTTATCGTGGGGAAATCCCACGTTCTGCCACGTTGAAAGCCGTGTTCCACTTCAAGGCAGAATCCAAAATGATAACCCAGCATTTCATTTGCTTTGGCTATCTCGCCCTCACGTACGCATCGTCTTATCTCAGTGGAACTTATGACCTCGCCGCCCATGAGCAGTGGACTTACTATTTCCACATCTATATCATATTTTTCACCGAGCCTTTTAAGGTCAACAGCCTTGCCCTGTGCGCCTTTGCCGAATGTAAAATCGTTTCCGCACACTGCGCCGCTGCAATTGAGCCTTTCTTTCAGCACCTTTTTCACAAAATCCTCCGGTGACATACCTTTGAACTCTGCAAAATCAGGTGAGAAAAGCACTTCGACCCCAAGCTCTGCCATTTTTTTATGCTTTTCCTCGTCGCTCATAAGCATTTCTATCCTGCCGTCATGACCTTTTGAGGTCACTGTGTCGGTCTTGAAACAGAAAACTGCCGAATGTCCGTCAAGGCTCTGAGCCTTTTTCACAGCCGTTGTTATTATGAGCTGATGTCCTCTGTGGACTCCGTCAAAAAGTCCAAGAGCGCAAACTGTCCTTTTTTCGGGGATAAACCCGCTGTTTGTTATATCCGTCAAAATATCCCTCCGAATAAAACAAATTATCAGAAATTTTTGAAGCTTCTGAAACTGCCCTCATGAAAAGTGCCGATACCGAGGAAGCTGTTATCACTGCCGTAGACACGGTAGAGCTTGTCCTCTGACAGATCTTTTATCCCTGTCTGCTCAGGTCTGAGCTTTACTCCGTTTCTATAAAGCTTTGTTTCCCACTGTCCAAGGGTAGTTTTTTCGTAGCTTACAAAGGCTCTGTCAAGGGGGATAAGCATTTGTGACAGCTTATCCTGCTCACAAATTTCGGCTATCTCCTCTATGGTATAGCAATCTTTTATATCGACGCCCCCTGAATAGGAACGCTCAAGAGAAGTCATCATTCCGTCGCAGCCAAGCTTTTCACCTATGTCGCTGATAACGGAGCGTATATAAGTACCTTTTTCGCAATCAACTTTCATTACGCCCCTGCGTGAAGCTTCGTCATATTCTATTATATCAATGCTGTCGATATGGACAGCTCTCGGCTCACGCTCTATTTCTTTGCCTGCTCTTGCAAGCTCATAGAGCTTTTTGCCGTTCACTTTTATTGCAGAATACATAGGCGGCACCTGCATGATATCGCCTACAAAACTGCTTTTTGCACATTCAAGGTCGGCTCTGGTAACTGCCTTGTCGCTTGTTTTTAACGTCCTTCCTGTGCTGTCTAAGGTATCGGTGCTTACCCCAAGCTGAAAGCCTGCAGTATAGACCTTTCGTCTGTCGGGGATAATATCGCAGGCTTTTGTGGCTCTGCCAACGAAAACAGGCAGAACGCCTGTTGCCATGGGGTCAAGGGTCCCTGAATGACCCAATCTTTTTATCCTTAGAACTCCTCTGAGCTTTGCGATAACGTCAAAAGAAGTCCAGCCCTCGGGCTTTTTTACAGGCAAAATGCCGCAGATATTATCCTTGCTGTTATCCAAGCTCATCAGCCCAAGACCTTTTCCGCTTGCTTGAGAAGCTTAGCCTTGACTTCTTCAAGGCTTCCTGTTATCTCACAGCCTGCGGCTCTTATGTGTCCTCCGCCGCCAAACTCACGGCAGAATGCAGAAGCGTCTATCTCATCGTCGCTTCTTACTGATATTTTAAAGACGTTCTCGTGTCTTTGCTTAACTGTTATGCCTATTTTCACGCCCTCAACGGACAATGGTATAGAAGCAAGTCCCTCGAACTCGGCAGCGTCAACGCCACTTTTCTCCATAAGCTCTTTTGTAAGCACTATCATAGAGCATTTGCCACCGCAGTAATACTCCATATTCGCTGTAACGGACTGCTCCACCATAAGTCTGCCCTTGCTTTTTACATCAAACATTTTTCTGTTGATATAAGCAAAATCTATGCCATATGACATAAGCTCTGCACAGGCGATGTGAGCCTGCGGAGTTGTGTTTTCATACTTGAAGCAGCCTGTATCCGTTGCAATGCCTGTATAAAGGCATCTCGCTATCTGACGTGATATCTTTCTGCCTGAAGCTTTGAATATCTTATACATTATAAGTGCTGCGGCAGAAGCGTCTGCTTCTACATATGACTGCTTTGCAAAATACTTGTTTGAGATGTGGTGGTCGATGCAAAGGTCGATCGCACCCTCCTCGGCATACTTTGAAAGGTTGCTGCCAAGAAGATTTGTGTCCGCGATATCCACTGCGATAACGTACTTCACATCAAATTCCTGAGGGTAATAGCTCTCATAGATAAGATCATATCTTTCGGGAAAGCTGTCTGAATTTACAACGTTAGCCTTTTTCCCCATATCTCTCAGAAAAGCGCACAGGGCAAAGCCTGAACCAAGCGTATCACCATCGGGGCTTTTATGAGTTAAAATAAGAAAATTGTCATTTTCTTCAAATATTTTAAGAATATCCTGAAATGTCATAATATCCTTTCTCCTCTATTACTCTTCGCCGTCTTTCTCTTCTTTTTCTTCTTCGGGCAGAACTTCTTTAAGAAGCTTGTTTATCTTTGCTGAATGCTCGATAGAATTATCTGCGATAAATTTAAGCTCAGGGCATTTTTTCAGCTTCAGCACGTTTGATATCTCTCTTTTGAGAAATCCTGTTGCCGACTCAAAGCCCTTAACGGCTTCCTTTGCCTTTTCATAGCCCTCAAAGCTTGAAACATACACTTTACAGAATGAGCCGTCGCCTGCCACGTCGCAGCGGACGATAGTGAGCATATCTCCTCCGTGTATCCTTGGGTCTTTAAGGTCTCTCATTTTGCCCGATATTATTCTTCTTATATCTTCGGACATACGTCCTGCTCTGTAACCTGCCATAATATCTTTATCTCCTGCTTAAATATGCTCTTACGGGGCGGCTGTCCGTCCCGTAAGCATCATTATCAATCTCTGTATTCTTCCATATAGAACGCCTCGAAAATGTCGCCCTCCTTGATATCGGTGAACTTTTCAAGAGTGATACCGCACTCAAAGCCTGCGGCAACTTCCTTGGCGTCGTCCTTAAATCTCTTAAGGCTTGACATCTTATCCTCGGCGATAACGATACCGTCTCTTACGACTCTTATCTCGTTATTTCTGCCCACCTTACCGTCAAGGACGTAAGAACCTGCTACAGTACCAACATTGGATATCTTGTAGACCTGTCTTACCTCAATACGGGCTGTTTCCACCTCTCTGTACTTAGGAGCGAGCATACCCTTCATAGCGTCTGTTATTTCTTCTATTGCATCATAGATTATTCTGTAAAGTCTGATATCAACGCCGCTCTGCTCTGCATTCTGCTTTGCAACAGGGTCAGGACGAACGTTAAATCCAACGATGATAGCGTTTGAAGCGTTTGCGAGCATAACGTCGCTTTCAGATACAGCGCCTACGCCGCCGTGGATGACCTTAACTCTGACCTCGTCATTTGAAAGCTTTTCAAGTGACTGCTTAACGGCTTCAACTGAGCCTTGAACGTCAGCCTTGACGATGATAGGAAGCTCTTTCATTTCTCCCTCAGCTATCTGGCTGAACAGATTGTCGAGAGTTACCTTCTGATGCTGCTGGAACAGTTCTTCCTTAGCTTCATGCTTTCTCTGCTCAACAAGCTCTCTTGCAAGCTTTTCGTCTGCAACTGCGTTGAAAACGTCGCCTGCACTTGGAACTTCACCCAGACCTGTTATCTCAACAGGTGTTGACGGGCCGGCTTCCTTAATGCTTCTGCCCTTATCGTTTGTCATCGTTCTTATACGTCCGACAGAAGTGCCTGCGATTATAACGTCGCCTGACTTCAAAGTACCATTCTGAACGAGGAGTGTAGCAACAGGGCCTTTACCCTTATCAAGTCTGGCCTCGACAACAGTACCTCTTGCAAGTCTGTCAGGGTTAGCTTTAAGCTCCTTGACCTCTGCAACGAGGAGGATATTCTCAAGAAGTTCGTCTATACCCATACCGGTCTTTGCGGAAACAGGAACTGCGATAACATCGCCGCCCCATTCCTCAACAACGAGGGACTGCTCTGTAAGCTGCTGCTTAACTCTGTCAGGGTCTGCGCCTTCTTTATCCATTTTATTGATAGCAACGATTATTGAAACGCCTGCTGCCTTTGCGTGGTTGATAGACTCGATAGTCTGCGGCATGATACCGTCATCAGCGGCAACAACGAGAATAGCGATATCTGTAACGTTCGCACCTCTTGCTCTCATGGCTGTGAAAGCTTCATGACCCGGAGTATCAAGGAATGTTATCTTCTTGCCCTCATACTCTACCTGATAAGCACCGATATGCTGTGTGATACCGCCTGCCTCAGTGTCAGTAACGTGAGCGTTTCTTATTCTGTCGAGGATAGATGTCTTACCATGGTCAACGTGACCCATAACGACAACGACAGGGCATCTTTCCTGCAGGCTCTCCTCTGGATCTTCGTCAGTTTCGATAAGTCTTTCTTCTATTGTAACGTGTACTTCCTTTTCAACCTTTGCGCCAAGCTCTTCTGCAACAAGTGCGGCAGTATCAAAGTCGACCACCTCATTGATAGAAGCCATTACGCCAAGACCCATAAGCTTTTTGATGACCTCGGTAGCTGTTACTTTAAGTCTGCTTGCAAGCTCTGAAACAACGATCTCGTCAGGTATCATGACCTTGAGCTGCTGCTTTCTTGCTCTTTCAAGCTCCAGTCTGCGGAGCTTTTCGCTCTCAGTTTCCTTCTTATGTGAGAACTGCTGTTTCTTTCTCTGCTGAGATTTCTGGGTGAGCTTCTGCTTCTTTGTGAAGTTATCCTTGCTCTTGTTCTGCTTTGAGTTTGCAAGGTTATCATACTTCTCGTTATACTTATCAAGCTCTATATAGCTTCCTCTTGTGTCGATAGTTCTCTGTGTGCCGAACGAATCGTTATCCTCAGAGATAGTATATCCGCCTGAAGTTTCTTTCTTATCAGAAAAACCGCCAAGCTGCTGACGAACGCCATGCTCTTTCTTCTTTGCTGGCTTCTGTGGAGCTGGCTGCTTTTTCTTCTGTTCAGGTGCAGGCTGTTTTGTTTCGGCCTTGACCTCCGGCTTCTTTTCCACCTTTGGCTCTGCCTTAGGCTCAGGCTTAGGCTCAGGCTTTGCTTCCGCCTTTGGGGCCGGCTTAGGCTCAGGCTTCTTTTCAGCCTTTTTCTCCTTTTTCTCAGCCTTTACAGGCTTCTTATCTGCCTTCTTTTCTTCCTTGACAGGCTTTACGTTATTTGCATAGAAAGCATCAAAGCTGTCCACCTGATTGTTCTGTGTATAATACTCCAGAACATAAGAGATCTCCTCAGGGGTAAGCACTGACTGTGTTTTCTTTGGCTCTCCGCCGAGTTTTCCAAGACACTCGATAAGGTCGTTATTTGTAACTTTCAGATCCTTAGCCATATCGCTAAGCTTATATTTAGTTGTTTTCATACTCATAGGCTATAAAATACCTCCTCAATAAATGCTAAATGCTATAAAACTCATTTTCGTCTATAGGGATCTCCTCAAGCCCTTTGGCGCAAGCCTTTGCGAAGCCTCCCTCGCAAATAGCGATAACGCCTGTTCTTTTGCCAAGGCCAAAATGGATATCGTCCATTGTCATGCCAAGGCTGTAAAGCTTTATCCCGTTTTTGTAGCAGTTGAACTTTATCTCTTTAAGAGATTTAGGTGAAAATCCGTTGCCGCAAACA